>Ga0153956_1001872_pt1 | contig 17058 bp, 15 predicted proteins | sample TSFL040MetaG_FD_104704 | JGI IMG/M metagenome (GOLD analysis project Ga0153956, IMG submission 104704) | Attine ant fungus gardens microbial communities from Florida, USA - TSFL040 MetaG | ecosystem: Host-associated > Fungi > Mycelium > Unclassified | place: USA: Florida, Wekiwa Springs...
AAAACGAGATAGGAACGACGATGCGCAAAGCACTGATGATCGCAGCAATTCTCAGCCTCACATCGATGCAGGCGGCACGCGCCCAGACCGACCTCAGCGCCTATGCCGACGCCAACGGCTACCTGGACGTCCAGAAGCTGACATGTGCTCAGCTCGCGGGAACCTGGCAGCAGGATGCCGACTTGCTGTCCACCTGGTACAGCGGCTGGTACAACGGTCTTGCCCACAAGCACATGCTGAACATCGCGAGGTTGAAAGAGGCCGAGCACGAGGTCATCGAGTACTGCAAGGCCAATCCTCAACTACGGATCATCGAGGCGATCGCCGTCGTGTTCAAGGACATGCGGGCGAAGCTCGGCATCAGGATGAAGCCGTAAACCGGCGCGCGCGATCGGGTGTGCCATGATGGAGGCGGCCGAAAGGCCAGACAGCCGGTTTATGGCTGGATGGCTTTCGATGCGCTCGCTTTCCCGTATTGTGTTCGCTGTGGCGGCCGGCATGTCATGCATGACGGCGCACGCCGAAGACAAGGAAAGCGCGCTGTCGCAGCAACTGGCCAACCCGATCGCCGATCTCGTCAGCGTCCCCATCCAGTATAATGCGTTGTTTGGCGCGGGCGTCGGCGGCGGAAAAGGGACGGTTTCCGTCCTCGACATTCAGCCGGTCATTCCAATCCGCCTGAACGAAGACTGGAATCTGATCACGCGGACCATCCTGCCGGTCGCCTACGGCCACAATATCTTCAATGGCAGCGGCAATGTAGGCGGCCTCGCGGATACGCAGATCAGCGCGTTCCTGTCGCCCCAGGCGGTCGGCGCGAACGGACTCATCTGGGGCGTCGGTGCCATCATCAACGCGCCCACGGCGACCGATCCGCTTCTCGGCACGAGCAAATGGGGCGCCGGGCCCACCGCCGTGGCGCTTGTCCAGAAGGGTTCGTGGACCGTCGGCACCCTCGCCAATCAGCTCTGGACGTTCGACGGCGGCAACACCATCAACAAGAGCTTCGTGCAGCCCTGGGTGACCTACGATCTGGGAAAGGGGTGGTCCGTCTCGGCCACGTCGCAGTCCTCATATGACTGGATCAACCGGGAATGGACGGTGCCGCTGAACCTCGGCGTTGCGAAGGTCGTCAATTTCGGCAAGCAGCCGGTGCAGATCCAGGCCGGCGGCATTTATATGCTCGCTGCGCCCGCGGGTGCGCCGAGATGGGGCTTGCAGGCGACGCTGACCTTTCTGTTCCCGCAAAACTGACGATAGCGCGCGCGCCGCTTGCGGCCGGCGGATTTTTCGGCCGCATTCCGGCCGCGCTTTTTTTTGCCGCAGCGGGGATTACCGGTTGGCGCCGGGCACCCAGAGCACGTCTTTGGCGCCGCCGTCGTTGCTGTGCCGGGCCGCGACGAAGAGGAAGTCCGACAATCGGTTCAGATACTTCACGGCGGCCGGAGATATCTTTTCTTCCGGTTTTTGCGAGAGGGCGACGGCAAGCCTTTCCGCTCGCCGGCAAATCGTTCGCGCGAGATGCAGGTAGGCGGCAGCGGGCGTGCCGCCCGGAAGCACGAAGGACTTCAGCGGGTTCAGGTCGCCGTTGAGGCGGTCGATTTCGGCTTCAAGCCGGTCGACCTGACTTTGCAGGATGCGCAGCGGCTCGAACCCCAGCGGTTTTTCGGGCTCGGGTGTCGCGAAGTCGGCGCCGAGATCGAACAGATCGTTCTGGATGCGGGCCAGCATGGGATCCAGTAGCGGATTCGATGCGGTCGCGAGGCGGGCGAGGCCGACGCTCGCATTGAGCTCGTCGACGGTTCCATAAACCTCGATGCGAAGATCGTGCTTGAGGCGCCGCTCGCCCGAGACGAGCCCCGTTGTTCCGTTGTCACCGGTACGCGCGTAGATGCGGTTGAGCTTGACCATGAAATACCCGGAGCTTCACGTGGTATGAAAACTTGTCGCCGCGGCCTGCGCTGATGCGGAATCCCAGCACCTTCCCGCCGAAACCCTGGCTGTGCCGTTCGATATGTTTAAGCTTGTTTTGACAGGAAAAGGAAGGCTGCCGGAAAGCCCCGGCGTTTCTTCCCTCAAGCGCAGACGGTTTCGCTTTGCGCCGCGCGCGAAGGGAAAAGGCGCTTTGCCGGCGGATCGTCCGCCGTTCTTTTTCGCAGAAACCTCGCGCCGGGCCGGGATCGGGGGCCGCACGAAGCGCGGACAACCGCCTCGACAGAGCGGACCTCAGTCCAGCCGCGCGATCCAGTTTCTCAGCTCTTGTCTCGGCGCGGGATATTTCTCGAGGACCATAGGATCATGTCCGGGGATTATGTGTTCGATGTCGCCGCCGAGCCGCCATAACGTTCGATATCCTTCCAGCACATCGCCGATGTTGTAGACGATCGGAAAAACCTTCTCCTCTTGGAGATGCTGGTAAAGATGCGTGCTGTCGGATGCGAGCACGACCGGTCCGCGCCGCGTGTCGACGCGCACGCATTGCAACCCTTTCGAATGTCCGCCGATCTTATGCACCGTAATGCCGGGCGCGATTTGCCTTTCGCCGTCGTGAAACGTAACCCGTCCCGAAAACACCTTTCGCACCATCGAGGCAATGTCGTCCGCCTCGAACGGCAGGCGCAGGTGCTGATGGCACATGCAGCGGCCGGTTGCGTAATTCATCTCGCAGTCTTGCAGGTGATATGTGGCTTGCGGAAACAGATCGTGGTTTCCGCAGTGGTCGTAATGAAGATGCGTGATGATGACGTCGGAAACGGTCGCCGCGTCGACGCCGATCGCTGCCAATCCTTCGCGCACCGGCCTGAACAGCTCGCGGTTGCGCTTTCTGCCGGAAGCTTCGTCAAAGCCCGTATCGACGACGAAGGTCCTTCCGCCGCCGGCGATCGCCCAGACGAAGTAATCGAGCGGCTGGGAATCGTGGCTGTCCACGCCGATAAAATTTTCGCGCGCGGGCCTGTCGTGACGGGCGTAGCGGATCGCGTAAATTTCGTAGACCGGGTCCGATTGCGGCAAGGGAACCTCCCGTATGCCGCCCGCCAAACGCCGGCGGGCGGCACGATTGTATCAGACGATATCTTCCAGCGTTTTCCCCTTTGTCTCCGTGCCGAAGACGATCATGGCGATGAACGCGATGACGGCGTCGAGGCAGAAGACGGCCATCGTGACCTGCAGGCCGAAATTGCTCAGCAGGATGGGGAACAGGAGGATGCCGACGATCGAGCCGAGGCGTCCCGCGGCAGCGGCGACGCCCGTGCCGAAGGAGCGGATGTGCGTCGGAAACACTTCCGGCGCCACCACGCCGACCAGGCCTGCCGGGCCGATCCAGACGAAATACTGGAAGAGGCTGAACAGCGTCAGCAGGACGGGAAAGACGATGTCCTTGCTGACCAGCACGATGCCGAAGTCGACCAGGGCAAGAAGACCGAAGCCCGCGACGGCAAGGGTTTTGCGGCCGACCTTCTCCACCAGCAGGAACATGGTGGTTGCGCCGGCGACGGCGAACAGCGAGACGATCATGCCGCCCAGCAAGGAGAGTTCCGCCGTGAACCCGAGGCTCTTGAAGATATACGGCGTGAAATAGGAGACGCCGTAGGTGTTGAACGTGACGCAAAACCACATGAACAGGATATAAAGTGTCCGATAGGTCTGCTCGCGCGAACTGAACAGCGCGCCCCACGATACTTTGGCTTTCTTTTCGGGCTTCGCCATGCGGCTGAGATCGATCTCTTCCGTCGTGCCCAGGGTCTCGGCGATCGCCGCTTTCGCCTCGTCATATCTGCCCTGCTGGATGAGCCAGCGCGGCGATTCGGGAAGCTTCCTTCGGCCGATCAGGACGATGAGCGACGGAATGAGCGCCAGCGCGAAGACCACGCGCCACGTTTCCTCGTGCAGCACCGGGTTGAGAAGATAGCTGAGGATGTAGGTCGATGCGCTCGCGACCGTCCACATGATCCATGTGCTCGCGTTCAGCTTGCCGCGCGCTTTCTTGGGGGCGAACTCCGCGATGATGGTGAAACTGAGCGCCTGGTCCGCACCGATCGCGTAGCCGAGGCCGACACGGGCGAGCACGAGCAGCCAGAAATCGTTCGACAGCGCGCTGACAAGCGCGAACAGCGCGTACAGGATGATATCGGTCATGTACATGAACTTGCGGCCGAAGCGGTCGGCCAGATAACCGATGCTCAATGCCCCGAAGATCGTCCCCACATGCGTGGAAACGGCGAGCAGGGCGGTCTTGTCGGGGGTCAGGTTGAAATAGGGGACGATGAACACGAGCGCGGAAGCGATGTTCGTGAAATCGTATCCTTCCAGAAATACGCCCATGCCGGAAAGCCAGGTCACCCGCTTGTGAAAGGGGTTTACTGGCGCGGCATCCATTTTCTCAAATGCAGTCGTCATGTTTCGCCTCCCGGTCGAAATCGGTTCTTCATTTGCGGATTTGTCTGCAGAGAACTTCCCACGTGAGATGGGTCATGGTGGCCGGAAGCGTCCCTCGGAGGCTGCTTTCGCTCACGGCCGCGGCCGCGTTTTTCCATGCGCCGGTTTTCTGAAGCGGGATTTCCTCGCGAGTCTCCAGCAGCCATTTTTCAATGGCGCGGCTGCCGCCGCTGCTCGCCTGCAGGACCTCCAGGAAGGGGCGTGCGGCGAGGCCGGCGGCCTCCGCGATGGCGATCGCTTCTTTGGTTCCGAAATAGACGGTTGCCGCAAGCGTCTCGATCAAATCGGCCGCGCCGGCTTTTGCCGGAGACGATGGCGCCGGGTTCGCTTCAACGAAAGGAAACAGCAGCGTGTTGTCGCCGTTCGGATCGCGCGGCGCGATCGTATCGTAGAAATCGACGACGCGATGGAGATAAGGACGCGGTAGGCCGGTGCCGGCCGCGATTTCGGCGGCGATGCCGACGTCCTTGCGCATCAAACCAAACGTGAAGCGGGAGTCGTACCGTTCCGTCAGCACGTATTTGGGGTAGTGATGCTTCGATACGAAGCTCGCGCCGTCGCTGGCGTCGATTTCCGCCGCGAGTTTCGCGCGGTCGAGACCGGAGGCGAGCCCGAGCGCCATGGTTTCGGCGGTGGCGATGAAATTTACGCCGAGCACGCCCATGTTGAGCGCTTTGGCCACGTGCCCGGTGCCGAGCGCCCCCGTGAGGATGATGTCGGTTCCGAACATGCGTAAGATCGGCAGCGCTCGCTCGATCGCGTCCCGGTCGCCGCCGGCCATGATCGAAAGCGTGCCGTTTTCCGCCGCCGGGACGCCGCGGCTGACCGGCGCATCCACGACCGCGGCATTCTTCGAAGCAAGCGCGGAGGCGAGTTTTCGCGTCGTGGCGGGCGTGGAAGTGGTCGTTTCGATGATTAGGCTGCCCGGTCGAACGGACCGATGCACGCCGCGCGGCCCGAGCACGGCGTCCTCCACGTCAGCGGGCGCGGTCACGCAGGTAACGATGACATCGCATCGGGAAGCGAGGTCGGCGGCATCATCGGCGATCTCGGCGCCGGCGGCCGCCAGCGGTTCCAGAACCCTGGGATCGATGTCATGAGCGACCGCGGGCAAGCCGTGCGCCAGAATTCTGCGCACGAAGCAGGCGCCGATCGCGCCGGTGCCGATGACGCCGATTTTACCCGCGGCCTTCACCGGTTCGCCCCGTCTTCAAGGATGAGGGCGGAAGCCTTTTCGCCGATCACCAGGGCGGCCGCATTGGTGTTCGACGTGGCCATCGTGGGCATGATGGCGCAATCGGCTACGCGCAGCCCTTCGATGCCGCGAACGCGGAGACGATCGTCGACGACGGCAGCCCCGTCATTGCCCATGCGGCAGGTGCCGATCGGATGCCACGATGTCTGTCCGGTCTGGCGCGCATAAGCGAGCAGATCTTCGTCCGACGTTACCGCCGGCCCGGGCCTGCGCTCCGCGATGATGTAGGGCGCGAGGGCGGGTTGCGCCGCGATCTTGCGGATCATCCGCAGGCCGTCGAGGCAGACCTTCACGTCGTCGGGATGCGTCAGGTAGTTCGCCTCGATGGAAGGCGGCTCCGCCATGTCGGCGGAGCGCGCATGGCTGCTTCCGCGCGATTCCGGACGAAGGCCGAACACGCCGATGGAGAAACCCGAATACGGATCGATCCCGAGCGACTTCGATCTCGAATAACGGTCGGAGCCGCTGATATGCGCGATCTGGATTTTGACGTCGGCGCGGTTGCTGTCCCTGCCGGCCCGCGCGATGGCATGGGCCGTGGAGGATGTCGTGCTGAGCAGTCCGCGCCGCGTGAGCACATAACGCAAACCTTCCCAGTAACGCTTCACGACGCTGTTCATCACGTCGTTGATCGTCGGCGTCGTGCATTCGTAGGTGAGGCGCACCTGCAAGTGATCGATCAGGTTGTTGCCCACGCCCGGCAGGTGATGCGCGACGGGAATCCCGGCGGCTTTGAGAACCTCGCCGTCGCCGACGCCGGAAACCTCGAGAAGCTGCGGGCTTTGAATGGCGCCGCAGGCAAGGATCACTTCCGCCCGGCAGCGATAGATTTCGCGGTTTCCGTTGCGGGATACTTCCACGCCGGCGGCGCGCTTGCCCTCGAAAACGATCCGCTGGGCGAGGCTGTTCGTCAGCACATGAAGGTTGCGCCGTCCGCGCGCGGGCTTCAGATACGCGTCCGCGGCGCTGCAGCGGCGGCCCATATAGGTTGTCTGCTGCAGATAGGTGACGCCTTCGAACGAGCCGGCGTTGTAGTCGGCGACGTCGGGAATGTCCGTCTGCCGGCATGCCGCGATATATGCATCCGTCAGCGGATCGGGATCCCAGGTGCGGCGATTGGTGATCCGCATCGGGCCTTCGCGGCCGCGCAGGGCAGGATCGCCTTCGGGATAGTTCTCCAGCTTTTTGAAGTAGGGGCGGAGATCGTCGTAGCCCCAGCCGCGATTGCCCAGCTCGCGCCAGTGATCGTATTCGTCGGGATCGCCGCGCGTATAGACCATGCCGTTGACCGAGCTCGACCCGCCGAGAACCTTTCCGCGCGGCCAGTAAATCGGCTGGCCGTTCAGCTCGTGCTCGGGTTTGGTCGAGAACGGCCAGACATATTTGTTGTTCTGCAGGAGGCGGCCGACGCCGAGCGGAATGTGGATCCAGATATTTCTGTCTTCGCCGCCGGCTTCGAGCAGCAGGACGCTATGCTTGCCGTTTTCCGAAAGCCGCGCCGCAAGCACGCATCCGGCCGAGCCGGCGCCCACGACGATGTAGTCGAATTCGTTCATGTATTGCTCTTGCTGCTCGAATGACGATGGGTGCTATTTCGTTGCGCGATGCTTGAAGGAATCCCGCCGGAAGCTGTAGAGCGCCTCGGGATCCATCTGGATGTCGACGACGGCGGGCTTGCCGCATTCGAGCGCGCGCGTGACGGCGCTCTCGATGTCCTTGGGCTGTTCGACGCGGAATCCGCGCGCGCCGTAGAGTTCGGCCAGCTTGTCGTAGGGAGGATTGAGGACGTCGGCGCCGATGTAACGGCCTTCGAAGAAGTCGCGCTGATAGGCTTTCTCGGCGCCCCAGCACTGGTTGTTCATGACGATCGTCACGGTATTGAGCCCGGAGGAAACGGCGGTGCTCAGTTCCGAAGACGTCATGCCGAAGCCGCCGTCTCCCATCAGGCTTACGACCGGACGCTCGGGTGCCGCGGCTTTCGCGCCGAGGCCGCACGCAAACGAGAATCCGACAAGGCCGAAATCGAGCGGCGTCAGCAGGGACGGCGTTTCGAAGTAGTTCAGCTTGTCCGTGGCCTGCAGGCAGAGCGTGCCGGCATCCATGGTGACGATCGTGTCGCGCGGAAGAACGCCGCGCAGCGCCTTGAACAGGACATCCGGCTGGATCGGCGTCTTCGTCTCTCCTTCCGGACGGTCGCGCTGCTCGAGCAGCTGTTTCCGGTCGAGTTGAAACTGCGTCGTCCAGCCTTCGTTCGCGGTGTTTTTCGAGAGATGCTTGATCTCGGCGGTAAGCTGCGCCGCGACTTTCTTCGCGTCGCCCCAAATTCCGATATCGACCGGAAAGAAGCGGCCGATCGCCGTCGGCTCGATTTCGACCTGAATGATGCGGGCGTTCCGGTTGATGTTGTCGTAGGAATAGAACGTCGTGTTGAATCCGAGACGCGTTCCGAGCGCGAGGATCACATCGGCTTCGCGCGCGAGCCTCGAGGCGACCGCGTTGCCGCGCGGCCCGACCTGGCCGGCATAGAGCGGATGGTCGCACGGGATTGCGTCGCCGTGGCCGGGGGAGGCGGCGATCGGCGCATTCAACGCTTCCGCAAGGGCGAGCGCGTTGCCGGCGCCCTTGGTCAGTTTGATTCCCCCGCCGGTGATGATCAGGGGCTTCGCTGCGCCGTGGAGCATTTGCGCCGCGCGCGAGATCAGGTCGGCGGCGCCCATCGGCGTCTCCTGAACGCGGTAGGATTCCGGCGATCCGAAATTGTCGAAGTCGGCGCTCTCGGACAGGATGTCGCGCGGGATATTCAGTTGAACCGGGCCTCTGCGCGGCGACAAGGCGGTGCGGAATCCCTCGCGGATCATTTCCGGCACGCGCGCGGTCTGCGTAACCGTCCAGGTCTTTTTCGTGATCGGCTTGAACAGCGATTGCTGATCGACTTCCTGAAACGCGTCGCGGTATTGATGCGCGGAAGACAGGGAACCGGCGATGGATACGACCGGCGAATAGGCGGCCGCCGCCTGCGCGAGGCCGGTCGCGAGATTTGTCGCGCCGGGGCCGTTTTGCCCGGCAAGCACCACGCCGGCCTTGCCGGAAACGCGGGCATAGCCGTCAGCCATGTGCGTGCCGGTGCGTTCGTCGCGCACGCCGATGAAGCGAACGTCGTTCGCGTCATAAAGGGCGTCGAAGACTTCCATCGTCGCCGAGCCGATCAGGCCGAATACGCAGCGGACATCTTCCGCCCGCAGCGATTCGACGACAGCTTTTCCGCCAGTCATGTTTTTCATGTCGTTTTCCTTTTCTCGATCGAAAGTTGTTTTTGGCGACGTAATTGTCGGCTAAATTGTCGACAATTACGGGCGGCAAAAAGCCCGTTACGCCGCCGTTTCGACAGGTTCAGCTAGATCACGAATTCCTGATATTGTTGCACTTGCTGGCGCGCCGTCACGATGATGTGCCGCTTCAGCCTCTCGGCTTCCTCCGGATCGCGCGCGACGAAAGCATCGAGCAGTTGCCGGTGCAGTTGCAGGCCGAATTGCGCGCGGCCGGGAAGGATGACCACGCGGCGCGCGATTCCTTGCGCCTTGTCATAGACGAGATCGAGCATGTTCTCGGCGATCGAATTGTCGGCATACTTGATCATGCGCTCGCGCAATCTGATCAAGGCGTTCAGATAGGCGATGAAATTTCCCGCGGCGATTTCCTTTTCGAGCGGCCGTCCGAAATATTCCACGAGATCGTCCCATCCGCCGGCGGGCGCGTTAAGGGCGGCAGCCCGGGCGCAGAGAGCTTCCAGCCGCTCTCTGACGTCGAAAATCTCGAACACCTGTTTCGCGTCCAGCCGCGTGACCATGGCGCCGCGATTGGCGATGCGAATGACGAGCCCGCGCTCCTCGAGCGCGCCCAGCGCTTCACGAATGCGCGCGCGGGAGACGCCGAGCTCGTCCGCGAGCTCGTTTTCCCTCAAACGGCTGCCGGGGGCGAGGACATGCGATGCGATTCTCTCGCGCAGTATCTCGAGAACTTTCGGTCCCTTTTTCTTCGAGGGCTTCTTTGCATCCGCGGAAGCGGGCTCGGCGTTGCGCGTGACGACACGAAGTTTCGCGTATTTTTTCGCGCGCTTTGTACGTGTGCCTGTCATGTCGGACCTCAAGACTGCATTCCCCATTTACGGATGGTACGCTTTTCGATCACCTGGAAAATGCCGTTTTCAACAAAAACCCCAATGATCATGACGACCAAAAGCCCCGCAAATACGTTTGCGGTCATGAGGTTCTGGCTGTTCTCGAAGATGAACCAGCCCAGGCCGCCGCTGCCCTGGTTGGCGCCGAATACGAGTTCGGCCGCGATCAGCGTGCGCCAGGCGAATGCCCAGCCGATTTTCAGGCCGGCGAGAATGGAGGGAAGGGCCGCGGGAATGAGCACTTTATAGATGAACGGAATTCCCTTGATGCCGTAGTTTCTTCCGACCATCCGATAGGTTTCGCTCACGGACATGAATCCGGACTGCGTATTGAGCGCGACAGCCCAGAGAACCGAGTGAGCCACGACGAAAATGAGGCTGAAAGCGCTGAGGCCGAACCACAACATGGCCAGCGGAACGAGAGCGATTGCCGGGAGCGGGTTGAACATCGAGGTCAACGTGCTGAGCAGGTCGCGCCCGAACGCGTTGCGAACCGCAAAGACGGTCAGCAAGCCGGCGCATGCGATCCCGATCGCGTAGCTTTGAAGCAAGGTGGCGAGAGAGAGCCAGATGCGCGAAAGAATTTCGCCGTTGCGCACCGAGGTGATGAGGGCGCGGATCGTTTCGGAGAAGCTCGGGAAGACGAGTTCGTTGATGTGGTTCAGTGTCACGTAAAGCTGCCACGCAACGACGATCAGCAGGAGAATCGTCGCCTTGCGAACGGCCGCGCTTTGTACGGCGCGCGCCAGGGGCGAGAGCGTCTTTGCCGCCGTGCCCTCCACAGGCAGCGGCTGCGCGGAGATTTCGTATTCCGGCCGGATGACCAAGGCGCCCTGAAGATAGACCGGCGTTCTCGCTTCAATCATGACGCCGCCCCCGCGTTCAACTTGGTATCGAACAGCATGCTGTAGATGCGGTCTCGCGTATTGGCGAACAGCGGAGCGACCGCCTGACTCCGGTCCAGTTCGTGCGCGTTCAGCTCCGCCCGGACGCGCCCGGGATGGGGGGTCAGGATCAGGATGCGGCTGCCCAGCACGATGCCTTCGTCGATCGAATGCGTGACGAAGATCACGGTGAATTTGGTTTCTTCCCACAGCGCGAGCAGCTCGTCCTGCATTTGCTGCCGCGTCAGCGCGTCGAGTGCCGCAAACGGCTCGTCCATCAGCAGGATGGACGGCTGCATGGCGAGGCCGCGCGCGATGGCGGCGCGCTGCTTCATGCCGCCAGACAGCGTGTGCGGATAGGCGTTGCGGAATTTCCAGAGATTGACCTTCTGAAGATAGCGTTCGGCAATTTCTCTCGCCTCTTTCTGGGAAGAGCAGCGCTTTCCGTTCGACAAGGCGAAGCACAGATTTTCGGAGACGGTCATCCAGGGCAGAAGCTGGTCGAATTCCTGGAAGACGAAAACGCGATCCGGACCCGGTTCCCTTATGCGTTTTCCGCCCAGCCGGATTTCGCCTTCGGACGGCGCGATGTATCCGCCGATCGATTTCAGCAGGGTGGATTTTCCGCACCCCGAAGGCCCGAGTAGAACGAACCGGTCGCTGGGATATACCGAAAACGAGACGTCTTCCGCCGCGATCACTTCCTGTGTCGCGGTTTCGTAACGTATCGTTACGTTATCGACCTCGAGAAGGGGCGCGATGTCCGGAGCGGGCTGTTTCATCCGCCCCTCCTAGTTTCCCGGAAGCTGCGTGATGCTTTCCCAGCTGTAATCCTTCCAGCTGGCCGGAAGATTTTTCATATCGCCGATGCGATGAAGGAATTCCGCGTAGACGTAGGTTCCGCGCATGTCGGGCCGATATTCGACCTCGCTGCGATCGGTGATCATCTCTTCGACCTGGGCGGCCGTATGCGCGGATTTATCCGTTCGAGTGAATTGCTCCGCGGCTTCATGCGGATGGCCCTTGATCCATTCGTGCGCCTCGAAGAAAGCCTTCGCGACGGCTTTGAACAGTTTGGGGTTTTCTTCCTTCCACTTGCGGGTGTTGTAGAGAACGACGCCCGTGTGCGGCCCAACGAGGTCATACGAGGAGAAGACAAGGTGCACTTTAGGATCGTGCGCGAGGTCATACGAGAAGGGAAGCGTCGCAAAATGGCTTTTGACCGGAAGGCTGCCGCTTTTCATCGCAGCGAAAGCCTGCGGATGCGGCATGGACACCGTCATGGGATCCAGGATGAAGGCTTTTCCTTCGCCGAACTGTTTCTCCGCCGCCATTTCGAGCGTGACCGCCTGTGTGGAGACTTTGACGGAGGGCAGGGCAATCTTGCTGTCGGGGTAGGAGGGATAATCCTTGAGTGACTTGATGCGGGGATCGATCGAGAACAGCTTGTAAGCCATGTGCGTGAGAGCGATCATCGCTCGCACTTCGGTCGGCGTTCCTTTCGTGCGATCCCATATCTTGAGCAAGGGCGGGATTCCGCCCGCCGCAATGTCAACGCTTCCGGAAAGGATCGCCGTGTTGACCGCGCCGCCGCCGCTGAATTGGCGCAGCGAAACCGTTACATCGCCGAGGCCGTCCGCTTTCGCGTGTTTCTCGATGAGCTTCTGCTCAACGACGATGCGAAGCGGCAAATACAGCAGGCCGATCTGGTCGGCGATGACGACTTGATTGGCTTCCGCGTGCGCGGGAAGTCTCGCCGCGCCGAGAATGATCGATAGCGCGCCGACGATCGTTAGGGCCGTTGTGAACTGGCGGCGCGCCGCCTTTTTGATGCTCGGCATCCATATCCTCCCGTTATTTTGAGATTGGAGCGGGACACTGCGGCCCCTTGTAAAAATCGTCCCATCAATAAACATTATTGTCAACAATCTTGTCGCCATAATTTGGAATGCCCGCCGCATCGGTCGAGAAAATGCCGATATTCCAATGGTTTCACGAGAATCTGCGGTTCGTGTCGCCGTGGATAAGCGAGGCGAACAAGCGTCATCGAATGCGCGCAGAACGCCGCGGGTTTTTTGATCGCGCGTGTCTTTCGTCGAGCTTCGCCGCTTGCCTCTCGCTCAATCGATTCCCCAAACATGGAATAGCCCGGCTGAAGGCGGCCGCGATGCCGCGGTCAGGCCAATGGCAAGGGAGAGCGGCGCATCGAAAGATCCGCCCGGATGCGCGTCATCGATGAGGACGCGGTTTCGCTTGTCGATCTCGGCGTCGACCGCAGCCGAACGGCGCGCAGAGCTAAAGCGTATATTCATGGAATTCAGCCGGGGGGGCATAGGCATCGCCAAACTCGATTCTGAGAAGCCCCGTCGCAACATAACCGGACCGCAGGCCGGAAACCCTGCGGATGCCGCATGTTTTCGCCGCCGGTTGACCGTTCAAACGCGTTTGTCTATGAGCGAATAGAGATCACTGAACTGAGCCATCGCAGGGAGAGACCGGCTTCGCCGGCGCCGAAGGAGCAACCGCCCCGGAAACTCTCAGGCAAAAGAACCTCGATGGTGAAGACTTCTGGAAAGCGGCGTTCCGGACGCCCGCCGATGGGATAATGCTCTCAGGCGAAAATACAGAAGGGGCGCAACGGCCGGATGTTCCGGCGAAGGGCGCCCATGACTCTCTCCTCTGTTCCCTATCGGTCGCATAAGCCGGATCTTTCGCCGATCTCGGTGACCGATCTTTTCACCATCGGCATCGGGCCCTCGAGTTCGCACACGGTCGGGCCGATGCGCGCGGCGGCGCGCTTTGCGGATGAACTGAAAGCCGGATCCCTTAGCTTCGGCCGCGTGGTGGTCGAGCTGTTCGGATCGCTCGCGCTCACCGGCAAGGGCCACGGCACCGATACCGCCGTCATGCTCGGCCTGTCGGGCTGGCTGCCGGATACGGTCGATCCCGAAGATGTCGCCGCGATCATCGGGCGCATCCGCGCGGAAAGGACTCTTGCCGTCAATGCGCGCGCGGTCGCCTTCGACGAAGCCGCCGATATCGTGTTCCGGAAAAAGGATTTCCTGCCGCGGCATCCGAACGGCATGCGGTTCACGGCCTATGCCGGCAACCAAGTCGCCCTGCAGCGGACGCTATATTCCATCGGCGGCGGCGCGATCGTCGGCGAAGAAGACGCGGCGAAGGCCGCGCCGGACGCCGCGCAGATCGCGCTGCGCTTTCCGTTCGATTCCGCGAAGGCGCTGCTCGAGATCGGCGAGCGTGAACGGCTGAGTTTCGCCGGCATCATGCAGGCGAACGAAGCGGTTTGGCGCGGCCCGGCGGAAACGCAGGCTTTCCTCGATCGCGTGCGCGGCGCGATGATGGACAGCATCGAGCGCGGCTGCCGCCGCGATGGCGTGCTGCCGGGCGGATTGAAGGTGCGCCGGCGCGCGCCGGCGCTGCGCCGGCAACTCGGCGAGAAGGCCTCGCGCGGCGACGCGCTGGAAGCGCTCGATTGGGTGAGCCTCTATGCGCTCGCGGTGAACGAGGAGAACGCGGCGGGCAGCCGCATCGTGACGGCGCCGACCAATGGCGCGGCGGGCGTCATTCCGGCGGTGCTGAAATATTTCGAGGAGTTCCGCCCCGAGGCGACGCCGGAGAAATCCCGCGAATTCCTCCTCACCGCGGCGGCCATCGGCATTCTTTACAAGAAGCGCGCCTCGATTTCGGCCGCCGAGATGGGCTGCCAGGGCGAAGTGGGCGTCGCCTGCTCGATGGCGGCGGGCGCGCTTGCCGCCGTGCTCGCCGGCTCGAACCGGCAGGTGGCGAACGCCGCCGAGATCGGCATGGAGCACAATCTCGGGCTGACCTGCGATCCGATCGGCGGCCTCGTGCAGATCCCCTGCATCGAGCGCAACACCATGGGCGCGGTCAAGGCGATCACGGCGGCGCGGCTCGCGCTGCGCGGCGACGGCGAGCATGTCGTTTCGCTCGATGCGGTGATCGAGACGATGCGCCAGACCGGCAACGACATGGCCGCCAAATACAAGGAAACCAGCCTCGGCGGGCTCGCCGTCAATATCGTGGAGTGCTGAAGCATGAGTGCGCCTGCAACCGAACCGGCGGCAAAGCCGGTTTTCCTCGACGCGCTGCATCGCCGCCTCGGCGCGCGCATGGTGCCGTTCGCCGGTTATTCGATGCCGCTCCAGTATAAGGACGGCATCCTCAAGGAGCATCTGCATGTGCGCGCGGCGGCCGGCCTGTTCGACGTGTCGCACATGGGCCAGATCGCGATCCGCGCGCGCTCGGGCAATGTGGCCGATGCGGCGGCGGCACTCGAAAGCCTGATGCCGGTCGATGCCTGCTCGCTGCCGCTCGGCCGCCAGCGCTATGGGTTTTTCACCGATGCGCGCGGCGGCATCCTCGACGATCTGATGTTCGCGCATTTGCCGGGGCGGCTCTTCCTCGTCGTGAATGCGAGCCGCAAGGATGAAGACGAAAAGCTTCTGCGCGCCCGCATCTCCTCGCGCTGCGAGATCGAGCGTCTGGAAGACCGCGCGCTTCTGGCGCTGCAAGGGCCGCAGGCGGCGGACGTGCTGGCGGCGCTCGCGCCCGAAGTGGCGAGCATGGCGTTCATGGATGTCCGCGAAGTGAATATCCTCGGCGGCGGCTGCATCGTCGCGCGCTCCGGCTATACCGGCGAGGACGGTTTCGAGATCAGCGTGCCGGCTTCGCTTGCCGAGCGTTTTGCCGAAGCGCTGCTCGCGCACAAACAGGTGCTCCCGATCGGGCTTGGCGCGCGCGACAGCCTGCGGCTCGAAGCGGGGCTTTGCCTGTACGGCTCCGACATCGATGAGAGCACCACGCCCGTCGAGGCGGCGCTCGGCTGGGCGATGCAGAAGAGCCGCCGTCCGGGCGGCGCACGCGCCGGCGGTTTTCCGGGCGAGGCTTTGATTTTCCGCGAACTCGGCGAAGGCCCGGCGCGCCGCCGTGTCGGCTTGCTGCCCGAGGGGCGCGCGCCGGTGCGCCATGGCGCGGCGCTGTTCCGCGATCGGGATTCGAAGGATGCCATCGGCCATGTCACGTCGGGGTGTTTCGGCCCGACGCTGAATGCGCCGGTCGCGATGGGGTATGTCGCGAGCGACGTTCCCGGCGGCGCGTTCGTCTTCGCCGAATTGCGCGACAAGCGCGTGCCGGTGCGGCTCGCGCCGCTGCCATTCGTTCCGCCGAACTACAAACGCAATCGCAATTGAGGGGAAAGCAGATGCTGAAATTTACCGAAGAGCACGAATGGCTTCGCATCGAGGGAGATGCCGCCGTGGTGGGCGTTACCGACTTCGCGCAGAGCCAGCTTGGCGATCTGGTGTTCGTCGAGCTGCCGAAGGTGGGCGCCGCGGTGAAGAAGGGCGATCCGGTCGCCGTCGTCGAATCCGTCAAGGTCGCCTCCGACGTCTATGCGCCGGCCGACGGCGAAATCGTCGAGGTGAACGACGAGGTGGTGCGCGAGCCGCAACTCGTCAACACCGATCCGATGGGCAAGGGCTGGTTCTTCAAGATCAGGCTCGCCGCGCCGGAGCAGATCGAAGCGATGAAGACCGAAGCGGAATATCAGGTGCTGGTCGGCGCCAACGGCTGAAGAAGGAGGCGAGCGCATGAAGAACCGCAGCGAAGCGATCCCGTTCCGCGACCGGCATATCGGGGTTTCCGCCGCCGACATCGGCAGGATGTTGAAGGCTCTCGGCTTCGCCGACATGGCTGCTTTCGTCGCCAGGGCCCTTCCGGCGGACATCCGTCAAAGGCAGCCGCTCGAGCTTGGCCGCGGCCTGCCGGAGGCCGAAATGCTGGCGAAGGTGCGCGGGCTTGCCTCGACGAATAAAGTGCTCACGTCGATGATCGGGCAGGGCTATTACGACACGTTCACGCCGCCGGTCATTCTGCGCAACATCGTCGAAAATCCGGCCTGGTATACGGCCTATACGCCGTATCAGCCCGAGATCAGCCAGGGCCGGCTGGAGGCGTTGCTCAATTTCCAGACCATGATCGCCGATCTCACCGGCCTGCCGATCGCCAATGCGTCGCTACTCGACGAAGCGACGGCGGCGGCCGAAGCCATGAGCATGGCGCGGCGGATCTGCCAGGCCGAACGGAATACGTTCTTCGTCGATGACGATTGCCACCCGCAGACGATTGCCGTCATCCGCACGCGCGCCGAGCCGCTGGGATGGCAGGTCGTTGTCGGCGATCCCGAAACCGATCTCGACCCCAACGCCGTATTCGGCGCGATCGTTCAGTATCCCGGTTCGTCGGGCGAGATTCGCGATTTTCGC
>Ga0153956_1001873_pt1 | contig 17058 bp, 13 predicted proteins | sample TSFL040MetaG_FD_104704 | JGI IMG/M metagenome (GOLD analysis project Ga0153956, IMG submission 104704) | Attine ant fungus gardens microbial communities from Florida, USA - TSFL040 MetaG | ecosystem: Host-associated > Fungi > Mycelium > Unclassified | place: USA: Florida, Wekiwa Springs...
CAACTACAAGGCGGCCTACGACAAGTTCAACACCAACGTGCCGGGCGTATTCGCGGCGGGCGACTGCCGTCGCGGCCAGTCGCTGGTGGTGTGGGCCATTGACGAAGGCCGTCGCGCCGCGCGGGAAGTCGACAGATTCCTGATGGCGTGATCCGGTAGAAAACCTCGAAAGCCCGGCTTCGGCCGGGCTTTTTTTGATGCCTCCTTGGATGTTCCGGCACCCTTGCGCGCTATGTAGCGCGATTAGGACGGGCAAGGATAAAACCGGACTTTTTTACCGCTGCGCGCAGCATCGCTCAGAGCAATCCTTCCTAAGCATTTTTTCAATGGACGCTTGTTTGCGTGCATCGAACGACAATCCGTCAACAACTTTTTACGAAAATGTTGACTTAATTCTCATCACAACCATACTGTAGCCCGTTTTTTGAGCGCCACTAGAGCGCCAATTTTTGCCTAGCCCGTTTTTTTGGAAATTGCCGTGACAGAAATACCGTCCAATATTGCGACTGTTCAGGCGCAAGCTTCGTCAGCGCGCGCAAAAATCCGCCTCAAATTCACCACGGCCATCGTTTTATCGTTCTGCTGGGCGGGTTTCTCCCTGCTGCTGGCGGAGCGCTGGACGCAGGACCTGTCGGATCTTTTCGGTCGGCCGCTGGCCTTGCTGATCATCTACGGCATCGCCATCATTCCCGGCTTCATGAATGCTTTTCTGGTCTCCAGCCTGATCATGGACAGGCGTCCGACACGGGCCGTCATCGATAAATATCCGGGCATCACGATTCTGGTGGCGGCGTACAACGAACAGGATTCCATTCTCTCGACGCTGGAGAGCATCGATAAGCAGGAATATCCCGGCCCGCTGCAGGTCGTCGTGATCGATGACGGCTCCCGGGACAACACGACGGCGCTGCTGGCCGGCGTGAGCTACCCCTGGCTGACGGTGCTCAACCTGGAGCGCAACGGCGGCAAGGCCAACGCGCTCAACCGCGGCCTGGAGCTGGCGCAGCACGATCTGGTGCTGACCCTCGACGGCGATTCGTTTCTTTATCGCAATGCGCTCTGCAATCTGGTCGGCCGCTTTTTGTCCAGCCCCGTCGATACCGGCGCGATTGCGGGCGCGGTGCTGGTGCGCAATTCACGCCTGAACGTGGTGACACGCATCCAGGAATGGGATTACTTCCACGGCATCGCCGCGGTCAAGCGGGTGCAGAGCCTGTACCAGGGCACCCTGGTCGCCCAGGGCGCATTTTCGCTGTATCGCCGCGATGTGCTGCAGGAAGTCGGCGGCTGGCCGGACTGCGTCGGAGAGGACATCGTGATCACATGGGCCATCCTGCGTGGCGGCTACCGCGTCGATTACTGCGAGGATGCCTGCTCGTTCACCAACGTGCCCGAGCGCTGGGGACAGTTCATCCGCCAGCGGCAGCGCTGGTCGCGCGGCATGATCGAGGCGTTCAAGGCCCACTGGCCGCTGCTGTTCAAGCCGCGCATGTCGACCCTGTTCATCTGGTGGAATCTGCTGTTTCCCTACCTGGACATGGCTTTCACCCTGGCCTTCCTGCCCGGCGTGATCCTGGCTCTGTTCGGCATTTATTGGCTGGCCGGACCGATGACGGTGATCGTGCTGCCGCTGGCCATGCTGGTCAATTACATGATGTTCCTCGTCCAGTCGCGCATGTTCACCGGCCAGGGGCTGAAGGTGCGGCGCAATCCGCTCGGCTTTTTTATCTACGCGCTGGGCTACAGCACGATCCTGCAACCGGCCTGCCTGCTGGGGTATGTGTCGGAGCTTTTCCGCACGCGCAAAACCTGGGGCACGAAGTAATGAATACCGCCAAGAACTCTGCGCTGCTTGCCGCTCTGCTGCTCGCCGCGCCCGCGCTTTCTGCCGCCGGACGCGAACCCTTCGCACTGGGAGGCGTCGATCTCAGCCGCGATACCGATGACTTTCGCGTCGAGAACTACAGCGCCGGCGCCGGCCTGTATTTCAGCGACAACAACACCGATCGCGCCGGTTACCGACACAGCGAAATCCATTACAGCGCGCCGGAGTTTCATACGCATGGCCGCTCCGAAAGCCTGTTCGGCGCGAAAAGAATTTCGGACAGCTTCGATGCCAGCGGCGAGCTGACGCAAACGCACCTCGATAACGGGCAAAACAAAACGCTGGGGTGGGGCCAGCTCAGCGGCCAGCCCAACACGGCCTCGAATATCGAAGTGCGTTATGAAAAAAACCTGGTTGAATCCGCCAACGCGCTGAATGCCGGCATCACGTATTCCGCGCTGAGCGTCGCCGGCGATTATCAGCTGACGGATCGCTGGAATCTGGCGGGCGTCGCTGGCCGTTTCGATTTTTCCGATGGCAACGAGCGTCCGTTTTACCGTCTCAAGACCTCCTGGGTTGTGTCGGAAACCTATGGCGTCAGCGTGTATGCGCGCACCCGTAAATACAGCGACAGCGATCCCTACAACGGCTATTACTTCGCGCCCCGGCATTTCCAGGATTATCTCGGCGGATTCGCCGTGCGCCGGCGCCTGCCCTGGGTGCATGGCACGCTGTCGGGTCAGATCGACTGGGGCCGGCAATCCGCCGACGGCGACACCACGCCGGCGCGCAGCTGGCTGTTGCGCCTGGAGTCCTGGGCCGGCACGCGCTGGTCCTATGCGATCGCTACCGGCTACAGCGCCACGGCGGGTGTGGGCGGTGGCGGCAACTACCAGTACCGCTATAGCTCGGCCTCGGTTGTTTTCACGTTCTGAGCTGGTCTGGTCCGGCGCGTTCCTCGACAACGGCGCGCTGGACTCCTGACCGACTTTTTCAATCGCCGCCCGCGTGTTGGCATTAATAACGCGCGCTAAACATAACGCGGAATGGGACCGGGATGAGGCGTTTTGCGACCGCTCAAATCGAACATCACCTCGTCGACATAACACCAACCCCAGCCTTCGGGTGGATCGTAGGCTTCGATGATGGGATGGCCCGTCTCATGAAAATGCCGCGTTGCGTGCCGATGCGGCGAATCGTCGCAGCAACCCACATGGCCGCAGCTGCGGCAAATGCGCAGATGCACCCACTCGCTGCCCATTTGCAGGCATTCCTGGCATCCGGCCGCGCTGGGCTGCACTTTCTCGATGCTTTGCAGGTGTGAACACGAAATACTCATGGATAATTCCCTCCCGATGGCATCGCGCAGGCAAATCCGCACACGCTGGCGCGCGCGAAGCGCGTTGGCTGCATCGACGCGCCCGCCGTGTTGCCGCGCCGCTGCGCCGTCACGGTGTTGCGCTCAGTGCAGGTATTTGACGTAACTGGCGATCTGGCCGGGGTCGAGCAGAGTCAGATTTTTATTCAGCGTGCCGGCGATATGTTTCTGCGTGCGCGCATCGATCTGCTCGCGCAGCGTGCCCAGAAACGCCGGCGGCGCGACCAGCACGAGATTATCGAAACGGCGATCGGCCTGGGCGCTGTCGAGAAAACTGCCCAGCTCATGCGCGAAAATCTGTGCTTCCTGTTCCTGCGGAGAAACCTTGGGCTCGATGTAATGGCGGGGCTGCTTGCCGTTCTCGAACACGCGTCCGTACTCGTCGATCGATGCCGCGCGGCTTTGTCGCGATTGCACGTGAACGAAGGATTGCAGTTCGGTGAGCGGCGGTGTCGTTGAATTCCTTTCAAACACCCTGGCACGACAGGCGTCGGCTACCACGATCCAGGTTTTCATACGCGTCCCCTTGTAATCCCGGGATGAGATGCGGCGAACGACAACATCTAGAATGACAACATCTAGAATGACAAGCCTGTTGTTTGGTCAGACAATGGCGCCTGGAAGTTCCTCGCGCATTGGCCGGAAAAAACATGAGTCGGGCCCGCGCGGCGCTTTCAACGCAGGGTTTTTTCGCCATGGCCAGCTCTTCATCGAACACAGTGTTTTTATGCGGCGATGTGATGTGCGGGCGCGGTATCGACCAGATTCTGCCGAACCCATCCATGCCGGAACTACACGAGCCTTACGCGGATTCGGCGCTGGATTACTGGCGATTGGCGCAGCAGTGCCATGGTCCGGTGCCGCGCCGCGTGAATTACGGCTATATCTGGGGCGACGCGCTGGCCGAGTTGCGCGAGGAGCACGCGGCCGTGCGCATCGCCAATCTGGAAACCGCGATCACCACCAGCAACGACTGGCTGCCCAAGGGCATCAATTACCGCATGCATCCCGCCAACGCCGAATGCCTGCGCGCGGCCGGCATTCAGTGCTGCAATTCACGCGCGGCCGCGAGCTGACCGGCGTGGGGCTTGTGCCGATGCAGATTTACCGGTTTCGCCTGCGCCGCCCGGACGCGGCGGCCAGCGAGTGGCTGTACCGGCGCATGCGGCGCGAATGCGAAGCCCTGCACACGCGCGTGGCGCGGCGGCAGGGCAATCGCCTGCAACTGGAGTGGTGAGCCGCGCGCGCGAAATTCGCCGCGCGTTGTTTTTTCAGTGGCGGTAGATTCGCTCGGCTTTCTGCTCGCGTTCGATCAGGCGCGCCAGCAGCGTCAATTGCTCGGAAAATTCGCTGACCAGATCGTCCAGCGCCAGCACGCCTTCCAGCGCGCCGGCTTCGTCGGTCACTACCAGGCGCCGCACGCCTTCGCTGGACATCAGGCGCACCACGCTCTGCACGTCGTCGCTGTCGACGGTGGTGCGCAGGTCCTCGCTCATGATGTCGCGCACGCTGACGCTGTCCGGGGCGACCCGTTGCGCGAGCACTTCGAGCACGAGATCCCGATCCGTAACGATGCCGACAGGCACATCGCGGCCGCCACGCCGTTCGACCACGATCAGATCGCCGACATGGTGCTCGCGCATGAGGCGAGCCGCCTCCTGCGCGTCCATTTCCGGATGGGCTGTGATGACTGCGCGCTTGCAAATATCGCCGATGGTCATGGCACTGTCCTCGCCGCAAATAGTCGATGAACGATTCAGGGTACTCTTTATTCAGGCGCTCTGTCTTCTTGTTCAGGCGCTCTGTCTTCGTTCATTCGAGAAGCCGAAGCAGATTCAGGGAAAAAGCCGTCGTGGCAATGGCCGAGCCGGGCTGGATACCCTGGTTGCCTTTGTTCATTGCGGCCCGTACACTGGCGCGCGATATGGCACGGTCCATAACATGATGCGGCATGATTCATAACACGATGTGGCATGATTCATAACACGATGTAGCATAATTCATGGCACGATGCGGCATGAGTTCATGAACAGCCGCATGATTCAGAAAAAGCCGCATGAATCAGAAGAATAAGAGCGGATGAATACGGAACAAGAACAATAAAAATACCAAGAAAAAACCGTGGAAAAAGTGGGCGCGATCCAACGCGCGCCGGGTTGCGTCGCCATTGTTCCCAAATATGTTCCGTGCCGCGCCGGTGCTTACATCGATGGCTCCGATGCCATTCATGCTGACGGTTTTTCCGGAGCGCGGCGGCATCAAGCGCGATGAAAGGCCGCGCCCATGGAATTCACAGCATTCAAAAAACCGGCTGAACATAAAAATGCCAGGCCGATAAAAACTCAAATCAACAAAGAAAAAACTCAAGCAATAAAAAAGAGAGACGGAGCTGTTTCATGAAGCATGTTGTTTTTCCGACGATGAGGCTGGTCTTGCTGGCGATGGCTGCGCTGATTGCCGGTTGTGGCGGCGGCGGCGGTGGTGGCGGTGGCGGTGGCGGCACGTCTGTTGTCGTTGCCTCGACCACGCTCAGCGGCACGGTGGCAAAAGGCGCGCCCTGGCAGGGAGCGACGGTGCTTGTCTATTACAAGGATATGCCGCTGAACCAAGCGATACCCAGCGCCACCACGGACGCGAACGGCAAATATTCCATCGATATGGCGGGCTTCGAGCCGCCGTATTTTATTTATGCCTACAAGGGAATCACCAGCGCCGACGCGGCCTATCCGCGCATGATCGCCATCGCCTGGAGCACCGGCGTCGCCAACCTTACGCCGCTGACCGATCTCGAAGCCGTGCAATTATTAGGGCATCCCTTGCCTCTGAGCCCGACCTACAACGATGTGGCCCAGGATTTCGCCAATCTCAAGGCGCTGGGCCTGGTGCAGCGGGATGCGGCGCGTCAGGCGGTGATCGACTTCTGGCTGCACAAACCGGCCAAGGACGATCAAACCCGGCTCGATCCCATCGATGTCTCCGCCGTCGACAATTTCGTCACCACCTCGTTCGAGGCGCGCTCCGGCAACCGCCATGACGACCTGCTGGAAATGCTGACGCAGGCGCTGGCGACCGAAGAAAATATTTTTGGCCTGGAAGAGGCGCTGCTACACGGCTCGGAGCCGATGGTGGATCTCGCCAATCTGCCGTTTACCCGTTTTCGCTGCGACTTCAATCGCTGCGGCTATCCCGACGGCTCTTCCACAACCCATGTGTTTCCGCCGGAGTTCGACAAGATGGCGCTGATACAGGCGCTGCAATGGCAGATGCCGCCGGGAACGAGCGTGGCGCTGCAATGCGCCAGCGATGCCGAGGATTTGCCGGAACTGCCGGCCGGAACCAATCGGTTTTCCATGGACGGCGTGGTGCTGCGCATGCAACCCGCCGGCGCGGCGGTGCATCTGTTGTCGTCGATGCTGGCCGAGTGGAACTTCGACACCAGCCTCACGCCTCACCTCGCGACATTCTGGGGCGAATTCGACCGCGATGGCGATACGATCACCACATCGCTGTCGTTCAATGCCTCCGGCCAGCTGATCAAGCTGATTCGCTCGATCTGGCATGGCCACGCCGCTACGGTTACCAACGTGGTCTGCGACTGAAGCGCCCAGGGAACCGCTGAAAAACGGCTGCGCTTGCCGATGCGGCGTTAAAAATGGGCTCATTGATGACGTATAAGCCGCCCATTTTCGCCTTGCCTGAGCGGCGCTCGCCACGTTTTTCAGAAGTTCCCTAGCGCTCCTTCAAACGCTTGCCGCGACCCGATGCGTGACGCTCGCGCAAATCGCTTTCGATGTAGCGGTCGGTGGTCTGCATCGATGAGTGGCCGGCGTCGTCGCGCACGTGTTCGCGCGGCCGGATTTTCACATCCTCGGAAATGCCGGTGTGGCGCAACCAGTGCACGGTCGCGGTTCGCAGTTCGGCGGCGTCTTCCTCCAGGCCTTCTTCGCGCATGCGCTCATAAGAGCGGTCGAAACACTGCTGCACGATGGCGCGGATCTGGCGCGTGCTGGTGATGGCGCCCTGGCCGAGGTTTTTTTGCACCAGCGGCGTGCGATCGTCGGGCGTCGGCAACGCGGTGAGATCGAGATGGCGGCGATAGCGCTTCAGCGCTTCCAGCATGTCGTCGGAAACCGTGACGATGCGGCTCTTGTTGCCCTTGCCGATCACATGGAACCACCAGTGGCCGTCCATGTCGCGGCGAAAATCGCCCATGGTGGGCGTCGAGCGCTCGTCGGCCACCAGTTCGGAAATCCGCAGGTACATCGCGAACAGGCAATTCATCACGAACAGCGTGCGCTCGTGGATTTCCGGTTCGGCGGCGGCCAGCCGCCCGGCGGTTTCCAGCACGAAATCCCATTGCAGATTGCTGATGCGCCGCACCGGCGATTTGTGCTGCTGCTTTTTCAGGAATTTGCTTTTCTGGCGGATCAGCAATATCGGGTTGGCCGCGGTCAGCTCTTCCTGGATCAGAAAATTGAAAAACGAAGAGAGCACCGAAAAGATGGCCTGCACCGCGGTGGCCGACAACACGAACTGTTTTTTGTCCGGCGCCACGCCGGCGCGGTGTTCGACCTTGCTGACTCCGGCGACAAAGGGGCGCCACTCGGGATTGGCCACGCGTTCGCCGTTGCGGGTGACGAAACGGGCCACGTTTTTCAGGCCGATCCAGGCCGCCGGCGGCTTCTGGCAGAAGCGGATATAGTCTTCGAGATGTTCGCGGCGCAGCTCCAGGATGGACAGGCGCGCGATTCGCCAGGACCACTGCAACAGGCGCTCGATCTCGCGCCGATAGGCGTTGAAGGTCGCGCTGCTGCCGTTGTAGCTGTAAATGAATTTCCACGCGTACTCGTAATCGGTGTCGGCGCCGGCGACGCTCCGGTCGGGCAGCACGTGCGCGGTGGAGAATTGCTTGCGCTGGAACGGATTTTCCAGCTCGTCGAGATTATCGAAAACAGGGGCGGGCGCTTGGGATTCCATGAAATGCGGATCGATTTCCGGCTGAAAGACCTGCGGCCAGTGTATGCATTATTGAAGGGAAAACAAGATTGGAGGGAAAACAAGCGCGCCCGGATCCGCGGGCTCAGGCGGGCCGGGTGCTGATCTGTCCGGCCGGCACCGGCTTGCCGAAATAATAACCCTGCGTAATGTCGCAGCCCATGCGCGCCAGGGCGGTGGCGGTGGCCTTGTCTTCCACGCCCTCGGCGACGACCTGCAGATCGAAGCTGTGGGCCAGGGTGATCGTGGATTGCACGATCAGCTCGTCGGAGGCGCTGCGCAGCATCGCCGACACAAAGCTGCGGTCGATTTTCAGCAACTGCACCGGCAGCTGCTTCAGATAGGCGAGCGAGGAATAACCGGTGCCGAAATCGTCGATCGACAGCAGCACGCCGAGCCGGCGCAGGTCGTGCAGGCAGCGCAGCCCCAGTTCGGGATCCACCATCAGCGTGCTTTCGGTCACCTCCAGCTCGATCAGGCCGGGCTCGATCCGGTACTGCTCCAGGATGCTTTTCACTTCGCGGATAAAATTCGGATTGCGCAGGTTGTTGGTGCTGATATTGATGGCCAGGCGCGTGGTCAATCCCTGGCGCTGCCATTGCTGGAGCTGGCGCAGCGCCGCGTTCAGCACCCAGTCGGTCAGCGGATGGATCAGCTCGGTGTTTTCCGCGAGTGGAATGAATTCGCCGGGCTGCAGCATCTCGCTGTTTTTTCGCGGCCAGCGCAGCAGCGCTTCGTAGCCGATCACGGTGCCGTCGCGCAGCTGGATTTTCGGCTGATAGTACAACTCCAGGTTGCCGCGGCGGATGGCGCGGCCGAGCTGGGTGTGCAGCGCCAGGCGATCCGGTGTGTATTTATCTTCGCTGGAGCGATAAAACGCGTAGTCCTGGCGCAGGTGCTTGGCCCGGTACATGGCGATATCGGCACAGCGCAGCAGATCGCCGGCGTCGCTGCCGTGCGCCGGATACAAGGCCACGCCGATGCTGGCGCTGAGCTCCATGTGCACGCCGCCGACCAGCACCGGAAAACTCAACACCTGCGTCACGCCGCGGCACATGCTGTGAATCGCGGCCTCGTCGCGCGCGGCGAAGGTGATGGCCATCTCGTCGCCGCCGAGGCGCGCGATGGAGGCGGACTGCTCGCGCAGCCATTGCTGCAGGCGCTGGCCGACTTCGATCAGCACCTTGTCGCCGTATTGATGGCCCAGCGTGTCGTTGACCTCCTTGAAGCGGTTTAAATCCAGTATCAGCACCGCGAACAGGCGCTCCGGATGATGCGCGATATGCGCGTCGATATGCCGGGTCAGCCAGTAGCGGTTGGGCAGGCGGGTGAGGCTGTCGTGATTGGCCTGGTAGGCCAGCTCCGCGATATCGCGCCTGTGTTCCGTCACGTCGTGAAACACCGCCAGCAGCTGGTCTTCGTCCCGCCAGCGGAACAGGGACATATTCAGCTCGCAGTCGAACTCGCCCTGGCCGCCCTCGCGCTGGAAGCGCCACTCGAGCTGGCGCGCGCCGTCGCCGTTCAGCACGCTGGAGCAGAACTCGTCGGCGCGCGCGCGCGACAGCGTGCCGTCCGGCTGATGCAGGGTGGAAAGGCCGGCCAGCGAACGGTTTTTCAGGGCGCCGTTCTCGCCGACCGCAAACATGCGCGCCGCCGCGCGATTGGCGGCCCTGATATGGTGGTCGTTCGACATCAGCAGGATGCCATCGTTGACATCGGCGAACAGGCGCCGGTGGAATTGCTCGCTCTCGCTGATCTGGGTGGCCAGCGCCAGCAGTTTGCGCCCGGCCAGCGCCAGGGCCAGCAGGCTGAAGGTGATCAGCAGCGCAATATAGGTCGAACGACGCAGCCAGGGCTCGCGAAAATCGGAAACGGTTTCGCCGATCAGCGCGCGCACCGGAAAATTGGGCAACGGCGACATGGCGTACAGCGTATCGACGCCGTCGATGTTGTTGCCGCGCACGTAGGAACGCCAGCTGTCGTCGAGATACGCGCGGATGGGCGAGTTCTTCCGTATCGATGTGCCCACATAACGCTCGGGCAATGGCGCGCGATACAGCACGGTGCCGTCGATGGCGACCAGACCGCCGTTCATCGTGCCCAGCTCAAGGCGTTGCAGCAGTTGCGCGAAGCGCTCCATGGAGATCAGCGCGCCGATCTGCAGTTCGGACTGGCCCCGGCCTTGCGCATCGATCAGCAGCGGCAGCATTTGCCCGCGCACGCCGGGCAGCGTGAGCGGGTGGCCGATGACCGGATATCCCGGCAGCCTCTCGATGTCTCCCAGGTGCGCCAGCGCCGATTCGATCGTCACCTGCCGGCCGCCGGAGTCGATCATGACGTAATGATCGCCGACGCGTGCGAACAGATAGGAAGACACCGGATCGTAGCGGATCGCATCGCGCAGAATCGCCAGCAATGCCGCATCGCTTTCCCAGGCGTTCTCGCTGACCACGCGTTCGGCGCACACGCGCAGGCTCTGGTAGCTCTGCTGGAGCAGGGCATTGGTGTAACCCTCCAGCGCGCGCGACAGGGCGGCCAGCTTGTGCTGCTCCTGGTCCCAGGCCGCGCGGTAATCCCGGTAAATACTCCAGCCGGTCATGCCCAGGCACAAGGCGAGCACGAGGCCGATGCCGAGATTGAGCGCGAGCCTGAAACGGCGGCGATCGACGGGTTGGGTCAGCTCATCGAAAGAGTCGGCCATGGCGGTTTACCGCTGCGGCATGGATGAGGGTTCGACCGATGATAAAGGGCTTCGACACAGAATGCCTGTTCGAAATCTTTCGAAAAAAATCCGGCGACACAACACGTCGGTTTTTTACACGCGATTTTTTGCGCCAGTGAGTTGAGACGGGAAGTGGGTGAGCCGATGCAGACCGTTGATACAAGTTGTCGTGCGCGATCCGCGCGGCGTTTTTTTGCCCGCCGCCATCGGGATGAAACGCCGTTATAATTCGCGCACTTTGTTTCCGTACGCGATCATGACCGAAGACTCCCCGAACTCATCCGCCTCGAACAACGAAATCTACCGCGCTCAGCACAAGCTGCGCCTGAGCTACATGCCGTGGCTGTACCAGCGCCTCAAGCCCGCCCAGCGCGCCTGGGCACAGGCCTGGCAGGAAGAATGGCAGGCCTATCTGTGCGCGATGGAAACCGTCAGCATCGGCAGGCATTGTTTTATCGCGCCCGAGGCGCGCCTGTTCGCCGAACCCGGCCGCGCCATCGTCATCGGCGACAACAGCTGGATCGCGGCCGACACCGTCATCCACGGGCCGGTCACGCTCGGCGATTCGGTCTCCATCAATCATCACGTCACCCTCGACGGCGGCCGCAAGGGCATTGTCATCGGCAGCCACTCCCGCCTGGCCGCCCATGTGTGCGCCTATGCGTTCAATCACGGCATGGAGCGTGCGCGCCACATCGAGGATCAGGCGGTCAGTTCGCAGGGAATCCGCATCGGCGCGGATGTGTGGATCGGCGCGCAGGCCGGCATCGTCGATGGCGTGGAGATCGGCGATGGCGCGGTCATCGGCATGGGCAGCGTGGTGACCCGCGCCGTGGCGGCCTACACCAAAGTGGCGGGCAATCCCGCCAGGCCGATCGGCATGCGCGACTGAAAAACATGGGAATCGATTGCCGATGCTCGCGCCTGCGACACATTTTTCCGTACTGATTTTTGTCGGCAATTCCGCGGACGAATCGCCGGATTCACGAATCTGAAATCTCGCTGTTTTAGGGAACCTCTGAAAAACGTAGCGAGCGCAGCAAAGACAAGAAAAAAATGAGCGAAAACCCGCAGTTTATACGTCAATCAATGAGGATTTTGAGCGCATTTTTAACGCCGCATCGGCAAGCGCAGTCGTTTTTCAGAGGTTCCTACGGTGTTTCCGTCGTAAAAAAGCGCTCCGGCAAGTCCTCACGCAAAAGACCGTCCCCGGACTGACGGTCAGCCGGGCTTGCCAATTCCTCGGGCACAGCCGCCAAGCGTATTACCCTGTTATGCGCTGGCCGATATCGCGGGCTTGAAAATATTTCAGGAAAACCCGGACGAAATTTCAAGCGTATGTCGAGCGCGCAAACTCAAACCCGCGCGCCCGCGCCGCCGATGAGATGCGTTCCGCAGCCGTGCCGGCACAGGTTTTTACTCCGCGATACGTCGAAACTCTCCACGCCGCCGCCGGTCATTGCCGCAACGCGGCATGGAACCTGCCTGACTCTAACGATCCGATGCTGGCGCGCGGACCATTTTCTTGTTGTTCGCGCCGGGCAAATCGAAAAGACCTGCTGAAGATTCCAATCATGAAGCTTTCGCGATGACGCGCCGCGCGGCGCAGGAGTGCCTGGCATGAGCAATGCCTTCGATCTGGTGGTGATCGGCACGGGTTCGGCGGCCACCGCGGCCGCGACCACGGTGCGCGATGCCGGCTGGCGCGTGGCGGTGATCGATCACCGCCCTTATGGCGGCACCTGCGCGCTGCGCGGTTGCGATCCCAAAAAAGTGCTGGTAGGCGCGGCCCGCACCGTCGATCGCGCGCGCCGCATGCGCGTCGATGGCGTGACCGGAGACGCGCGTATCGACTGGCCCGCGCTGATGACCTTCAAGCGCGGCTTTACCGATCCGGTGCCGGAGGAGCGGCTGGCGCTCTTCACCTCGAAAGGCATAACGCCTTATCGGGGCTGGGCGCAATTTACCGGCGCCAATGCGCTGCGTGTCGGCGACGACGAGTTGCAGGCGCAGCATTTCCTGATCGCCGCCGGCGCCGAGCCGGTGCGCCTGCCGATTCCCGGCGCGGAGCATCTGGTCACCAGCGAACAATTTCTCACGCTGGAAACGTTGCCGCCGCGCATCGTGCTGGTCGGCGGCGGCTATATCGCCGCTGAAATGTCCTATATCGCCGCCTGCGCCGGCGCGAAGGTCACGATCCTGCAGCGCGCCGATCGCATGCTGACGCAATTCGATCCCGAACCGGTCGGCTGGCTGATGGCGTCGTTTCGCGCGCACGGCATCGAGGTGCGGCTCGGCGCGGAAGTCGAGGGCATCGAGAAAAATGGCGCGGATTTTCGCGTCAGCATAGCGAAGAGCGGCCGGCGCGAAACGATCGAAGCCGACCTGGTCATGCACGCGGCCGGGCGCGCGCCGGCGCTGGAGCCGTTGAACCCCGGCGCGGCGAATATCGTCATGGAAAAAGGGCGGCTGAAACTCAACGAGTATTTGCAGAGCGTTTCCAATCCGTCGGTGTATGCGGCGGGCGACGCGGCCCAGGCCGGCCCGCCGTTGACGCCGGTGTCGAGTTACGACGCGCGGATCGTCGCGGCGAATCTGCTGCGCGGCAATCATCGGAAACCCAATTATGCGGGCGTGCCGAGTGTCGCGTTCACCATTCCGCCCATCGCCGGCGTGGGCCTGGACGAGGCGAGGGCGCGGGCGCAGGGCCTGCATTTTCGCATCAACAGCCGGCTGGCCTCGGAATGGTATACGGCGCGCCAGCAGGCGCAGCCGGTTTACGGATTCAAGGTGTTGATCGAGGACGGCAGCGAGCGCATTCTCGGCGCGCATCTGGTGGGGCCGCACTGCGACGAGGTCATCAATATTTTTGCGCTGGCCGTGCGCCACGGCTTGAGCGCGGACGCGCTGCGGGACACGATTTTTTCGTATCCCACAGGGACCTCCGACATCGGCTCGATGCTGTGAGCCCGCGCCGCGGGATTGACTGTCACGAGCGCCGATCCATGCGGCGAAAAAGGACGCGATTCGACACTCCCGGTTGAAGCATCGGGATACGAAGTCATTTCACTTCCAGTATCGAGGCGGCGACAGCCGTCATCGAGAGGTGAGGCATGACACATTTCCATCAGGCCGCGCCCGCGCCGGGGATCGATGCGCCGCGCTACCGCGGCGCCCTGGTCATTCTCGCCACGATTTTTTTCATGTGGGGCTTTGTCACCGTACTCAACGATGTTCTGGTGCCGCACCTCAAGGCGGTGTTCGAACTCAGCTACACGCAGAGCCTGCTGATCCAGTTCGTGTTTTTTTCCACGTATTTTTTGCTGGCCCTGCCCGGCGCGCGCCTGATCGAATGGATCGGTTACCGCTATGCCATCGCCACCGGGCTGACGGCGACGGGCATCGGCGCGCTGTTGTTCCTGCCGGCCGCGACCCTGGTGTCTTATCCGTTTTTTCTCGGCGCGCTGTTTGTGATTGCCTGCGGCATCACGTTGTTGCAGGTCGCGGCCAATCCGTATGTCACCATGATCGGTCCGCGCGAAACCGCGTCCAGCCGTCTGAACCTGGTGCAGGCGTTCAATTCGCTCGGCACCGCGCTGGCGCCGGCTTTCGGCAGCCTGCTCATTCTCGCGCAAAGCACTTCCGGCACCGCTCTGCACGAGGGGATGCTGACCCAGGCGCAGCGCAGCGCCGACGCGATGGTCGTGCGCCTGCCCTATGTCGGCATCGCGCTGCTGTTTTTCGCGCTGGCCCTGATCATCGCCCGCTGGCCGCTGCCGCAGCTGGCGGCCGAGGATCGCCCCGATCTGCGGCGCGGCGGCGCGATCTGGCGGCATCCGCGCCTGCTGCTCGGCATCGGCGCCATCTTTCTCTATGTCGGCGCCGAAAATTGCGTCGGCAGTTTTCTGATCAACTATGTCTCGCAACCTTCCGTGGGCAATATGTCGCATGCCGACGCGGCCTTTTACGTGTCGTTGTTTTGGGGCGGCGCCATGCTGGGGCGATTCGCCGGCGCATGGATCATGCGCAAGCTGCAACCCGCCGCGCTGCTCGGCGCGATGGCGGTGGCGGCCTGCGCGCTGATCGCGCTGTCGATCGGCGGCCGCGGTTATTTCGCGCTGTGGACCATCGTGCTGGTCGGACTGACGAACTCGATCATGTTTCCGACCATTTTTTCCCTGGCGATCGGCGGGCTCGGCCATCTCACCCAGCGCGGATCGGGATTGCTGATCATGGCGATCATCGGCGGCGCGCTGTTGCCGATGTCGCAGGCGGTGCTCGCCGATCGTTTTGGCCTGCGTATCGCCCTGGCGCTGCCGACGCTTTGTTATCTCTACATTCTGTATTTCGCGCGCTACTGCCATCGCCATCCGATTGCCGAGGCGGCGCGATCGTGATTCAGCCGTTGTTTGACTTGGCCACTATTTGATTTAACCGATGCTTGATTTAACCAATGTTCGATTTAACCGATGTCTGATTTAACCGATGTTCGATTTAACCGATGTCTGATTTTAAAACCAGGGTTGATTTTAACCCTGTTCGATTTTAACCATCGCAGTCCGGAGGCGGTTCGCGCCATGTTTTCCCGATTGTTCGCGGTTCTGGTGTTGTTGCTGTCGACGCTGTGCGCGGCGCGCGCCGCAACGGAAAACAGCGGCGCCGATGACGAGCGCATCAGGCAGCGAGTCGACGCGCTGCTCGCAACCATGACCGTGGAGGAAAAAGCGGGGCAGCTCATCCAGGTTTTTGCCTTCGATTATTTGCCGCGGTCGATGATCGACGATGCCGTGGCGCGCGGCGCCGTCGGCTCGCTGCTGTACGTGAAGGATCCGGAGACCGCCAACCGCTTGCAGAAACTCGCGCGGGAACAGTCGCGCCTGAAAATTCCGCTGCTGATCGGCAACGACATCGTGCATGGCGCCGGCACGATCTTTCCGGTACCGCTGGCGCTCGCCGCCTCCTGGGACCCGGGCATGGTGGAATCCGTGCAGGCCATCGCCGCGCAGGAGGCGCGCGCCTTCGGCATTCACTGGACTTTCGCGCCGATGGTCGATATCAGCCGCGATCCGCGCTGGGGACGGCTGGTCGAGGGCGCGGGCGAGGATCCCTACCTCGGGGCCGCGATGGCGGCGGCGCAGGTGCGCGGTTTCCAGGGCGCGTTCATCGGCGCGCCCGAACACCTGATCGCCGGCGCGAAACATTTCGCGGGTTACGGCGCGGCGCTGGGCGGGCGCGATTACGACGAGGTCAATCTTTCCGACAGCGCATTATGGAACGTGTATTTCCCGCCTTTCGAAGCGGCGATTCGCGCCGGCGCGGGCAGTGTCATGGCCGCCTACATGGAATTGAACGGCGTGCCGGCGGCGGGCAACCGCTGGCTGCTGACGGAGGTTCTGCGCCGACACTGGCATTTCCAGGGTTTCGTGGTCAGCGACAGCGAGGGCGTGAAGAATCTGGTCACGCAGGATTTTGCCGCCGATGCGCAGGACGCGGCGGCGCGCGCGCTGAATGCGGGACTCGACATGGAGATGGCGTTTTCGAAGGAGCGCGTCGACGCCGCTTTTACGCTGTTGCCGCGGGCGCTCGCGGCCGGGCGGATCGCGCCGCGGCAACTCGACGACGCGGTGCGGCGCGTATTGACGGCAAAAATGCGCATGGGCCTGTTCGAGCATCCTTATGTCGATCCGCAGCGGGCGCGACGCCTGCTGCGCGACGCCGCGCATCGCGATTTCGCGCGCCGCGTGGCCGAACGCTGCGCGGTGCTGCTGCGCAATGAAGCCTCGCCGGGCAAAACCGCCGCGGGTGCGCCGGGGCCGGGCGCACGGTTGTTGCCATTGGCGCGCGAGCGTTTGCACCGCATCGCGGTGCTGGGTCCGCTGGCGCGCTCGCATCGCGACATGGTCGGTCCCTGGGTCTTTCACGCCGCCGACAGAAACAGCGCCGTGAATATCGTCGACGGCATCCGGGCGCGGGCCGGAGCGGGCATCCGCGTCGACTACGCGCCGGGCGTGCGGATGCCCGAGCGTCAATTTGCCTCGCCCTTCGACCTGCTGCTTCCGCCGGAGCCGCAACCCGCCTTCGATCAGCGCGCCGAGTTCGAGCGGGCCGTTGCGCTGGCTCGGCAATCTGACATCGCCG
>Ga0153956_1001874_pt1 | contig 17053 bp, 17 predicted proteins | sample TSFL040MetaG_FD_104704 | JGI IMG/M metagenome (GOLD analysis project Ga0153956, IMG submission 104704) | Attine ant fungus gardens microbial communities from Florida, USA - TSFL040 MetaG | ecosystem: Host-associated > Fungi > Mycelium > Unclassified | place: USA: Florida, Wekiwa Springs...
GCTTCAGTTTCGGCTTCCTCGCCGGCTTCGTCGGCCTCGTGCTCCTCGGAGTCCGGCCCATCGGAATCCACTACCTCGGCAGCCGCTTCCGCCGATTCCGCTGGCTCCTCTGCGGCATCGGGCTCGGCTTCGTCGTCGAAGTCGAGTACCTCGGTCTCGTCGGGCTGCGTCTCGACCGCCTCGGCTTCGTCGACGATGTCACCGTCGTCAGCCGGTTCGTCCTCTGCCGGTTCGTCTTCTGCACCCGCGGCCTTGGCGGCCGCCACGATGCCGCTGACACCGGCGATCTCGGTCAGTTCTTTGCCGACCTCATCGAAACGAGAGGTCTCGGCCTCAGGCTCCTGGTCTCGCCAACTGCCCAGCGACGCCGGATCTTCGCGCCCCTTGGTCGCCACCATCATGTAGACCACGGCGCCGATGAAGACGAAGGCCGAGGTGAAGGTGTTCACCCGGATACCGGCGATGTGCGTCGCAAAGTCGTCGCGCATCAGCTCGACACCGAAGCGGCCCACGCAGTACGCGGCCACATATAGCGCGAACAGCCGTCCGTGACCCAACCGGAACCGTCGGTCGGCCCAGATCAGGAACACGAAAACCAAGACGTTCCAGATCAATTCGTACAGGAACGTCGGATGCACGACCGCGACGAGTTGCCCGGTCGACACACCATTGAGGGTGTCGAGCGCACCGCTGGCATCCCGACGCTCGAAGATCTCCAGACCCCAGGGCACATCGGTCTTGCGGCCATAGAGTTCCTGGTTGAAGTAATTGCCCAACCGGCCGATCGCCTGGGCCAGCACCACGCCGGGTGCCACCGCGTCACCGAAGGCCGGCAATGGGATACCGCGCCGGCGACACCCGATCCAGGCACCAACGGCGCCCAGGGCGACCGCGCCCCAGATCCCCAGACCACCGTCCCAGATCCGCAGCGCGCCACCGATTCCCGCGCCACCTTCGGAGAAGTAGGTCCGCCAGTCGGTCATCAGGTGGTAGAGCCGGCCACCGAGCAGACCGAACGGCACCGCCCACAGCGCGATGTCGTAGATGACGCCCGGTTCGCCGCCGCGGTCCACCCACCGCCGGTCGCCGATGATCAGCGCGGCAATGATGCCGGTGATGATGCACAGCGCATAGGCCCGGATAGGCAGCGGCCCGAGGTGCCACACCCCCTGCGCGGGGCTGGGGATAAAGGCCAGGACGGTCGTGGTCACGCGGAAACCTTCTGTCGGACACCTTGGGCAAGTTCTTCGGTCAGCGCCCGCACCGCGGGAATCCCGTTGTCGCCGAGCGCCGACACCAGCGCCGAGCCGACGATCACGCCGTCGGCGTACGCGGCGATCTCGGCGGCCTGTTCGCGCGAGCGCACACCGAGGCCGACCCCGACCGGGATATCCGATACCTGCCGAACCCGGGTCACCAACTCCGGCGCCATGTTGGACACCGTGTCGCGCGCACCAGTCACGCCCATGGTCGAAGCGGCGTACACGAACCCACGGGAGGCCTCCGCCGTCGCCGCCAGCCGTTGCGGGGTCGAGGATGGTGCGACCAGAAAAATGCGGTCCAGATCGTGCGCATCGGAGACGCCGAACCATTCGTCGGCCTCGTCGGGAATCAGGTCCGGGGTGATCAGGCCGAGCCCGCCGGCCGAGGCCAGATCTCGGGCGAACGCGTCAACGCCCCAGCGCAACACCGGATTCCAGTAGGTCATCACCACGGCACTACCGCCGGCATTGCTGATCGCCTCGACCGCCCGCAGTGCGTCGCGCACCCGGACACCCCCGGCCAGGGCGGCATTGGTGGCCGCCGCGATCGTCGGTCCGTCCATCCCCGGATCGGAGTAGGCCACCCCGACTTCGATGATGTCGCAACCGGATTCGACCATCGCCACCATCGCGTCGATCGAGGTCTGGACGTCCGGGAAACCGGTGGGCAGGTACCCGATCAGCGCCGAACGTTCTTCGCCGCGGCAGGTTTCGAACAATCCGCCCAGCCGACTCATGCTGCTCCCCCAGTTGTGGACTGGCCGTCGAACAGCCCGAACCACTTGGCGGCCGTCTCGACGTCCTTGTCTCCGCGACCCGAGATATTGACCAGCACCACCGAATTCGGACCCAATTCCCTACCTAGTTTCAAAGCACCGGCCACCGCGTGGGCCGACTCGATCGCCGGGATGATGCCCTCGGTACGGCACAGCAACTGGAAGGCATCCATGGCCTCGGTGTCGGTGATCGGCCGGTATTCGGCCCGGCCGGTGTCCTTGAGGTGCGCGTGCTCCGGACCCACCCCCGGATAGTCCAAACCCGCTGAGATGGAATGCGATTCAATGGTCTGGCCGTCTTCGTCCTGCAGCAGGTAGGAGAACGATCCCTGGAACGCGCCCGGTGTACCACCGGTGAAAGTTGCTGCATGCCTTCCGGTTTCGACACCGTCACCAGCGGCTTCGAAGCCCACCAGACGCACGGCCGGATCGTCGATGAAGGCATGGAAGATACCGATCGCGTTCGATCCGCCGCCGATGCAAGCCGTCACCGCGTCGGGCAACCGGCCGGCCTGCTGCTGGATCTGCACCCGCGCCTCCAAGCCGATGACCCGCTGGAAATCGCGCACCATCAACGGGAACGGGTGCGGCCCGGCCGCGGTGCCGAAGCAGTAATACGTGTTGTCCGCGTTGGTAACCCAGTCCCGGAACGCCTCGTTGATGGCGTCCTTGAGGGTCGCCGAACCGGCCTCGACGGCCACCACGCCGGCGCCCAACAGCCGCATCCGTGCCACATTCAGCGCCTGACGGGCGGTGTCGACCGCGCCCATATAGACGATGCATTCCAGGCCGAGCAGTGCGCATGCGGTGGCGGTGGCCACACCGTGCTGACCGGCGCCGGTCTCGGCGATGACCCGGGTCTTACCCATCCGCTTGGCCAGCAGGGCCTGCCCCAGCACATTGTTGATCTTGTGAGAACCGGTGTGGTTCAGGTCTTCTCGCTTCAAGAACAGCCGGGCACCACCGGCATGCTCGGACAGCCGGCTCGCCTCGTACAGCGGCGAGGGACGGCCGGTGTAGTGCTGCTGCAACCGGTCGAGCTCATCGAGGAAACTCTGATCGGTGCGCACCTTGTCATAGGCCGCGGTGACCTCTTCGATGACCGCCATCAGCGCCTCGGGCACCAGCCGACCACCGTAGGCACCGAAATGCCCCTTGGCATCGGGGTCATGGACCGTGGGCTCGGCGATACCGACACTCATGCGCGGCAATTCCGGACTGTTCAGATCAGACATTGCACTCACTGCTCTTTCGGGCAGGAGCCCGCAATTCAGCGGGCCGGTTTCGGGCAGGACGGGTGGGTGCCGGCAGTTACCAGGTCGGCCACGGCACTGCGGGGATCACCGCTGGTCACCAGTCCCTCGCCGACCAGGACGGCATCCGCACCGGCGCCGGCGTAGGCCAGCAGGTCGGCGGTACCGCGGACACCGGATTCGGCGATCCGGATGACATTGCTCGGCAGACCGGGTGCAATCCGCGCGAAGCAATCACGGTCGACCTCAAGGGTCTTCAGGTCACGCGCGTTCACACCGATGACCTTGGCGCCGGCCTGCAGCGCACGATCGGCCTCTTCTTCGGTGTGTACCTCGACCAGCGCGGTCATCCCGAGGGATTCGGTGCGGTCGAGCATCGACTCCAGAGCCTGCTGCTCCAGCGCCGCGACGATCAGCAGCAGCATGTCGGCGCCGTGCGCACGAGCCTCGTGGATCTGGTACGGCCCGACGATGAAGTCCTTGCGCAGCACCGGAATTGACACTGCGGCACGCACCGCGTCCAGGTCGTCCAATGAACCGTTGAACCGACGCTGCTCGGTCAGCACGCTGATCACCCGGGCACCCCCGGACTGATAGGCCTTGGCCAGCTTGGCGGGGTCATCGATCTGCGCCAGCGCCCCGCGGCTCGGGCTGGCCCGCTTCACCTCGGCAATCACGCCGATGCCCGGCTCGCGCAACGCGGCCAGTACATCCAGCGGAGCCGGTGCCCGCTTGGCGCGTTCCTTGACGTCGGCCAGGCTGAGCGCAGCTTCGCGGGTGGCGACGTCGGCGCGGACTCCCTCGATGATGGAGTCGAGCACGGTCCCCGAACTCATGAGCCGTTGTCCTTCCGCGCCGAGCAGCCAAGCCAGATGATCTTCATCGAAGGGTAGTCGCCAGCACCGTGACGAATGCCACCGCCCCTCATGACCTGTCCTCGGGGTCGGATTGCGTGGGGTCACGGCCCTCATCGAGGGCGTCCCAAATCATCCGCTCGGACATTGCCCCGCCTTCTTCGCCCTGGTCAGCGGTGTTCGCTCGACCAGCGACGTACTTGGTGACGGCCTTGCTGCCGGCGGCGCGCATCAACAGCACCGCGCCGGCCAGGGTGCACACCGCGGCGGCCAGCATCACCCCGGCGCCCCCGTGATGACGGGTGGTGCCGACCAGGAACATCACCGGCACGTGGGCCATATCGGCGGCGCGAACCGAGATGTCGGTCACCGCCCACATGGCGATGCCCAGGTAGCCCATCCCGGCACTGACGACGGCCACCAGCAGCGCCAACAGCCGCAGCGGCCAGCCCCGCACGGCCAGCGCCGCCACCGCGGCCGCGGCCACCAGCAGCGCCAGCGGGATCAGCACCGTCGACCACTGGGATCCGTCCAGCGTTGTCACCTTGCGCGGCCCCAACCCGTCCTCGGTGGCGACGTCCACCCAGGGCAGTTTGGAGGCACCCCACAGCAGCAGCGCGGAGAGCAGCAGGAGCAGCTGGGCGGTTCGGGTGATGTTCATGGCTGTGTCAGGGTTTCGGCCGCGGCGATGGCAGCCAGGACGGCCTTGGCCTTGTTCGCGGACTCGTTGTATTCGTACTCACCGTTGGAGTCGGCCACGACTCCTCCGCCGGCCTGCACGTACGCGGTGCCGTCGCGCATCAGGGCGGTGCGGATCGCGATAGCGAAATCGGCATTGCCGGCGAAGTCGAGATAGCCCAGCACACCGCCGTAGGTGCCGCGACGGGTCAGTTCGACCTCCTCGATGAGCTCCATCGCGCGGACCTTGGGTGCGCCGGTCAGGGTGCCCGCCGGGAAACAGGCGGTGACGGCGTCCAGCGCGGTCTTATCCTCGGCCAGATGGCCGCTGACGGTGGAGACCAGGTGCATGACGTGGCTGTAGCGCTCGATGTGGCTGTAGTCCTCGACACGCACGGTCCCCGGCCGACAGACACGGCCCAGATCGTTGCGGCCGAGGTCGACCAGCATCAGATGCTCGGAGCGTTCCTTGTCGTCGGCGAGCAGCTCCTTTTCGAGGAGGATGTCGTCCTCCTCGGTGGCACCGCGCCACCGGGTGCCGGCAATGGGGTGCGTGGTGGCCACTCCGTCCTTGACGGTGACGAGCGCCTCCGGGCTGGAGCCGACGACCGAGAAGTCAAGTCCGCCTTCTTGGTTGGGCACATTGAGCAGGTACATGTAGGGACTGGGGTTGGTCACCCGCAGCATCCGGTAGACGTCGATCGGGTCGGCTGCGGTGTCCATCTCGAACCGCTGCGAGGGCACCACCTGGAAGGCCTCGCCGGCCTCGATATCGCCGACCAGCTTCTCGACGATCGCGCTGTATTCCTGCACGGTGCGCTGCCGGCGCGGCCGCGGCTGCGGGCGGTCGAAGGTGGCGATGCTCGACGGCAAGGGTTGTGCGAGTGCCTCCGTCATCAGATCGAGACGGCGCACTGCATCGTCGTAGGCCCAGTCGACGCGTTCATCGGTGCCGTTCCAGTTGACCGCGTTGGCGATCAAGGTGATGGTGCCCTCGTGATGGTCGACCGCAGCCATGTCGGTGGCCAGCAGCAGCACCATGTCAGGCAATCGCAGGTCGTCGGCGGCGAGCTCCGGGAGTCGTTCCAGGCGTCGCACCATGTCGTAGGCGAAGTAGCCGACCAATCCGCTCGACAGCGGGGGCAGGCCCGGAACGGCCGCGGTCTGCAGCAGGGCCAGGGTGTCACCGATCGCCTGCAGCGGGTCGCCGCCGCTGGGTGCGCCGGTCGGGGTCTCACCCAGCCAGGCGGCCTGGCCGTCGCGGATGGTCAGAGCCGACGGTGCCCCCGCGCCGATGAACGACCATCGCGACCAGGACCGTCCGTTCTCAGCCGATTCCAGCAGAAATGTGCCAGGGCGGTTGGCGGCCAGCTTCCGGTACGCCGACAACGGCGTCTCGCTGTCGGCCAGCACCTTGCGGGTCACCGGGACCACACGATGCTCGGCGGCCAGCGCCCGGAATTCCTCGCGCGAGGTCGTCTTCACGGGGCAATCCTCCCAGAAGTAGCGTGGTGCCTATGAACGGTCCTCTCAAGGTGGGCGACAAGGTCGCCGAGTTCTCTCTTCCCGACCAGACCGGCACGGTCCGCAGCCTGTCCTCGCTGCTGGCAGACGGGCCGATCGTGCTGTTCTTCTACCCGGCGGCGATGACCCCGGGGTGCACCAAGGAGGCCTGCCACTTCCGCGACCTGGCCGGTGAGTTCGCCGAAGTCGGCGCCTCGCGCGTCGGAATCAGCACCGACGAGGTGGGCAAGCAGGCCAAGTTCGCCGCGCAACAGCGTTTCGACTACCCGCTGCTGTCGGACACCTCGGGTGCGGTCGCCACCCAGTTCGGCGTCAAGCGTGGCCTGTTGGGCAAGCTCATGCCGGTCAAACGCACCACGTTCGTCATCGACTCCGACTCGACCGTGCTCGCGGTGATCGCCAGCGAGTTCAGCATGGACACCCACGCCGACCAGGCGCTCGAGGTGCTGCGCGCGCGGTAATCCGGTGGCGGCCACGCCCGGTGCCCGGTTAGGCTCTCTACAACTCCTCAGACAAGTAGAGAGGTCTCATGACCGCCCAGGTGCAACGCCACCCGCTGGCAGCGCAGGCCGCGCAGCTACTGCTCGAGCGTGTCCGTGGTGGCGAATGGCCACTGGGACACCGACTTCCGGGCGAGACCACCCTGGCCGCGCAACTCGGCGTGGGCCGTTCCACCCTGCGTGAGGCGATCCGCGAACTGGCCGGCAAGGGCGTGCTGGAAAGCCGACAGGGCGCCGGGGTCTTCGTCACCGCCCTGGACGTCACCGACGACTGGGACAGCCTGCTGCGGCGAACCAATATCGTCGCGGTGATCGAGGCCCGCATCGCGATCGAGGCCGAAGCCGCCGCGCTGGCCGCCACTCGTCGCACTCCCGATGACCTGCGCGCCATCCGACGCGCCCTGGCCGCGCGAGGTATACCGGGTCAATCCATACCCGATCATGTCGATGCCGACATGGCCTTCCACCGCGCCGTGATCGCGGCCGCCCACAACGACGTGTTGACCCAGTTGTTCGACACGTTTCTGCCACGGCTGAGACTGGCCATGATCGACATGCTCAAGGCCAAACCGGTGCCCGCCGAATCCGACCACGCAGCACACCAGGACTTGGCCGAGGCGATCACCTCACGCCGGCCGTCAGCCGCAGCCACCGCCAGCCGTACCCACCTGAGCGCTTTGAAGGAGTCCTTTTCATGACACCCGTACTCGAGCTGGACGATGTGACCTTCCGGCGTGAGGGCAAGCAGATCATCGACGGCATCTCGCTGACCGTGCAAGAAGGTGAGCACTGGGCGCTGCTGGGGCCCAACGGTGCCGGCAAGAGCACGCTGCTGGGATTCTGCGGCGCGGTGACCTTCCCGACGTCGGGCACCGTGCGGATCCTGGGTGCGCAGATGGGGCGGACCGAACTGGCGCCGCTGCGCCGGTCTATCGGGCACGTGAACCCGCGGCATCGGCTGCAAACCGCACTGACCGTGCGCGAGGTGGTGCTGACCGGCATCACCGGCACGATCGACCTGCAACAGCGTTGGGTACCAACGGCTTCCGATCTGGACCGGGCCGACGCGATGATCTCGATGATCGGGCTGCAGCGGATCGCCGAGTCGACCTGGCCGACGCTGTCCCAAGGTGAGCGCGGCCGCGCGCTGATCGCCCGGGCGTTGATCTCCGGGCCGCGACTGCTGCTGCTGCTGGACGAGCCCACCACCGGTCTGGATGTGGCTGCGCGCGAACAACTTCTGGAGACCATCGATTCACTGGACTCCGCGCATCCCGGGGTGGCGTCGATCCTGGTGACCCACCACCTCGAAGAGCTGCCGACCAGCACCACCCACGCCATGCTGATCGCCGACGGGCGCACGGTGGCCAGCGGACCGGCGGTGTCCACAGTCACCACCGACAACGTCAGCGCGGCGTTTTCACATCCGGTGCAGGTCGGCTACGACGAAGGCCGCTGGACCGCCCGCGCCAAAGCCGCCCGCGTCTGGTGATTTGTGCACGATTCGGTACGCCTGGCGCGCTTTTTCGCGCACACATCACGGGTTGCGGCGGCGCCGGGCCTCGCGGTGCCGGGTCACCGGCGTCGTCGAAAGCACCCGGTTGACCATGATCTCCAGGAATCGGCCGGGCTGTAGCGCCGGCGGCACCGTCTCGTGCCGAATCACGATGTCCGGCAACGCCGCCAGCGCCTCGTCGACCTGGGCGGTGGCCACATCGACGATGTCGAACAGTTTGTCCGGCGCAAGACCCGCAGCGACCGACGCGTCGTCATCGCCGTCGGTGAAACCGTCCGCGCGCCCTTGTCCCTCATAGTCGATCATCACCAGCGCCACCGCGTGATACGCGTCGTCTTCTTGCCCCAATTTCTGCAGCAGGTCGATCAGCCACTCGGCCTTATCCGGCTCGGTGTCCAAGATGGTCGAACGCAATCCGTAGAGAAAACCCAACGCCGACAACGGATGTCGCAGCCGCAGGTTCTTGACGTCACCGTAGCTTTCCTCGACCCGGTTGGCCGCGTTCTTGCCGAAGCTGGAGTCCATGCGCTTGGTGCTGATCAGCAGCTCCGGTCCGGTGTCCCAGTCCGACATGACCACGTCGACCTGTTTGACGTAGTGCTTGCCCAGCACGCTGGCGCTCGAACTCGCCACACCCTTGAGCGACTTGCCGCGCAGTCGCGCCTCTATCAGTTGGCGTTCCTTCTGCGGCAACGCATCCAACAGATTCGCGATCGCCGACGGCATGATCCGCGGTTCGGTCGGCCTGGGCCATACCGCGTCGGGATCGAAGCCGGCGCGGCGCAGTTCGTAGGCCAACCAGACATCCAGGGCCAGCGCGGGCACCCCGGTGGTGGACGGCGCATCAAGATACAGCGGTACCCCCAGCAGCCGACGCAGCACCCGGAAATCGGGTACATAGGTGACACCGTCGGCGCCCCGTTGCCACGGATTGGTATGGAGGCCGTCGGGAGCCGCATCGGCGACGATCCGATCGAATATCGCCCACGCAGTGGCCTTGGTCGACGGTTCAGCGGGCACGCCGAGACCTCGCGACCCGCCGTGACGCCAGTGTTTCCCGAGCCATCCGGATCGCGTCCAATTCCGTTGCCGTGTCCAATCCCAACGCCCCGTCCACCGTCTGTACCGCGTCGAGTAACCGACCGCTGCGCAACAGCGTATCGACCCGGCGCCGACAATCCCTCAGCGCGTCGTGACGCTCGGCCACCAGCTGCGCCGACGGTACCAACCACCGATCCGCTTCGCGCGGTTCGATTTTCAGGATGCCGCCGCCGTAGGAGCGACCCACCATCTCGGCGTGCAGTACGGTCACCGAGTTCAGCGCCGCCACGGCCAGCAGATCACGGCCCAGGGTGCGCACGTCGTCGTTGAGGTAGACGCCGTGCACCGAGTTGAGGTGATAGGCCTTGGCCTTATTGGTGACCAACCGCGGGGTGTCGGCGTTCATACACGTCAGCAGCAGGTCTGCGGGTTTGAGCAGTGGAACCCGATACCACGGCGTGCGCACCCGGCATTTGTAGGCCAGATGCACCCCGGCGGCGTGCCCGGCATCGATATAGCGACGCGCGGCAGCCGACGGCTTGTCCGGCGGCCGGAACAGATGGATCGATTTACCATTGTCGCCCAATCGATCCAGATCTTTTCGAGTCAACGACAGCGCACGCAGATGCGCGCTGCCCGGCGGGGACAGCGGCAGCAGATCGGCTGTTTGAAGGCCCACTTCGGCCGCGCGCTGCGGGGATAACGCGAAATAGTCGTTGTTGCCCGTCACCATGCCCAGCGTGGTGTCACCCCAGGACTCCAGCACGGCGAACCGTCCGGATGCCTGCAACGCCTGCAACGCATCGACCGGCTGCGCTCCGATCAGCCCGCTGACCCATTTGTCGGCCGGGTCCTGGGGAACCCAATGGCGTTGCACCAGTTCCGATGTCAACGATGTCGCATTGGTCGCCCGATGGATGACGGCGTGACTGGTCGGCCCATCGCCGTAGCCGTCGGCCAGTAGCAGAACCACATCGGCCTCGGCCTCGGGGAACACCTGCTCGTCGAACATCACCAACTCGACACTGGCGAATCGGTCGAACAGGAACTTCCGCACTGCCGCCGCGTAATTGACGCTGAGGAGTTCGGCGGGCAGCACCAGGGCCAGACGTCCACCCGGCCGCAGGAAAAGTGCGGCGTGGACGGTGAACGCCGCCCAACTCGAAGCCAGGCCCGACAGCGTGACCCCGGCTTTGAGCGCGGCCCGGCGCGACTGCGCCCGGGTGGCGCCCCGGAACTCCTGATAGCGGATGTAGGGCGGATTGCCGATCACCGCGGTGTACTCGGCACGCGGTTCGATGGCGAAGAAGTCCGCGGTCCTGATGTGGGCCCGTCCCCCGGCCTCGGTGACCCGGCGGCGCGCAGTGGTGGCACTGGACCGGTGGATCTCGATGCCATCCAGCGCAGGCTGCCCGGCGCCGAGTTCCTGCAACCGGCGCGTGGCAGCCACCAGAAAGGCAGCGTCACCTGCCGAGGGTTCCAGGATCCGTTCATCGGCCGAGCGCACCGCCCACTGCGCGAGATAGTCGGTGATCTGGGCCGGGGTGAAAAACGCTCCGCGCGCTTTGCGGTCCGCGGCGGAATCGCCGCGGGCCGGCACAGCGTTGTCAGTCACTCTGTCATTGTTGCCGACCACACCGACAAGTCGGTGACCGCAACGCCCGATCGGTGTTTGAAGGTCGTGTGGACGACCCGGGTCCCAATCTTGGCGGCACCACAGAACGGGCAGGGCGTCGCGCCGACGCGCCGTCGAACCATTCATCGATGGCAGCGAACATCGGTTCCACGGTAATACGACGTCAGTCAGTCCACGGGCGGCAAAAGCACATCGGCGTCGAAACAGGTGTGCGCGCCGGTGTGGCAGGCCCCGCCCACCTGGTCGACCTCCAACAGCACGGCATCGCCGTCACAGTCCAGGCGCACCGAATGCACGTACTGGGTGTGCCCCGACGTCGCGCCCTTGACCCACTGCTCGCCGCGGGACCGTGAAAAATACGTGGCCTCACGGGTTTCCAGCGTGCGAGCCAAGGCGTCGTCGTCCATCCAGGCGAGCATCAAGACGTCACCGGTGCCGCGCTGTTGCACGACGGCGGTGAACAGGCCGGCTTCATTGCGCTTGAGCCGTGCGGCGATCGCCGGGTCCAAAGCGCTCATCAGCGGACCACGATCCCTTCCGCAGTCATCGCCGCCTTGACCTGACCGATGGTCAGCTCTCGGAAATGGAACACGCTGGCCGCCAGCACCGCGTCGGCACCGGCCTGCACGGCGGGCGCGAAATGCTCGACCGCGCCGGCGCCACCGCTGGCGATCACCGGCACGTTCACTGCGGCCCGAACCGCACGCAGCATCGCCAAGTCGAATCCGGCCTTGGTGCCGTCGGCGTCCATCGAGTTCAGCAGGATCTCCCCGACGCCGAGTTCGGCTCCGCGCGTGGCCCATTCGACGGCGTCGATACCGGTGCCACGGCGGCCGCCGTGTGTGGTGACCTCCCAGCCCGACGGTGTGGGGGTGCCGTCGGCGGGCACGGTGCGGGCGTCGACCGACAGCACGATGCACTGCGAACCGAACTGCCGCGACAACTCCAAAAGCAATTCGGGCCGGGCGATGGCTGCGGTGTTCACCGAGACCTTGTCCGCGCCCGCCCGCAGCAGCGTGTCGACGTCTTCCACCGACCGCACGCCGCCGCCGACGGTCAGCGGGATGAACACCTGCTCGGCGGTGCGCCGCACCACCTCGAGCATGGTCGAACGGCCCGACGACGACGCGGTGACATCCAGGAAGGTCAACTCGTCGGCGCCCTCGGCGTCGTACGCGGCGGCCAATTCGACCGGATCGCCGGCATCGCGCAGATTCTCGAAGTTGACGCCCTTGACCACCCGGCCGCCGTCGACGTCCAGGCACGGAATGACGCGGGTTGCCAGGCTCATAGGTAATCCTCCGGAACGCCAACGGATTTCACGATGTCCAGCATGCGCTCGTGCACGCCGGGCGCGGCGGCCAGCGCCGATTTGGAATCGACCGTCCAGGGTGCACCGGCCAGGTCGGTGACGATGCCACCGGCCGACCGCACCAACGCCACACCGGCGGCGTGATCCCAGATGTGATGGCCGAAACTGATTGCCCCACCGAGTATTCCGGCGGCCACATAGGCCAGGTCCAGCCCGGTGGCGCCGTGCATCCGCACCCGCGAGCATTCCCGGGTCAGGCCGGAGAGCACCGCGTTGCGGTAACGCCCCGGGAAACGGCCCTTCGAGTCGATATTGAAGGTCTGGATGCCGATGACCGTCTCGGCCAAGGCGGTGGGGGCCAACGACGGCAACTCCGTCGTGCCGTCACGCACCGGTTCTCCGGACATCGCCATGTACCGCTGCCCCATGAACGGCAACCAGGTCAGTCCGGCGATCGGAGTGCCCCGATACAACAACCCCAGCAAGATGGCGGCCATCGGTGAACCAGCGGCATAGTTGAAGGTGCCGTCGATCGGATCGAGCACCCACACCAGTTCCGAGTCGATCGGCTCGCCGCCGAATTCCTCGCCGTGCACACCGATCCCGGTGGCCTCGTTCAGTGCGGCGACCACCTGACGCTCGATCGCCAGGTCCACCTCGGTGGCGAAGTCGTTGCCCTTCTTGACAACTGCCGAATCGGCCCGATGGCCTGCGACGAACGGCGCCGACGCCTCATCGAGGATGTCGGCCGCCGCAGCGACCAACTCCGCCAGCCTCGCCGATTCGATCACTTCACTGCAGCCAGGGCCTCGGGCAGGGTGAACCGCTCGGCATACAGGGCCTTGCCCACGATCGCGCCCTCGACGCCCTGCCCGGTCAGGGTGGCGATCGCCCGCAGATCGTCCAGGCTGGACACCCCACCGGAGGCGATGATCGGCGCCGTGGTCTTGCTCGCGACGGTGCTCAGCAGCTCCAGGTTGGGCCCGGTCAGGGTGCCGTCCTTGGTGACGTCGGTGACGACGTAACGCGAACAGCCTTCGCCGTCAAGGCGTTCGAGCACCTCCCACAGGTCACCGCCGTCGGTCTCCCAACCGCGGCCGCGCAGGCGCCAGCTGCCGTTCTCGAACTGCACATCCAGACCGACGGCCACCCGGTCGCCGTATTCGGCGATCGCGCGGCGGCACCAGTCGGGGCTTTCCAGTGCGGCGGTACCGATGTTCACCCGGGCACAGCCGGTGTCCATCGCGGCCCGCAGCGAATCGTCATCGCGGATACCGCCGGAAAGCTCCACGGCCACATCGAGTTTGCCGACCACCTCGGCCAGCAGCTCGCGGTTGCTACCCCGGCCGAAGGCGGCGTCCAGGTCCACCAGGTGTACCCACTGCGCACCGTCACGCTGCCAGGTCTGCGCGGCCTCCAGCGCCGAACCGTAATCGGTCTCGCTGCCGGCCTTGCCCTGCACCAGCCGCACCGCCTTGCCGTCCACCACATCGACAGCCGGCAACAAAATCAAACTCATAGCCCCTCAACCCAATTCGCCAACAGCAGCGCGCCCGCGTCGCCGCTCTTCTCCGGATGAAACTGTGTCGCCGACAACGCGCCGTCCTCGACGGCCGCGATGAACGGCAGGTGATGGGAGGCCCAGGTAACCTTCGCGCCGGCATTACCGTCCCACTGCTGCGCAGCGTACGAGTGCACGAAGTAGAACCGGGTGTCCGCCTCGAGTCCGCGAAACAGCGTGCTGCCCGACGGTGCGTCGACGACGTTCCAGCCCATGTGCGGGATCACCGGCGCGTCCAACCGGGTGACCTCGCCGGGCCACTGGCCGCAACCCGGTGTCTGGACGCCGAATTCGACGCCCTTGGTGAACAAGATTTGCATCCCGACGCACACACCCAGCACCGGATGTCCCGCCGCGACCCGATCGGCGATGATCTGCTCACCGCCGATGGACCGCAGGCCGGTCATGCAGGCCTCGTAGGCGCCGACGCCGGGCACCACCAGACCGTCGGCGGCAGCAGCAGCCCGGGCATCGGAGGTCACCTCGACCTGAGCGCCGGTGCGCTCCAAAGCACGCTGCGCCGATCGCAGGTTGCCCGAACCGTAGTCGAGGACAACGAGTTTCTTTGCGCTCACAGAGTGCCCTTGGTCGACGGCACACCGCTCACCCGCGGGTCGGGTTCGACGGCCTGGCGCAGCGCCCGGGCCACCGCCTTGTACTGGGCCTCGGTGATGTGGTGCGGATCGCGACCGTAGAGAGTGCGCACATGCAACGCGATCTTCGCGTTGAAGGCCAGCGACTCGAACACGTGCCGGTTGATCACGGTGTGGTACGGAACCGAGGAGCCGGCGATGGTGAAGGACACCATGGATTCCGGCTCACCGGTGTGCACGAAGTACGGCCGACCCGAAACATCAACGGCCGCATGGGCCAGCGTCTCGTCCATCGGGATGAAGGCATCCCCGAAACGGCGGATACCCTTCTTGTCGCCGAGCGCCTGACCCAGCGCCTGGCCCAGCACGATTGCGGTGTCCTCCACCGTGTGGTGGCCCTCGATCTCGACATCGCCCTTGGCTTCCACCGTCAGGTCGAAGCTGGCGTGGCTACCCAACGAGGTCAGCATGTGATCGAAAAACGGTACGCCGGTGGAGATGTCGACCACACCGGTGCCGTCGAGGTCGATCTCGACGACGATGCTGGACTCCTTGGTCGTACGTTCGACACGGGCGCGACGGGTCACGGCTTTCCTCCCAGTTCGGTCCGGGCCAGCCGGGCGCTGGCTTCCAGAAAGGCGTCATTCTCGGCGGCCAAACCGATCGTGGTGCGCAGGTACCCACCGATACCGACATCGCGGATCAGCACGCCGGCGTCGAGGTAGCGCTGCCAACTGGCCGGCGCGTCGGTGAACTCACCGAACAGGATGAAGTTCGAATCACTCGGGATGACCCGGAAACCCATACCGGACAATGCTTCTGCGACGCGCTCTCGTTCGGCGATCAGGGTGGCGACGCTGCCGAGCGTCTCGTCGGCGTGCCGCAGTGCCGCGCGGGCGGCGGCCTGGGTCAGCACCGACAGGTGGTACGGCAGGCGTACCAGCAACATGGCGTCGATCACGGCGGGGTCGGCGATCAGGTAACCCAGCCGTCCACCGGCGAAGGCGAAAGCCTTGCTCATGGTGCGGCTGACGATCAGCTTGGTCGGGTACTCGGCCAGCAGTTCGACGCCGCTGGGCTGCGAGGAGAATTCGCCGTAGGCCTCGTCCAGGATCAGGATGCCCGGAGTGACGTCAAGCAGCAGGCGCAGGTCGTCGAGCGGAATGCTCTGGCCCGTCGGGTTATTGGGGCTGGTCACAAAGACGACATCGGGGCGTCCGGCCTCGATCGCGGTGACGGCCACGTCGACATCCAGCCCGAAATCGGCGGCCCGGTTGGCAACCAGCCATTGCGTCTGGGTGCCGTCGGAGATGATCGGGTGCATCGAGTAGGACGGCACGAATCCGATGGCACTGCGGCCCGGTCCCCCGAACGCCTGCAGCAGTTGCTGCAGGATCTCGTTGGAACCGTTTGCCGCCCAGAGGTTTTCCGGCCCCAGGGCGACACCGGTGGCGCGCTGCACATAGGCGGCCAGATCGGTGCGCAACGCCATGGCGTCGCGGTCCGGGTAGCGGTGCAACTCGGCTGCGGCCTCGCGTACCGATTCGGCGACGTCGTCGATCAGCGCCGGGGTCGGCGGGTGCGGGTTCTCGTTGGTGTTCAGGCGCACCGGTACCACCAATTGCGGTGCACCGTACGGAGATTTACCGCGCAGGTTCTCCCGCAGCGGCAGGTCATCGAGCGAGATCACGACTCGAACCTCCGGCGCACGGCCTCACCGTGCGCGGGCAGGTTCTCGGCCTTGGCCAGCGTGATGACGTTGCCGGCAACGTCTTTCAGCGCGGCCTCGGTGTAGTCCACGACGTGGATACCGCGCAGGAAGGTCTGCACCGACAGTCCGCTGGAGTGCCGGGCGCAACCCGCGGTGGGCAGTACGTGGTTCGAGCCGGCGCAGTAGTCCCCCAGGCTGACCGGTGACCATGGGCCGACGAAAATGGCTCCGGCGGAACGGATCTGGCTTGCCACTTCGGATGCCGAGACGGTCTGGATCTCCAGGTGCTCGGCGGCGTAGGCGTTGACCACCCGCACGCCCATATCCAGGTCGTCCACCAGCACGATGGCCGATTGCTTGCCGTTCAGCGCGACGGTGACCCGTTCGCGGTGCAGGGTGGCAGCGACCTGAGCGCTGACTTCGAGGTCGGTGGCGTCGGCCAGCTTCTCGCTGGTGGTGACCAGCACGCTGGCGGCCATCTCGTCGTGCTCGGCCTGGCTGATCAGGTCGGCGGCGATGTGCACCGCATCGGCGGAGTGGTCAGCCAGGATGGCGATCTCGGTGGGGCCGGCCTCGGCGTCGATACCGACCTGCGAGCGGCAGATGCGCTTGGCGGCGGTGACGAAGATGTTGCCCGGCCCGGTGATCATGTCCACGGGCGCCAGCTCTTCACCGGTGGTGTCCACCCCGCCGTACGCCAGCAGCGCGATGCCCTGGGCACCGCCGACCGCCCACACCTCGTCCACGCCGAGCAACGTGGCGGCGGCCAGGATGGTCGGGTGCGGAAGCCCGCCGAAAGCGGCCTGCGGCGGGCTCGCGATCACCAGCGAGTCGAC
>Ga0153956_1001875_pt1 | contig 17044 bp, 19 predicted proteins | sample TSFL040MetaG_FD_104704 | JGI IMG/M metagenome (GOLD analysis project Ga0153956, IMG submission 104704) | Attine ant fungus gardens microbial communities from Florida, USA - TSFL040 MetaG | ecosystem: Host-associated > Fungi > Mycelium > Unclassified | place: USA: Florida, Wekiwa Springs...
ATACCGGCATCGGCAACTACACCGTCCGTCGCGACCTGACCGTGGAGGTTCAGGCCGGCACGGACTGCACGGATGGCCAGGTGCTGGCGCGCGGCGAAGCCCGCCGCAACGCCAGCGACTACATGATCACCGAGGCCCGTTGCCAGTCCGGTCTGTCGGATCGGTTGCGCTTCGCGTTCTACGCCGCCGGCGGTCGCGGCGCCTGCATCAGCTGGCAGACCGTCGATCTGCCGACCTCGCCCGGCAACACGACGAGCTTGGCAACACACCTGTCGCCACACTGGGGCGGGAGTTGCTGGAGTCCCTTCGTGGTTGTGGTCGCGCCACAATCCGGCTGCGTCGATGGGCAGTGCCACTACACCTTCCAGTTCGGCACACCCAGCGGATCCGGAGACAGCACGGAGCTACGCACCCTCAGTGGACAGGTCGTCTTGAACTTCGTCCAGCCGGTCGGGCAGACGGAAACCGACACCTGGACCGACCAGGGTACGGTGCTCGAGGATGGCCGCCGTTGCACGGTCGCCAGCGCCGAGCGTTGCGTCGATGGCCCCGCCACCCGGACGATCAACGGGCGCGAAGTGACCCGCGCCTGCTGGTCTTACAAGCGCACGCTGAACTGCAGCGGCGACGCACCGTTGAACGAGTGCAGCGGACTGACCGCCCAAGGCTGCACGCCGGTCTCCACCGCCTGCCAGCAAGCCAATCCGGCTACCGGCGAGTGCGATATCCATCAGGACACCTACCGCTGCCCTTCGCCGCAGCAAACCGTCACCAGCACCGGCAGTTGCCCCAGCGACAGGTTCTGCCTGGGCGATACCTGCTTCCCGACCGCCTACGTCCAGGATGCCGACTTCGCGCAGGCGATGTCGTACCTAGAGGCTGGGCGCGAAGCAGGCGTGTATCTGGATCCGGCCACGTTGCAAATCTTCAAGGGCGAGGCCAACAAGTGCCGCGACCGGCTGTTGAAGAACTGCTGTGGCTCGGATGGCTCCGGCACCGGGATGACCAACCAGTCGGTCCTCGGTACCGGCTCAAAAGTGGTCTACGACATCCTGATGAACGCCGAGAACCGGAGCTTCATCTACCAGGGTATGTCCGCCCTGCTGACCGGCAGCGGCTTCAGCGGCGCGTTCACCACCTATGGCGTGACGGTCGCGTTCAACGGTGCCGCGGTGCCGGCCGGCACCGTCACGATCTTCTCGGGCCAGAGCATCGTCATCGCCTTCAATCCCTGGGCGCTGGCGATCGCGGTCGTGATCTACGTGGTCATGTCCATGATGTCCTGTAACGAAAACGAGGGTCTGCTGGCGATGAAGGAAGGCGCACGTCTGTGCCACAGCATCGGCAGCTATTGTTCTTCGTGCATTCGCGTACTCGGCCATTGCGTCTCGTGCATCGAGCACACCACTGGCAAATGCTGCTTCAACAGCATGCTGGCGCGGATCATCAATGAACAAGGCCGCCTTCAGTTCGCCAAGGGCTGGGGCGAGGCCAAGGAACCGGACTGCTCCGGGTTCACCGTCGCCCAGTTGCAGGCGATGAACTTCGCGGCGATGGACCTGAGCGAGTTCTACGCGTCGATCCAGCCCACGCTGCCGAACGTCGAAGCAATCCGCGATGCCAATGCCGGGCAGATCACCGACTGCTATTACGGCCAAGGGAGGTGCCAGTGAACGCCTCCCCGCTCATTCTCGCGACGCTGTTGCTCGGCAGCTTTCCAGTCCTGGCGCAGGAACGTGCGCCCGTACCGGATGCGCGCCCCTTGCTGCTCGCCGCGCTGCGTGCTCCAGTCGGACAGGCGCACGGCCTGCTCAGTGGCGAGATGGCCGACGCGATCCGCCAACGCTTCCAGGCCAGCAGTCCGATCTACATCGACGTCACCACCCTGCATCGTTACGTCCAGTCCGGTTGCAGTCGCCTGAACGTCAAATTCTGGCAGGACGGCGTCCGCTTGCCCGGTGCGCCGAATCCGCAACGACAGACCATCGAGTTCGGCATCAACTACTGTCTCGATGGCCTGCCGCCCAAGTCGCTGGAGATCCGGCGATGAAGATTTCCCCTGCCCGCGAGCTGCTCCTGCTATTGGCGTTGGCCGCGGCCCCCGCGTTTGCGCAATCCATCGACGAACACCTGCTGTATTGGATGGACAGTTGGCGCGGCTGGCACTTCTACGAAGCGCCGGCACCGGAACCCGATTCTTCCGCGCCATCACCTCTCCCTGCGACTGCTGCATCGCAGCCCGAGGTACTACGCGCCTTCACCCGCTTGCAGAAGGCGGTCGAGAACACCCGCAACATCGCGATCATGCGCCCCACGGAAGCCAACGTGCAGCGCTATATGGAACTGGAAGCGCAGGTCGTCGCCCGTGCCTCGTACCTCGCCGACGTCGCCCAGCGCGTGGCCTGGACGCATCCCGAACTCGACCCGACCCTGCAAGGCCGGCCAGTCAACGCCCGCGCCCTGGACGTATACGAACGCCAGCAGACCGAGGCGCGCACACGAACCGTGGCCCAGCTCGGCCAGGACCACGTGCTGATCTTCTTCTTCCGCAGCGACTGCCCGTACTGCCACGCCTTCGCGCCGACACTGGAAGCGTTCCAGGCCCGCTACGGCTTGCAGGTGCTGGCGATCAGCGTCGATGGTGGCCCCATGCCCGGCTTCCCGAACGCCCGCCGCGACAACGGCATCGCCACCACGTTGCGGGTCGAACAGGTCCCCGCGGTGTTCCTCGCCCAGCCCTACACCGGCCGGATCCTGCCGATCGGCTTCGGCGTGCTGTCCGAGTCCGAACTCCTCGAGCGCATCGCCACCCTGACCGCACCCGACAGCGAAAAGATGCTGCCGGGCCTGCGTCAGGTTACCCAGTTGCAATGACCCCAGGAGCGCACCATGTCCCTGTCCGCCCTCTTCCGCCACTGCCTGACCGTCCTCGGCACGGCCATGTGCGTGCTCGCGCTCGCCTTGCCGGTACAGGTACGCGCCGGTGACCTCAACAGCGAGGTCAATGCGATGTTCAACGAGTTGGGCGTGATCGGGAACTACACCGCGCCGGGCGCATTCCGAGGGCAGGCCTACAACACCTACACCGGCGGCTCGCCGATCATGCGCTCGCCGAACAAGGTGTATCAGCTCACAGCGATCCAGTTCCCCAGCGCCAAGGCCGGCTGCGGCGGCATCGACGTGTTCGGCGGCTCTTTCTCCCACATCTCGGCGGAGGAGTTCAAGAACATGCTGCGCAACATCACTGCCGCGTTGCCCGGCATCGCGTTCCAGCTCGCGCTCGAAGCCGTATCGCCGTTGCTCGGCGGGTTGACCAAGTGGGCCAAAGGGCTGGAGACCTGGATCAACAATGCCCGCATCAACTCCTGCGAAACCGCGAAGACCATCGTCAGCACCGCCGCGGAAGCGGCTGGTTACAGCTCGCAGGAAACCTGCGCGGACCTTGCAATGGAGATGGGCCTGGAGAGCGACCGTGACGCCGCGCGGCGCCGCTGCGGCAGCGACCGCGCCAGCATCCTGTCCAGCGCCCGAGCCTCCTCCGATGCGAACGTGCAGGCCAAGGCCCCCTTCGTCGGCAACCTGACCTGGAAGGCGCTGCAACACGCCAGTGCCTATCTCGACGATCAGGAGCGCGAACTGATCATGAACCTGGTCGGCACGATCATCTACTACCCGGAAGAGGACAACCGCGACCCGTCGCCGATCCCGCCGACGCTGACCTCGATCAGCCAGTTGCTCTACGGCCAAGCTGCTGCCGGCAACAATGTCGTCCAGCACATGCTCAAGTGCAACAACTACAGCGACTGCGACCAGGTGACGATCGACACCGGCTACCAGCACGTGCCGTTCACCCAGAAGGTCGAGACGATGATGCGCTCGATCGCCGACAAGATCGCCTCGCGCACGCCGATCCCGAACCCCTCGCCCGAGGTCGGTTTCGTCAACCAGGTCAGCGAGCCGGTCTACAAGATGCTCTCGATCGGCGCGACCATCCCCGGCTCCGGCTTGACCGACAGTCTGATCGGCCAGTACCGCGACGTGATCGCCGCCGACTACGCCTACGTGTTCCTCGAGCGCAACCTGCGCGTGGGCATGTCCGCGATGGACAAGGACTACCAGCTCGACCAGATCCAGCTCGAGCAGGCCCAGCAGATCCGCCAGCGCTCGCAGGCCATGCTGTTGCAACTGTCGCAGGAGAAGAACCTGCTCTACCAGAAGGTGGGCTCGTTCCGCGCCGTGGCCAACCATCTGGAGCAACTGGAACGGCAATTGCGCTCGAACCTGCCGCAACAGGTCGTGGACATGCTCGGCCAGCAGGCCGCCTACATGAACTGATGATGCCGTCATGTGGGAGATCTACGCCTACCAGAACTCGGCCAGCCTCTACGGCATCTTCAATGCCGCCGCGGCGATCCACGCCTCCGGCGACTACCTGTCGGCGATTGCGGCGGTGGCGTTCTGCTGCTTCGTCGCCGCGCTGATCGCCTATGCCTTCGCCCCGGAGAAGCTGCCGGGCTGGAAGTGGCTGGCCTCGGTGGTGATGGTGTTCTCGCTGCTGATCGTGCCGAAGGTGACGGTCGGGATCGTCGACAAGACCGGCTCCCCCCGGTCCAGGTCGTGGACAACGTGCCGTTCGGCGTGGCGGTACTGGGCAGCGTGACCAGCACCATCGGCCATACCCTGACCGGGCTGTTCGAGACCGCGTTCCAGACCATCCCCGGCGATGGCGCCCTACCCAGCGAACTGGCCTACGCCCAGCACGGGCTGATGTTTGGCAATCGCCTGATCCGCGAGACCGGCAACGTGGTCTTCTAGGACCCGAACTTCCGCACCGACACGATCAACTACCTACTCAACTACACCGTCTACGACCTGATCGACGGCACGGTCGACCCGACCACGTTCTCGACGTCTCCCGATGTCTGGTCGCTGATCGGCACGCCCAACCCAGCCCGGTTCAGCACACTCTCCAGCGCGACCGGCAGCGGGATCGACACCCTACCTCTCGCTCAACAACCGCCTGCCAGCGCAGCTCAACCGCATCCAGGGCAAGCTGGCGCTCCAGCTCAACCCGACCCTGTCCGGCAGCGCCGCCTCGGCGGTGATCGCCGGCCAGGTCCAGCAGGCCTACCTGAAGAACCGGATCGCCGATGCGGCGTCCACCTCAGCCGACCTGATCCGCCAGAACGCGGTCCTCAACGTCGTCCACGATGCCGGCAAGCTGGCCGGGCAACGGGCCAACGATCCGGCAGCGATGGTGCTGGCTGTCGGCCGTGCCCAGGCGACCGCCCAGCAGAACGCCGCGTGGATCAACTACGGCAAGGTCTCCGAACAGGCGCTGCCGGTATTCCGCAACGTGATCGAGGCGGTCACCTACGCGCTGTTTCCGCTGCTGTTGCTGCTGCTGACCAGCGGCCGGGAGACGATGATGGCGTTCAAAGGCTACGCCAGCATCCTGATCTGGATTCAGTTGTGGCCGCCGCTGTACGCGGTGCTGAACTATATGGCCACGACTTACGCGGCTTACGATCTGGCCGGCCGCGGCCGACCTCGGCACCGGCGACAAGGCGCTGTCGTTGCAGACCGCCTCGACGATCTACTCGCGAGCGATCTCCGGCGAAGCCGTGGTCGGCTACCTGTCGATCAGCATCCCCTTCATCGCTTGGTCGGCGCTGAAGCGCATGGAGAATTTCGGCACGGCCCTGGTCGGCGGCCTGTCGGGTCTTCAAGCCGCGTTATCCGGCACCACCGGCGCGGCAGCCGCAGGCAACGTCAGCATGGGCAACGTCGCGATGGACCAGACCCGGCTGGCGCCGAACCGCACCTCGGCGTTCATGGGCAGCCTGCAGGACGACATCTCCGGCAACACCCTGACCAGCAATGCGCTGTCCGGGCGCGCGGCGATGTCGCTGCTGCGAAACGAGGGCTTTGCCTCCCGTGTCGTATCGACGCGTGTTTCCGAGCAGGACGTCAGCGAGGCCAACCGCATGGCCGACAGCGCCCGCAGCGAGGCGATCTCCGCAAACCGCGAGCGCTCGGCTGCCCTGACCGAAACCTTCGTGCGTGGACTAGGCAAGCTGCCATCGCTCCACCAGAGCGATGGCACCACCGAAAGCAGCTATGAACAATTGGGCGGGGCACTCAACCGGCTTGACCAGATATCTCAGCGCGTTGCTGAAAGTATCGGCCTAAGCCAATCACAAGTCGCCAATACGATCTTTGGGCTACCAGCATCCTACAACTACACCAAGCGCAAGGGCTCCCATGCAACATCCGGCGGAGTCAACACCAATTCCATAAAAAGCTACATCGCCGGACTCTCCGACGATGAACGAAAAATCCTTGACTCAATGACCAGCGAACAAGTCTCCGAATTCCAGCAATTCGGAGACCAGCTATCGCGCGACAACCGCCTGATTCAAGCCATCGCTGCTGACAGCCGAGAAGCCCAGGAAATGGCATCCAGGCTCTCCACGACCACTGCATTGGCACAGCGAGCAGACGCGGCATACACCGAGCGCGTGTCTTATGCGGAACGCCTCTCCAGCGCCCGCGAATACGGGGAATCGATCACCATCGACATTGCCCAGGATCCGCACAACCTCGAGATGTTCCGCCGTTATGCCGAGCAATATGGCGGCAACAGCGCTTCCGCGTTCACCCTGATGGACTCCGAACTCGCACGACAGGGGCTATCGCCCAATCGAACGTTCAGTGATGGCACCGCAGTACCGGATTCGTTCGGCGGCATCCAGATGCACCACGCCGCGCAGCGAGGCGCCGTCGGCAGAGCAGCCGGGATTGCGCAAAGCCACCAAGGCCATCGCGATGCCGTATCCGCCTACGACACTGCCCTTCCTCCAATCAACAACAGCCTTGCTCCATCGACGCTACGCGACGATGTCAGAAGCCGTGGCACCGAACTCCAGCAGCAAACCGAGAGAGCAAGAGGAAAGTTCGATCAAGAAGCCCAGATCGTCGAAACCGACGATGGAACGCTGGCCAGCCGCAAGTCGCTCGGCATCCAGTCCGGAAAGCAGGTCCTGGAAGACAGCCAGATCATCTACGAAGAAACCCGGGACACGACCAAATCGCTCTACCAACGTGCTAAAGACGCAATCAAGAAGAAGTTCGACAACGAATAATTCCGTCGAACTTCATCAGCCACGCGGATCGTGATCTTCTGGATTCATGAAAGGGGGATGCCCCTTGTCACGCCAGTAATTCGCAATCAATTCTTCTGCGCTCGTGTCATGGCTGCCCATGCGGGCGAGGTGCTCCCATTCTTCCCGATCCGCAATGTTCCGCTTGCCCTCCTCCCGCTCAGGAGATTTAGACCTAGGCCAGATTCTTGAAAGAAGTACATCGATAGCCATACCGATCACCGACAGTTTCAATCTAAACAGGATTGCCAGACCCCAGCTTCCCTCGACCGCGCCGATGATCAAGCCAACACTCGCAGCCAGCGCTATGCAGGCGATGAAGATGACTCGAGGATGAATTCGGCCTGGTCAATGTCGTCGTATGGCGACAGCTCGCCGAGCGCCAGCGCCGCCCGTTCCTGGAACCCCGACTGCTAATGGTCGAAGGAACGCTGGAAGCCGAAAGCAGCGTGCGTCACCTGATCGCCCGACGCCTGCACGACCTGACCCCGTTGCTCAGCAATCTGGACGTACGCAGCCGGGATTTTCGGTGACAGCATGGAAGATCCATCCCTAGCCGATGCCGATCGATGGCATAGAAAGGATTGCTTCCAATCTATTTCGTTGAAAAATCCCTCGCTAAGAAGAACCATATGGCGCTTCTTAGCACGAAACAAGCAGGCCTTCGTCCGCATGGACCCACAACCAGCTAAGAGCCAATAACCTTCACCGGACTATGACGAACGAAGGCCAAGGCAGGCAGCAGCGCAGACATCAGCGTGATGAGCAAGACTATGCCTGCGCCCACAATCATGTGCAAAGGGTTTAGGCCTCCAAGCGGGAAGTAGTGAGTGAGGACCTGCTCTCCCACCAAGGTGATGGTCAAACCCACCACAATCGCAGCGATTACCAAACTCAGGTTTTCCAGAAGAATCAACCGAACGATCTGACCTCGTGTAGCGCCTAGCGCACGGCGAATGCCAAACGATCTGCGACGCGAGTGCACACAGAAGCTCACCAAGGCGCCGACCGAGATCGCAGAAATCGACAACATGATCGTGATCATCGCAAATAACGATAGAACGATCTGATATTCGGTTTGAAAATAATCCCTAATCGAGTCACTCAGCAGACCAATGTGGTTCAAGGTTCGATCCAGCCGCAGGCTCGCCAAAGCTTGCTGTGCCTGCGCTTGAATATCTTCCGCATCCGAACCTGGCACCATACGCGCCGCATAGAGGGAATATTCAAAGCCAGGCTTGACTGCGAAGAACACCGAGTCATTGGACGATGCCAGATCGCCGATAGATGACTTCGCTGCCTTTTCCACAATTCCAACAACCACCGCACTATATGTGCCGCTGCCATCATGAATCACCTGACCCACTGCCAACTTGCCGTGCCAAAGCCTTTCGGCCAATGACCTGGTTATCAACGCAACCCCACGTGGCGGGGTCTGAATGGAATAGTCGACCTCATCATCTGACGTGAACTCTCGACCCGCGACCAGGTTCAAGCCCAGCGCTTCCACTACGTTGGACGTTGTGGGGTACAGGTTGACATCATCAACACCTATTTCAGGCGTGCTCAAGTCGGGCAGGATTCGACCTGTCGATGCAGATCCACTCAGTGGAACAGCTTGAATCTGGACGACTGCGCGAACACCATTTACAGCAGAAAGCGCACGTAGATCCGCATTGGCGTCTGCCATCTTCTGCGCTGATACCCGCCGGTCATCATCGCCATCCGAATACTCAATCCATATGACATGGCGATCATCGGCTCCTGAGCTCACAGTCATGCGCTCAATGCTTCCCATGATGAACACGCAACAAAAAACCACCATGCAAAACGCGAGCGCAAGCTCAACAATGACGAAGGAAGCGGCAAGCTTGTACGACCTGAAGAAGGCTTTAATAGAAGGAATCATTACTCGGGTCAGCTCCGCATTGCACTTGCCGGATCCACCTTGCTGGCGTTAATAGCCGGCCAAAGACTAGCCAGCAATGCCATGGCGACAGCAATGATGGCTGCCAGGCACAGAGAGCCAACGTTTAGGGCGAAATATTCAGAATAGGCATGATTGATCTCACGCATAACATATACGCCAATGGCACCGAAGATGAGGCCAAATATCGCCCCCAGCACCCCGAGCACAGCCGACTCTGTAATGAACTCCGCCACGACTATCCTCCGCGATGCTCCCAAAGCGCGCTTAATACCGACTTCCTTCTTTCGATGATGAAACATCACGAAGAGTAAGCCCGAAGAGTTGATCAGACATACCAGGAGGAAAAAGTAGGACACCATGGCTTGAACTTTGAAAACCAAAGGGATTTGTGCATTGTGATCGACCCATTGACTCAATGTACGCAGACGTTTGTTCTCGGGACGATCATAGAGACCGGCATCTATCCTAGACTGGTAAAGCACATGAAGGAGTTCATTGTATTTTGAGACACTCGTTTGATCAGGAAGCTCTACCCAGTATTGGAGCCAGGCGCATGGAGAAAAGCGAATGTCCTTCTGTTGCGGCCCAAAGCAATCAATGGATCCAGTAAGCGGCATGGTGCTCTCCACCGCCACCGGAAGAGGAATGAATACGTCCTCGACATTGAAACCAGAACTTGCCAAATCATAAAAACGAGGATAGATGTTCCAATCGTCCAAGATGCCGACGACCTCAAAGTTCTTGTCCGCGATCTGAATTACCGTTCCCAGTGCCTTCCCGTTAAACATTTCTTCAGACAACCGGCGACTGACAACTACAAGATGATCGCGGCGCGCTTCTTCTTGCTCAGTCCAGGCCCGGCCTTTCCAGATCGGCATATCGAACAAACCAAAAGCGGCCGCATTGAGATAGCGAGCCGTCACGTAGTGCTTTACGGGCGAAAACTCACCACGTATCGGCACCCGCCCCTGTGCAAGCGCCGAGGCCTTAACCTCCGGGTTTGCACTTCTCAGTGCCTGCGCATCCTGCCATGTAAGACCAGCGGGAGGCTCAACACCTTCGTGGTATGCATCGCCCCCCCTGTAACCGCGTGCTGGCCTCGGATCCAACTGGACATGGAAAAGCTGCTCACCACGCCCGGGAACAGGATCTCTCGTCAGCCCCCCAATAACCGCGTTCATAGTGCTAACGCCACCGATCGCCATCGCAATGAGCAAAACGAAAACGCTGGAAATGACTGGAGAACGCCGGGTCCACTGCCGTAACCAAAATTTCAGATCGGATTTCTCCAATAGACTGCGTCGCTCAGCACTGCTCATTGGACTTCCAGCTACCAGTGTAGGGATCGTAGTTACACTTGGAGGGCTTGGCAGTGGCCACGTCGGGTCCGTCAGTGAAAACACGGCAATCCGTACACGCATAGCGAAACTCACAGTCCTTGCAACCATCGATAGCGTCCTTGGTGATCGACCACGTTGCCTGAAAATGAGATCCAAGGACCACCTCGCCAAGCGGCGTTTTACCGAGCAGCCCAAAAGACTTACTGGCAGAAGGGCAATTGCGGATATGACCATCAGAATCTATGCCGACTTTACCTGCATGACATCCATTGGAGACCTGCAACTTCCTGAAATTTGACACAGTCGGTGCACAAATCGCTTGTTGCGTGATGCTTCCACAATCATCGCTCTCCCTAAAACGTCTAGCGTCAAAGCGAATGTGCTGACCTGTCTCAAGCATGACATCGCAGTCTCGGGACGAGATAGGAGCTGAATGATAGGTAATTCCTGATATTCGTGGACTTCTTTCAAGGCTACGCGCAACCCAGGAGCGATCTTCCAAAGTACGGAAAGGCACAATCAGCTCGACACCCCTCAGCGAAGCACTTTTTGCCGCAACGGAAATTTCTTGAATCACATCCTCTTCTAGGAACAACCGAAAAATCCTAATTTGGACGAACTCGCAGCCCACTGCGGAAAGCTCTTCAAACATCATATGATAGTCATGATGCTTGGCCCCCACGTCGATGAGTGCATGCGTCGGCATACTATGCACCGCTGATTCAGACCTTACGATTTCAATCCAGGGAGATTTCCTAGACGTATAGGCTGCAACACCAAGGCCTACCAGACCGCTAGCAAGTTCGCCAAGATCCGGGTACAGGACCGATGCCTCAATATCAGCCCGCTTGGCGTCTTTCAGCGCCCGCAACTTTGGCAATAGCTCAGAGGGGAAGCGGATGATTGCAGAATTCCGAAGATCATAGAAAGCAGACTGGCTTGCCCCTTCGACAAGCGGACAGTTTGGAAAGTACGAGAAATAGCTCATTTTAGATTTCGCCACCCCAGTTGCTTATTGGCAGATCGTAGGACGTCCCGGATATCTCGACTCCACCAATCTTTTCAATCCAGAACTTCCCTGCCCCATGCTGCTCCGCAGCGAGTATATCGCGATAAAAAATCTTGCGAAATCCAAGGGGCAAATTCTCAGGCGAGAAATTCTCGTCGCCGAGAAGCGACAGACCTGTAGGACTGGCCACTTCAGACATGCGCCACCTCCTGACCACAAAGCCAGCGTGCGACTTCTTGATGAAGATCAAAGCCGCATGCGTTGGAGATAGCGCCAAACTGCCCGCACGGATTGATCTCCAGGAAGTAGTAAGCGCCAGCGTCATCGACCATGAAGTCAATCGACCCCGTATTCAGCCCAAGATGATTGAACAGAACCTTTGTCCGCACAGTGATTTCGCTAGGAAGTTCAATAGGCAATTTTCGAGTCGGGCGCTTCTTGTTGTATTTGCGATAGTCAATAGCCGTCATCGCATCTTCCTGTGACAAGATCGCGCAAGAAAAGAATTGACCATCCAAGTAAAAGCTCCGAACTTCATAAGCCTTATCAACACATCGTTGCAAATAAGTTGGCATGCGCCCCGCCTGGATGGTGGCAACGTCCGCCGGTGAAATTAGTTCGGTATAGGAGAAATAGGCACGCCGAGTAACATCATAGTCCCATGCAAAGAGCCCATCGCCGGATGCCTTAGTAATGCTGGCCCCTTGCTGAACGAAACTGAATGCACAATCACAATCATTGGTTACCACATAGTCTGGGACTCTTAATCCTGCTTCCCGCGCAAGCTTGCATACAACGAGCTTATTGACATCTCCCATCTGAGCATGACCAAGAATACGGACATCATTTGATCTGAGAAGGAAATGAAAGTACCCCCTCATCACACTGGATTCCTGAGCCAACCTGCTCCTCAAGATGTCACCTAGTGACGTTATTGCCCTTCGATCCTCAATGACGTCCAGGTGATCGAACCAGAAACTCCCCTTCCGATACCACACAGATTTCACCGCCTGACTATCGATGAACACATCACCGATCTGAAGCTGCCAACCCATATGATCCGCCGTCAAGCATATCGTGCTTGTATCATCGTCCTGATTTATGCGAACAACCGACTCCCCCTTTCTGACGAGCTCTCGCACAACGTCATTGGAAGACGGGTCATCGCTGGTAGTGAAAATTAAAATCATCGCTGCATGATGTCCGCAGTAGAGGAGGCCCTCGAAAGGGCCTCCTTTTATACTTAGCGCCTTGCCGACTGCGGCTTCGCGGCAGCGCAGGCCACATCGTTTTTGCCATCCTTGTGGCATTGATCGTGGGTTTCGCCCGTTTCGGCAGCGACGCCGCCGGCAACTTGGGCCAGTTCTTCCTTCTTCAGAACGCGGAAAATTTCATTGTTCATATGAATCTCTTTTATTTTGCCTACTCTCTCATGGCTTTTCGGCGTCCGCCATCATGCCGCGTAGCTACACGAGCATGTCCATTGCCTGCCTTTCGCGCAGTTCGACAAGTCGTCCGTTCCTGATCTCAACCACTCGGTCTGCCATCGCAATGGTTTCTTTACGATGCGCCACAATGACCCGCGTAATCCCCATCTTCCTGATTGCGCGATCCACAACTTCGGAATTTTTCATATCCAGGCTGCTGGTTGCCTCATCCAGGAACATCAATTTCGGCTTCCTGTAGATCGCGCGCGCGATCAAAATCCGCTGCCTCTGCCCACCTGAAAGCGTACTTCCCATGTCGCCAACAGGCGTGGCATACCCCATCGGCATCTCGATAATGTCTTTATGAATCGAGGCACTTGAAGCCGCCTCCATGATCCGATCCATAGAAACATTTGGATCGAAGAAGCTGATGTTTTCCGCAATACTCCCTGAGAAGAGCGTGTCTTCCTGACGCACAACAGCGATATGCTCACGAAAGTTATTTAATCCAAAATCATGGATATCCTGCCCATCGATAATTATTTGGCCAGTCGATGGAGGCAAGCTCCCCGTCATTATATTAAAAAGCGTGCTCTTCCCCCCTCCGCTCTCTCCGGTAATCGCCACGCACTCACCATAACCCAAACGCAGAGAGACATCATTTAGAACCGGTGTTTCGTTCCTTGCGTAGCTAAAGCTAACGCACTTGACCTCAAATGAAGGTGCGCTGTGGATCCCTGCATCGGTGGCCTGAAGGCTTTCTGGCTTGGCTCCAGCGATGTCATCGATACGTTCAGAGTGAACTTTAAGTAGCAGCAACTCTTGTAGATGGCTCGCAAGCGTGGACAAGTGCGCCCCGACATATTCTGCGTATGCCATGAAGGCCACCAGACTCCCCAACGAGAGCCGCCCCTTTGATACAAGAAATGCACCAAAGGAGAGAACCAGCACTCTCCTCAAATTTTGAGTCAGTGCCTGAGCCAACTGATAGTTACTGGCGACGCGTTGAGAATGCATCTTCGCGGTCTGCGCCTTGGTCAGTAAGGCAACATAACGCGACTGCCGCAGGCGCTCCTTGTTCGCAAGCTTGACCGCGTGCATCCCCCTGAGTGTTTCGACAAGATCAGTCTGCTGTTTGGCCGAGGTGATGATCTCTCGAGCCGACAGCGGCGCCAAGTGCGCATTGCCAGCGATACTCAGACATAGACTGACTAGACAAAGCAATGTAACCACCAGTGTGAGCTGAAAACTGTAGGCCCACATCAGGCAGAAAGCGCATAGACCGATCCCGGCGCTTAGGATCACCTCGCATGCCGTAGCAGTTAAAGCACCCTGAATTGCTTCCATCGATGAAAACCGTGACAGCGTCTCCCCTAAACTTCGCCTGGTGAAGAACTCCGCCGGCAACTTCAGGCAACGCCTCAAGAGTTCGGTTGACCAGGCGACATTAACTTTGGATCCAATCCAGGAAATTCCTGCGCTGCGGCCGATTCCAAGCAAGAACTGGACCAGTGAAAGCCCTATAAATATGGCCGCACTAAGAGCGACAACATTTGTCCCGAGACGCTGCGAAGGCAATCGATCGATCAACAGCTGCGCCTGAAAGGGCAGCGCCATCGCAAGGGCTTCCATCCCTGCCGCAATACAGATGATAAATATGACGCTCTTCACGACTCCCGATGGAATAGTGAATAGTTCGTGCGACCGCGTTCGGCTTCTTTTCGACCCGCTTGACGTCTGTTGCACACCCTCGATAAGAACCGCGACACCAGTGAATCGACGGTTGAACTCGCTCCGACCGATGGAATAGCGACCAATGGCCGGGTCATGTATTACGACTCGTCCTGCATTGAGTTTCAGAACCACCACGAAGTGATTGTGTTCCCAATGCGCGATAAAGGGGGTGCATTCATCGGGAAGCTTCTCTGGGTCTACACTAACGGGGAGATGGTCGACACCTGCCGCCGCAAGCACTGCTGAGAGCTGCGCTAAGGTTATTCCACGAGGGTAAGGGCCGAACTCCCCTCTCAACTCATGCAAGCTTGTGTCTTGGCCGCACATCCGCAGCACCGTGGCTACGCACGCCAAACCACACTCAGTGGCTTCGCTTTGCAATACACCCGCAAAACGCCAACGATGAAGCACTGGCTTCACAAGCTCCTTTACGGGCATGTGGGTCTGCCAAGCAGGGAGCTTGCGTCGCCGTTCTGCCTACAGCCAAGCGTGGACCGCGCATGCAGCAATGAGTGCGCAAGAAGCGCAATCATCATAATAGAGAAAATTCCGAGGAGTGCGAACAGACCGAGGCCTCGCGGCCTTTTTAGTTCGGCCTCCTCGACATCGATACCTGTCGACTCCGTCCAAAACAGTGGATCAACGATATCCTTATCCATTCCTTAAGACTCCTTGTCTCCCCGGCGATAAATAAGCATTGAACGGACCTCCTGTCAAGATGAATATCGTCACCCAGTTGTGGAGGTAGCACGGTGAGCGACATCCCACAGAACATGCTCTATCTGCACGACGGCGAAGAAGAGCTGCGCCGTAAGGCCCTTGCGCTGGTCCGAGCAGAGGCAGCCATGCAGGCACATCTTGCGATCACCGAGTGCGCAATGAACCTGCTCGACGTATTCGTGCGATTGCAGGTCGAAGATACGGATGATGGTCGCGCGATCCAGCACTTGGCGATCCGGGTGTTCAACGGCTTCGCGTCGTCGTGGAAACTCATGGCATCCGGCTACTTTCAAAAAGCAGGCCTAATCCAGCGTGATCTTGTCGAGACCATCTACTTAGTCAACTATTTTCACATCCACTTCGACAAGATCGCGGCATGGCGAGTGGCGGATCGCAAGCAGCTTCTCAATGAGTTCGGCCCCGGCCGCATCCGAAAGGCACTGGATGCCCACTCCGGAAAAGGGAAAAGCAAGCGAGAAGCGATCTATCAGAAGTTCTCCATGATCGTGGCTCATCCGTCCAAGATCGGGTTCGATATGCTTCGTCCCAGAGGGGGCGATGGAGCAGTTATCGGCCCTTTCATGGAGGCCTCCGCGCTCAAAGCACTGCTTGAGGAACTGGGAATGCTTGCCCCCCAGGCAGGGATGGCGTTCTTTATGTTTATGGATGAGACCGCGCCAAGTGCTCGTGAGGCGATTCACAGTTTTCTAACCGCATCCATGCGTTATTGCGTGACGTATCTCGGGATGCACTACACCGAAGAAGATATCGCCGAAGTGGATCGTCTGTTCGGCTTGGATGCATGATGTGCCGCCGAGAGATGCGATGCATGATGCCGCCACACGCCAAGCCACGTTCCAGGTCAACAAACCCTGGACCACCCGCAGGCCCTTGCCTTCTCGCCAGCAGGGCAAATAGGAGCACCCAGGGTATGCCCACTTCTACTCTGTGGAGCGCATAGATAGAAGGGAGGAGGCGGGCAGTTCAGTGTAGCTGACGGTCTGCTCACATACCTGCTTACCCACATTGCAAGTCATCTTCGTCCAGCGGCTCGACAGCTATTTGCTTGAGGCGGTGCATCATCGCCAGAGTGTGCTTTTCCTGCTCAAGCAATTCCGACCAAGCTTCCATCAGTTCGCAACGCTCTTTTCGGTACAGGGCGCGGCTGTAGATCCTGCGAACCTTGCTGTAGTGCACGTGCGCGAGTTGCCGCTCGATCACGTCTTCCCGATAGCCTCGTTCATTCAGTTCAGTGGAGGCCAGCGCCCGGAACCCATGGACGGTCGCTTCCGAACAGCCAGTATACGCCATGGCTTTGCGCAGCTCTGATTTGGACATGCCCCTGTCGCCTCCGTATCGGTGCGGGAACAGGAATTCGCCATGCCCGGTCAGCGGGTGCAGTCGCGCCAACAGCCTACGGACGTGACGCGAGAGCGGCACCATGTGGTCGCGCCGCATCTTCATGCGCTCCCCGGGGATCGACCAGTATTGCTGATCCTTCACTGTCAGGTTCCACGCATCCGGGTCGAACTCGCTCCAGCGGGCCAGTCGCACCTCTTGGCTGCGCAGAAAAGTGTGCACGACCAGTTCAAGGGCAATGCGCGTTTCCAGCGCACCGGGATGCGCATCCAAGGCCAATAGGAAGGTGCCCACCTGCTCGAAGCGCAGGGCCGCATGATGACCGCTCTCGCGCGGGACCAGCGCTTGGCGCAGATCACGCG
>Ga0153956_1001878_pt1 | contig 17020 bp, 14 predicted proteins | sample TSFL040MetaG_FD_104704 | JGI IMG/M metagenome (GOLD analysis project Ga0153956, IMG submission 104704) | Attine ant fungus gardens microbial communities from Florida, USA - TSFL040 MetaG | ecosystem: Host-associated > Fungi > Mycelium > Unclassified | place: USA: Florida, Wekiwa Springs...
CGCGGGTTCGTTTCGACGCGGCGGGCGTGCATGCGGAGGTTGAGGGCGTGCGCGCCGCGGACTGCCCGGTGATCGCCGCCGAGGACGGCGCGCTTGTCTGGCACAAGGGGCGGCAGACGCTCGTTTCGCTGGCAGGCAACAAGGCGGCGGAAAGCGACCATGCGGGGCTCGACGGCGTGATCCGGGCGCCCATGCACGGCAAGGTGCTGGCGATTCATGTGGATGCGGGCGAGCGCGTAAAGAAGGGCCAAAAGCTCGCCATCATCGAGGCGATGAAGATGGAACACGCGCTGGTTTCGCCGATCGACGGCGAGGTGGCCGAAATTTCGGCCGCCGCGGGCGATCAGGTCGCGGAGCGGGCGGTTGTCGCCGTCATCAGGGAAATTGTAGAAGCCGCAACGGAATGACTCTTCACATCGTAAAACTGGCCGTCGGGGCGGATTCGATCGCCGACCTGCAGGAATGGATCGACCGCCGCCTGAAGGAGCGCAAGCGCCGCAAGCAGCCGGTCGAGCATATCCACACCACGCGCATGATGCCGACGCGCAAGGAGGAGATTCTCGACGGCGGCTCGCTCTATTGGGTCATCAAGGGCGAGATTCTCTGCCGCGAGAGGCTGATCGACATCCGGCCGTTCGTCGACAAGGACGGCATCAAGCGCTGCCGGCTGGTGATGGACGGGAAAGTGGTTCCGGTCGTGCCGAAACCGCGCGCGGCCTTTCAGGGCTGGCGCTATTTCCCCGCGAAGGAAGCGCCGCCGGATCTCGCGCGCAGCGGCAAGGGCCTTGCGGAACTGCCCGAGCAGATGCGCCGCGAGCTTCGGGAGCTCGGATTGCTCTGATCGTGCGGGCAGGAACGGAACACTCCGGACGCAGGGCCGTTATATCTCCACATTCCAGAGAGGCGAGGGATATAACATGACCAAAACCGCAAGCCCTTCCTACGAACAGCCCGGCGAGAACGTGGCCCGCAAGAAAGTCCTGCCGCCTTCGAAGGCACGCGCGGGCCTGATGGATACCGATACGCTGTGGATGCTGATCGTCGGCACGATCCTGACGATCCTGTTCTTCGCCGCGATCTTTCTGGTCTACGGCAACGGCAGCTAATTCTTTTCTGCAGGATGGCAGAGGATAAGGGCGCTCGCTGTCCGGCGGCGCCCTTTTCCGTTTTGCTCAAATGGGGTTTAACGCATCCCGATATTGTCGATCAGGCGCGTGGTGCCCAGTTTCGCGGCGACCAGCAGCCGCAACGGCCCTTCGGCGCGGGAGCGTACCGTTTCCAGCGTTTCGGCATTGCGCGCCTCCAGATAATCGAGCGCGAAGCCCGCTTCCTCGATCCTTTCCCGGCCGCGGGCGAGGGCGTCCATGATGCGCTCGCCCTTTTTGATCGCGCCCGCGCACGCCTTCAATGTGCGGTGGAGGACGGGCGCGGCCTCGCGCTCGGCGGGCGAGAGGTAAGCGTTGCGGGACGAGTAGGCGAGGCCGTCCTTCTCGCGCACCACCGGATGCCCGGCGATCTTCACCGGCAAATCGAGATCGAGCGCCATGCGCCGGATGACCAGCAATTGCTGGTAGTCCTTCTCGCCGAAGATCGCGATATCCGGCATCGCTTCAATCAGAAGTTTCGCAACCACCGTCGCAACCCCGGAAAAGAAGTGCGGGCGGAATTTGTCCTCGAGCTCCACGCGCGCGGGGCCTTCCGGCACGATCCTGGTGGAGAATCCTTTCGGGTAAATATCCTCGACGCCGGGGGCGAAGACGAGATCGGTCTTCTCCTTGCCGAGCGCCCTGATGTCCTCCTTCCATGTGCGGGGGTAACGGCCATAATCCTCGGCCGGACCGAACTGCGCCGGGTTCACGAAGACGGATGCGACGACGCGATCGGCGCGCGCATGTGCAAAACGCACCAATGCAATATGGCCGTCATGCAAAGCACCCATTGTCGGAACGAGGGCAATCGTTCGGTTTCTGCCTCGCAACGCAGCAATCGAGCCGCGTAATGCCTTCACCGTACGCACGATGCGCGGACGCGCGGTCATTCTCATCTCCAGGTTTCGCGATTGGTAACCGATTCAGTTTAGCAGAGAGCAGGAAACGCGGCCAACGCCGGCCGCGACAACGACGGCGCGAAAAAATTTTCGCCGGGAGGCGTTTCGGTGCGTTTCGTGCTTGACGTTTTTGCCGGGTGGCTTTCACTATGCAAACGGAAATCCTGCGGGATTTCGGGGTAAGCGTGGCATGCGTATCGAGACACAGTTCGCGAACGCAATCGGCAGGGCGAGGGCCCTTCGCTCCTCGCACGTCGTCGTCGTCGCCAACGAGAAGGGCGGCTCCGGCAAAACCACCTCGGCGATGCATATCGTCGTCGCGCTCCTCAAGGCCGGACAAAAAGTCGCCACCATCGATACCGACAGCCGCCAGAAAAGCCTCACGCGCTACCTGCTCAACCGCAAGAACTGGGCGAAAAAGAGCGGCATACCGCTGGAGTTGCCCGATACCTTCGTGATCGACCGCGGCAACACGCGCAGCGTCGACGCCAACGAGGCCGCCGAATTCGAGGGTTTCGCCGCGGCCGTCACCGCGATCGAGCATACGCACGATTTCATCGTGGTCGATACGCCGGCGACCGACAGCCATCTGATGCGGCTCGCGCATTCGATGGCCGATACGCTGATTACGCCGCTCAACGACAGCTTCATCGACTTCGACGTGCTCGCCAGCATCGATCCGGAGAATTTAGAGGTCACGGGCACGAGCCATTACTCGGAAATGGTGCGCGACGCGCGCCGCCAGCGGCGGCTGGTCGAGGATATCGACACCGACTGGGTGGTGATGCGCAACCGTCTCGGCCAGCTCGAGACGCGAAACGGGCGCAATATCGCCGACGGCCTTGCCGCGCTTTCGCGGCGGATGTCGTTCCGGCAGGCGGAAGGCTTTGCCGAGCGCGTGGTGTATCGCGAGATGTTTCCGCGCGGGATCACGGTTCTGGACGAACTCGACGAGCGCACGCTCGGCATGAAGCCGACCGCCTCGCATTACGCGGCGCGGGAGGAGGTGGCGAAGTTCGTCGCGACGCTCCGCCTTCCCGTCGACGAGCGGGGGAGGCGCCGGGCCGCCGCGCGGGCGGAATGGTTTCGTTCTTCCCGCCGCCCGTTCCATGACGGCGAGCTGACGCTGGATTGACGTTTACAAGCCTTCCGGGCGGCTTGCGCCTTGCCGAAAAAACCCCAATCTTTCAGGAGGCGAATATTACCGTCGCCTGAGGGATGGGTATGAGCAGGGAAAACGGCAGGGACCGTCAGGTCGCGGAGCCTTCCAGGCGGGCGGAAATCGACGCCTTTCTGGAACGGGCCCGCGCGCTGGGCCCGCGCGCCGGAGGCGGCCGGGGACGGCTGGTTTTCGCGCTGGACGCCACCATGAGCCGCCAGCCGACCTGGGACCTTGCCTGCAAGCTGCAGGCGGAAATGTTCGACGAGGCGGCGGTGGCGGGCGGCCTCGACGTGCAACTCGTCTATTACCGCGGCCTGCACGAATGCGCGGCCTCGCCATGGGTGTCGGAGCCGAAGCGGCTCGCGGGCCTGATGCAGAAGATCGGCTGCGAGGGCGGCGAGACGCAGGTCCGCCGCGTGCTCGAGCATGTGCAGAAGGAATCGAGGGCGCAGAAGGTGCATGCGCTGGTTTTCGTCGGCGACTGCATGGAGGAGCCGATCGACGAGATTTGCGCCTCCGCCGGCAGGCTCGGGCTGATGGGCGTGCCGGTATTCGTCTTTCAGGAGGGCGGGGAGCCGGTGGCGGAGCGCGCCTTCAAGGAAGTCGCACGGCTCACCAAGGGCGCATGGTGCCCGTTCGATTCCGGCGCGGCGCATCAATTGCGCGAACTGTTGCGCGCCGCGGCCGCCTATGCCGCGGGCGGCTACAAGGCGCTCGCCGAGCTTTCGCAACGCACGGGCGACAAGAACGTCACCCGTCTCCTCGGCCAGATGAGGCCCTGACATGCCGACCATCCTGCTCGGCGCCGCCGCGCTCCTGCTGATCCTGTTCGCCTTGCGCAACTTCGCGAACGTGAGTCCTGCGCTGCTGGTGCGAAGCGTGCGGAAGGGGGGCGGGATCGCGGCGCTGGCGGGAGCGGCCTTCTTCGCCGCTTCGGGACGTTTTCCGGTCGCGGTGCCGCTCGGCTTTCTCGGCCTCGGCCTGCTCGACTGGATACCGGGGCGGGCGGGCTTCGGCGCGTCTCGCGCGCGGCCGACGCCGGGCCAGCGCTCGCAGGTGCGCTCGTCCATGATCGAGATGGAGCTCGATCACGACAGCGGGGCGATGCGCGGCAAGTTCATCGCGGGGCAATATGCGGGAACGCCGCTCGACCGCCTGGGCGTCGGCGAGCTTGCCGCCGTGCTTCCCTCGCTCGACGAGGAAAGCCGCGCGCTACTCGAAGTCTATCTCGACCGCCGGGACGCCGGCTGGCGTGAACACGTCGAGAAAAATGCGGGTGCGGGGGCTTCCCAGGCGGCGGGCAAGGACCCGATGTCCGAGGAAGAGGCGCGTCAGATCCTCGGGGTCGAACCAGGTGCGAGCGCGCTGGAGATACGGCGCGCGCACCGCATGCTCATGCTGAAGCTGCATCCCGACCAGGGCGGGTCGACGTACCTCGCCGCTCGGGTCAACGAGGCCAAGGAAGTTCTGCTTCGTACTCATCACTAACTCCACACACAAAACGCGGTTAGTGACGCATCCCGTTTCTTCGCGCGCTCTCTTTTGCGCGAGGCTTTCGCTTCGCGCGGGAGCGCTTAGTCTTTCACCGTGATGCACTGAAAGTCGCTGCGCTTCAGCGCGTCACAGGCTTTTCTGGCGTCCGCTTCGCTATGGAAGCCGGCGAAGCGGGCGCGGATATATTCGACGGATCCCTTCACGGTCTTCTCGGTGAAGGCATGCGCGCGCGAGAGCACGGCGCTGAGATTGCTCTTCGCGGCCTGCAATCTCGATTGCGCTTCTTCCTCGCCCGTATAGGCGCCGATCTGGATCTGCCAGCCGGCGGGAATGGGGCGCACGAGCGCGGCGTTCATGGCCGGCATTTTCCTGCTTTCGGCGGCGGGCGCGGGTTTTTCGGCTTGCGCGGGGGCGGCTTCGGCGGGCGTCGTCAGCTGCAGCGAGGCCATGGTCGCGGCGGCGACGCGCACGGCGGCGGGTTTGTTGTCTTCGGCCGGAGCGGGCGCTTCCGCCTGGACGAGCGGCTCATCCTCGGCGGTTTGCGCCTGCGCCTGCTGCGGCTGCGGCTGATATTGCGGCTCGGCCTGCGGCTTGCCGGCGGCGGCGAAAGAGGCGGGCGCGGCGGCGGTCCGGTTATCGTTGTAGGAGGCGACATGCATGGTCTGCGGCGGGCCTGCGTTCACGTCGCCGAACGGCGAAATGGTGAGCGTGCCGAGCGTGCCGCTGCTCGGGATTTCGGCGACCTGCTGCTCGCCGCCGCCGCTCTTGGCGAGCGCGATGGTCTTGACCGGGGTCGGGCGGATCGGGTCGCGCGAGCCCGCCGGCGGCGCCGGGCGGGGCAGCGGGATGTGCGCGATCTTGGCGGTGAATTTCGGCGCGGCCGGTTCCGGCGCTTCCGCCAGCATCGGCGCGGTGCGGCGGCCGGCATAGGCGCGCGGCATGTAATCGGCGAGCAGTTCGCGCATGCGGGCGTCGCGCGCGCGCGAGGAGCGTCCGCCGAGCACCACGGCGACGATGAAACGGTCGTTGCGCTTCAGGCTGGTGACGAGATTGAAGCCGGAGGCGCGGGTATAGCCGGTCTTGATGCCGTCGACGCCGTCCATGCTGAGCAGGTGATTGTGGTTGCCGATCGGCACGCCGTGCCAGTTGAAGGATTTGATCGAGAAGAAGCGATAGAGCTTCGGGAAGCGGTCCTGGATCGCGCGGCCGAGGAGGGCCATGTCGCGCGCGGTGGTGATCTGTCGCTTGTCGGGAAGGCCCGAGGCGTTCACGAAGGTCGTGTTCTTCATGCCGAGCGCATGCGCCTTTTTCGTCATGCGCGCGCAGAAAGCGTCCTCGCTGCCGCCGATCGTTTCGGCGACGGCGATCGCCATGTCGTTCGCGGAGCGCGTGACGATGGCCTTGATCGCGTTCTCGACGTCGATCTTGTCGCCCGCGTCGAGGCCGAGCTTGGTCGGCGCGGCTTCGGAAGCGCGCTTCGAGACGGTGATCCTGGAATCGAGGCCGATGCGGCCGGCTTCGATCTGCTCGAACAGCATGTAGAGCGTCATGATCTTGGTGAGCGAAGCGGGGTGACGCAGCTTGTCGGGGTTCGACTCCTGCAGCACCTTGCCCGTCTTCGCGTCCACGACGATGGAAGCGAAGCCCTCGCGCCAGCCGCTGTCGGAATCGGAGGAAGATGTCTTGTGGCTGTGGCGGCGATACCGCGCATCGGCGCTGGCCGTGGCGAGCAGACTCGCGACAGCCGCGAGCGCGACGATTCCCACCGCATGGCGCGACCGGCGCGCCTTCCCCCTACGCAAACGCATACTCGAACCCGAACCTAACTTGCCGTTTCGCCATGTCGCGGAGGCCCAATCCGGTTTGCGGACCGTTCCTTCCCCGAAAGAACCATCCGTGGCCGGTGAAATTGGGCCGCCAGTGAGCCCAAAATAGGGAATACGCGGTTAGAATTTCGTTAAGTGGGCAAGGAGCTTAGCCAAAAGCGGCAAAAAAGATGGTGCGCTGCAAGATTTTCTTGACTTCCATATTGCACCGCAATATGAGTTTTTTGAACGGCGCAAGTAAGCCGTTTTTCAAGCCAAAGACCCAAGACCCCCGAATTGCACCCGCCGCGCACGCCGCCGGCACTCTAGGAGAGGCTTATGTTTCAGAACTTCGATGACCTGCAGAAGATCAGCAAAGACAACGCGGAACTCGTGTTGAAGAACTTCAACGCGGTTTCCAAAGGCTTCCAGACCATCGCGGTCGAAGTCGCCGACTACCAGAAGAAATCGTTCGAGCAGGGCACCGCTGCCCTCGAGAAGCTGTTCAGCGCTCGTTCGCTCGATACCGCCATCCAGACGCAGACCGACTACCTGAAGTCCGCCTACGAAGGCTTCGTCAGCCAGTCGCAGAAGCTCGGCGCGCTCTACTCCGATCTCGCGAAGGAAACCTACAAGCCGCTCGAAACCGCTTTCGCGAAAGCGAAGCAGTAATTCGAAGCGCGAGCTTCCGGGAGTTCTTCAAGAATTCGTTCTTCGAGAACTCCCCGGTAACTCCGGCCCGGTTTCCACCGGGCCTTTGTTTTTTTGCGGAAAGAAAAAAGCCCGGCGGAACACGCCGGGCTTTTCGTTTTCGCGCGATCCGCGCTTATTGCGAGAGATGGATGTTGGCGAGCGCCGAGCCGATCTTCTCGAAGGTGGCGACGAGGTCGCTTGCCTTCTTCAACTCGAAGAACATCGCCGGATTGGTGGCGCAGTTCCTCAACAGCGTGGATGTCGGATCGCCGCCGGTATTCACCTGCACCGAGAAGATTTGGATGCCCCTGTCCTTGATGTTCTTGCAGGTGCCGCTGATCGTGGTGTTTCCGCTTTTCGTCGTCGAGAGATACATGCGCCCATCGATCGAAGAGGCCGTCGTCGTCCAGCGATTTTGCGTGTTCAGGCCGTCGCTCATCAGAACGATCGTGTAGCTGTACACGTATTTGCTGTCTTCCGCGGGCACGGTGCCGAAGGGGCCGCCGCCGACCAGCGACTGCCAGCCCCAGACAAGACCGATCGGCTGGTTGGTGTTGCCGACCGGGGTCATGTCATCGACGAGGGTGTTGAGCGTGTTCCAGTCATAGGTCAGTGATTGAACGGCGAGCGTGCAACTCGCGAACTGTTCCGCTGGCCAGCCCGGCACGGATCCGCCCGGCAGGTCGACCGTCTGATCGTAGCCCGTGTTCGGGGAGGGATTGGTATTGGTGCCGCGGTCGGTGACGCAGCCGTTCCAGAGCGTATGATCGGTTTTCCAGACGCCGTGGACCGTCGTTTCGTTCCAGCGGCCTCCGTTGTTCTCGCATTTCTTTTGGCTCGTGTATTTCGTATTGGAGCATGTACCGGTTGTTTGCGTCGCGCTTTCACAGCTGCTTTGAGTCGTCTTGCCGGAGATGCTGCACGAGTTGTTCATGTCCCAGTTGGTCCAGTCGATCCAGGACGCGCCGTAATTGCCCGGTCCGACATTCACGTCCTTGCTGAACGGAATGATGGAGACATAGACGTCGCCATCGGTCTTGGAAGCGTCCTGCATTTGCTGGATGAAGTTCTTGGTCGCCGTCTTGAGCGCGTCCATCTTGCCGTCATCAGCCATCGATCCGGTGTTGTCGAGCACGAGCGCGACGCGCAGCCGCGTGTTGCCCCATTCCACCTGGGAGTGGACGCCCACATTCATGTAGGGCGTGCCGCCGAACACCTTGGAGATGACGCCGCCGAGGGTGAGCGGATAGCTCGTGTCGACCGTCAATTCGATTTTTCCGCTCGCGCCCGGCGCGATGACGATGTCGGAGTCCTGGAATTGCAGCGGGGTGCTGCTTCCCAGGTTGGCCATGAAGATCGGACGGCCGGCCGTTTCGAGCTGTTCCTGCGACATCGGCTGCGGCATCTTGGAGAGCGCCAGCAAGGTCATGTCCGCCGCGGCCTGCAGGCGCGTGCGTTCCATGCTGGCCATGCTGTAGTCGAGCGCGGCGCCCATCATGCCGAAGATCGGCACCGCCGCGATGCCGAACAGGATGGCAATGTTGCCCCGCCGGTCCGAAAGGAAACGGCGGCAGGTCGACAGCAATCGGCGCATGACCGGCTCCATGGAAAACCATGCAACCCTGCCACTTGGATTTTAATTGAATCTTGCCGGAAGCCGCGAAACCCCGGGCCATTTCCGGATGCAACCCGGTGCAACCATCGGCTTGGTTAAAAAAGCGCTGCGGCGCGGGCCGTGGTTTACGGCTATCCGTACCGAAACGAGAAAGCGCAGGGGGAGAGGCACGCCGCCCGCGGTATCCGGTTCTGCGCTTATTTTGCGAGATGCAGGTTCGCGATCGTGGTGCCGATGGTGTTGAAGACGCCCTGCAACTGGCTCGCGTCCGTCACGGAGAAATACATGCTCGGATCGCTCGCGCAGTTCCGGAGCAGGTCGGCGTTGCCGTCGATCACGCGGACCGAATAGATCTTGATGTCCTTCGCCTTGATCGCCTCGCAGGCGGCGGCGGTGCGAGTGTCGATCGCATCGCCGTTGTTATTTCCCCAGCGATTGAGTGTGTTGTCGCCGTCGGTCAGGATGATGATGTATTTCGTCAGGTTCTTGGTGCCGTAAGCGGCGCCCTGGGAAAGCGGCAGGGTGTCGGTGGGCGAGACCATCTGGAACGCCCAGTTGAGGCCGATGGTGACATTGGTATTTCCGGTGGCGATCATCGAGTTGATCTTGCCGTGCAAGGTCGCGGGATCGATGCTGGTGGTGTCTCCCCAGTTATCGTTCAGCGGCATCACGGTCGCGAGATTGCCGCAGTCGCCGTCGATGCCCTCGACCGCGGGAAACTTGGTCGCGATGTCGGTCGTCACGACGCCGGAATCGTTGACGTCGTAGTTCAGGTCCGGATCCTTGTCGCGATCCTGGATGCAGCCTTTCCAACTGCTATGGTCGGTGCTTGGCGTCCAGGTGCCGGGTGTCCAGCTTGCCGGCGTCCATGTGCCGCCGCTGCGGTCGCATGAGCGCTCCGAACTGGCTTTGCGCGAGCAGGTGCCGGCCGAGCCGCATGCGCCGGGCGTGTTGTTGCCCGAGACGGAGCAGGAGCCGCAATTCGTTCGCGTCGTGCGTCCGGAGATGCTGCATGTGCCGTGGTTTTCCTCCCATTGATCCCAGCGCAGCCACGGCGCGTCGACATAGGTGCCCTTGTCCGCCTTGATCTGCACGCCGAAGGGAACGATCGCGACCCTTGCGTCGCCCGGGTGGGTCGAGGCGTTGCGCAGGATTTCGATCAGGCTGTTGGAGGCGGAGATCAGCTGTGAGAGCTTCGTGCCGGCCATCGATCCGGTGTTGTCGAGCGCGAGCGCGACCTCGACCTTGCCCTGGCCCCAGACGACCTGGGCGGTGGAGCCGACGGGAATGGTTCTGGGAATGGCGGCGCCGAGGACGCTCGCCATCTTGATCGGGTATTCGCTGTTCACCTCCAGCGTCAGCTTGCCGACTTCGGGGGTGATCTTGAGCTGAGTTGCGACGTTGCTCCTGTTGATCGTGAGCGGCACCTTGCCGAGATTGGCGAGAAATATTTCCTCCCCCTTGCTTTGCGCGTCCGCGTCCGCGAGCGGCATCATCTTCGACAGCGCGAGGCCGGTGATGTCGAGCGCGGCCTGCATCCGGGTCCGCGCCTGACTTGCGAAGGAGTAGTCGAGCGCGACTCCCATCGCGCCGGCGAGCGGAATGAGGCAAAGCCCGAAAAGAATGGCGATGTTGCCGCGGCGATCGCGGCAAAATTCACGCAACAAACAAGGACCACGCAAAGCGTGTCTCCACAGCCCGAAGAAATCGGCGCGAGCATGCGGGCACATCCTTGCCCAAAGATTGTTTTGAAGGGTTCGATTTGAGTCGACGGCCGGAACCGCGCGGGGAGGGTTAAGGATCCCCTTGCGGCGCCGTTACAACTCACCATATCGGGGGCTCTCGCTGGCCCGGCTGACGTATCTCGCTTATATTCAGGCGTATTCGCCGCCCGGCGGCGAAGGGGGGGGTTGCCCCCGAACGGACCAGAACCAGGGGTTTTCGGCCTGATGAATCGCAAGAATTGGCCGTTTTCCGGTGCAGATCTGCATGACCCGCAACTGCCTTCGCGCCTTGCCGGGAACGGAAACGGCAACCGCAAGCGCGGCGAGGACGAGGAGACGGGGACCGCCGTCATCACCCGGACGAAGCCGCAGACCAAGCGGCCGAACCTGTACCGGGTGCTGCTCCTGAACGACGACTACACGCCGATGGAGTTCGTCGTGCAGGTGCTGGAGGGCTTTTTCAACAAAAGCCGCGAAGACGCCACACGGATCATGCTGCATGTGCATCAGAACGGCGTCGGCGAATGCGGCGTCTATACCTACGAAGTGGCGGAAACGAAGGTTACGCAAGTGATGGACTTCTCCCGCAAGCATCAGCATCCTTTGCAGTGCGTGATGGAGAAGAAGTGAGTCGGAAAGCGAAAGGGAAGTGAATGCCTACCTTTTCCCGCAGTCTTGAGCAGTCCCTGCATCGCGCGCTGGCGTTCGCGAACGAGCGCCATCACGAATACGCGACGCTCGAGCATCTCCTGCTCTCGCTGATCGAGGATCAGGACGCCGCCGCCGTCATGCGCGCGTGCAACGTCGATATCGAAAAGCTGAAGCGAAGCCTCGTCGATTACGTCGACGGGGAGCTCGACAACCTCGTCATGGACACCGACGAGGATTCGAAGCCGACCGCCGGTTTCCAGCGCGTGATCCAGCGCGCGGTCATTCACGTGCAGTCGTCGGGCCGGGAAGAAGTGACCGGCGCGAACGTGCTGGTCGCGATCTTCGCGGAGCGCGAGAGCCACGCCGCGTATTTCCTGCAGGAGCAGGACATGACGCGCTACGACGCCGTGAACTACATCAGCCACGGCATCGCCAAGCGGCCCGGCATGAGCGACTCGAAGCCCGCGCGCGGCGCGGAGGACGAAGCCGACGCGAAGCCGGGCGAAGAGGGCAAGAAGAAAACGGACGCGCTCGAGGCCTATTGCATCAACCTCAACCGCAAGGCGCGCGACGGCAAGATCGACCCGCTGATCGGCCGCGAGCGCGAGCTCGCGCGCACCATTCAGGTGCTGTGCCGCCGCCAGAAGAACAACCCGCTCTATGTCGGCGATCCCGGCGTCGGCAAGACCGCCATCGCCGAGGGCCTCGCCAAGAAGATCGTCGACGGCGAGGTGCCGGACGTTCTCAAATCCTCGACCGTGTTCGCGCTCGACATGGGCTCGCTCCTGGCGGGCACGCGCTATCGCGGCGATTTCGAGGAGCGGCTGAAGCAGGTCATCAAGGAACTCGAGAACTATCCGAACTCGATCGTGTTCATCGACGAGATCCACACCGTCATCGGCGCGGGCGCGACGTCCGGCGGCGCGATGGATGCGTCGAACTTGCTCAAGCCCGCGCTGGCGGGCGGGACGTTCCGCTGCATCGGCTCGACCACGTATAAAGAGTACCGGCAGTATTTCGAGAAGGACCGCGCGCTCGTCCGCCGTTTCCAGAAGATCGACGTCAACGAGCCGTCGGCCGAGGACGCCTACGAGATCCTCAAGGGCCTCAAGCCCTATTACGAGGAATTCCATCACCTCAAATTCACCAACGAGGCGATCAAGGGCGCGGTCGATCTTTCGGTCCGCTACATCCACGACCGCAAGCTCCCCGACAAGGCGATCGACGTGATCGACGAGTCGGGCGCGGCGCAGATGCTGCTGCCGGAAAACAAGCGCAAGAAGACGATCGGCATCAAGGAGATCGAGGCGACCATCGCGACGATGGCGCGCATCCCGCCGAAGACCGTCTCGAAGGACGACGCGGAAGTGCTCTCGAACCTCGAGACGGCGCTGAAGCAGGTCGTCTACGGGCAGGACAAGGCGCTCACCGCGCTCACCTCCGCGATCAAGCTCGCGCGCGCGGGCCTGCGCGAACCGGAGAAGCCGATCGGCTCCTACCTGTTCTCGGGCCCCACGGGCGTCGGCAAGACGGAGGTCGCGCGGCAGCTCGCCGCCTCGCTCGGCGTGCCGATCCACCGCTTCGACATGTCGGAATACATGGAGCGCCATACTGTTTCGCGCCTGATCGGCGCGCCTCCGGGCTATGTCGGCTTCGATCAGGGCGGGCTGCTCACGGACGCGGTCGATCAGTCGCCGCATTGCGTGCTGCTCTTGGACGAGATCGAGAAGGCGCATCCGGACCTGTTCAACATTCTTCTGCAGGTCATGGATCACGGCAAGCTCACCGACCACAACGGCAAGCAGGTCGATTTCCGCAACGTCGTGCTCATCATGACGACGAATGCGGGCGCGGCCGACCTTGCGAAAGCCGCCTACGGCTTCACGCGCACCCGGCGCGAGGGCGACGACATGGAAGCGATCAACCGGATGTTCACGCCGGAGTTCCGCAACCGTCTCGACGCCATCATCACCTTCGGCCATCTGCCGCCGGAAGTGATCGCGAAGGTCGTGGAGAAGTTCGTGCTGCAGCTGGAGGCGCAGCTCGCCGACCGCGACGTCACGATCGAGCTTTCGGACGAGGCGCGCGACTGGCTGGTGAAGCACGGCTACGACGAGCAGATGGGCGCGCGGCCGATGGCGCGCGTGATCCAGGAGAAGGTGAAGCAGCCGCTCGCCGAGGAGCTTCTGTTCGGCAAGCTGAAAAACGGCGGCCATGTCCGCGTCGTGCTCAACAAGGAAGAGGGCGGCCTGGAATCGCTCGGCTTCGAATATCCGGAAGGGCCGGTGCGGCCGAAACCGGAAGTCGAGGAAGAGGAGGCTTCCGACAAGAAGGGCCCGCCGAAGGCGAAGAAGGGCGGCGGCCCGACCCCGCCGAAGCCGCTGGTCAAGGCGTGAGCTTCGGATACGAATTGAAAACCCCGGGCCAAGTCCCGGGGTTTTTGTTGGCGGCCCGCGCCCTTGAATTGAAAAGACCGAATTTACCTCTTTAAATTGAAAACAAAATCAGCAGCTTAGCTCGTATTTTCGCCGCAAATGCCATAGGCACAAATTGTCGCGCCCCCTATAATCAAAGAAAACGTTTCGAATCGGCAGGTTCCCGGGGGGGCGCTACATCGTGAAGAATTTTTTGCGCGGCTGCGCGGCCGTCGTTTTTTCCTGCGGCGCGGCACTCGCGGCCGATCAGCCGGCGCCGGCCCATAACTGGAGCGGAATCTACGGCGGCGTTCACGCCGGCTACGGCTGGGGCGAGAACAAGATCGAGGATGCGCTCGGGATCGGTTCAAAATACGAGCCGGCCGGTTGGTTCGGCGGCGTGCAGATCGGCTACAACAACCATTTTGCGCCGCACTGGCTGGTTGGCGGCGAGGTCGATTTGTCGGCGGGCGATGTGCGCGACAAAATCGAGATGCTGGCCGGTCTCGTCCAGCAAGACAGGTTCGACTTTTTCGGCACGGCGCGGACGCGCTTCGGCTATGTGCAGGATCGCTGGCTGGTGTACGGAACGGCGGGCGCGATCTGGCTGCGCGACAAGTACACGCTGAATACGTCAGCGCCCGGGTTGAGTATTGGCGCCTCGCTATATCATGTCGGCTGGGTGTTCGGCGGCGGCATCGAATACGCCGTCGATGACCGCTGGTCGTGGAAGCTCGAATATCTCTACGCGCCGCTGGGACGCAGCCACGACAGCTATAGCATCGTCGGGGGATCGTGGGATCCGAATTTGAGCATCGTGCGCGCCGGTCTGAACTATCGCTTCGCCGGCGGCGGCGGCGCGCCGGCGGGCAGTATGCCGATGAAGGCCGCCGCGCCGCGACCGGACTGGAGCGGCAGCTATATCGGCGTGCACGGCGGCTATGGCTGGGGACGATTGCAGGAGACCGCTCCGCTATTGTCTCCATCCGGCATTACCGCTTCGTATGCACCGGACGGCGGTTATGGCGGCTTCCAGAGCGGCTACAACTGGATGTTCGCGCCGAACGCATTGTTCGGCGTTGAAGTGGATTCGTCTTTCGGCAGCCTCAGGGGCGACGGCAGGTTCGATTTAAGCGCGTCGCCCGTGCCGCCGGGGCCGGAGACTACCCATGCGAAGATTGACGCGCTTGGCACCGCGCGGCTGCGGCTCGGCTATCTCGTCACGCCGGACACGCTCGTGTATGCGACCGGCGGCGCCGCGTATGCGCGCGAGAAAATGTCTTTCCAGGCGATCAATACCAAGGTCGATCATTTCGGCTGGACGTTCGGCGGCGGCATCGAGTGGAAGTTCGCGCCGGAATGGTCGCTGAAGGCCGAGTATCTTTACGCCGACCTGGGCTCGTTCCAGGATTCTATCACGTTGTTTAACGTCACTCAGAAGAGAGAAAGCGATCTCACGCTCAACACCGTGCGCGTCGGCCTGAACTATTCCGGGCCGGTGATCGAGCGCCTGTTCGGCGCGCGCTGAGCGGCACAAGAAACGGAGAAATCCCGGCCACGCGGCGAAACCGCGTGGCCGGTTCTTTTTTGGCCTCCGGCGGGGCTTTCCATTCTGATCGCCCAATGAAATCAGATAGTTAGCTTGGGCGGCATCCTGCTTTTCTCGTCCACTGTGGTATTCGCGCAATAGGCACGGGCGGCCGAACCACCTATGGTAGCAACAGCATTCGGCACGGGATTCTCGCGCGCGGCGGGCTGCCGCGACAGGGGCATGGCTATGAAGAAAATTCTGCTGGGAAGCGCGCTCGCCATTCTGGGCACGGGCGCGGCGCTCGCGAGCGATCTGCCGATCAAGGCACCCGCGAGGATGTACAATCCCGCGCCCGCCTATAGCTGGAGCGGCCTCTACGGCGGCATTTCCGGCGGTTACGCCTGGGGCGAGAATACAATCAATGATGACCATCTCCCGACCTTTTCCGGAAAGCTCAAGCCGGCCGGATGGTTCGGCGGCGGGCAGATCGGTTACAACACGCAATTCGCGCCGCACTGGCTGATCGGCGCGGAAATCGACATCTCCGGCGGCGACATCAACGACAGCGTAGCGCTCGCCGGCGGACAAGCGCGCGACGAGTTCAACGCGTTCGGAACGGCGCGGACGCGCTTCGGCTATGTGCAGGATCGCTGGCTTGTGTACGGAACGGCGGGCGCGATCTGGCTGAAAGAAAAATACAATTTAGCAGGGGGCGCAGGCACTGCTACGACCCTTTCACAATATCATGTCGGCTGGGTGTTCGGCGGCGGCGTTGAATATGCGGTCGATAACCGCTGGTCGTGGAAGCTCGAATATCTGTACGCGCCGCTGGATCGAACCCACGACGCTATAAACGGAATTACGCGAACCACTGACGTGAACTTCAGCGTTGTTAGGGCGGGGTTGAATTACCGGTTTGGCGGCGATGAGCCCGAGGCCGCGGCGATGCCGGTGAAAGCCGCCGCTGCGAAATCGTCGTGGAGCGGCAGCTATACCGGTCTGCACGGCGGCTATGGCTGGGGCAAGTTCGACGAGACTGTCGCAGCTTTGGCTTTGGGGAAGACGTCGCCCGAGGTGGACGGCGGATATGGCGGATTTCAGGGCGGCTATAACTGGCTGTTCACCCCGAACGCGCTCATCGGCGTCGAAATCGACTCGTCTTTCGGCGATCTCAGCGGCAGCAAGCTGTTTTCGAACGGCGTAAGCACGCTCCACGCAAAGATCGAAGATCTCGGGACGGCGCGCCTGCGGCTCGGTTATCTCGCGACGCCCGATACGCTGCTGTATGTAACGGGCGGCGCCGCTTATGCGCGGGAGAAGACAAACATCTCGTCGCCCGCGGTTCAGAACTCGAAGACCGATCATCTTGGCTGGACCGTGGGCGCGGGCATCGAATACATGTTCGCGCCGCAGTGGTCGCTGAAGGCGGAATATCTCTATGCCGATCTCGGCGATTACAACATCACCGGGTCGATTGCGGGCGCGACGAGAACCAGCGACATGACCCTCAACACGGTTCGGGTCGGCGTGAACTATTACGGTTCGATCATGGAGCGCCTCTTCGGCGGCCGTTGAGCGAAGCGAATAGCGAAGTTCGAAACCCCGGCCGGAGCGCCGGGGTTTTTGTTTGCGCCGACACAATCCTCACCCTGGGGGAGAAGGCCGCGGGCCTGAATTCCCAAACCGCTTCAACGCGAAAATATTTTTTGAAAAACTTATCCCCACCCGTCCGGGCGGCCTTATGGTGCGTGCGTCCTTTCCCACGAGGGGCGTCTCCGGAGGCGTCTTGAGATGCGGGAGAGGAGCGGTGGCCGTCAGGTGTTCGCAAACATCTGCCGGAGGCCCAAGCTGTGCGGTCCCGGCGGAGCGGCTCTCCGTCACGGA
>Ga0153956_1001879_pt1 | contig 17020 bp, 16 predicted proteins | sample TSFL040MetaG_FD_104704 | JGI IMG/M metagenome (GOLD analysis project Ga0153956, IMG submission 104704) | Attine ant fungus gardens microbial communities from Florida, USA - TSFL040 MetaG | ecosystem: Host-associated > Fungi > Mycelium > Unclassified | place: USA: Florida, Wekiwa Springs...
CACAAGGGCATGACCAGCCGCGACCTCACCGAGAACGTCGAGCAGCTGCAGATCCGGCAGTCCCTGGAGCTGGTGTTCGCGCACGGTGTCGCGGTGGTGGCCCGGTTGGCCGAGCGCGCCGCGCTGTACCGCGACGTGGTGATGGCCGGCCGGTCGCACAATGTTGCCGCGCAGGCCACCACACTGGGTAAGCGATTCGCCTCGGCCGCCGAAGAAACATTGATCGCGCTGAACCGGCTGCGGTCGCTGATCGACCACTACCCGCTGCGCGGTATCAAGGGCCCGATGGGCACCGCGCAGGACATGCTGGATCTGTTCGGCGGGGATGCATCGCGACTGGCTTCGTTGGAGCGGCGGGTGGCCGAATTCCTGGGATTCACTGAGGTTTTCACGTCGGTGGGCCAGGTCTACCCGCGTTCGCTGGATCACGACGTGCTCTCCGCGCTGGTGCAGTTGGGCGCCGGACCGTCGTCGTTCGCACACACCATCCGGCTGATGGCGGGCCATGAACTGGTTACCGAGGGTTTCGCGCCCGGTCAGGTCGGCTCGTCGGCGATGCCGCACAAGATGAACACCCGGTCCTGCGAGCGGGTCAACGGCCTGCAGGTGGTGCTGCGCGGTTACGGCTCGATGGCCGCGGAACTGGCCGGCGCGCAATGGAATGAGGGCGACGTCTTCTGTTCGGTGGTGCGCCGCGTCGCGCTGCCCGATGCGTTCTTCGCCATCGACGGGCAGATCGAGACGTTCCTGACTGTGCTCGACGAGTTCGGTGCCTACCCGGCGGTGATCCAGCGCGAGCTGGACCGCTACCTGCCCTTCCTGGCCACCACCCGGATCCTGATGGCGGCGGTGCGTACCGGCGTCGGCCGCGAGACCGCGCACGAGGTGATCAAGGAACATGCCGTCGCGGTGGCTCTGGCAATGCGCGAAAAGGGTTCGGAACCAGATCTTTTGGACCGATTGGCCGCCGACCCACGCTTGCCGTTGGACCGGGTTGAACTGGACGCGGCGCTGGCCGATAAGCAGGCCTTCAGCGGGGCCGCGGGTGACCAGGTCGACGGCGTGATCGCCGCGGTCGACGAGTTGGTGTCGCGCTATCCGGAGGCCGCCAAGTACACCTCGGGTGCCATCCTGTGACGTTGGACGGGGTTGATCTCACCGACCTCGACAACTTCGCATCCGGCTTTCCGCACGAGCTATTCGCCCGGCACCGTGCCGAGGCGCCGGTGTATTGGCATTCCCCCACCGAGAACACCCCCGACGGCGAGGGTTTCTGGTCGGTGGCCACGCACGCGGAAACCCTTGCGGTGCTGCGTGATCCAGTTGTCTTTTCGTCGGTGACCGGAGGCTCCCGGCCCTTCGGTGGCACCCTGATCCAGGATCTGTCTATCGCCGGTCAGGTGCTGAACATGATGGACGATCCGCGGCACTCCGAGATCCGTCGGCTGGTGTCCTCGGGTCTGACCCCGCGGATGATCACCCGAGTGTCCGATGACCTGCGGGCGCGGACATCGGCGTTGCTTTCCGGGATTTCCTCGGGAGTGTCTTTCGACTTCCTGGTCGATGTGGCAGCGGAACTACCCATGCAGATGATCTGCATACTCATGGGAATTCCTGAGTCGCAACGGTATTGGTTGTTCGAGGCGATCGAGCCGAGCTTCGACTTCGGTGGTTCGCGGTCTGCGACCATCAGCCGGCTGTCGGTGGAGGAAGCCAGTTCGCGGATGTACACCTTCGGTATGGAGCTGATCGCGTCCAAGCGCGCGCAGCCGACCGATGACATGTTGTCGGTGGTAGCCAACGCTCCCGGGGTCTCCGATATCGAGGTGTACCTGTTCTTCAATCTGCTGTTCAGCGCGGGCGCGGAGACCACCCGCAATTCGGTCGCCGGAGGATTGCTGGCGTTGTGCCAGAACCCATCTCAACTTGCGTTGCTGCGGTCGGATCTGTCGCTGCTGCCCACGGCGATCGAGGAGATGGTGCGCTGGACCTCGCCGTCACCGTCCAAGCGTCGCACCGCGACCCGGGCCGTGACGCTCGGCGGTTGCGCCGTCGAGCCGGGGGACAAGGTCGTTGTGTGGGAAGGTTCGGCCAACCGCGATGCCCGGGTCTTCTCGGCTGCCGATACATTCGACGTGACCCGGAAACCCAACCCGCACTTGGGTTTCGGCCAGGGTGTGCATTATTGCCTGGGGGCCAATCTGGCCAGGCTGGAGCTGCGGGTGCTGTTCGAGGAACTGCTGACCCGGTTTTCTGGTGTCGAGCTGACCGCACCTCCGGAGTGGACCCGCAGCAACCGGCACACCGGCCTGCGCCACCTGTGGGTCGCCTTCTCGTGATTTGTGCACGCTTTCCCGCGTTCATCGCGGGTTTTCGTGCACAAATCGCAGGGCGCGGCAGATTTCGGCCAATACTCGCTCGGGATATTCGGTCAGGTCGAGCCAGGTGAATCGCAAAACCTGGTAGCCGGCCAGGGCAATGGCATTCTGTCGCTTGCGGTCGTTGTGGAAGTCTTCAGGGGCGCTGTGGAACGCATACCCGTCGACCTCGATGGCGATCTTTTCCGCCGGAAAGACGACATCGACTTTGTATCCTGCGACCGGATAGTTGGCTTTCCATCCGGTGATCTTGTTGTCCCGCAACAGCTTTATCAAGATTCTTTCAGCCTGTGACTGTGCGCCGTCGGATGCTGCGATCAACAACATTCGTGCTCGTGGCGAACCGTGTCGTCCCTTGTTGCGCAAGTGCGCCGCCCATAGCGGGGTCAACTCGGTGTGCCGCTGCAGTGCCGTGTCCAGCAGCTTGGCGCCGCCTCCACGCCGGGCCGCCGCTTCCACGACGGTCAGCGGCAGCCCCGTGACGCGTAGACCCTTGTGCTCGACGACGTCGCGCGGCAGCAGATCACGTCGTCGCGCCCGAATGCCCTCGCGCTTGCGATGATTGCTCACCTTCGGCACGGTCACTTCGACGATCTCTGGCGCGTAGTGGGTAACTCCGTGCCACCACGCGGCGGCGAGACCACTGGCCGTCGCCAGCGGACCGTGCGACCACACCGCTGCCCGTACTCGGGCGGCGTCGGTGAATGGCCGGTCGGCGACGAAGTACACGCCGGGCGCGCAGCGTCTCCAATGGCCGCTGCGGACACGGCGCTCAACCGAATCGGGACTGAGCCCCGCCCAGCGGGCCTGAGCGAGCGTGATGACGCCGTCGTGGTCACGCAAATGTTCATCGAGCATGTGTGATTGGACGCACGTGCTCCTCAAACGGTTCCATCCTCAGTGATTTGTGTACGAAAACCCGCGCTCATCGCGGGAAATCGTGCACAAATCACTGGGAGGTGAGGCGGACGCGGATGCCGGCGGCCCGTAGCTCCAGGGCGGCCAGTCGGCGTACCGCGACGGCATCGCGGGCTTGCCAGGCGGCTACCGGGTCGTCGGAAATCTCGGTCAGTCGGCCCATCGGCCGGTTGGCCAGCGCCCGCAACGCCAGCAACTGCTCACCCGCCGCGGTCGACGCCAGCGTCACCGTGGTCCACTTGCGCCGGGAGAACCGCAGCCGCAGCAGCAACCACGGCATCGCCACCGCCAGGATCGGCGGCAACGCAACCGCCATCGCCAGCACCCAGGCCAACCAGGACGCCGTGCTGTCCAGACTGGCGCCCGCGCCGGCCAGATCCGACGCGGCTGAACCCGCGGCCCGCAACGGTGAGCTCAGCGTGCCGCCGACCAGCGGGATGCTGCCGGCGCCGTGGCCGGCCGAGGACAGCCCCTGCGCCAATCCGTCCGCGCCGTCGTGCACCCGCCGGCCCACATCGGAGATGATCGCCACCGCCCGGTGTACGGCCAGCCCGACACCGACCCAGATCACGGTCCACACCACGGCGATGACATCGCTGACCAATTGCCCCAGCAGACGACCCGGTGTGGTGGCGTACGGCACGTAGCGTGAACTCATGGGAGTCATCCCAACAGATAGTCTGTGCCGATGCGTCCAGCTTTGTCCGACTACGCCCACCTAGCCAGCGGAAAGGTCCGAGACCTCTACCGAATCGACGACGAGAATCTGCTGTTCGTCGCCTCCGACCGCATCTCGGCCTACGACTACGTATTGGACAGTCAGATCCCGGACAAGGGCCGGGTGCTGACCGCGATGAGTGTCTTCTTCTTCGACTACCTCGCCGAGCAGATCGGTGCGCGCAACCATTTGGCGGGCCTGCCGGATGACCCGCGCATTCCGCAGGAGGTGCTGGGCCGGGCCCTGGTGGTGCGCAAGCTGGAGATGCTGCCGGTCGAGTGCGTGGCTCGTGGCTACCTCACCGGCTCTGGATTAATCGACTACCGCAACACCGGCCAGGTCTGCGGGATCGCCCTGCCGGAAGGGTTGACCGAAGCCAGCAAGTTCGACGAGCCGTTGTTCACCCCGGCCACCAAGGCCGAAATCGGCGAGCACGACGAGAACATCAGCTTCGCCGCCACCGAGGCACTGGTGGGTACCGACCGGGCGACGCAGCTGCGCGACGAGACCCTGAAGGTGTACACCGCCGCCGCCGCGCACGCGCTGACCCGCGGAATCATCTTGGCGGACACCAAATTCGAGTTCGGACTGGACTCCGATGGTGCGTTGGTGCTGGCCGACGAGGTGCTGACCCCGGACTCGTCGCGGTACTGGCCGGCCGACAGCTACTCGGTGGGTGAGGTGCAACCGAGTTACGACAAGCAGTTCGTCCGCAACTGGCTGACCGGACCCGAATCGGGTTGGGACCGCCACGGCGACACCCCACCGCCGGCCCTCCCGGATGCCATCGTGGGCGCCACGAGAGATCGTTATATCGAAGCCTATGAACGTATTTCGGGCAGGCGCTTCTCCGATTGGATCGGAGCGTGAACAATCCGCCGATCGCCAAGCGAACAGACACCAAACGCGAACACCACGGCGATGTCTTCCTCGACCCCTATGAGTGGATGCGGGACAAATCCGACCCCGAGGTGATCGCCTACCTCGAAGCCGAGAACGTCTACACCGACGCGGTCACCGCGCCGCTGGCGCCGTTGCGGCAGAAGATCTTCGACGAGATCAAGGCCCGTACCAAGGAAACCGATCTCTCCATCCCCAGCCGCCGCGGCAACTGGTGGTACTACGGCCGCAGCTTCGAGGGCAAGCAGTACGGCGTGCATTGTCGTTGCCCCATCAGTGATCCCGACGACTGGACACCACCGCAGCTCGACGAGCACACCGAGATCCCCGGCGAGCAAATCCTGCTCGACGAGAACATCGAAGCCGACGGCCACGACTTCTTCTCACTCGGTGCCGCCACGGTCAGCCTGGACGCCAATATCCTGGCCTACTCGGTAGATACCGTCGGCGACGAGCGATACACCTTGAAATTCAAGGACTTACGCACCGGCGAACTCTACGACGATCAGATCGTGGGCATCGGCGGCGGTGCGACTTGGGCCGCCGATAACAAGACCATCTACTACGTCACCGTTGATGACGCCTGGCGCCCTGACACCGTATGGCGGCACCGGTTGGGGTCCGGGCAACCCGGCCAGAAGGTTCATCACGAAGAAGACGAGCGGTTCTGGATCGGCGTCGGGCGCAGCCGCAGCGACAAGTACGTGTTCATCGCGGCCGGCAGCGCGGTGACCTCCGAGGTGCTCTACGGGGATGCTACCGACCCGGAAACCACCTTCACTCCCGTTCTGCCACGCAAGGATTCGGTCGAATACGACGTCGAACACGCGGTGATCGGCGGCCAGGACCGGTTCCTGATCGTCCACAACGACGGGGCAGAGAACTTCACCTTGGTGGAGGCCCCGGTGGCCGACCCCACCGATGCCCGCACCTTGATCGAGCATCGCGACGATGTCCGCCTGGACGGCGTGGACGCCTTCGGAGATCACCTGGTGATCAGCTACCGCAGCGAGGCGTTGCCACGAATTCAGCTGTGGCCCTTTGATGCCGAAGGCAATTACGGTGAACGAGAAGATCTCGGCTTCGACTCGGAACTGATGTCGGCGGGGCTGTCGGTGAACCCGAACTGGTCGGCGCCTCGATTGCGGTTCGCGGCCACGTCGTTTGTCACGCCGGTGCGCATCTATGACTTGGACCTGGCCACCGGACAGCGAATCCTGTTGCGCGAACAGCCCGTTCTGGGGGATTACCGACCCGAGGACTACGTGGAACGCCGGGACTGGGCGGTCGCCGCTGACGGGACCAAGGTGCCGTTGTCGATCATCCACCGGGCCGATGCGACGCTCCCCGCGCCGGCGTTGCTCTATGGCTACGGTGCCTATGAATCCTGCGAGGACCCGCGGTTCTCGATCGCGCGGTTGTCGCTACTGGACCGGGGCATGGTCTTCGTCATCGCGCACGTGCGTGGCGGTGGTGAGATGGGCCGCGGCTGGTACGAACACGGCAAGTTGTTGGAGAAGAAGAACACCTTCACCGACTTCATCAGCGCCGCACAGCATCTGGTGAACGGCGGCGTGACCGAGCCGCAGAGCCTGGTGGCACTGGGCGGCAGCGCCGGTGGCTTGCTGATGGGCGCGGTGGCCAATATGGCACCGCAACTGTTCGCCGGAATCCTGGCGCAGGTGCCGTTCGTCGACGCGCTGACCACCATCTTGGATCCGTCCCTGCCGCTGACCGTCACCGAATGGGACGAGTGGGGTAATCCGTTGGCGGACAAGGACGTCTACGACTACATGAAGTCCTACACCCCGTATGAGAACGTCACCGCGCAGGACTACCCGAAGATTCTCGCCATGACCTCGCTCAACGACACCCGGGTGTACTACGTCGAGCCGGCGAAATGGGTTGCGGCGCTGCGTCACAGCAAGACCGACGATCATCCCGTCCTGCTCAAGACCGAGATGGCGGCCGGCCACGGCGGTACCAGCGGCCGCTACGAGCGCTGGAAGGAGGCGGCGTTCCAATACGCCTGGATCCTGGCCACCGCCGACCCGGACAACTACGGTCGCCGTTAGACTCCCCACACCTCGCCGCGAGAGTGCGTGTCTGCGCCGGGCGCGCCGCGAACGACGTGCGTTTTCGCGTCACTGGCGGCCGGTGAGTGCGACGAAAATGCGCGCCCGCCCCGGCGTGTCGGCCACAGACTCGCACGCTCGCGGCAGTAAGAACAGGGGTATGACGCAGCCGCTGACCGACATTCCGCTGACCACCCTCGACGGCAAGCCCACCTCGCTGGCCGACTACGCCGACGGCGTGGTGCTGGTTGTCAACGTCGCGTCCAAGTGTGGGCTGACCCCGCAGTACACCGCGCTGGAACGCCTCGCGCAGACCTACGGCGAGCGCGGCCTGACCGTCATCGGCGTGCCCTGCAACCAGTTCATGGGCCAGGAACCGGGCAGCGCGGAGGAGATCGCCCAGTTCTGCTCGGCCACCTACGGCGTCACCTTCCCGCTGCTGGCCAAGACCGATGTCAACGGCGACGACCGCCACCCGCTGTACGCCGAATTGACCCGGTTCGCAGACGCCGAGGGCAAGGCCGGCGATATCCAATGGAACTTCGAGAAGTTCCTGCTGGCGCCCGGTGCCACCGTGGTCAACCGGTTCCGTCCCACCACCGAGCCGGATGCGCCCGAGGTGACCGGCGCCATCGAGGCCGTTCTGCCCCGCTGACGGCCGAGAGTTCAGCCGCCGCGAACCCCACCGACACCGTCGCGCCATCTGACGTTGTCATACTCGGGACTGTGGTTGGGCAACTGATCGTTTCGATCTCGGGTATCCGGGACCGCACGCTCGATGACGTCGCGGACCTGTGCGCCCAACTGGACACCCGCGATGTGCCGGTGTCGCTGCTGGTAGCTCCACGGCTCAAGGGCGGTTACCGCCTCGACGCCGACCGGCCCACGGTCGAGTGGATGACACAGCGCCGGGCTGACGGCGACGCGGTGGTGCTGCATGGTTTCGATGAGGCCGCCACCAAGAAACGTCGTGGCGAGTTCGCCACGTTGCGGGCCCACGAGGCCAATCTGCGCATCATGGGCGCCGACCGCGTGCTCGAACATCTGGGGCTGCGCACCCGACTGTTCGCCGCGCCGGGCTGGACGGTATCGCAGGGCACGGTGACGGCGTTGCCGCGCAACGGTTTCCGGTTACTGGCCGGCCTCAGCGGTATCACCGACCTGGTGCGCGACACCACGCTGCGGGCCCGGGTCCTGGGCATCGGCGAGGGATTTCTGACCGAGCCGTGGTGGTGCCGGACCCTGGTGTTGGCCGCCGAACGTTCGGCGCGGCGCTCCGGTACCGTCCGAATCGCCGTTGCGGCTGGACAATTGGGCCGCCCGGGCCCGCGCCAGGCGGTGCTGGACGCGGTCGATCTGGCGCTGATGCACGGTTGCACGCCAGGCGCCTACCGGTGGGACCAGGTTCCGCCGGTGATCGCCGCCGCCTGACGCCGCCTAACGCTGCGACGTGCTCCTGCCCAGTGCCCGATCCAAGGCGGCGGGTCCGGCGGCCAACACCGCCAAACAGACCATCGAGGTGGCGTACAGGGTCCCGCCGATGATGTCGGTGATGTAGTGAAAATGATTGCTGGCCATGCCTATTGACGGGATCATGGCGCCGATTGTGGCCAGGGTGACGGTCCACCAGCGAAAGCCGATCACCAACACCAGCATGGCTGTCACGGTGATGGCGACCGTGGTGTGGCCGCTGGGATAGGCCAGCTCATCCCCGGGCCATGGCCGGGCGAACAGTTTCTTGAGCAGCCGTGCCCCCGCGATCGAGATGACCGGGCACAGCGCCACCACCATCGTCAGCCGCCACTGTCGATGCCAGGCCGCGATGCCGATCGCCAGCAGTAGTGCCGGGACCAGGACCGACACCCGGTTGAGCAGCAGCATCCACAGAGGCTGGCGACCCAGCACATCGACCGAGATGTCCCAGAACCAGCGGTCGAACGTCGTCGCCCCCGGCGCGATCGCCAGTCCCAGCACGATCATCACGGTGAACCCGACCGGTGGCCACCATCGCAAGAATCGTCGGATATTCAGAATTGTGTGCCGTTCTCGTGGGTGAGCACCCGGAAGTCGGTGTCGGTCATCTCCGACAGCCGCCCGTAGAAGATGCCCTTCGCAGGTTCGGCGATGATCCCCTGATGGATCGGCACCGCGTGCGTCGGCGCCACGGCCCGCAGGAAGTCGACCGCTTCGGAGATCTTCATCCAGGGCGCGGCCGCAGGGGTTGCCAGTACCTCGACGGGCTCGCCCGGAACGAACAACGCGTCGCCGGGGTGCATCAGCCGGGCCGGGTGATCAGAGTCCCCGACCAGGTACGAGATGTTGTCGATGACCGGGATCTCCGGATGGATCACCGCGTGCTTGCCGCCGGCGCCGCGCACCGTCAGATGACCGATCGACAGGGTGTCGCCGACGTGCACCGCCTGCCACGGCGGCCCCAGCTGGGCCGCGGTCATCGGATCGGCATACAGCTTGGCCTGCGGATTCTCCTCGACCAGCGTGGGCAGCCGGTCCGGATCGGCATGGTCAGGGTGCTGATGGGTGATCAGGATGGCATCCAGCCCGGTGATCCCCTCGAACCCGTGCGAGAAGTTTCCCGGGTCGAACAGCACTCGAGTAGTGGCGTCACCCGAGCTGAACTGGGCAAGCAGGCAAGAATGCCCAAAGTGCGTCAATTCCATGCGCCCATTCTGGCGTACTCGGGTGCCATCGCGACTTTTCCGGGCGCCGGTAAAGTAATCCGCATCTTCCCGTCGTTGCGCTCGCCCTGGTCGAGCAATCCGACCCGAACAAAGGAGCGCGCGTGGCCCGCGTCGTTGTGCACGTGATGCCCAAAGCCGAGATTCTGGACCCGCAGGGCCAGGCGATCGTCGGGGCGCTGGGACGTCTCGGCGTCACCGGCATCTCAGATGTTCGGCAGGGTAAGCGTTTCGAGCTCGAGGTCGACTCCAGCGTCTCCGACGAGACGCTGGAACACATCGCCGAGACGCTGCTGGCCAACACCGTCATCGAAGACTTCTCGGTGCACCGGGAAAACGCATGAGCAGAATCGGTGTCATCACCTTCCCCGGCACGCTCGATGACGTCGATGCCGCTCGGGCAGTCAAGGCCGTCGGCGCCGAGGCGGTCAGTCTGTGGCACGCCGACGCCGACCTCAAGGGTGTCGACGCAGTGGTGGTCCCCGGTGGCTTCTCCTACGGTGACTACCTGCGCTGCGGAGCGATCGCCAAGTTCGCGCCGGTGATGACCGCGGTGGTCGAGGCTGCCGGCAAGGGTATGCCGGTGCTGGGGATCTGCAACGGCTTCCAGGTGTTGTGCGAGGCCGGCCTGCTGCCGGGCGCGCTGACCCGCAACGAGGGCCTGCACTTCATCTGCCGCGACGTGTGGCTGGAAGTGACGGCCACCTCGACCGCGTGGAGCAGCCGCTACGAGGCCGGTGCCGACATCCTGATCCCACTCAAGTCCGGTGAAGGCCGCTACGTCGCCTCCCGAGAGGTGCTCGACGAACTCGAGGGCGAGGGCCGGGTGGTCTTCCGCTACCGCGACAACATGAACGGCTCGATGCGTTCGATCGCCGGCGTGAGTTCGGCCAACGGCCGCGTCGTCGGCCTGATGCCGCACCCCGAGCACGCCACCGAGGCCCTGACCGGGCCGTCCGACGATGGTCTGGGGATCTTCTTCTCCGCCCTGGATGCGGTGCTGACCGCCTAAAGGTGCGCTGCCATGAACAAGTTCGTGGTTCTGACCCTGTGGTACGTCCTGTTCGGCGTCATCGCGTTGGTGGCGCTGATCTGGGGTGTCATGGAGGTCATCAACGGGGACTTCGTCACCACGGCGGTGGTCCTGGGTTTTGTGTCCTGCTGCGTGGGTTTGATTGCCTACCTGTCACTTCCGATATCGGGGGTGGTCACCCCGCGGCCCGAATTCGATTCGTCCGGTACCACCATCCGGCGCGACTCGGCGGTGGACATCTCGTTGCTGTTGATCGTCGGCGGTGCCTTTATCAGTGTGCTGACCGTCGCGGTGTTCGGGTGGTCAGGTCGCATCGACATCAAATTGCCGCCGGGCCAGGCGTGGTCGCGTTATGCCGGGGTGGCGGTGCTGGCGACGGTGGCACTGCTTCCGGTGCTGTGGATGACGCTGCGCCACCGGGGTAGTGGCTTCGTGCGGTTGACGCACTCGGGTATCGAGATCCTGGGGCGTGCCGGGGTGACGTCGTGTGGCTGGGACGAGGTGGTCGAGGTCGCCGACAGCCGGTCGGAAAAATCGCGCTCACCCCGTGCCATGCTCCGGGTCGTCAAAGCCAAGGGACCCGAATTATCCACCACCGCAGACGCTTACACACCGGGCGGTGATGCGCTGTGCCGCTTCGTCCGCTTCTATCTGACCTATCCGGACTACCGCGACGAATTGGTCGACGGTCGTGCGGTGGAACGGTTCTGGGCCGAGAACCAGTGGAGTTCGACCTAGATCGCCAGTGCCACCGAGGCCTCGGATGTGTAGCACAGGAATGTCAGGGTCTCCTGCAAGTACAGGTGCACCTGCTCGGTGTCGTGCGAGAGATAGCCGATCGTGACGTCGGTGCCCAGCTGAAGATCGAAATCGCCACCGCGCGTGGACAATACGAACGCACCATCGATGGCCGGCGCCCAGATGATATCACCGTCGACGAGCCGGTTCAGGTGTTCGCGCAACGGGTAGCCGTGCTCGGTGGTCTCGCTGACCTTGGTGTAGGCCTCGGCGGACAGCAGCACCGAGTAGGGGCCGTCCACACCCGCCAGGCGCAGCTCGGACAAGGCTTGGGCGATGACATCGGGATACCCGCGGGGATCTTCGGGCAGGGCCAGTGCCGGGTTCGAACTGGCCGCCCGGATGCCTTCGATCTGGGCGGCCGGGTAGCCCTCGAAGATGGCGCGGTCCTCGGCGAAGGCCAGCATCTTGGCGGCCTCCTTCACCGGATCCCAGTCCGAGTCGTGTGATCCGCGTTCGACATCGTCAATCGCGGTGCGGCTCACCGTGAATGGCACCCGAAGCCGGACCAGCGGCTGGGACTGACGCAGCTGGGCCAGGACCCCGTCGGCCGGCGAGCTGACATCGAGCAGATGGCCGGTGCTCACCGCCGCGGTGACCGGGCCACTGGGATCGCTGACGTCGACCACGCGTCGGCCGGCGATGTGCCGCTTGAAGGTTCGCGCGGCCTCTTCCTCGATCTCGGCCCACGCCGCCGCGGTGATGGGCGCGAGTTCGCGGTACAGGTTGTTCATTGTGGTTGTCCTTTCAGGCTGCCGATGGACAGGGGGCTGACGTGCTCGGGTACTTCGGATGCCGCCGGCACCGTTGGTAAGGGCGGCGGATCGTCGAGGAAATCGATTGTGGGAGTGAAGAACAGCACGCCGGTGACCGCGGTGGAGAAGTCCAGGATGCGATCGGTATTGCCGGGTGGATCGCCCAGGAACATATTGCGCAACATCCGTTCGGTGACCTCGGGGTCGGCCGCGTAGGCAATGTAGTAGGTGCCGAATTCCTTCGAACCGACGTGCCCGAACGGCATGTTGGCCCGCACGATCTGCAGCTGGTTGCCGTCGGCGTCGTCGATCACGTTGAGCGCCACATGCGAATTCGGCGGTTTGACGTCATCGCTCATCTCGATGTCCTCGAGCTTGGAGCGGCCGATCACCCGTTCCTGCTCGGTGACACTGAGCGACTCCCAGGAGGCCATGTCGTGCAGGTACTTCTGCACGTGCACATAACTGCCGCCGGCGAATTCGGGGTCCGCGTCGCCGATCCGCGCCGCGGCCACGGCGTCTGGCCCGTCCGGATTCTCGGTGCCGTCCACGAATCCGAGCAGATCGCGATTTTCGAAGAACCTGAAACCGTGCACCTCGTCGACCACGGTCAGCGCACCGGTGAAAGATTTCACGATCTGCCCGGCCAATTCGAAGCAGACGTCCATGGCCTCGGCCCGGATGTGGAAGAGCAGATCACCCGGTGTGGACGGGGCGTGGTGGCGTGGCCCGTGCAGTTCGGGGAACCGATGCAACCCGGCCGGGCGCGGACCGCTGAACAACCGGTCCCAGGCCTCCGACCCGACCGATGTCACCAAAGTCAGAGCGCTGGACGGGGTTCGGAAACCCACCGACCGCACCAGAGCGGACAGCCCGGACAGGGCGTCGTGCGCCGCGGACTCGGCGCCGTCGTCGATGGTGGCGATCAGAAAAATCGCCGCCGATGTCAGGGGACTCAATACAGGTTGCGACCGTGCGGGACCCACGAATCCGACCCTAGCGGCAATGGCCGACTATTTCCGGACGATGATGGCCTCATGACCGGAGCATCCGCCGCAGGCCTGTGCGAATTCATCGACGCATCACCATCGCCGTTCCATGTGTGTGTCACCGTGGCCGACCGGCTGCGCGCGGCGGGCTTCGCCGAATTGGCGGAAACCGATGCCTGGCCACCCAGCCCCGGTGACTACTTCACCGTGCGCGCCGGCTCGCTGGTGGCCTGGAAATCCACCGATGCGCCGCTGCCCTTCCGCATCGTCGGCGGCCACACCGACAGCCCGAACCTGCGGGTCAAGCAGCATCCGGACCGCTTCGTCAGTGGCTGGCAGGTGGTGGCGCTGCAGCCCTACGGCGGGGCATGGCTGAACTCCTGGCTGGATCGTGATCTGGGTATCAGCGGCCGATTGTCGGTGCGACGCGGCGGCGCCATCGACGACGTGCTGATTCGCATCGATGCCCCGATCCTGCGGGTACCGCAGCTGGCCATCCACCTGTCCGACGACCGCAAGGGCGTCAGCCTGGATCCGCAGCGCCACCTCAACGCGGTATGGGGTGTGGGCGGCGGGGCGCGCGACTTCCTGGCCTTCGTCGCCACGCGCGCCGGCATCGACGCCGACGACGTACTGGCCGCCGACCTGATGACGCATGATCTGGCGCCGTCGGGTCTGATCGGTGCGGACAACGAATTGGTCAGCGCGCCAAGGCTGGACAACCAGGGCACCTGCTATGCGGGGTTGGAGGCGTTCCTGGCCGCATCGCCGTCGGCGTATCTGCCGGTGCTGGCGTTGTTCGACCATGAGGAGGTCGGATCCACCTCCGATCACGGCGCCCAGTCCGAGTTGCTGCCCACCGTGCTGGAGCGCATCGTGCTGGCCGCCGGCGGCACCCGCGAGGATCTGCTGCGCCGGATGGCCGGGTCGATGGTGGCCTCCGGCGACATGGCCCACGCCACCCATCCCAACTACCCCGAGCGTCACGAACCGGCGCATCTCATCGAGGTCAACGCCGGCCCGGTGCTCAAGGTGCAACCCAATCTGCGGTACGCCACCGATGGACGCACCGCGGCGGCGTTCGCACTGGCGTGCGCGCAGGCGTCGGTTCCGTTGCAGCGCTACGAACATCGCGCGGATCTGCCGTGCGGGTCGACCATCGGTCCGATGACCGCAGCGCGTACCGGCATCCCGACCGTCGACGTCGGCGCGGCACAACTGGCCATGCATTCGGCGCGTGAGCTGATGGGCGCCGACGATGTGTTCGCCTACTCCGCGGCCCTGCAGGCTTTCCTGGCACCGGCCTCCTAACAGTCCTTATATGGCTCGGCCGTTGCTTGGCACCGGTCTGAAGTCGAGTCATGGCATTAGGGTCGACGCCCCGACTTTGGGAAAGAACAAGCCGGACCTGGCCTACGGCCGGCTGTGACTGCCGACGTCAGCGTCGCCGCAAGCCCAGCCGAAACCGCTGCGGCAATTGTGTAGGGCGTTCCAGCACCGTCAGTCGATAGCCCGGATCGGCGATGAGGTCGTACCGGCGGATGATCGAAGCCAGCAGTAGTACGGCCTCGTGCAGCGCGAATTGCCTTCCAATGCAAGATCTTTCGCCGGTACCGAATGGTCGGTAGATCCCCGGCGGATGCTCTCGAATGCGCTCCGGATCGAACCGGTCCGGGTCGAAGCGATCCGGATGCGGACCCCACTGCGGGTCGCGGTGTAGCGCCGGGACCAACGCCAGCACCCAGTCGCCCTTGCGCATCGGGTGGATACCGGCCAGCACCGTGTCCTCGCGGGCTGCCCGGTAGTACCCGGGCAGCGGTGGATGCAGGCGCAGGGACTCGTCGAAAACCCGTCGCACATATCTGAGCTTGGCCACGTTGTCGAACCCCGGGCGCTCCGCGTCGCCCCACACCTGGTCGATCTCCGCCCGCGCCCGAGCGAACATCGCCGGCTCTCGACTCAGGTAGTACAACGCGAACGACAGTGCGCCCGAGGTGGTTTCGTGACCGGCGATCAGGAAGTTGATCAGCTGGTAGCGGATGGTCCGGACATCCAGCTCGGCGTCGAGCATCAGCTGTAGGAGGTCGGTGCGCGTCGGATGGCCCGAGTCGCCGTCGGATCGGGCCGCGATGATCTGGTCGGCGACCTTGGCCCAGTGCGCGCTGTGCCGGCGCAGATTGCGTTCGATCGGCTTCGCGAAGAATTCCGGCAAGATGCTGGCCCGGACGAAGCCCAGCAGGCCGGCCCGCTTCAGCGCGGCCACCATATGCCGCACGTGCGGATGGGTGAACCGGGTGCCGAACAGATCGAACGTGTACCCCGCGGCGCACCGCACCACGCTCTCCAAGGTGGCCCGGGTGGTGTCGGCGGGCACGTTCACGGTGCGCTTGCCGGCGGCGGCATCCCACCGTGCGATCAGTTCCGATGTCACGTCGAGCATGTCGTTGTGGTAGCCGCGCATGGCGGCCTGGCTGAAAGCCGGCATCAAGAGGTTGTGGGCGACAAGCCAAGTGGGTTCACCGGTCCGTGCGGTGAACAACCCATCGCCGCCGAGCACCCGGAGCGCTTCGATTTCCGGACCCAGGTGCTTGCAGAACCTGCTCTCGTCGTTGAGGTCGCGGATAACGTCGACCCCGGAGGCGACCACGTACCGGATCCCGAACGATTCCACTTCGAAGAGCGGTCCGAGCGTGGCCGCCAGCTTTGTCAGCGACTGAGTCGGTTTACCGACCTGCACCGACAGCGCGTCACCGATGAACCGTGACCGACCTGGTGGATGGGGCAGCTCTGGGTACCCAGGTGGAGCGGGAGTGAGACCCGGTGTCGTCCTGCGTCCCACCTCGCGGAGTTGCACGGGCACCCACTTTATTGACGAAAACGTCACAATGGGTCCATCTTGGTGCTTTTGCTCAGACTGTCTTGATCGGCCGGTCTGAGCCGGACGAGCGATCGGCACCCAGATGACCTGCCACTACACTCGTGGCCGTGACTGGTAACGCACCCGAAGTGGACACCGTCGAGCGCGCCGCAGCCTCTCCCGATCAGCCGCAGCCCTACCGCGAGCTGGGCCTCAAGGACGATGAGTACCAGCGCATCCGCGAAATCCTCGGTCGCCGGCCCACCGACGCCGAGCTCGCCATGTACTCGGTGATGTGGAGCGAGCACTGCTCGTACAAATCCTCCAAGGTGCACCTGCGCTATTTCGGCGAGACCACCACCGAGGTCATGCGCCAGTCGATGCTCGCCGGTATCGGTGAGAACGCGGGCGTCGTCGACATCGGCGACGGCTGGGCCGTCACCTTCAAGGTCGAATCGCACAACCACCCGTCCTACGTCGAGCCCTACCAGGGTGCGGCCACCGGGGTGGGCGGCATCGTCCGCGACATCATGGCGATGGGCGCCCGGCCGGTCGCGGTCATGGACCAGCTGCGCTTCGGCGCCGCCGAGGCCCCCGACACCCGCCGGGTGCTCGACGGTGTGGTCCGCGGCATCAGCGGCTATGGAAACTCCCTGGGCCTGCCCAATATCGGTGGCGAGACCATCTTCGACCCGTCCTATGCGGGCAATCCGCTGGTCAACGCGTTATGCGTGGGTGCGATGCGGGTCGAGGATCTGCACCTCGCGTTCGCCTCGGGCGCCGGCAACAAGATCATCCTGTTCGGTGCCCGCACCGGTCTGGACGGTATCGGCGGTGTGTCGGTATTGGCGTCGGACACCTTCAGCGGCGACGAATCGGGCGCCGGCCGGAAGAAGTTGCCGA
>Ga0153956_1001880_pt1 | contig 17009 bp, 17 predicted proteins | sample TSFL040MetaG_FD_104704 | JGI IMG/M metagenome (GOLD analysis project Ga0153956, IMG submission 104704) | Attine ant fungus gardens microbial communities from Florida, USA - TSFL040 MetaG | ecosystem: Host-associated > Fungi > Mycelium > Unclassified | place: USA: Florida, Wekiwa Springs...
ACCTTCGCCAGCGTGATCGCGCGCGGCGAGACGCCGCCCGAAAACCAGCGCATGCCGCAAAAGTCGAGCATCAACTTCATGATGGTGGTGGACGGCGAGCGCCGCATCGCCATCCACAAGCCGCTGCCGCCGAAGTGCGAAGTGGTGTCGGACGAGCGCTATCTGGACATTCTCGACAAGGGCGAAGGCAAGGGCGCGGTGCTGATCCAGGAGCGCGTCACCCGCGAGGCCGCGACCGGCGACAGGCTGTTCACCATCGTGTCGTCGATCTTCGCCCGCGGCGATGGCGGCTTCGGCGGCAAGCCGCGGGGCGGCCCGGCGCTGCATGAGATTCCCGGACGCGCCCCCGACCTGGTGAAGGAGTGTGACACCCGCCCCGACCAGGCGCTGCTCTATGCGCTGTCGGGCGACCGCAACCCGCTGCACCGCGATCCCAATGTGGCGAAGATGGCGGGTTTCCCGCGCCCCATCCTGCACGGGCTGTGCAGCTATGGCGCCGCCTGCCGCGCGGTGATCTCGACCCTCGCGCAATACCGGCCCGAACGCATCCGGCAGTTCGACGTGCGCTTCTCCAAGCCGGTGTTCCCCGGCGAGACCCTGGTGGTGGAGATGTGGCAGGACGGTTCGACCGTCTCCTACCGCGCCTCGGTGAAGGAACGCCCCGGCACCGTGGTCCTCAACAACGGCCTCTGCATCCTTGCTTGACGGGGACCCGATAGAAGCCGCCGAGGCGCTGATCGCTTCGGGCCGTGCCGGCGAGGCCGCCCGGACCTTGCGCCAGCGGCTGGCCGCCGGGCGCGGCGGATTGCTGGCGCGCATCACGCTGGTCAAGGCGCTGCTGGCGGCGGACGACATCAAAGGCGCGCTGGAAGCGGCGCGCGAAGCCGCGTCGCTGAATCCGAATATCGCGCCCGCCGCGCTGGCGCTGGGCGAGGCGCTGCTGGCCGCCGAACTGCTGCCTACCGCCATCGCGGAATTGCAGCGCGCCTTGCGCCTCGATCCCGATCTGCCGGACGCGCGGCGGCTTCTGGCCGAAGCCTGGCTGCAGGCGGGCGAAGCCGACAAGGCGCTGGCGGAAAGCGACGATCCCGGACTTGTCGCGCGTGCCCGGGCCATCAAGGGGTCGCAACGCTCCGACGCGGGCTATGTCCGCCACCTGTTCGACCAGTTCAGCGCCGATTACGACAGGCGCATGCTGGTGGACCTGCGCTACAGCGCGCCGCAGGTGCTGGCCGGCCTGTTCAACATGGTGATGCCGGGTCGCGACGGCCTGGCCATTCTCGATCTCGGCTGCGGCACCGGACTGGCGGGCGCGATCTTCCGTCCGGTGGCGGCGCGGCTGGACGGGGTGGACCTGTCGCCCAGGATGATCGACGCCGCCAGGGCGCGGCGCCTCTATGATCGTCTCGCGGTGGCCGACCTGGAAACCGCGCTGGCCGAACCGGAGCCCCGCTACGACCTGGTCCTGGCCGCCGACACCCTGGTCTATCTGGGCGACCTCGCCCGCGTCTTCGATGCCGTGCGCACAAAATTGTCGCCGGACGGTTGCTTTCTCTTCACGGTGGAGAAGGCGGAAACCGGTTTCGGCCTGGGACCCAAGCGCCGCTGGCGCCACAGCGAGACCTATCTGCGCGATCTGGCGGCGCGCGCCGGCCTGGCGGTGGCCGGCCTTGTTGCGGCGGTGCCACGCCATGAAGCAAACCAGCCGGTGGACGGCTTCGCCGTCGCCCTGACCGCATAACGAAAGCATCCTTCCGCCGCATGGCGCGTTGCATCGGAATGGTCGCCCTCGACAATTCCGCCCTGATCGGCGCCGCCCCCAAGGCGCCGCTGTCCCGCCTCAATCTGGGACCCCTGGTGGGCGGCATCGCGCTTGCCTGCCTGATGCTGGTGACCGGCGCCGTCCTGCTGCGCGGCTTCGCCGAAAACGGCTTCCGCCTGGGCAGCCAGCTGGCCTGGCGCTATACAAGCTTCGTCTTCTTCGCCGCCCTGGCCGCCGGGCCGGTCTGCCGCATCCTGGCGCGCCATATCTCCGGCTTCGCCTTTCCGGAGAATCTCAGCCGCAAGCTGGTCTGGGGTTTCTGCGCCAGCTACGCCGTCTACCTGTTGTCGGTGCTGCTGCCCAATGTGATCCGGCTGTCGGCCGGCGCCATCCTGGTGACCGCCTTCAGCGGCGGCGTGGCGCTGGCGATGGCCGTCACCGCCGCGCCGCTCAGGCGGCTGGGCGGCCCGGCCCTGATCGGCAACAAGACCCGCCGCGTCCTGCTGGGCACCGCCGCGATCTATTTCTGGCTCTGCTATGCCTTGATGGCCCTGGCGCGAATCTCCGGCCCGCACCGGCCCGACGCCTATTATGGCATCAGTCTCGGCCTGATGGTGGCGGCCCTGCTGCTGCGTTATGCCGATTACTGGCTGGAACGGCGGGCGGCGCGGCGGGCCGGCGCGGCGGCCTGACATTTCCGTCCGGTGTTTCTTATCATTTGTTTGTTGATTCCCGGGCCGTCTTCCGTACCAAACCGGGCTGCGCTTTCGCTGGTGGCATCCGGCGCGATGTGAGACAATCGCGGGGTCGAAAGGTCCCCTGCTTTGCGCCTCATGCTCGCATTCCTGTCGTGCCTTGCTGCGCCCGCGCTGGCGCAGTGCGTGGAGCCGCCGCCGCCCGCGGCGGTGGACGGCGCCGCCGCCAGCGAAGACCAGATGCGCAACCTCCTGTCGGATGCGCGGGGCTTCATTTCCCAGGCGGAAATCTTCCAGGACTGCGTGAACCAGGAATTGACCGACGCCCGCGCCCAGGCCGCGGCCGAGGGCCATCCGCTGGACCCGGCGATCGAGATGGCGGACAAGGCCCGCATCGCCGCCAGCCAGAAGGCCCAGGATCGGGTCGGCCAGGCCAGCAACATGGCGCTGACGGCATATAAAAACGCGCATTCGCACTGATCCTCCTTCCGGCTGATTCATTTTGCCGCTCGGCCCGATTCGGCGAATCACTTATGATTCGGCGCATGGCTGAGGCGGCGATTCGAATTCCCAAGGAGCGGCGTCCGCGCGACGCCACCCGCGCCGCCTCGCGCAGCGCCATCCTCGACGCCGCCCGCCGGGTGGCCGCCCGCGACGGGGCGCGCGAGCTTTCCCTGCGCGGCGTCGCCGCCGAGGCGGGCTTCGCTCCCGCCGCGCTCTATGGCTATTTCCGCAACAAGGACGAATTGCTGCTGGCGCTGGCCGCCGACGACCTCACCGCGCTGGCGCGGGTGATGCGCGATGCCGGCGGGCTGTCGGGCGCGGGGCTGGCCGCGCTCGACCTGCTCAAGGGCGCCGAGACCATGGCCGCCGCCAGCGGCGCGCTGAATCACGGCCAGGGCGGCGACGCCGAGCGCCTGTTCAACGGGCGGCTGATCGTGGCGCTGAAGGCGCTGTCGCAGGCCAGCGGCCTGCCGACCGGCAGCCGCGAAAGCCAGTGCGACGTGGTGCTGGTGGCCGCCGCGCTGGCCGGGCTGGCGCTGTTCTCGCGTTCGGGCCGCCTGGCCGCCCTGGGCTTCACGCCCGAGGAAATGGTCGCCCGCGTCGAAAGCCGCTTCCGCGCCTAAGCCGATCCCGTGTGATCCAGCAGGATCTTCGTCCCGATCGCGATCAGGATGGCGCCGCCCGCCGCTTCGGCATAGCGGCCGAATTTCTCGCCCAGCATCCGTCCCGCCATCACCCCGATGGTGGTCATCAGGAAGGTGGCCGCGCCGATCGCCAGCGCGTTGACCAGGATGCTGGCGCCGACCAGCGCCAGCATCGCGCCCACCGCCAGCGCGTCGATGCTGGTGCCGATGGCGGTCAGGGCCAGCGCCAGGAAGGAATGGCTCCGCGGCTTTTCTTCTTCCGCGTGGCGGCGCACCGCGTCCCGGATCATCTTGCCGCCGATCGCCGCCAGCAGGCCGAAGGCGATCCAGTGGTCGAAGGCTTCGATGTAACGGCTGGCGGCGCGGCCCGCCGCCCAGCCGATCACCGGGGTGGTCGCCTCGATGCCGCCGAAGATCGCGCCGGTGCGCAGCGCCTCGCCCCAGCCCGGCCGGTCCAGCCGCGTGCCCTTGCCCAGCGCGGCGGCGAAGGCGTCGGCCGACATGCTGAAGGCCAGGAAGATGACGGGCAGGATGCTCATGGACCAGGTTCGGTATCCCGCTATCGCGCGTAACGCAACTCCATCAGGAAGGTGCGCTGCGGGAAGGGGTGGTACAGGAAGTATTTGTCGTTGTTGAGATTGTCCACGCCCAGCGATACGCGCCAGTTCTCGTCGATGCGGTACTGCACGCGCGCATCCAGCACCATGTAGCCGGCGAACCCCTGGAAGGTCTGCGACACCGGGTCGGAATTGTCGATGGTGCCGAAGCTGCGGTCGCTGTACCGCGCCCCCAGGGTGAAGGACCAGCCGTCCAGCCGGTAGGTGGCGGCGGCGGTGGCGCGCAGCCTGGGAAGCTGCGGGATGCGCTTGTTCACCGCCGCCGGGAAGGCCCGGTCGCCTGTGATGCGGCCGTCCACGAAGGTCAGGCTGCCCATCAGTTCCAGGCCGGGAAGCAGCGCGTCATACTGGTCGCCGACCAGTTCGATGCCGCGCGCCCGCGTGCGGTCCACATTCTGCACATAGCTGAACAGGGCGGTCGATCCCGGCACCAGCGGCGCGGACTGCGACAGCAGCGCGTCGGCCATGTCCTCCTCGAAGAAGGAAACGCGCAGCAGCCCGCCATCGGTCTTGCGCTGGGCCGCCAGTTCATAGCTGTCGGCGCGTTCGGGACGCAGGTGGGGATTGGGCACCGTCAGGGTCGTGCCGGTGGCGATCGCCTGGTACAGTTCCGTCACCGTCGGCATGCGGTAGGCGCGGCCATAGGACCCCGTCAGCGACCAGTCCGGCGAGATCTGCCAGGCCAGCGCCGCCTTGGGCGACACGGTGCCGGCGGCGATGCGCGGCTGGGCGACATCGAGCGCGGGCGCGGCGGAGAAATTGCTGCCCGCATAGGCCCGCCAGTCTTCATAGCGCAGCCCCAGCGACAGCTTCACATCCGGCAGCAGGCTCCAGATGTCCTGCGCCCAGAGCGCGTTGGTCGCGGTGCGCCCCGAGGCGGCGTTCACCACCGCGCCTGTGCCGCCCCCGATCCAGCCGGACAGGTTGTTGCGGCCTTGCGCGAAAGTCTCGGCGTCGCGGTGCAGCCCGAACGACAGTTCGTGGTCCGCGAAGCCGCGATACAGGCCGTTGGCGTCCAGCGTGTACCAGCCGGTGCCGTTCATCCGGTTCACCGTGCCCGCGCCGCCGTGGAAGGCGGCGGGCAGGGCGGCGGTGGGCACGCGCTGCTTGTCGTTGAGATAATTGTAACCGGTGGCGGTGACCTGCCAGGTGAAATCGCCGTCGCGGCGCGAGGCCAGCGTCAGGCCCTGCGCCAACTGGGTCTGCTGATCGTTGTAGACCTGGTTGGAGAAGACGCCGGCGCCGATATTGACGTTATAACCGCCGATGTTGGTGTCGCCGGCATAGACCGGATTGCCGCCCGCGCCGCGCAGATAGCTCGCCACGCCCGCATCGTCGTCCATGTGGAACAGGCTGGCGAGATAGGACAGTTCCCAGCCATTGGCGAAGTCATAGGCCAGCTTCAGCGTGCCGGTGTCTTCCACCTGGTGCTCGATGCCGGTATCGCCCAGCACCAGGATCGCCGCGCCGGTGCGGTTCACGTCGCTGAAGGCGCCGGTCACCGGCGTTCCCGCCGCGCCGGCGGCGGCGGGCCGTGTCACGGTGGCGTAACCCAGCGGCTGGCCGGTGGAGTCCAGATGGTTGACCGACAGCCGCCAGGAAAACGCGCCGGCGCGGTCGCCGACGCCTGCCGCCAACTGCCAGGCGCCGACGGTTTCGTCGGTGGCGTATTTGCCGAACGTCCCCACCGTGCCGGTGGCGTCGGCGTAAAGCTCGAAACGCTCCGGCATGCGGGTGGTGATGTTGATCACCGCGCCGATCGAGTTGCCGGCATATTGCGCGGCGAAGGGGCCGTACAGCACGTCGATGCGGCTGACATCCTGCGGCGCGGCGATCCCGAAATGCGGGCTGGCGGAGGTGTTGTTGTTGCCGATGGGCGAGGACACCATCACCCCGTCCACGAAGATCAGGCTGCGGGCGCTGGCGCCCACGCCGGAGGTGCGGGTGGCGACCGGGTCCTGGGTATCGCCATGATGGCGCTTCCGCACCACCAGCGAGGGCGCGTATTTCAGCATGTCCTCGGTGTTGACGGTATTGATCTGCTCCTGCGCCCTGGCGGCGGTGATCTGGGTGTCGGGCGCGGAAGGATCGGCGGCATCGCCGCGCGCGGCGCTGACGATGACATATTCCGGCTGCAGACCGGACGAGAGCGGCTGGGCCTGAACGGCGGTGGCGAGCGCCGCCAGGATGGAGGTGGACGCGCACAGGCGCGCGAGGGTCGGCATGGGAATTCCCCTGAAAGCGTGAGCGAGGGCCCGCGCGAACAGCGCGGGCGGCGACGGACTCAGGCGGTCAGGGGCGGGGCGCGCGGCGATCCGGGCGAGAAGCGCGCCGCGATGACGGCGGCGCGGGCGCGGTCGGCCTGCGCGGCAAAGGCGTGGAAAGCGGGCAAGGCCAGCGACGGCGCGGCGGGCGCGGCGGCCATGTGGGCCGAGGCGGCGAAGGGGCAATCCTGGTGGGCGGCCTTGCCGTCGGCCTGGCCCGGCGCGGAATCGTGATGCACCGCGCCCAGGGTGGCGGAGCAGATGATCAGGCCGTGGGAATCGGGCATCCAGCCGGCCGGCAGCATGGCGCGCAGGACCAGCGCGGCCAGCGCGACATGGCGCAGGGTCTGGAACAGTCCCGTCATCGGCGGGTTGTCGCGCCGCCCGCCCGCCGGGTCAATGCGTCAAATGGTGAGACCGCCATCGACGATGAAATTCTGGCCCGTGGCATAGGCGGAATCGTCGCCGGCCAGCCACAGCACCATGGTGGCGAGTTCCTCGGCGGTGCCCATCCGGCCCATCGGCTGGCGGGCGACGAAGGCCTTGCGCGCCGCGTCATAGTCGCCGGTGTCCTTCAGGCGCTGCTGCAGCGAGGGCGAGTCCACGGTGCCGGGGCAGACCGAGTTGCAGCGCACGCCCCTGGTGACGAAGTCGGCGGCCACCGACTTGGTCAGGCCGATCACCGCCGCCTTGCTGGCGCCATAGACGCAGCGGTTGGGGATGCCCTTGATCGAACCGGCCACCGAGGCGACGTTGATGATCGAGCCGCCGCCCTTTGCGATCATGCCGGGCAGGAACGTCCGGATCATCCGGGCCATGGCATAGACATTGACCTGGAACGACTTCTCCCACTGGGCGTCGTCATTCTCCAGGATGGTGCCGTTCTCGACGAAACCGGCGCAGTTGAACAGCACATCGACGGCCCCGACCGTCCCGGCCAGCGCCGCCACGGCCGCGGCGTCGGTCACGTCCAGCGCATGCTTGTCCGCCGCCACGCCGTCCAGCCCCTTGAGGTCGCGGTCGGTGGCGATCACCTTCGCGCCCTCCGCCAGGAACAGCTTGACGGTCGCCAGGCCGATGCCCGCCGCCGCGCCGGTGATCAACACCGTCTTTCCGTCCAGCCTGCCCATGACGCAACCTCCGGCAAAATCCGGGCGGGTTATAGGTTCGGAGGCGCCGCCGCGACAAGCGTCAAAAAGCCGTGGCGGGCGGGGGCCATGACGGGCTTTTGACGAAACCGGCGATCTGGGGTCAGATGCGCCGCAAAAGAACATCCCCCGGGGGCGCCCAGTGCTGAAGAACCAAGTCCGCTATCTGCTGATCATTCTGATCTTCGTGGTCAGCGCGGTGGTCTATATCGATCGCAGCAACATCTCCATCGCCGGAACCTATCTGGCGGCGGACTATCACATCTCCAATATCCAGCTGGGCTGGGTCTTTTCCGCCTTCCTGCTGGGCTATGCCGCCTTCCAGATTCCGGCCGGCTGGGTGGTGGGCAAGCTGGGCCCGCGCAAGACCCTGACCTTCGGCCTGATCTGGTGGAGCCTGCTGTCGGTCGCCACCGCCCTGGTGCCGGCCGGCATGGAAGGCTCGCTGTGGGTGCTGATCGGAGTGCGCTTCATCCTGGGCCTGGGCGAGGCGGTCGCCTATCCCTCGTCCAACCAGTTCATCGCCGCCTGGTTCCCCACCCAGGAACGCGGCAAGGCCAATGGCTGGGTGTTCGGCGGCGTAGGTCTGGGCTCGGGCACTGCGCCGCCGCTGGTCGCCTTCATCATCTACAATTGGGGCTGGCATGCGGTGTTCTATGTCAGCGCCGTGATCGGCCTGATCATCGCCGCCATCTGGTACAAGCTGGCGCGCGACAAGCCGTCCGAGCATCCCGGCGTCACCCACCAGGAGCGCGAGCATATCCGCCTGGGCCTGCCCATCCCGATGGAAGGCCCGATGCCGGCGGTGCCGTGGCTCAAGATCTTCACCAGCGTCGATGTCTGGTGCACGGCGCTGTCCTACATCGCCTTCTGCTATGTCGCCTTCATCTTCCACACCTGGTTCTTCATCTACCTGAAGGACGGGCGCGGGCTGGACCTGAAGTCCAGCGCGCTGCTGGGCACCTTGCCCTTCATCGCCATGACCAGTTGCTGCCTGCTGGGCGGCTGGATGAGCGACTGGCTGGTCAAGCATCGCGGCCAGTATGTCGGCCGCAGCCTGTTCGGCGCGGGCACCTTGCTGCTGGCGGGCGTCTTCCTGATCGTGGGCAGCCATGCCCAGGACACCACCGTCGCGGTGCTGGTCCTGGCGGGCGGGGCGGGCGCGCTTTATCTCGGCCAGGCGACCTATTGGGCGGTGGCCGCCGATTATGGCGGGCCTTTCACCGGCGTGATCTCCGGCCTGGTCAACATGGCTGGCCAGATCGCGGGCGCGGCGACGGCGTCGCTGACGCCCTATTTCGCCACCGTCTATGGCTGGGAATGGGCCTTCTATATCGCCGCGGGCGTGGTCTTCGTCTTCATGTTCCCGTGGTTCTTCGTCAACCCGACGCGCCGCCTGCACATGCCGGAACAGGTCACCGCTTAAAGCGGCGTCAGCCCGGCGGCCTGGATGCCGGCGATGGCGGCGACCTCGTCATTGTCGCTGGTGTCGCCGGTGACGCCCACCGCGCCGATTGCGCCGCCGTCGGCGCCCTTGACGATCACCCCGCCCGCCACCGGCACCAGCCCGCCCGGCGCGAGATGGCCCAGGCTGGCGATGAAGCCGGGGCGTTCCGCCGCCATCTCGCCGATCCGGCGCGAGTTCACGCCCAGCGCCAGCGCGCCCGCCGCCTTGCCGCGCGCGATGTCCAGGCGCAGGAAGCTGGCGCCGTCCTGGCGCTGGAAGGCGATGACATGGCCGCCCGCATCCACCACCACGCAGGACAGCGGCTTCATGCCGGCTTCCTTGCCCCTGGCGAAGGCGGCGGCGATGATGGCGTTGGCGTTTTCCAGGCTGATGCGGATCGCGGACATGACGGTTTCTCAGGCGGTTTCGCCGGCAGATTGACCGAAAAAGCCGGTCCCGGAAAGCCGGGTTCATGTTATCTGTGGCCGCATGACACAGGCGCGCAAGATCCAGATTGTCGTGGTCGGCGGCGGCGCGGGCGGCCTGGAACTGGCCACCAGGCTGGGCGCCCGTTTCGGGCGCGCGAAATTCGACATCATCCTGGTCGAGAAGAACCGCACCCATATCTGGAAGCCGCTGCTGCACGAAGTGGCGGCGGGCGCGCTGGACGCCAACCTGGACGAGGTGGGCTATCGCAGCCACGGCCATGCCTGGGGCTATCGCTTCTTCTATGGCGTGTTCGAGGGCGTGGACCGCGCCGCCCGCCAGGTGCTGATCGCGCCGATCCTGGACGAGGACGGGCGCGAGATCATGGGCCGCCACCGCATCCGCTATGACTATCTGGTGCTGGCGCTGGGTTCGGTCAGCAACGATTTCGGCACCAAGGGCGTGGCGCGGCACTGCATCTTCCTCGACAGCCGCGCCCAGGCCGACCGTTTCCGCTCCAAGCTGCTCGACCATTGCCTGCGGGTGTCGCGCACCTTGCAGGCGGACCCGGACGCCGACGCCATGGTGCGGGTGGATATCGTGGGCGGCGGCGCCACGGGCGTCGAACTGGCGGCGGAACTGTACAATGCGGCGGCGGAATTGCGCCATTACGGCCTGGAAGTGTTCGACGAGAGCCGGTTGAAGGTGACACTGATCGAGGCGGGCCCGCGCATCCTGCCGCAACTGCCCGAAAGGCTGGCGGACGCCGCGCGCAAGGAACTGGAAGCGCTGGGGGTGCGGGTGCTGACCGGCACGCCGGTGGTCGAGGCGACGCGCGACGGCCTGACCACCCGGTCGGGCGAATTCATCGCCGCCGACCTGAAGGTCTGGGCGGCGGGCGTCAAAGGCCCCGACCTGCTGAAGGAGACGGACCTGGAGATCACCCGCACCAACCAGCTTGTGGTGAAGCCGACGCTCCAGACCACGCGGGACGACCGCGTCTTCGCCATCGGCGACTGCGCCTTTTTCGTGCCGCAAGGCCAGGCGCGCCCGGTGCCGCCGCGCGCCCAGGCCGCGCACCAGATGGCGACCGCCTGCTTCCACAATCTTTCCGCGCTGGTGCGGGGCGGACGCTTGCGCGACTTCGTCTATCGCGATCACGGCTCGCTGGTGTCGTTGAGCCATTTCTCCACCGTGGGATCGCTGATGGGCAACCTGATCGGCGGGCGCATGGCGGTGGAAGGGCGGCTGGCGCGCTTCGTCTATGTCTCGCTCTACCGCATGCACCTGATCGCCATCCATGGCTGGCTGAAGGGCCTGGCGATGATCCTGGTCGGCCATGTCAACCAGATCATCCGGCCCAAGCTGAAGCTGCACTGATGTCCGTGATGGACCAGGCGATGGCGGCCCACCGCCAGGGCAGGCTGGACGAGGCGGCGCGCCTTTATGCCCTGGCGCTGGAGGCCGAGCCGCGCAACCGCGACGCCGCCCATATGCTGGGGGTGGCCTATGCCCAGATGGGCCGCCATGCCGAAGCCTTCGACCTGATCGCGCCCATCGCCCGGGCCGAGCCGGGCAACGCGCTGGCGCAGGGCAATCTCGCCAATGTGCTGAATTCGCTGGGCCGGGCCGGGGAGGCGCTGGCCGCCTTCGACCGGTCGCTGGCGCTGGATGCCGGCCAGCCCGAAGTCTGGCTCAATCGCGGCGGCGCCTTGCTGCAACTGGGCCGCCCTGCCGAGGCGCTGGCCAGCATCGACCGCACGCTGGCGCTGAATCCCGGCCACGCCCTGGCCTGGTTCCGGCGCGGCGACCTGCTGCAACCGATGTTGCGCTATGGCGAGGCGGTGGAATCCTATGACCGCTGCCTCGCGCTGACGCCGCAGGCGTCCGAAGCCTGGAACAATCGCGGCCAGGCCCTGCAGCAGATGGGACGGCTGGACGCGGCGATGGCGAGCTTCCGCCGCGCCGAGGCGCTCAATCCGCAGCCTTTGACGCGGCTGAACCAGGGGCTGCTGCACCTGCTGCGCGAGGACTTCGCGCGCGGCCTGCCGCTGTATGAAGAACGCAAGCGCATGACGCCGCCGATCGAGGCGCGTATCTATCCGCAACCGTTATGGACGGGCGGCGAAGACATCGCGGGCAAGACCCTGTTCGCCTATATCGAGCAGGGCTTCGGCGACACCATCCAGTATTACCGCTATGTCCGCTTCGCGCTGGACCGCGGCGCGCGGGTGATCCTGTCGGTGCCGGACAATCTGGTGGCGTTGCTGGACCGCGCGACGCCACGGGTGGAATTGATCGGCTGGCAGAAGGCGCCGCCGCGCTTCGATTTCCACATTCCGCTGGCCTCGATTCCGCTGGCCGCGGGCATGACCGCGCCCTTTTCGCCCGGCCCCTATCTGTCCGCCGATCCCGCCCGCGCGGCGCGGTGGCGCGAAAGGCTGGGCGGCCACGGCCTGCGCATCGCCATAGCCTGGCAGGGCAACGAGGCGGTGATGGGCTCGGAAGGCAAATCCTTTCCCGTCGCGGCGCTGGCCCCTATCGCCGCCCTTCCCGGCGTGCGGCTGATCGCGGTGCAGAAGGGGCCGGGCAGTGAACAGCTCGACCGCCTGCCGCCCGGCATGACGGTGGAGCGCTACGATTTCGACCAAGGCCCCGACGGCTTCCTCGACACCGCCGCCATCCTGGAAGCCTGCGACATGGCGATCATGAGCGACACCGGCCCGGCGCACCTGGCCGGGGCGCTGGGGCGGCCCGCCTGGCTGGCGCTGAAATATGTGCCGGACTGGCGCTGGTTCACGGCCCGGACGGATACGCCCTGGTATGAACGCCTGCGCCTGTTCCGCCAGCCGGCGCAGGGCGACTGGGCGAGCGTCTTCGCCGCCATGGCGGCCGGGGTCAATGCCATTTGTGGAACGAAAAGAACGCCGCGCCCGCGATGAACAGGAACGCCACATAATTGTTCCATTTCAGCGGCTCGCCCAGATAGAGGATCGAGAAGACCGCGAAGACGATCAGGGTGATCACCTCCTGCATGGTCTTGAGCTGGGCGGCGGAATAGACCTGGTGGCCGATGCGGTTGGCCGGCACCGCCAGGCAATATTCGAAGAAGGCGATGCCCCAGCTTGCCAGCATCACCTGCCACAGCGGCACGGCGGGAAAGCGCAACTGCCCGTACCAGGCGAAGGTCATGAAGACGTTGGAGCACAACAGCAGCGCCATGGGCGCAAGGTAGGGCATCGGTCAAATCCCTGTCAGACAGGGACATCCTACCATGCGCCGCCGGAGATTATTCCCGGCCGGGCGGCGGCAGGGTCTCGCGGTCGAACACCTGGCGCTGTTGCGGCGACAGGGTCTCATAGAAGGCCTTGAGGGCGGCGCCCCGGCGCTGCTGCGCCGCCAGGTCGGATTTTTCCATCTCGATCGCCGCATCGACCCGCTGCGGCGCGGTCATGCGGGCCATGTGGCACCGGCAGGGGAAAAATGGTCGGAGAGAGAGGATTCGAACCTCCGGCCCCTACGTCCCGAACGTAGTGCTCTACCAGGCTGAGCTACTCTCCGATCCAGCAGCGAGGGAGTTCCCCCCGCTTCGGGAGGCGCCCTTATAACGATGCCCCCCTTGCCCCGCAACCGGCCTTGAAGCCCTTGGGTTGCCGAGGTTTTCGGCCGGTTTGCCGTGGCCGGGCCTTGCCGCTATACGTCCCGGCCGGTCCGCTCGCGGGCCGAAGCCTGCTGGGGCGTCGCCAAGCGGTAAGGCACCGGATTTTGATTCCGGCATGCGAAGGTTCGATCCCTTCCGCCCCAGCCAACTTTCCGGCGCGCTTTGCGTGCATGAAAGTTGCCCCCGGTTCGTCCGCACCGAAAATCCGCCGTCCGTCCGCTCGCGGCCTGTCTTTTCCCCGGTTACACCCTAGTCTTCCGCCGCATGGCCGGAACCGATCCCGGAAGCGCGCGTTTCGGTTCGGGGATTCCGGGTTCGGGGAAGGCTTTGGCCGCCAATCGTCTGGTGCCGCTCGCCGCAGCGCCGCTTTTTCTTATTCAGGCGATTGCCGCCTATCTCACCGTCCAAAAAAAGCCCGCGGGGAACACCCCCCGCGGGCTTTTCGCATCGGTCCGCCCGACAGGCGCGGTTCGGGAAAATGGCGGGCCGGAACGTCCCGACCCGCCATGACCGTCCTACCAGTGGAACAGGTCGGAGACGTTGTAGGTGAGGGTCACCACCGGGCCGCCGCCGCAGGACGCGGCGCCGGTGCCGATCCAGAAGCCGCAATTGACCGCGCCGATGTCGGTGCCGACATAGCGGACGTCGAGCGAGAAGCTCTGCCAGGTCGCGGTCGCGCCGATGTCGAAGTGGGTATAGTCGGACGGCGCGGCTTCGACCCACTGATGGCCGACGGTGCCGCTGATCGACAGCCAGTCGGTGACGGTATAGGAAGCCAGGCCCGAGACATACCAGCCGGTGCCGGAATGGCCGGCCCATTGCGGCGAATTGGAGCCGGTGGCGGTGAAGCTCAGGGGGCCGAAGGCGTGGGTGAGCTGCACGATGGTCTCGTAGTAGCTCGCCGCGGGACCGCCGAAGGCGTTATAGTCGGGATAGGAATAATAATAGGCCTCGACATTCAGGTCGGTGCCGTCCAGGTCGAAATGCTTGCCGCCGTAGAAATCGGCTTCATAGGACGGATCGTTGCCGCCCCAGTTGACCTTCGAGACCCAGGTGCCGACGTAAAAACCCTCCGGCCCCGAAAGGTTGACCGTGCCCTGCGGCGCGAATTCGCGGCTGTTCTGGCTGATGCCGCGATAACGGTAATCGCTCTGCCCGGCGACCGCCGCCGTGGCTTGAAAATCCGGTGCGTCGTCGGCGAAAGCCGGCGCGGCGGCGACCGCCAGGCCGGTCACGCTCAACGCGCCCAGAAACAGTTTCGTCAAATTCTTCATGTTAAGTCCTCTCGCTTGGGCCCCGCGCATCTGCTGCGAGGCGATCGGGGGCTGCCCGGTGTCACCGAGAGTTCTCCGCCTGGCCGTGCTTTCTCAATATGACGCTTCGGCCTTTCAGGGCCTTTTCGGGGCCCAAAGGCGTGATTTGGAATGGCGTTGTTGCAATGCAACACGCGAATGCCTAATTCTTGGGCGCATGGCGCAATCGCTGTGCAGGGCATTTGAAATTTAAGGGTTTCTGAAAACGGGTCCGCCCTCTTAAATCGTCGCTCCGACCTTGAAGGACTCCCATTGCCCACGGAATCGCCTGCGCCGAAACCGCCCGCCAAGCGCATCCTCCTGATCCGCCACGGCCAGCCGCGCATCGCGCTTTCGCCGCGCACCGGCCATCGCGGCTTCGCGGGTTACATCGACGCGTACGAAGCCGCCGGCCTGGATCCGGTCAGCCTGCCGCCGGACGAACTGCGCGACCTGGCGAAGGAACTGGACGCCGTCTTCACCAGCGGCCGCGCCCGCAGCCATGAAAGCGCCGCCCGGCTGGCGCCCCATGCCGAACTGATCGCCGATCCGCTGTTCGCCGAAGCGCCGCTGGCCGCGCCGCCGGTGCCGCTGTTGAAGATGCGGGTTCCCAAATGGGCGGTGGTGTCGCGCATCCTCTGGCATGCCGGCTTCCATCCCGAGATCGAGCCGCCGCGCGCCGCCCGTGCCCGCGCCAGGGCCGCCGCCGGCATCCTGGCGGCGCGGGCGGCGGCGGCCGGCAGCGCCGCGCTGGTCGCGCACGGCTATTTCAACTGGATGATCGGACGCGAATTGAAACGCCAGGGCTTCCGCCGCACCGGAAGCCATCAGGCGCGTTACTGGAACACCGTCACCTATGAGAGCGAGACATGATCGAACAGAAGCTTGAGATATCCATCGCGGGCGCGCCGGCCGAGGCGTTGTTCTTCAGGCCCGGCGACGCCGGCAGTTTTCCCGGCGTGGTGTTCTACACCGACATCTGGGGCATCCGTCCCGCCAATATCGGCATGGCCCGGCGGCTTTCCGAAAAGGGGTTCGCGGTGCTGATGCCCAATGTCTTCTTCCGCTATTCCAGGATCGCGCCCGGCGGCTTCGAGCCGGAGAATGAGGCGGAACGGATGCCCAGGCTGCACGAACTGTTCGCCAAGGAAACGCGCGCCCAGATGAAGAGCGACGGCGCCGCCTATGTCGATTTCCTGCGGCAACAGCAGGGCGTGAAGCCCGGCAAGGTCGGCGTGGTGGGGTATTGCTTCACCGGCCAGATGGCGGTCCTGACGGCGGCGGCGGCGCCCGCCAAGGTCGCGGCGGCGGCCAGCTTCCATGGCGGCTTCCTGGTCGATCCGGACGATCCGCTCAGCGTCCACCGGCAGCTCGGCCCCGTCACGGCGCGGCTCTATTTCGGCCATGCGGTGGAGGATTCCACCGCCACGCCGCAGCAGGTCGCCATCCTGGAACAGGCCCTGCGCGACTGGCGCGGCGCCTTCCAGAGCGAGGTCTATCAGGGCGCGCTGCACGGCTGGACGGTGCCCGGCCGCGATGTCTACAACGCAGTGCAGGCCGAGCGCGCCTTCGAGAAAGAAGTCGAACTCTTCGCGGCGACGCTGGAGGATTAGCCGCGCTATCCCCTTTGACTTTGCCGGCGATGTTCGTATTTTGTTCCGGTGACCGGAGCAAGGCGGCAAGGCGTGTGGACAGGCAGAGAGAGGATAAGGGGGAGGGGGGCGGAAAAAAGGTACGGCGATGCGCGCGCCAAGTTCCTGGAACGCCACGGCTTCCCGGAAAGCGTCCGGCCCGGCGGGGGCTACAGCATCGCCGGGATAACCCGGTCCGGCGGCTTGTGGCCATCCACGAAGCTGCGGATGTTGACGATCACCTTCTCGCCCATGTCGATGCGGCCCTCGATGGTGGCCGACCCCATGTGCGGCAGCAGCACGACGTTGCGCGCCTTCAGCAGCTTGGGATTCACGGCGGGCTCGTGCTCGAACACGTCCAGCCCGGCGCCCGCCAGTTCGCCCCGTTCCAGCATCCGCGCCAGGCAGGTTTCGTCGATCACCTCGCCGCGCGCGGTGTTGACGATATAGGCGCTGGATTTCATCAGCTTCAGCCGCCGCGCCGACAGCAGGTGATAGGTGGCGGGCGTGTGCGGGCAGTTGACCGACACGATGTCCATGCGCGCCAGCATCTGGTCCAGCGAGTCCCAATAGGTCGCTTCCAGGTCCTGCTCGATATTCTGCGGCACGGGTTTGCGGTTGTGATAGTGGATCTGCAGGCCGAAGGCCCGCGCCCGGCGCGCCACCGCCTGGCCGATGCGGCCCATGCCGACAATGCCCAGCCGCTTGCCGCCGACGCGGTTGCCCAGCATCCAGCTCGGCGCCCAGCCGTGGAAGCCGTCCTCGGCCAGCACCCGGGCGCCCTCCACCAGGCGGCGCGGGACGGCCAGGATCAGCGCCATGGTCATGTCTGCGGTATCCTCGGTCAGCACGCCCGGCGTGTTGGTGACGGTGATGCCTTTGTCGGTGGCCGCCTTGACGTCGATATTGTCGACTCCG
>Ga0153956_1001881_pt1 | contig 17008 bp, 14 predicted proteins | sample TSFL040MetaG_FD_104704 | JGI IMG/M metagenome (GOLD analysis project Ga0153956, IMG submission 104704) | Attine ant fungus gardens microbial communities from Florida, USA - TSFL040 MetaG | ecosystem: Host-associated > Fungi > Mycelium > Unclassified | place: USA: Florida, Wekiwa Springs...
CGCCACCGTCGAGAAGCGAGACAATCCGGATATCGCCGACAAACCGGTGATCATCGGAGGCGGCAAGCGCGGCGTGGTGTCGGCGGCCTGCTACATCGCGCGGACCTATGGCGTGCGCTCCGCCATGCCGATGTTCAAGGCGCTCGATCTCTGCCCCTCTGCTGTCGTGGTGCGGCCCGACATGGCGAAATATGTCAGGGTCGGCCGCGAAGTCCGTCATGCCATGATGGCGCTGACACCGCTGGTCGAGCCGCTGTCCATCGACGAAGCATTCCTCGATCTTAGCGGCACGACGCTGGTGCACGGCATGATCCCCGCCAAGGCGCTCGCCCGGTTCGCGGCGATGGTCGAACGCGACATCGGAATTACGGTGTCCGTCGGCCTGTCCGCGAACAAGTTTCTTGCCAAGATCGCCTCCGACCTCGACAAGCCGCGCGGCTTCGCCGTGCTGGATCAGGACGAGGCCCGCACGATGCTGGCCGACAGGCCGGTCGGTTTCATTTATGGCGTCGGTCCTGCCTCGCAGGAGAAATTGTCCCAGCGCGGTTTCCGCCTCATCAAGGACCTGCAGCACGCCGATGAAACCGACCTGATGAAGCAGTTCGGCGCCGAAGGCCGGCGGCTCTGGCGGCTGGCGCAAGGCATCGATGACCGCAAGGTCGTAGCCGATCGCGGTGCCAAGACGATTTCCAACGAGACCACTCTTGAGACGGACGTCCGGGATTTCGCCGTGCTGGAGAAAATCCTGTGGCGGCTGTGCGAGCGCGTGTCGGCGCGGCTCAAGAGCAGCGACCTGTCAGGCTCGACCATCACATTGAAACTCAAGACCGCTGATTTCCGCCAGCGCACCCGCTCGCAATCCATCGCCGTGCCGACGCAGCTTGCGACACGGATTTTCGCGACGGTCCGCGAAATGCTCAATCGCGAAATCGATGGCACCGCATTCCGGCTGATCGGCGCGGGCGTGAGCGCGCTCAAGCCCGGCGCCGAAGCCGACAATCAGGACCTGCTGGACCGCCGTTCAGCCCATGCCGAACGCGCGATGGACGACGTGCGCAAGAAATTCGGCAATGCCGCCGTCATGCGCGGCATCTCTTATGAAGGGCCGCCAAAGACGGAGTGAGCCGTTACTTGCAGGGCTTGGTGTCCTTGATGTCGATCTTGTCCATCGCGCCCGCGATGACGAAATCGTTGTAATCCAGAACCAGCGCGCGCGAGACGCCATCCTCGTACAGTTCAAACGACATCGCATAGACCGGCGTCTGTTCCCCGCTGTCGGTCTTCGCCGCACGGTCGTAATAGCTCACGGTGACCGGCCAACGCGTCTGGGATTTGAACGCCGCGTTGTCGGAAGCGGCATCCGGCCCCTTGGATTCCCTGGTGCCCGGAATCGGTTGCCCGATCACGGTCAGCGTGTTGTAGACCTTCTCGCCATTGTCCGATCCATCATAGACCACGAGTTCGAGCAGCGACTTGCCTTCCCGCGCGGCCTCGATGATCCGCTTCACCTGCTCGGTGGGAAATACCGCATCCTGAATGGTGAAGGTCTTCGCCGCCGGCTTCTTCAGCTTGACCGTGATGGTGTTTCCACTGCGCTCCGCCACACCGTCGACCGCCGTGGGCTCCGCTTCGTTCATGCGGGTTTCGATCTTGAAGCGATAGCTCTTGCCTGCCGCGTCTTCCCAGCTTGTGGAACGCAGATCGCTCATGGTCGTCTTGTCTTCGCCGGTCTGCAACTGCGACACCTGACGGAATTCCGTGGTGTAGCCTTCGCAGGCGCTGCCGGCGAAGTTGTAGAGGATGCGCCCCCGTGCGTTGCTGACGCTGGCGTTGCCGCGCGCCGACTTCAGGCTGAGATCGTACACGGCCTGATGCGCCAGAAACGACACGCCCGGCGCCGCCCGCGCGCCGGAGCCAGGCGCCAGAAACACGAGCGTCAGCGCCACCGACACAGTGAGCGCTGCAGAACCTGACACCCGGGGCAAACGACGCATGACGTCTCCTTGAAAGCGAGAATCAAAAGAATAATTGCCGCCGCATTGCGCCGCAACGGGGGCAAACCGATGAAGCCGCCTGAATTTAACGGTGAAGGCGGCGGCTTCACGCCTGCTTGCATGTGCCACCACGATGGGCGAAATATGGCATGCCTGAACAATCCGGCGTGTAGGCCGAAATCTATGCGCCGGAATCCATCGGGCAATTCATACGGGAAACATCGGGGACGGACATGGCGGGAACGGTCGAGCAGAAGTTGAGCGCGCTGGGCATTGTGTTGCATGAGCCCAATCCGCCGATAGCCAATTATGTCGGCTTCGTGCGCACCGGCAATCTGCTGTTCGTGTCCGGACAGGTCTGCAACACGCCAGAAGGCAAGCTGATCGCAAAGGGCAAGCTCGGCGCCAGCGTGACCATCGAGCAAGGCACGGCTGCCGCACGCGGCTGCGCGATCAACCTGCTGGCCCAGGTCAAGATGGCGCTCGGCGATCTCGACAAGGTCGCGCGCGTGGTCCGCCTCGGCGGCTTCATCAATGCGACGCCTGATTTTCTCGACGGACCGAAAGTGCTGAACGGCGCTTCCGACCTGATGGTCGCGGCGTTCGGCGACAAGGGCCGCCACGCGCGCACCACCGTCGGTGTCGCAGCCCTGCCCTCCGACGCTGCTGTCGAGGTCGAAGGCATCTTCGAGGTCGCCTGATCCGATGTTCTCCCGCGCGCCCGACTGGCTGACCGCACGACCGATCGCTCATCGGGGCCTGCATGATCGCGCCAACGGCATTATCGAAAACATGCCGTCCGCGATCGATGCGGCGGTCGCCGGGAATTTTGCCATCGAGGTTGATCTGCAGCCCTCCGCCGATCACGAGGCGATGGTGCATCATGACGATGTGCTTGGCCGCCTGACCCAGGGCGGCGACGAACTGCTGTCGCTGACCGCCGCACAGCTCAAACAGGTGGGGTTCAAGCATACCGCCGAGCACATGATGACGCTCGGCGATCTCTGCGCGCGCGTTGCCGGGCGCGTGCCGATCGTACTCGAGATCAAGAGCCGTTTCGACGGCAGCCGCACCGTGGTGAAGCGCATGGCCGAAGTCCTCGCTTCCTACAGCGGCCCCGTGGCCGCGATGTCATTCGACCCCGATCAGGTTCTGGCCCTGCGTGAACTGATGCCGGATCTGCCGCGCGGGATCGTGGCGGAGCGACATTATGACGACGGCGAATGGCTGCAACTGCCGCTCGAAAAGCGGCAGGAAATGACAGGCCTGCGCCATGCTTTCCGCACCCGGCCTCATTTCATCAGTTACAAGGTGGATGACCTGCCCGCCCCCGCGCCGTGGATCGCGCGGAATATCTTTGGCTGCGCGCTCATGACCTGGACCGTGCGGACCCCGGAGCAGCAGGCCCGCACCGTCCGTTATGCCGATCAGATGACGTTCGAAGGCTTCATTCCGAAGCCGTGAGCGGGAAAGAGCCTCCCGAACACTTGAAGTCATACACGCGAAGGCCGATCTATAGTGCTGAACGGTTTCGATTTTGCCACGGCCACGGTGCCTCGCCATTTTGACGGATTCCCGCGACATCACCCTGGAAGCAGTTTCCTCCGTCGGCCGGATCGCGGCCGAGGAATGGAACGCGTGCGCCCACCCCGGGGACAGCTATAATCCGTTTGTCACCCACGCATTCTTCGCGGCCCTTGAGAATTCGGGCTCGGCTGTTCCGCGCACCGGATGGGCGCCCCGGCATCTGATCGCACGCATGGCGGACAAGGTCGTCGGCGTCGTGCCCTGCTATCTGAAAAATCACTCGCAGGGCGAATACGTCTTCGATCATGGCTGGGCCGATGCCTATGCCCGGGCGGGCGGCAGCTACTATCCGAAGCTTCAGGCATCCGTGCCGTTCACGCCGGCCACCGGCCCGCGCCTGCTGGTCCGCGCCGGCGACGATGCGGCGCGCGTTCGCGAAGCCCTCGCAGGCGGACTGATCGCACTGTGCGGCGTTACCCATGCGTCGTCCGTGCATGTCACCTTCGCCCAAGAAGACGAATGGGCCTTTCTCGCGAGCCAGGGATTTCTTCAGCGCACCGATCAGCAGTTTCACTGGCGCAACGAAGGCTATGGCACCTTCGAGGATTTTCTCGCCACGTTGGCCTCGCGTCACCGCAAGGCGATCCGCCGCGAGCGCCGTGACGCGCTCGCCAATGGCATCACCATTCACCCGCTCACCGGCGACGACATCACGCCCGATGCGTGGGATGCGTTCTTTGAATTCTACATGGAGACCGGCTCGCGCAAATGGGGACGGCCCTATCTCACACGCTCGTTTTACGATGAGATCGGCGCGACCATGGCCAAGGACGTGCTGCTGGTAATGGCGAAGCGCGAGGACCGCTGGATCGCGGGCGCGATCAACTTCATCGGATCGGACACGCTCTATGGCCGCCACTGGGGCGCCATCGAGCATCATCCCTTCCTGCATTTCGAGGTCTGCTACTATCAGGCCATCGATTTCGCTATCCGGCGCGGCCTGAAGCGCGTCGAGGCTGGCGCACAGGGCGAGCACAAGATCGCGCGGGGCTACCTGCCGCAGACCACTCACTCGGCGCACTACATCGCCGATCCCGCTCTGCGCCGGGCGATCCGCGATTACCTGAAGCAGGAACGAAGTTATGTGCAGGAGGCGGTCCGCGAACTGACCGAGGCCGGTCCATTCCGGAAATCCGATGCAGACTAGGCGTTGTCGCGGCTCCGCCGGCAGCTTACCCTTGACAGCTCTCTTCCATCTTCACGCCGTGAGCAGGCCTTGAGCTCAACCATCGAGATCATCAGTGACTTCCTGAAACGGCGCGGCCCGGAACTGCGCCAGACCCTGCGCGTCACCATCGCGACCGGCATAGCTTACGCGGCCTTCCGGCTGCTTGACCTGCAGCAAGGATACTGGGCGGTCTTCACCGTGCTGATCGTGATGCAGGGATCGATCGGCGGCACGCTTGGCGCTGCGACGGAGCGGATGATCGGCACGCTTGCGGGCGCGGTGATCGGCGGTCTTGCCGCAGCACTTCATTCCAATACGCCGACGGGCATCGGCGTCGCGCTGGTGCTCATCACCTTTGTCGCCGTCCTGAGCGCGGCGATCCGGCCGCAGTTGCGTGTCGCGCCGGTCACGGCAGCCATCATGCTTCTGACGGAGCCCGCCGGAGCGCCTGTCCTGCAGTTCGTGATCGACCGCATTATCGAGATCGGCCTCGGCGGACTGATCGGCGTGCTGGCGACGATGCTGATTTTTCCCGCCCGTTCACACGGCGTCGTGGTGTCACGCTCGATCGCCGTACTCACGCGAATCCAGCGATTGCTGATCGCGGAAGCGGATGCCCTCGAGCACGGTGAAGCGCTGGTCCCGTCGAACGAGCATCCGGCGCTGCGGCAGGCTTTGATGGCCGTGGAACAGGCCATGAAAGACGCCGAGCGGGAGCGTGCCTCGCGCCTTGCCGACCATCGTATTCCGCCTTCGGTGCCGCGGACGCTGTGGCGCGTGCGGAACGATCTCGTCGCCATCGGCGGCACGCTGCGCGAACCGCTGCCCTCGCCGATCGCCACATCACTTGCACCGGCCGCCGCGGGCCTTCTCCGCGCGCAAGCCGAATTGACCAGCCGGTGCGCCAGCGCGCTGAACGCAGGCACCGCAGTTTCACGCAACGATGTGGCCGGAGCCCATCTCGCCTTCACGCAGACATTCAGCGGTCTGCGCCAGTCCGGTGAAATGCGGGCGCTGGATTTCAATGCCGTCGGCCGCACCTTCGGGCTCGCGTTTACACTGGACAATCTTCATCGCGACCTGACCGATCTCGCCGACAGAATTGACGAGATCGCGACCGGAATCCCCGAACGGACCGCGACGCCCTGACATGCCTCCACTTGACCTTGCGTTATCCGGCGGCGATGGTGCCGCCAGTTCATTCAGAGAGCGCACATGACCGCTTACGATCCCCAGAATATCTTCGCGAAAATCCTGCGCGGCGAGATTCCCTGTCACAAAATCTACGAAGACGAGAAGACGTTCGCGTTTCTCGACATCATGCCGCGTTCGCCCGGTCATACGCTGGTGATCCCGAAAGCACCGGCCCGCAACATTCTGGATATCGATCCCGAAGACCTGGCGCATGTCGCGCGCACCGCCAAGAAGATGGCGATCGCGGCCAAGCAGGCGTTCAATGCGGATGGCATCACGTTGCAGCAGTTCAGCGAACAGGCCGGCGGACAGGCGGTGTTCCACCTGCACGTCCACATCATGCCGCGCACCGCGGGCGTCGCCCTGCTGCCGGCGATGACCAACAAGGAAAAGCCGGAGGTGCTGGAAGCCCACGCCACCCGGCTGATCGCGGCGCTGAAGGCCTGAGCGCTTTCCGCAGGCCTGTTAGCCCATCCACCATTTCCCGAGAAGAACGACAAGCTCGCCGGTCACCACGCCGATAAAAACCGATCTGCGCGCGACAAGATAAACCGCAAAGGCGATCACGGCAGCGCTGTAGCGAATAACATCGGGCACCGTCGCCAGCGCGCCCGGCGGCGAAATCAGGATTTGTGCGATCACGCCTGCGAGAATCGCAGCGGCCACCGCCCTCACCCAGACCAGAAATTCAGACGCTTCATCGATCCCGCCGCCGACCACAAGGCCGATCACGCGCCAGACCTCGTTCGAGAGAAAGCCTGCGAACAACAGCAGCGCAATCGCGTGTCCGTCTCCCAGAATTGCGCTCATGCGCGCTTCCGCCAGCGATGGACGCCGTATGCGACGGTGCCCGCGGTCAATCCGCTGATCATGATGTCGACGCCGGTATGCAGAAGCTGGACCAGCGGAAACAGCGCCAGTCCGAGAGCAAGCGCGAGCTTGTCCACGAGACGCTGCGCGTTACGCGCCGTGGACAACAGGAATGTCATCGGCGTTAACGCCAGAACGCCGGCGGACAGCAGCGGCGGCAGATTGGCCGCGAGCAGATAGCCGATCGTCACGGCAATACAGCTCAGGCCCACCAGCGCGAGGCCCAGCCCGTTCACAAAGACAATTCGCCGCTCCCGCGGCACATGCGGCAACAGCCGGAAGCTTTCCACCCAGACCGTGACCGCCGTCAGATGCGCGGGCAGCGCAAGCTGGCGCATTTTTGTCTGCGGCGTTCGCATCATCGGCAGGACCGCGACCACCATCGGCAACAGGCGGATCGCGCTGATGGTGACAGCCAATGCGGATTCCAGCAGCGTCGCGCCCGCATGCGACGTGGAGATCAGGATGATCTGCGCGGGACCTGCCCAGATCAGCATCGTGCTCGCCACAGCCCAGCCGAGCGTGAAGCCGGTGTCATGGGCGAAGGCCCCCACGCCGATGAACGTGCCGAACAGCACCAGCGCCAAGATCGACGACAGTGCAGATCTCACGCCCAGCCCGAAAACCGTGGACGTGCTTTGCCATTTCAGGGAATCGAGGGCCGGAAGCGCCAATGGAAAAACCGTGATGAATCGTGGTGATTCATCACGCGGGTGAATCAGAGCGCCGTCAAGGGATCGCGGCCATCAATTTACGCAGACCCGCGTGCAAAACAATCATGCGGACCGCGTGCTTCGATCAGATCGACGGCTCGCGCACCGACGAAGACAGCGTGCTCAGCACGCACAAGCAAACGAAGATCAAACCGATCATGGCGAATGCAAACACAGCAACCTCCTGGAGCCAGACATTGAAAAGCTCCCCGCAATGCCGATCAGATGATTGGAAAACGGTTTCGCAAAACTTAAGAGAAAAACGTCGCGATCGCGTTAGCATTTCATTGATCATAACGCCGCGCACAAGGAATCAGAATTACCCCTGATTCCATTGGTCTTTTGATCTTGTCGAAGGACTCGCACGCGTTAACCCTCGCGCGCGATTCATTTCAGCTGCGCATTTTTCTCCGCCGCCAAGCTTAGCCGTGTCGCTGCGTATTCTTCAGAACGATGCACGCCTGCCCCGCCTTTTTGATCTTGCCGCACATGTCATTCGCAGCGTCGCGCGTGTCGGCGCCGACGCGCACCTGATAAAACGTCCGTGTCCCCCGGCTTCGGAATACCGAACTCAGCAGGCTGGGATCGCGTTCGCCGATCACGGCACTCAGGCGTTTCATGGACCGGGCATACATCGCCAAGGCCTTGTCACGCGAGAAACCTGCCGCCAGTTGCACGCCCCATGGCGCATCCGCGCCAAGCTTCACCCGCTGCTCGAGCTCCGCGACGAACGGATTCGGCGCGCGCTTCAACAACGCCATCAGGTCGCGGCAACCGGCCGGTTTCTGTTGCTCCTTGATCGTACCGCTCTTTCCCGCCGCGGCCCAGTCATCGACCGAGGTGCCGGTGATCGCAGAAACATAGTTGCGCGTCTCCGACGGCATGTAGCCCGAGCCTGCCAGCCACTCCTGCACGCGCCGCGGCCCGGCATTGTAAGCCGCCGCAGCAAGGCCGAGATTGCCGAACTGGTCGCGCAACTCGCGCAGAAACTCGGCCGACTTCGGCAGCGCCTGCACCGGATCGAACGGATCGAGCAGCCGCCGTTCGCTGGCGGTACCGGGCATGAACTGTGCGACGCCCTGCGCGCGCTGGCCGTTGCGCGTCACCGGCCCCACCGCATCCGGCTGAAACCGGCTCTCCTGCCAGATCACGCGCGCGAAGAATTCCAGCGGCAGGCCGTTGGCCGAAGCCGCGGATTCGATCATCAGACACATCGCCTCGCGCGCATCGGATTCCTTTGCCGATGGCAGGGGCTCTGGCGGAGGTTTGCTGTCGGACCGTGCGTTCGGTTGGGGAGCGGGCTTTGCAGCCGAAGGCACATCCGGTCCTTGCGGCTTCTCGTCGGACTTCGGTTCCGATGGAACTGACGATACCGCCGGTGCGGACGGAGCCGGATCACCCGCCCGCGCGGCATCCGTGACCAGCACCGCGCCGGCAACCAGTCCCGCCAGACACAGCCTCGGAAACCGTCGCTCCATTTCACAAGCCTCCCAGACAAGCATGTCGAAAAGCGGATCGATCAACGCCGTGCCGTCGAACCTCGTGGATATTTACCCTAATGCGACCCGGCCCGCGTGGGTCATGGCGACGCCCGCCGGGGTCGCTTAGTTTGGCGGGATGCACATCGAGACCGCGACCGACAATGCCAATGGTTCCGAACCGGCCACGGCGCCGGATGACGACGTTGCGCCTGTGGTCTATGTGGACGACGCGAGCGGTTTCGGAACAACCGCAGCGCGGCGGCCTCGCCGTTCGTCCCTTATCCTGAAACGCCTGATGGCCATGGCCACGGCGCAATATGTCATCGTCACCCTGCTGATCGGACTTGCCGCATTGACGATCGCGCAGCAGGCGTCGCAGGCCATCGATGCGAAACTGTCAGCGATCACGCAGGCCCTGAAACGGTTCTGAACCCGCACGCCAGGCACAAAGCAAAAGCCCGGCGATCATCGCCGGGCTTTTGTCTTTTCATCGTGAGGAACCGCGTTCGCCGTTCAGGCTTTCACCAGAGGCTTGGCGGGCCCATCGTTGCCTTTTGGCGGCTTGCGCGATGCGCTGCGCTTGCGACCGCTTGGCAGCTTCTCGGGCTTCGGCGTCACCGGACCTTCGACAAACTCGAAACCGATTTTGTCGAGGCCCTGCTCGTCCTTCGCCAGAATGACGCGCACATGGCCGCCGCTCTTGAGCTTGCCGAACAGAACTTCGTCCGCCAGCGGCTTCTTGATGTACTCCTGGATGACGCGAGCCATCGGCCGCGCGCCCATCTGCTCGTCGTAGCCTTCCTTGACCAGCCACGCCTTGGCTGGCTCGGACAGTTCGATCGTGACATCGCGGTCGGCAAGCTGCGCCTCGAGCTGCATCACGAATTTCTCGACCACCATGCCGATCACATCGGTGTCGAGATGCGCGAAGGACACGATCGCATCCAGGCGGTTGCGGAATTCCGGCGCGAACTGGCGGTTGATCGCCTCGTGATCCTCGCCCTCCCGCTTGCTGCGCGTGAAACCGAATGCGGCCTTGGCCATATCGGCCGCGCCCGCATTGGTCGTCATGATCAGAATGACGTTGCGGAAGTTGACCTGCTTGCCGTTATGGTCGGTCAGCTTGCCGTGATCCATGATCTGCAGAAGCACGTTGTAGAGATCCGGATGCGCCTTCTCGATTTCGTCCAGCAGCACCACGCAATGTGGATGCTGGTCGACGCCATCGGTGAGCAGCCCGCCCTGATCGAAGCCGACATAGCCCGGAGGCGCGCCGATCAGACGCGACACCGTATGCCGCTCCATGTACTCGGACATATCGAAGCGGATCAGCTCGACACCGAGCGTCGAAGCCAGTTGCTTGGCCACCTCCGTCTTGCCGACGCCGGTCGGGCCGGAGAACAGGTAGGAGCCGATCGGCTTCTCCGGTTCGCGCAGGCCCGCGCGTGACAGCTTGATCGACGCCGCCAGCGACTCGATCGCCTTGTCCTGACCGAACACGGTGCGCTTGAGCGTCGCCTCCAGCGCCTTGAGCACCTCGGCATCGTCCTTGGAGACGGACTTCGGCGGAATCCGCGCCATGGTCGCGATGGTGGTCTCGATTTCCTTGATGCCGATGGTCTTCTTGCGCTTGTTTTCCGGCACCAGCATCTGCGCCGCGCCCGACTCGTCGATCACGTCGATCGCCTTGTCCGGCAGTTTGCGGTCGTGGATGTAGCGCGCCGAGAGATTCACCGCAGCCTCGATGGCCTCGTTGGTGTACTTCAGCTTGTGATAGTCCTCGAAGTACGGCTTGAGGCCCTTGAGAATCGCGGTTGCATCCTCGACCGTCGGCTCATTGACATCGATCTTCTGGAACCGGCGCACCAGCGCGCGGTCCTTCTCGAAGTGCTGGCGATATTCCTTGTAGGTGGTCGAGCCCATGCAGCGCAGGGACCCCGAGGCCAACGCCGGCTTCAGCAGATTCGACGCATCCATCGCGCCGCCAGAGGTCGCGCCCGCGCCGATCACCGTGTGGATCTCATCGATGAACAGGATCGCATTGGGATGCGCTTCCAGTTCCTTGATGACCTGCTTCAGACGCTCTTCGAAATCGCCGCGATAGCGCGTGCCCGCGAGCAGCGTACCCATGTCCAGCGAGAACACGGTCGCGGCGGACAGCACCTCCGGCACTTCGCTGTCGACGATGCGCTTGGCGAGGCCTTCGGCAATCGCCGTCTTGCCGACGCCGGCTTCGCCGACGAACAGCGGATTGTTCTTCTGGCGGCGGCACAGCACCTGAATCGCACGGTTGATCTCGGCGTTGCGGCCGATCACCGGATCGATCTTGCCGTCACGCGCCTTCTTGTTGAGGTTGACGCAATAAGTCTCGAGCGCCTCCCCCTTCTTCTTGGTGTCTTCGTTGCCCTTGGTATCGGCTTCCTCGTCGACGCCGCGCACCGGTCGCGCCTCGGACACGCCGGGACGCTTGGCGATGCCGTGGCTGATGTAGTTCACCGCGTCATAGCGCGTCATGTCCTGCTCCTGCAGGAAGTACGCGGCATGGCTCTCGCGTTCGGCGAAGATCGCGATCAGCACGTTCGCGCCGGTCACTTCCTCACGTCCGGAGGACTGGACGTGAATCACCGCGCGCTGCACGACGCGCTGGAATCCGGCCGTCGGCTTGGCATCGTCCGCGCCTTCCGCGACCAGATTCTCAAATTCGGTTTCGAGATAGTTGACCAGGCTGCCACGCAGCTTGTCGAGATCCACGCTGCAGGCGCGCATCACGGCCGCAGCGTCGGAATCGTCGATCAGCGACAGCAGAAGATGCTCAAGCGTCGCATATTGATGATGACGCTCGTTGGCGATTGCCAGCGCACGGTGCAGGGATTGTTCAAGGCTCTGAGAGAAAGTCGGCATTCGCGTCCCTTATGGCCCCCGCCACTCCTCGATCGTTTGTCGTCCGGTCCGGCTTGATCAGTTCCTGCAACCTTTAAGCGTTGTCGGTTCGATCCGGTTCCCAGCTGCCGGATCGTATCCAGAGGCTACTTCTTTTCCATCACGCATTGCAAAGGATGCTGGTGTTTTCGCGCAAAGTCCATCACCTGCGTCACCTTCGTTTCAGCGACCTCATATGTAAAAACGCCGCATTCGCCGATGCCGTGATGATGCACATGCAACATGATCGTTGTCGCGGCTTCAACGTCCTTGTTGAAGAATTTCTCCAGAACATGAACCACGAACTCCATCGGAGTGTAGTCGTCGTTCAGGATCAGGACGCGATACAGATTCGGCCGCTTGGCTTTCGGCTTGACCTTGGTGATGACCGAGGTCCCCGGGGCACCGGGCCCACCGCCAGTGTTGTCATCCTTGCTCATGCGCGGACTGACGTCGCTCGCTCGCCCACCCGCCATGACTGGCGATGCGATCGATTCCGGATTTGTAGGCACTTGCAGCATGACTGAGAGTTCGAAATCCCCATAAACGACGCCGCGCTGATGGCCGAACGCCCGCCGACGACATTAACAATATGGGTCGCTATGGCTTCGCCCGCAAGCAGGCCGTGCCTGCAGGAAATCCAGTGCATAAACGCCGTTCCGCTCTTCCTTTGGGGCGGACCGTAGTTAATGGCGCCCCCTCGGAATTGTCTCGAATGGATCGGAGCGCGTTACGTCATTGTTGGCGATAAGCGCCGAAATGGGGCGCTGGCGGACATTTTATGGGACATTTTACGTAGATTGGCGGCAACTTTTACCGCGTTTTCATGGGCCCGGCCCTACCACATGGCTCAACCTGTTTTGGGTGACCGCCATGGCCATGACATCGATTTTCGAACGTTTCCGGTCTTCAAACCCCTGCCCATCAGGCGATTCGATAAAATTTGATCGAAACGGGCAACCCGATCTTCACAACGATGACGGGACGCAGGGCGCAGCGGACACCTTCCCATCCGGTGTACCCGGGATTCATCGCAGCATTTTACTACCTCTTCATCCCTGCGGCCTTACGCCCACCCCGGAACCTCATTCTTTTGGTGATGCCATGACTGCAGCATCGTTTTTCAATCAGGCCCGTACCCTAGCAAAGCGTTTCCACCGCGCCGAGGCCGGCAACATCGCCGCGATGTTCGCAATCGCCCTGATCCCCATTATGGGCGCGGTCGGCGGCGCGATCGACTATGCCCGCATCAACAACGCCCGGACCGCCATGCAGGCGGCGCTCGATACTGCGGCCTTGATGGTTTCCAAGGACGCGACGAGCACGATGACGGCGTCCCAGATCAATCAAAAGGCGCAGGATTACTTCAACGCGCTCTACAAGCACTCCGAAGTGCAGAACATCATGGTGAACGCGACTTATACAAACAGCACCAGCAAAGGCTCGCAGATCGTCATGACAGGCTCCGGCACCATGCCGACCGACTTCCTGCAGGTGGTGGGCTATCCCAGCCTGACCTTCGGCGCGAGTTCGACCACGGTCTGGGGGACGACCAAACTCCGCGTGGCTCTGGTGCTCGACAACACCGGCTCGATGTCCAGTTCGGGCAAAATGACCGCCCTGAAAACCGCGGCAAAGAACCTCATCGATACGCTCAGCACCGCGGCGAAGACCAACGGCGACGTTTACATTTCCGTCATCCCGTTCGCCAAGGACGTCAACGTCAGCAGTATCGCCACCACCAGCAGCACGTGGCTGCGCTGGGATCTGGGACAGTGCTATCAGTCAAACGGCAGGAGTTCGACCTGGAAGGGCTTCATAACCCAAAGCGAATGCCAGGCCATCGGCAACTCGTCCTGGACTGCGACAACCAAGACCGGCTGGACCGGTTGTGTCTCGGATCGCTACAACACGCCGACAGCCTATGACACGCTAAGCTCTGCCCCCTACACCACGGTCCAGACGGCACCGAATGTGTCCGACCACAACACGCAGTTCCCGGCGGAAAATTATCCGGACTGCCCGACCTCGCTCATGCCTTTGTCCTATGACTGGACGGCCCTGAAAAACAAGATCGATGCCATGCAACCGCAAGGCAACACCAACCAGGCCATCGGCATGGCGTGGGGCTGGCTCTCTCTGCTCCAGCAGTCGCCATTCGACGCGCCGGCGGAAGATCCCAACTACAAGTATACGAAGGCCGTCATTCTGCTGTCGGACGGCGACAACACGCAGAACCGCATCAGCACGACGGCGTCCGCGATCGACGCCCGCCAGAAGCTGCTATGCGACAACGCAAAGGCCGCCGGAATCCAGATTTACACGATCCAGGTGAACACCAACAACGACAACAATTCCAGCGTGATGTCGTACTGCGCGAGCAGCACCAGCAACTACTTCTCGACCACGAGCGCCAACGGCATCAACACGGCGTTCAGTTCGATCGGCACCTCGCTCTCGAAGCTGCGCATCGCGAGGTAACCGCCGCCGCAAACACCGCATCAATAAAAAAGCCCGGCGTGAGCCGGGCTTTTTCTTTAATGGAAAGTCGAATTAGTGAGTGGTCGGAGCAACCTTGGCTACGAACGTCTCGAAAGGCTTGAATGCCTGCTTGGCGAGATCGCTGTAGAGTTCGCCGATCTTCTGCGACTCGGCAACGAAGGTCTCATACGAGGTCTTGGCGAACTCGGTCTGAACTTCGATGGCCTTCTCGACAGACTTCACGCCGGAAAGCTTTTCGACAAAGGACTTGGTGTCTTCGAAAGACTTCTTGGCATAATCGCCGTAAGCGGTCGCGATGGCCTGCAGGCCGTTCGAGAACGAATTGGCGGACGAGATCGCGGCGTCGAACTGCTCTTTGCCGTACTTCTGAATTTCTTCGATTTGAGCCATTAACAGAGTCCTTTCCCAGACTAAAAACCTGCACATGCCGGGAAGGTTACCCCGGCTCCCTAACCACGCCCCCACATACCGCGCTGCACAAAAAATGTCAAGAATCTGGTGCGTCGCACAATTGTCTTAAATCCGGGACTAATCCCACGCATCGTGGCAACGGTTGCTTAACCGTTTCGAAACCGTCCCGACCTACTTTGATTCCCTGCGCTTTTCACGTTCCTGACGCCTCCGAAAAGCGAAGTTGTTCCAAAACCTTAGCCGGATGACCTGGATATCCGGCCAGACGTGCCGGAGCAGCGGCTTCACATGGACGGCGCGGCCTCATGATCAGCCGATGCCGGACCAAATTTGGCCTCAGAACGAGGCGAATAAACTGGGAATCGGACGGGGAATTTCATGCTCGGAGTCAAATCGTCGGCGTCAGCGCGCGCGCTTCGTCTTTGCCTTCTTGGCGTCGCCACCATCTCCGTGGCCGTGGCCATCACAACCGACACAGCCGATGCGCGCCGACGCTCCCGTCACCGCCATCACCACGCGGCGGTGTCGAGCTACAATCCCGCCTTCTCCTCGATCATCGTCGATGCCAATTCGGGCAGCACGCTGCAGGCCACCAGCGCGGACGGCCTGCGTCACCCCGCTTCGCTCACCAAGATCATGACGCTCTATCTGCTGTTCGAACAGCTCGAGAGCGGCAGGATGAAACTCGACACGCAGATGAACGTGTCGCAGCACGCGTCCGTGCAGGCGCCCACCAAGCTTGGACTGCGGCCCGGCCAGACCATCCGCGTCGAGGATGCGATCAAAGGTCTCGTCACCCGTTCCGCCAATGACGCGGCCGTGGTGATTTCCGAAGCTATCGCCGGCGATGAAGACGATTTCGCGAAGCTCATGACCCGCAAGGCGCGCGCGCTCGGCATGAGCAAGACGGTTTACAAGAACGCGTCCGGCCTTCCGGACGATGCCCAGGTGACAACGGCACGCGATCAGGCCACGCTCGGCCGCGCCATTCAGGATCGCTTTCCGAAATACTACCGCTACTTCTCCACCGAGGCCTTCAACTATCGTGGCCGCGTGATCCGCAATCACAACCGGCTGATCGGTCAGGTCGAAGGCGTCGACGGCATCAAGACCGGCTACACCCGCGCATCGGGCTTTAATCTCGTCACCTCGATGAAGCGCGGCAATCGCTTTCTGGTCGGCGTCGTGATGGGTGGACGCAGCGGCGGTTCGCGCGACGCCATCATGCGCAACCTGCTTGCCGAACATCTCGACGAAGCTTCGACCCGGCGCACGGTCGCGGCGATCACCGAGCGCGGAAACGACGCCCGGGTTGCAGCCGTTGCGGACAACAATGACGACGGCGATGTGAAGCCAAAGCCGATGGTGCAGTCGCAGGGCGCGATCAAGGTCGCATCGACCGTATCGGAGCCCGTTCCGCTTCCCGCGCCGCGCGTCGTCGCGAAGGCAGCGGTCGAAGCAGAGGACAAGCCCGCTCCCGCGCCGCTGACCAGCGGCGTGATCTCGCAGCCGCTTTCCATCATCCCCGGATCGGCCGAACCGATGACTCCCGTGCGCGTCAGAACCGTTCAGGTCCGCATGGGCCAGACCAAGGTTGCATCGGCTGCGCCGGGCGCTCCTGCTCCGGTCGCAACCGCCGCCATTCCCGCGCCGCGCAAGGCGGAGGTCGCGGAAACATCGAAGAGCGTCGTCGCCGCGGCGGAAGCCGCGCCTGAACGCCGCGCAGAGCCCTGGCCAATGGCCTCCGCACAGTCCCGCAACGATTTTCCGGCCCCGCTTCCGGCCCAACCGAACACCAGCAACGGCATCGGTCAGGGCATCATCGGCGCTGTCCCCGCTCCGTCTTCTTCGACAGCGCCGCATGCACAGACGCTGGCCTATGCCGATCCGAACCGCGGCGCGCCGCCCTCCACCCTCGGCGCGCAAGCTGCCGCACTCCAAGCTTCGTCCGCGCCGCAGCCTGTCCAGCAAGTCGCAATGGCGCAGCCGCAGCCCATGCAAACGATCCAGCAGAACGGCGCCATCAAGGCGACCGCCCGGTCCGGCTGGATCATCCAGGTCGGTGCGCTTGAAAGCGAAAGCGAAGCCCGCCAGCGTCTCAATGAAGCGCGCGGCAGCGCCAGCAAACTGCTGGGTGATGCCGAACAGTTCACCGAGACGGTCTCGAAG
>Ga0153956_1001882_pt1 | contig 17003 bp, 14 predicted proteins | sample TSFL040MetaG_FD_104704 | JGI IMG/M metagenome (GOLD analysis project Ga0153956, IMG submission 104704) | Attine ant fungus gardens microbial communities from Florida, USA - TSFL040 MetaG | ecosystem: Host-associated > Fungi > Mycelium > Unclassified | place: USA: Florida, Wekiwa Springs...
ACCCGCGCACGCACGATGGCGCTGGCTTCGCCTGCTGGCGCATCGCCCTGCAGGTCGGCCGCTGGCAGCCGCGGTACCTGCACATGCAGGTCGATGCGGTCCAGCAGCGGGCCGGAAATGCGTGCGCGGTAGCGGGCAACGGCTTCACCCGAGCAGCGGCAACGGCCGCTGCGGTCGCCTGCCCAGCCGCAGCCGCACGGGTTCATGGCGGCCACGAGCTGGAACCGGGCCGGGAATTCGGTGCTGCGCGCGGCGCGGGCGATGGTGACGATTCCGGATTCCAGCGGTTCGCGCAGGACTTCCAGGGCGTGGCGGTTCCACTCGGGCAACTCGTCGAGGAGCAGGACGCCGTTGTGCGCCAGGGACACTTCGCCGGGGCGCGGGTGCGAGCCGCCCCCGATCAGCGCGACCGCGCTTGCCGTGTGGTGCGGACATCTGAATGGACGTTGCCGCCAGCGCGCCGGGTCCAGCCCGCGGCCGCTGATCGAGGTGACGGCCGCGGTTTCCAGCGCCTCGGCCTCGCTGGCTTCGGGCAGGATGCCGGGCAGGCGCGAGGCCAGCAGGGTCTTGCCGCAGCCGGGCGAGCCGACCAGCAGCAGGTGGTGGCTGCCGGCGGCGGCGATTTCCAGTGCCCGCCGCGCCTGTGCCTGGCCGCGCACATCCATCAGGTCGGGCAGTGGTGCCGGTGCGATGTCCGCTGCCTGTGCGTCGGGCAGCGCTTTTTCGCCGGACAGCCCGGCGCAGACTTCCAGCAGGGTGCGGGCGACCTTCACCGATGCCTGCCGGGCAAGTGCGGCCTCGCTGGCATTGCCGGGCGCGACCACCAGCGTGCGTTGCTCGCGTGCGGCGGCCAATGCGGCCGGCAAGGCGCCGTCCACACCGCGCAGTTCGCCGGTCAGCGCCAGTTCGCCGATGAATTCGTGTGCGGCCAGCGCCTGCCGGTCGATCTGGCCGCTGGCGGCCAAGATGCCCAGCGCGATCGGCAGGTCGAAGCGGCCACCGTCCTTGGGCAGGTCGGCGGGGGCCAGGTTGATGGTGATGCGGCGTGCGGGGAATTCAAACTGCGCGCAGAGGATGGCGGCACGCACGCGGTCGCGCGATTCGCGCACGGCGGCCTCGGGCAGGCCCACGATCTGGGTGCAGGGCAGGCCGCCGGACAGGTGTACTTCCACCCGCACCGGTGGCGCATGCACGCCTGCGCGGGCACGGCTGTGCACCAGCGCCAGGCTCATGGCCGGCGCCTCAGGCGTCGCTGGCGGGGCGCTTTTCCAGTGCGGCGACGGCCTGTTCCAGCGCGTCGAGCTTCTCGCGGGTGCGCAGCAATACCGCGCGCTGCACCTCGAATTCCTCGCGGGTGACCAGGTCCAGCCTGGCCAGCCCGGCCTGCAGCGCGCTCTTGAAGGTGGCCTGCAGTTCCTCGCGCGATTCGCGCAGGCCTGGCGGCACCAGGTCGCTCAGGCGGCGGGCCAGCGCGTCGATGTGGTTCAGGTCGATCATGGGAGTCTCCGCAGTGCAGGCAGGCGGACCAAGACTGGCTGCCTGCCGCCTGAGCGGCCATCGGGTTCTGTTGCGTCGGGGCGTAAGGATAATGCGTAAATGGTGGTGGGGGGCAGGCCGCAGCTGCCCCGCCACGAGCGGGCAGGCTATTCTTGGACGGCACACCGACCGACTGGGAACCGACCGATGAAAATGATCATGGCCATCGTCAAGCCGTTCAAACTGGACGACGTGCGCGAAGCACTCGCCGAGCGCGGCGTGGCCGGCATCACCGTCACCGAGGTCAAGGGTTTCGGCCGGCAGAAAGGCCATACCGAGCTGTACCGTGGCGCCGAGTACGTGGTCGATTTCCTGCCCAAGGTGAAGATCGAGGTGGCAGTGACCGACGCCCAGGCCGACGAGGTAGTGGAAGCCATCGTCAAGGCTGCCGGCACCGGCAAGATCGGCGACGGCAAGGTGTTCGTCTACGACCTGGGCAGCGTGGTGCGCATCCGCACCGGCGAGCTGGACGCCGACGCGCTCTGATTGCATCGGGGCAGCCCCCCCCCCGGCCTGTGCCTGCCTGCTTCCCCTTCTCCCCGCGAAGCGCTGGATGAGGATGGATGCGCAGCGACGGTACTCGCCCTGCGGCTTGGCCCAGGAGCGTACCTGCGCGATGGTGCTTTGCCGGAAAGCTTCATCACGCAGCAAGCTGCGCTCCTGCGCACGCCTTGATATGGCGATGCAGGCCGTAGCGGCGGGGCTTGCCCTGCTGGTGTCGTCGGCAGGCCCCTGCCCGGCAAGCCCGGCAGCTGCGGAAGCATCCGAGCAGGCGCAGTTCGTGGCCATGCCCCGCCGGTTCTGCGGCATGCCGGCATCAGGCGCGGGTGGCGTAATTCCACGGGGTGTGCGGGAACTTGCTGGCAATTGGCGCAGGAGCGCACTTCAGTGCGCTGTATTGCTGAGTCTGCGTTTGCTTACGCCTTGATGTGGCAGTACAGCCGCTTCCAGGTGTTGCGGATCGCGCGCACCCAGCCCGGCTCGGCCAGCAGCGTGGCCTGCTCCGGGGTCGGGCCGTGGCCGGTCAGGCGCTGGCGCATCTTGGCCAGGTTCTTCATGTCGCCGCGGCGCAACTGGCGGTTGATCGGGCCATTGCGCAGCCAGCGCGGGCTGCGCCAGGCCGAGGTGAAGTCCAGCAGCACCGGTACGCCGGCGCTGACCACGACGTTGGTACCGTGCAGGTCATTGTGGGTGATGCCGGCCGCATGCAGGCGCGACAGCGCGTCCTGCAACTGCTCGAACACTTCCTGGTTGATGCCCCGCATCCCGGTGCTGAGCGTGGTGCCGGGCACGAATTCCATGCCCAGCGCCAGCCCGCCGATGGTACCCAGCAAGGCCGGGGCGTGCTTCCAGCCCTGCAGGCGCTGCAATACCTTCGCCTCGCGACGCACCAGCAGGCGTGCGACAGGCGACAGCACGGTGCCGCGGTAGCGGCGATAGTCCTTGAGCACCGCCGGGCGGCCGTGGAGTTCGGTGCGGTAGACGTCCGGTTCGAGCAGGCGCTCGCCGCGTTTGAGCAGGTCGATGACGGGAGCGGCAACGGCGTCGCCGCTGCCCTCGCAAAGGGCAGGCAGGGTATTCATGGGGTTGTTCCTGACGCGGCGGGCGCGCAAGCGCGTCTGACAGTGCCGGTCTGCGTGGCCCGTGGGCCGGAAAGGAGGCCGGTAATTTTAAAACTGGCCGGTCCATGAATCCTTAATGTCAAAAAAATGTAGGAGCCGCGATCCGGAATGGATCGTTGCATGCGCGCGGTACTGCCGCGGCACAGGCATGAAAAACCCCGCGCCGGCGAGCGGCGCGGGGTCCGGGTGTTGCCCGGCGATGGCAGCGGGGCTTATTCGCCCAGCGCCTTGGCCACGAACGGCGGGCTGACCAGCACGCCGGTGTGCAGCGGGGCGGTGTAGTACAGCGTGTCGAACGGCTTGGCGGCGGCATCTTCCTGGCGGAAGCCGAAACCGAAACCGGCCTGCTTGCTGGCCACGGTCACCGACCACCAGCCGGTCGGGTAGCACGGCTGCGGGAACGGCAGGGTCTTGAACGACTGGAAGCCGGCTTTGCCCATTTCCGCGCGCATGTCCTTGATCAGGTCCAGCAGCGCCAGCGGCGATTCGCTCTGCTGCACCAGCAGGCCGTCGTCCTTCAGCGCGCGGAAGCAGCTCTCGAAGAAGGCCTTGTTGAACAGGCCCTCGGCCGGGCCGACCGGGTCGGTGGAGTCCACGATCACCACGTCCACGCTGCCCGGGGCGCAGTTGGCCATGTAGGCCACGCCGTCGTCGAACAGCAGTTCGGCGCGGGCGTCGCCGTTGGATTCGCACAGTTCGGGGAAGTGCTTCTCGGCCATGCGCGTGACCTGCTCGTCGATGTCGCACTGGGTGGCGCTTTCCACGCCCGGGTGCTTGAGCACCTCGCGCAGGGTGCCGCAGTCGCCGCCGCCGATGATGACCACGCGCTTCGGGTTGGGGTGGGTGAACAGCACCGGGTGGCTGATCATCTCGTGGTAGAAGAAGTTGTCCCGGGTGGTCAGCATCATGGCGCCGTCGATGACCATCAGCCTGCCCCAGTCGGTGCTGTCGTAGATCTCGATCTTCTGGAACGGCGACTGCACCTCGTCCAGCTTGCCGGTGATGCGGAAACCGATGGCCGAGCCGGTCGGCTGGAAGTGTTCGATGAACCAGTTGTCGTTGGTGGTCATGGCGATGCTCCTGGGAGGAAGGGCAATTCCTTCTCCCCCCGGGAGAAGGTGGCGCGAAGCGCCGGATGAGGGTGCGGGCGAAGCCTCGTGCAATCAAACACCGCGAGGCTTCGCCCGTACCCTCACCCCAACCCCTCTCCCGGCGGGAGAGAGGCCTGAAGGCGCGGGCGCGGATTGTAACGGACCCTTGTCCCCCAGGCGTTAGAATGCGCGTCCTTTCCGACCCACAGCCGAGAGTTGCTACGCCGATGAGCGATTGGTCCCTCGACCAGGCCCGCAAGACCTATTCGATCCCGCACTGGTCCGACGGTTATTTCGATGTCGATGCCAACGGGCACGTCGTGGTGCGCCCCACCGGCGCGCAGGGCCCGGCCGTGTCGCTGCCGGAAATCGTCGATTCGGCCCGCGCCGCCGGCGCCAAGCTGCCGCTGCTGGTGCGCTTCCCGGACATCCTCGGCCAGCGCCTGGGCAAGCTGCAGGCCGCGTTCGCCCAGGCCCAGGCCGACTGGGACTACCGCGGCGGCTATACCGCCGTGTACCCGATCAAGGTCAACCAGCACCAGGGCGTGGCCGGCACGCTGGCCAGCCACCACGGCGAGGGCTTCGGCCTGGAGGCCGGCTCCAAGCCGGAGCTGATGGCGGTGCTGGCGCTGAGCCGGCCGGGCGGGCTGATCGTCTGCAACGGCTACAAGGACCGCGAATACATCCGCCTGGCGCTGATCGGGCGCAAGCTCGGCCTGCAGACCTTCATCGTCATCGAGAAGCCCTCCGAGCTGAAGCTGGTGCTGGAGGAATCCCGCGCGCTGGACGTGAAGCCGGTCATCGGCGTGCGCATGCGCCTGGCCTCGCTGGGCGCCGGCAAGTGGCAGAACAGCGGTGGCGACAAGGCCAAGTTCGGCCTGTCCCCGCGCCAGCTGCTGGACCTGTGGAAGACCCTGCGCGACACCGAATATGCCGATTGCCTGAACCTGCTGCATTTCCACATGGGCAGCCAGATCAGCAACGTGCGCGACATCGCCAACGGCATGCGCGAGGCCACCCGCTACTTCGTCGAACTGTCGCGCCTGGGGGCGAGGATCAGCCACGTCGATGTCGGCGGCGGCCTCGGCATCGACTACGAAGGCACCCGCTCGCGCAGCTACTGCTCGATCAACTACGGCCTGAGTTCCTACGCCAGCAACATCGTGCAGCCGCTGGCCGAAGCCTGCGAGGCCCATGGCCTGCCGCAGCCGCGCATCGTCACCGAGTGCGGCCGCGCGATGACCGCCCATCATGCGGTGCTGATCGCCAACGTGGCCGAAGTGGAGCAGGCCGCCGAAGGCCGGGTGCCGGAAGCGCATGCCGACGAGCCGGCGGCGATCCGCCACCTGCGCGAGATCCATGACGAACTGGACGTACGCCCGGCGGTGGAGCTGTTCCACGAGGCCCAGCACTTCCACGCCGAAGGCCTGGCTGCCTATGCGCTGGGGCAGATCGACCTGCCCCAGCGGGCGCGCATCGACGACCTGTTCTACGCCATCGCCAATGGCGTGCGCGCGCGCCTGAGTTTCGACGAAAAGAGCCACCGCCCGGTGCTGGACGAGCTCAACGAGCGGCTGGTGGACAAGTACTTCGTCAACTTCAGCGTGTTCGAATCGATCCCCGACGTGTGGGCCATCGACCAGGTGTTCCCGATCGTGCCGATCGAACGGCTGGACGAACGCCCGCAGCGCCGCGGCATCATCGCCGACATGACCTGCGACTCCGATGGCATGGTCGAGACCTACGTAGAGAACGAGAGCCTGGACAGCTCGTTGCCGCTGCACGCGCTGCGCCACGGCGAGAGCTACCGCATCGGTTTCTTCCTGGTCGGCGCGTACCAGGAAATCCTCGGCGACATCCACAACCTGTTCGGCGACACCGATGCGGTGGAAGTCAGCGTCGATGGCAGTGGCTACCGCATCGCCCAGCAGCGCCGGGGCGACACCACCGACGTGATGCTCGACTACGTCGGCTACAAGCTGGATGACCTGCGCGCCGCCTACCGCCAGCGCGTGGCTGCCGCCAACCTGCCGGCCGCGCGTGCGGCCGAGCTGGACGCGGCGCTGGAAGCCGGCCTCACCGGCTATACCTACCTGAGCGACGAACCGCTGGGCTGAACGGCCTTTCGTGCAGTTGCCATGTCTGCGTGGCAACTGCACGAGCCTTGGACGGCGGGGTATGGTGCAACGCGATACATCCGCAGCGGAATCATGCGATGAGTACCGGCATCCCGACATCCTTTTTCAAGTTCATCAGTGTTCGCGGCGGGCTTGCCGTGCTGGAAAAGACGACCATCGGCTACCGGCAGGCACTGGACCTCAATGATCCATTCGAGCTGCAACCTGCGATAACCCATCACACGCGGTGTGCGAAAGAGCCGGGCTTGATCGGGGCCGCGAACGGGGACGACGACGCTGCCTGGTCGGTGGCGCGTTTTGACAGGTTGCCCGATTACCGGGAACGCGTGCGGGAGTACGCCCGAACACATGCGGTGTTGTCGCTTTCCGGCACGGTCGATGCCACTGCCTTGTTGGATGCCACGACGGGGCATGAGGACGATCCGCGCCGGAATCTGCTGATGTGGGCGTACTACGGCGAAGGCCACAAGGGGCTTGTTCTGGAGTTCGGTGCGGAGGTGTCCAACATTGTGCCGCAGGCCGTGCATTACGATGAAGAACGCGCGGAATTGACGTTTGAAGACATAGACGAGAATCCCGTGCTGCCCTATCTGCAGAAAGGGAGCGTGTGGAGCCATGAGCGCGAGTGGCGGATCGTGATTCCCGTTGATGATGCAATGGAGAGGTGTGACCCCACCTGCTACCTGTCGCCATTCCCGCCGCAGGCGTTGCGTTCGGTGACCATTGGCTGCAACGCTGCCGAAGAGACGGTTGATGCCGTTCGCCAGGCGCTTTGGGGGAGAGAGAAATATGCCCATGTGGCCTTGCGCCGCGCTCGCATATGCAAGAAAAAATTCCAACTGGAGTTCTTTCTGGAATATCCAAGCAACGAGGTAGTTGATGGAAAACGTGTCGTTGGATGGAGCAATTCATCCGAGTTCGGGGCGGATTTGATCACCACGCAGCGGCGGCCAACGGCGTAGCGGGGAGATGGCGGCGCGCGTTCGGGTTTATCGTGTACATGCCGGTCTGAATTCGGCGCGCGCGGAATGCCATGTGCAGCACGGATATTTTGCGTGCACCGGCGGCGATACGGCGGCACGGCTGGAGTGCGCGGGCCGTGCCATGTGCCGAATCAAGGGCGGCGGCAGAACGGCTACTGCGTCCATGCCGCCGGAACACTGACCTGCGCGGCAAGCGTCAGCCCGCGCGCGCGACCTGGAAGCCGGCGAAGGACTGGCTGACCGGCATGAGTTCAAGCCGATTGATATTCAGGTGCGGCGGCAGGGTGGCGACCCAGAAGATCTGCTCGGCGATGTCCTGTGCGGTCATCGGGTTGGCGCCCTTGTACAGCTGGTCGCTGGCGGCCTGGTTGCCGTGGGTACGCACCAGGGTGAATTCGGTCTCGGCCATGCCCGGCTCGATCGCGGTCACGCGCACGCCGGTACCGTGCAGGTCCGCGCGCAGGCCCAGCGAGAACTGGCTGACGAAGGCCTTGGTGCCGCCGTAGGCGTTGCCGCCCGGGTACGGGTAGATCGCCGCGGTGGAGCTGATGTTGATGATGGCGCCGCGGCGCGCGATCAGCTTCGGCAGCAGGTGGTGGGTAAGGGTGACCAGTGCGGTGACATTGGTGTCGATCATGGTGCGCCAGTCGTCCAGGCTGGCGTGCTGCGCGGCGGCGGTGCCCTGGGCCAGGCCGGCGTTGTTGACCAGCAGGTCGATGCCGGCGAAGGCCGGCGGCAGGGCGGCCAGTGCCGCTTCCATCGCGGCGCTGTCGCGGATGTCGAAGGCGGCGGCGTGCACCGTGTCCGCGCCGAATTCGTCTACCAGTGGCTGCAGGCGTTCGGCGCGGCGGCCGGTGGCGATCACTTTCCAGCCGGCGGCAGCGAAGCGGCGGACGGCGGCGGCGCCGAAACCGGACGTGGCGCCGGTGATCAGGGCGGTCTTGGACATGGGCGGGTTCCGTGGAAGGGGGGCGGTGATTTTCGCACCTTGCCTGCCGCAGGGGCGCGGTCTGCCGGACCTGTGTGATCCGGGAGCCATGCAGGAGCGCACTTCAGTGCGCGATCCGGCCCTGCCGGGAAAGCCCCATCACGACTTATATCGCTCCTGTGTTGGAGTGCCGGGATGTGGTGTGCGAAGCAAGCCAGCACCTATCTTCTTCCGGATAGAGAAGACGTCCCCGAGGGGGTGAGGATGCGGGTGAAGTCTTGTGCGGTGAATGGCCAGTCGTAGATGCGGGACTTGTGCTGGCATCCTTTCTGCGAGGTCCCGGAGGCCCTCACGGCCGAGCCTCGGCGCATCGCCGGCACAAAGTGCCGTGCCGGCGAGCCCGACACCTGCGAATGCCTTTCCGGAAGAAACAGCCCCCTTGAGTCAAGGGGGCGCGCCGACAGGCGCGGGGATGTGGAGATAGCGGGCATGGGGCCCAAGGTTTGCTTCGCAAACCTTGGGGTAACACCGCCAAGCGGTGTTACTGCGCCTTGATCGCCATGGCCTGCAGGCCGCTGCCGTTGAGCTTGGCCTTGGCTTCGGCCAGTTCGCTGGCGGTGCCGTAGGGGCCCATGCGCACGCGGTAGACGGTGTTGCCGTTGATCTGGGCCGATTCCACGCGCGCGGCCAGGCCCATCATCGCCAGCTTGGCCTTGGTCATCTCGGCATCGCCGGAGGTACCGAAGGCGCCGGCCTGGAGGATGTAGCGGGTATTGCCCTCGCCGCTCGCCGCCGGGCTGGCAGCCAACTGCGGCGGTTGCGACGGCGTGCTCGAGGCTGCCGGGGCAGGCGTGGTGGCGGCAGGCTCGTTGCGGGCGGGTGCCGGATCGGCAGCGGCCACCTGGCGTGCGGCTTCGCTGATCGGGGCAGGCAGGGGCGCGGCAGCCGGCGGCACCGGCTTGCCTTCCAGTGCGGCCTGCGCGCGCTGCGCCTCGGTGGCCGGCGCCGCCGCACGCTCGGCGGCGGCGCGGCGCTGTTCCTCGGCGCGGGCGCTGGCGGCGAGCTCGGCGTCGGACATCTGCACTTCCTTGCCCGGCAGCAGGGTGTAGAAGTCGTACTGGGTGGCGGCGGGCTTGTCCGCCGGCTTTGCTGCCTCGGCCGTGGAAGGACGCGCCAGGTCGGTACCGCCGTCGATGTCGGCGTCGGCCACCGGCGTGGGTTGCGCGTCCGGGTTCGGCTGCGGACCTACCCGCAGGAAGCCGTCGCCGTTCTTCTTGAGCAGGTTCGGCGCGGCCAGGAACACCACGGCCGCGATTGCCGCGCCGGCCACCAGCCATACCCAACCAGGCGTGCCCGTGCTGCTGTTGCGCTTGGCCTGGTTCTTGCCGCGTCGTGCTGCCATGTCTGCCGCTTCTCCTGCTTACATCTTTTCCGGTGCGCCAACGCCCAGCAGGCCCAGGCCGTTGGCGAGGGTCTGCCGTGCGGCGCAGGCCAGGGCGAGCCTGGCGTTGCGTGCGGCGGTATCGTCCACCAGCACCGGCGTGCCGTGATACCACGTGTGGAAGGCATGCGCCAATTCACGCAGGTACTGCGCGACCTGGTGCGGCTCCAGCGCGACGCCGGCCGCTTCGACCACTTCCGGGTAGCGCGAGATCTCGTTCATCAGCTCCAGCGACAGCGCATCGTCCAGCTGCGACAGCGCGGCCAGGCCCTGCGCCTGGTCGTAGTCCAGCCCCTTCTCCTGCGCCTGGCGCAGCAGCGAGCAGACCCGGGCGTGCGCGTACTGCACGTAGAACACCGGGTTGTCGTTGCTCTGCTGGCGGGCCAGATCGATGTCGAAGGTCAGCTGCGAATCGGGCTTGCGCGCGATCAGGAACCAGCGCACCGCGTCGCTGCCGACTTCGTCGATCAGGTCGCGCAGGGTCAGGTAGCTGCCGGCGCGCTTGGACAGCTTCACCTCCTCGCCGCCGCGCATCACCGTCACCATCTGGTGCAGTACGTATTCCGGCCAGCCCTGCGGGATGCCCACGCTCAACGCCTGCAGGCCGGCGCGTACGCGCGCCAGCGAGCCGTGGTGGTCGGCGCCCAGTTCGGTGATGGCGCGTTCGTAGCCGCGCTGCCACTTGCTCAGGTGGTAGGCCACGTCCGGCAGGAAATAGGTGTAGGTGCCGTCGGACTTGCGCATCACGCGGTCCTTGTCGTCACCGAAATCGGTGGAGCGCAGCCACAGCGCGCCACCTTCCTCGTAGGTATGGCCGGAGGCGACCAGCTGGTTCACCGCCTCGGCGACCTTGCCGTCGGCATACAGCGAGCTTTCCAGGAAATAGATGTCGAAATCCACGCCGAACGCGGCCAGGTCCAGGTTCTGCTCGTTGCGCAGGTAGGCCACGGCGAAGCGGCGGATGGCCTCGATGTCTTCCGGGTCCTTGGCCGCCACCACCTGGCCGCCTTCCAGCTCGACGGTCTGGCCGAGCAGGTAGGCCTTGGCCACGTCGGCGATGTATTCGCCGTTGTAGGCCTCGGTCGGCCACTGCGCGTCGCCCGGCTTGAAGCCGCGCGCGCGCGCCTGCACCGAGCGGGCCAGGTTCTCGATCTGCACGCCGGCGTCGTTGTAGTAGAACTCGCGCTTGGCGTTCCAGCCGTTGGCTTCCAGCACGCGGGCGATGCAGTCGCCGATGGCGCCGGCGCGGCCATGGCCGACATGCAGCGGGCCGGTCGGGTTGGCCGAGACGTACTCGACGCCCACGCTGTGGCCGTTGCCGCTCAGGTTGCGGCCGTAGTCCTCGCCCTCGCGCAGCACGCTGCCCACTTCGCGCTGGAACGCCACCGGCGCCAGCTTGAAGTTGATGAAGCCCGGGCCGGCGATCTCGATGCTGGCCACGTCGTCGCTGGCCGGCAGCGCGGCGACCAGCGCCTGCGCCAGCGCACGTGGGTTGCTGCGCGCGGCCTTGGCCAGCAGCATCGCGGCATTGGTGGCGAAATCGCCGTGTTCGCGGGTCTTGGGTCGTTCGACCACGAATTCCGGCGGCAGGGTGTCGGCAGGCAGGGTGCCGTTGGCGCGCAAGGCTTCGATGCCTTGGCCGATCAGGGCGCGGAGTAGGGGTTTCACGTGACTGTCTGCTTGAAGCGCGGAACTGCACATTTTACCCGACCCGCGGGCGGGCCGCTCCGGCCGGTTCAGGAACGTGGTGGCGGCGTCTTCAGATCCAGCCGTGCGCGGCCAGCGACAACGGCGTGCCGTCGCCGACGATGAAATGGTCCAGCAGCCGTATCTGCACCAGGGCGAGCGCCTCGCGCAGGCGGGCGGTGACCACCCGGTCGGCGGCCGAGGGCTCGGAATTCCCCGATGGGTGGTTGTGGCCGACGATCACGGCGGCGGCGTTGTGGGCCAGTGCCCGCCGCACCACTTCGCGCGGGTGCACCTCGGCGCCGTCGATGGTGCCGGCGAACAGTTCCTCGAACGCCAGCGCCCGGTGCCGGGTGTCCAGGAACAACGCGGCGAACACTTCATGCGGCCGGGGCCGCAGGCGCCGGGCGAAATACAGCCCGGCCGAGGTCGGGTCGGTCATCGTGGTGCCGCGTTCCAGGTCCGAGGCGAGGTGGCGCTGGCCCAGTTCCAGCGCCGCCGCCAGCTTGCAGGCGCGGGCCAGGCCGATGCCGCGCAGCTGGGTCAGCTCGGCCGGGCTGCGGTCCAGCAGCCCACGCAGTGAACCGCATGCATGCAGCAGGTCGCGCGAGGTTTGCACTGCGTCCCGGCCACGCACGCCGGACCCGAGGAAGATGGCCAGCAGTTCCGCGTCGGACAGCACGCCGGCGCCGCGTTCCAGCAGCTTTTCCCGGGGGCGTTCGGTATCGGGCCAGTGGCGGATGTGCATGTGCGCAGCCTGCCCGCCACGCAGCCGCGATGTAATAAGCCGCCCGTGACCCTTCGGGTAAGCTAATCGTTCCTGTGCAGGTAGGACTTCCCACGTGACCGGCTTTCCCCTCAGTGTCCAGGCGCCTTCCCGGCCGTTGGACGGACACAAGCTGCTGCTGTGTGTCGGTGGCGGCATTGCCGCCTACAAGTCGCTGGAACTGGTACGGCGGCTGCGCGATGCCGGCGCCCGGGTGCAGGTGGCGATGACCGAGGGCGCGCAGCAGTTCGTCACCCCGCTGAGTTTCCAGGCCCTGTCCGGGCAGCCGGTGCGCACCACGCTGTGGGACAGTGCCGCCGAGCAGGCCATGGGCCATATCGAACTGGCGCGCTGGGCCGACCGCATCGTCATTGCCCCGGCCACCGCCGACCTGCTGGCGCGGCTGGCGCACGGCCACGCCGACGACCTGGTGACCACCCTGTGCCTGGCCACCACCGCGCCGCTGACGGTATGCCCGGCGATGAACCACCGCATGTGGCTGCACCCGGCCACGCAGGCCAACATCGCGCTGCTGCGCGAGCGTGGCGTGCAGGTGGTCGGGCCGGAAGACGGCCCCCTGGCCGAGGGCGAATCCGGTCCGGGCCGGCTGAGCGAGCCGGATGACATCGTCGCCGCGCTGGCCGGCAATGCCATGCCGGCGGCTTCCGCCACGCCCGGCCGGCTGCATGGCCTGCGCCTGCTGATCAGCGCAGGCCCCACCTATGAGGACCTGGACCCGGTGCGCTACGTCGGCAACCGCTCCAGCGGCAAGATGGGCTACGCGCTGGCCGCCGCCGCCGCCCGCCGTGGCGCGCAGGTGGTGCTGGTCAGCGGCCCGGTGCAGCTGGCCACGCCGGCCGGGGTGCAGCGGGTGGACGTGCGTTCGGCCGCGCAGATGCGCGAAGCGGTGCTGGCGGCGCTTCCGGCCGACATCTACATCGGCGCGGCGGCGGTGGCCGACTACACCCCGCGCCAGGTATCCCCGCAGAAGCTGAAGAAGACCGCCGGCAGCCAGACGCTGACCCTGGAGCTGGTGCGCACCGCCGACATCCTGGCCGAAGTGGCCGCGCAGGAGCAGGCGCTGAAGCTGGTCGTCGGGTTCGCCGCCGAAACCCACGACGTGGAGAAATACGCGCGCGGCAAGCTGGCCGACAAGCACCTGGACCTGGTCATCGCCAACCAGGTCGGGCTGGCCGGCTGCGGTTTCGAGAGCGACCAGAATGCGGCCACCGCCTACTGGAACGAGGGCCAGCGCGTCTTTGCGGATGCCGCCAAGACGCAGCTGGCCGAACAATTGCTGGACCTGATCGCCGAGAGGCTGGACGCATGAGCATGGACACCGCATTGCAGCCGTTGCAGGTGAAGCTGCTGGACCCGCGCTTCGGCGACGAATGGCCGCTGCCGGCCTACGCCACCGAAGCCAGCGCCGGCATGGACCTGCGCGCGGCGATCGAGGCGCCGATGACACTGGAACCGGGCGATGCGGCGCTGCTGCCCAGCGGCATCGCCATCCACATCGCCGACCCGGGCCTGTGCGCGGTGGTACTGCCGCGTTCCGGGCTGGGCCACCGCCACGGCATCGTGCTGGGCAACGGCACCGGCCTGATCGATGCCGATTACCAGGGGCCGCTGCTGATCAGCGTGTGGAACCGCGGGCGCGAGCCGTTCACCATCGAGCCGGGCGACCGCATCGCCCAACTGGTGGTGATGCCCATCGCCCGCGTGAGCCTGCAAGTGGTGGATACTTTTGCCGATAGTGCGCGTGGCGCGGGTGGATTCGGCCATACCGGCGTGCGCTGACCGGGGGAAACGCACGATGAGCCAAGGGAAGGAAAGCCCGCGCATCGCACTGGGCCGTTCGACGCCATTGCTGGCGGTGCTGCTGATGCTGCTTGCCGGCTGGTTCGGCTGGAACGCATACGGGCAATGGCAGCAGGCCAGCACCGGCACCGCGCTGGAACGCGCGCGCGACCAGGCCGTGGGCGAAGTGCAGAAGACAGTGGCCGCGCAGACCGCGCAGCTGGCCAGGCAACTCGAGCTGGAGCCGGTCAAGGCCGCGCTGGCCGCGGGCAACGCCGACGCCGCGGCTGCGGCACTGCGCGAGAAATGGAACGGCGTGGACGATGCGCGCGTGCTGGACAGCACGCTGGCCGAGGCCTACGCCGCCCCGGCCGCATTCGGGTATTCGCGCCTGGCCCTGCTGGAACTGGCGATGAGCGAAGGCAAGCCGGTCGCGCGCGTGGTGCGCGATGGCAACGGCCCGCGCCTCGGGCTGGCCGCACCGGTGCGGTTGCAGGGCCGGTCGGCGGTGGCCTATGTCCGCCAGCCGTTGACCCGGCTCACCGCCGCGTTCGACACGCTGGAATCGCCGGAACGTGCTTTCCTCGGCCTGCGCCAGGGTGGTTTCACCATCGCGCGCAAGGGTAGCGAGGCCCTGGGCAACGGTGCCGACGCGCTGGCGCGGCCGGTGGCCGATACCGGCCTGCGCGTGGTGGCCGAACTGCCTGACATGGAGGATGGCCCACTGGGCATGGGCGCAATCGCCTGCGCGATAGTGGCGGTGCTGCTGCTGGCTACCGCCGTGCTGTTGCTGGTGGGACGCAAGCGCCTGCGCCTGCCGCCGGTGCTGCGCCGGAGTGGCGAAGGGCAGGCGACGGAGGAAGGGTTCACCCTGAGCGAAACGCTGGCGCAGGAACCGCTGCCGGCATCGCCCGCGCCGCGCCCGCGGGATGGCGAGGACGAGGCTGCTTCTTCCGACACCGCCACGGTGGTGGTGGACCCGGGCATCTTCCGCGCCTATGACATCCGCGGCGTGGTCGGGCGTGAACTGACTCCGGCCGTGGCCGTGCTGATCGGCCAGGCCATCGGCAGTGCCATGCAGGCCCAGGGCCTGCGCGACGTGGTGGTGGGCCGCGATGGCCGCCTGTCCGGCCCGGAGCTGGTGGCCGGCCTGGTCGATGGCCTGCGCCGTGCCGGCTGCGATGTGATCGATATCGGCATGGCGCCGACGCCGGTGGTGTATTTCGCCGCCTACCACCTGCGCGCCGGCAGCTGCGTGGCGGTGACCGGCAGCCACAACCCGCCGGACTACAACGGCTTCAAGATCGTCATCGGTGGCGAAACCCTGTACGGAGAGGCCATCGCCGACCTGCATGCGCGCATCGCCGAAGGCCGCCTGCAGCGCGCCGAAACCCCCGGCGGGCTGCAGCAGCGCGAGGTCATCGGCGACTACGTGCAGCGCATCGCCGACGACGTGCAGCTGGACCGCCCGCTCAAGGTGGTGGCCGATGCCGGCAACGGCGTGGCCGGTGCGGTGGCGCCGCAGCTGCTGGAGGCCATCGGCGCCGAGGTGATTCCGCTGTACTGCGAGGTGGACGGCGAATTCCCCAACCACCACCCGGACCCGAGCGAGCCGCACAACCTGGAAGACCTGGTGCAGATGGTGCGGCGCTTCGACGCCGACATCGGCGTGGCCTTCGACGGCGACGGCGACCGCCTCGGCGTGGTGACCCGGGGCGGCCGGATCGTCTTCGCCGACCGCCTGCTGATGTTGTTCGCCGCCGACGTGCTGATGCGCACCCCCGGCGCGCTGGTGATCTACGACGTGAAGTGCACCGGCAAGCTGTCCGACTACATCCTGCGCAATGGTGGCAGCCCGATGATGTGGAAGACCGGGCACTCGCTGATCAAGGCGCGCATGCGCGAGACCGACGCCGAGCTGGCCGGCGAGATGAGCGGCCATTTCTTCTTCAAGGAGCGCTGGTACGGCTTCGACGATGGCCTGTATGCGGCCGCACGCTTGCTGGAGATCCTGGCCCAGCGCGAGGAAGACCCGGCGGAGGTGCTGGCCGAACTGCCCGATGCCGTATCCACCCCGGAACTGAAGGTGGCGGTGGCCGACGGCACCCAGCATGCGCAGGTGGCGCTGATCGTGGCCGCCGCGCAGGCCGGGGATTCGCCGTTCGCCGCCGCGCGCCTGTCCACCATCGACGGCCTGCGCGCCGATTTCAGCGATGGCTGGGGCCTGGTGCGTGCCTCCAACACCACGCCGGTGCTGGTGCTGCGTTTCGAGGCCGACGACGAGGCCGCGCTGGAACGGATCAAGGACTTGTTCCGCGAGCAGCTGCGGCAGGTACTGCCGGGCGGCACGGCGTTGACCTTCTGACGCTACGGGGGAACTCCCGGTTTGGCAGAGTGGGGGTTCCCCGCCTGCAATGCCGGGAGCGGGTCTGCCGCACGGCTCCGTGGGTTCGCTGTAATTGCCAGGGGCTTCGGTGCCTTCCCCCATTCCAGCACGGTGCGCTGTTGCTGGCGCGGCCTGCCGACGAAGCTCCAGGTGGTGCGGGTGAACCGATCAGAAAGCGATGCGCGCAGGCATCGTGCAATACCGTGAGCTGTCGTCGATATCTGGTTCCTGCTCCACCGGCTTGCCGGTCACCTCGCGCAGTCCCGATGTGCTTTCCATGCCTCGGGCAGCGGCTCCTTCCGCCCGCTCGGCGGCATCAGCCATGAATGCAGCGGGCTTTTACAAGCGTAGCCAGGCACGATTGCGCGCGCCTTGGAGCCCGGTGCCGGCAATGATTCCCGTATGCCGCTATCAGATTCCGTGGCATTGCCGGCTTCATCAATGATTCCGGCGGCATGCCCTGGTCGGGGTGCCCTGCTGGCGATACCGCACCGCGCCTTGCTTGAGCAGGAGCGTCCCCCTCTATCCCTCGCCTTCGCTTGGCGCCGGGCCCGGGGCATCGCAGCTCTGTTGGGCGGGCGACACGTCGATTTTCCGGGAGCTGCCGTCGGATTCCACCTTTTCAA
>Ga0153956_1001883_pt1 | contig 16987 bp, 17 predicted proteins | sample TSFL040MetaG_FD_104704 | JGI IMG/M metagenome (GOLD analysis project Ga0153956, IMG submission 104704) | Attine ant fungus gardens microbial communities from Florida, USA - TSFL040 MetaG | ecosystem: Host-associated > Fungi > Mycelium > Unclassified | place: USA: Florida, Wekiwa Springs...
GAATACGGCTTGCCCATCCACGCTGACCTCCGTCACAGCCAGCCCATGAATCACAAAATCACCCACAACGGAATCGGGCCGATATCTTTTCCGATTCAACCCGGTCGAATTCGACTCTAGCTGCCCCTCGGGTAAAGGTCGCAACCTCACACGGTGCGGCGATTTGGCCGAAGGGAAGCATTTCCCGAATTCTTCTCTGTTCCCGCAACGGCCCGGTTGGTGTCGAAGGCGAATGGCAGCCAACATGGCGCGACGTGGCGCGCATAGAGAGCCATTTGCCCGCAGCCATGGAGGCGTGGCGCAGACAGACTAAGGATCGCTATTTCCTGTCGCCCGAGAACTTCGAAAAAGCAGACTGGCGATCGCTATGGTCACGCAACTATTTCGGGTTCACTCGGAAAGGGCATCGCTTCCTGTACATCGATTTTGCGCCCAGACGGTATCGTGACGGCTTCGGCATGTGCGATGGCGGCCCCGCTTATTTCGGTATTGAGATCGATGCCGGCAGCGGATCGATCCTCGACCTGCAAGCGAACGGCATGGGTTGATATTCGCCGTCGGTGGCTCGAATAGGCCCAATGCCTCGCGTCACCGCCAAGATTTGCGGCCTCAGCACGCCCGAAACGCTCGACGCCGCGATCGCCGGTGGGGCGGGCCATGTCGGGTTCGTGTTCTACCCCCCTTCCCCCCGCGCGGTGTCGTTCGACGCGGTGCGCGGGCTGGCGGTGCGCGTACCGGGGCATGTCGCCAAGGTCGGGGTGTTCGTCGATCCGTGCAACGCGCTGATCGATCAGGCGGTGGACAGCGGCATGCTCGACGCGATCCAGCTACACAAGGTGACGCCCGAACGCGCCGCCGCGCTCAGGCGGCACAGCCGGCGTGAGGTGTGGGTCGCGGTCGCGGTCAAGACCCGCGCCGACCTCGATACCGCCGCCAACTATCGGCAAGCGGCGGATAAAATCCTCTATGACGCCAAGACGCCGGACGGCGCGCTGCCCGGCGGGATGGGCGTGCGGTTCGACTGGGGGCTGCTCGACGGCTTCGCCCATCCCCTGCCCTGGGCGCTGTCCGGCGGACTGACGGCGGACAATGTCGGCGAGGCGGCCCGCCGGACCGGTGCGCGGCTGGTCGACGCGTCGTCCGGCGTCGAGACCGCGCCCGGCGTCAAGGATGTGGACAAGATCGCCGCCTTCCTTCAGGCGGTGGGACAGTTATGACCGCCCCCAATTCCTATCGCGCGCAGCCTGACGAGCGCGGGCATTTCGGCCAGTTCGGCGGGCGCTACGTCGCCGAGACGCTGATGCCGCTGATCCTCGACCTCGAGCGCGAGTACCGCGCGGCGAAGACCGATCCGGCGTTCCGGGCCGAGTTCGACGATCTGCTGGAGCATTATGTCGGCCGCCCCAGCCCGCTCTATTTCGCCGAGCGGCTGACCGCGCATTACGGCGGCGCCAAGATCTATTTCAAGCGCGAGGAGTTGAACCACACCGGCGCGCACAAGATCAACAATTGCATCGGCCAGATCCTGCTCGCCCGCCGCATGGGCAAGACGCGCATCATCGCCGAGACGGGCGCGGGCCAGCACGGCGTCGCCACCGCGACGGTCGCCGCGCGGTTCGGCCTGCCCTGCACGATCTTCATGGGCGCGAAGGATGTCGAACGACAGAAGCCCAATGTGTTCCGCATGAAGCTGCTCGGCGCCGAGGTCGAGCCGGTAACGTCGGGCGCGCAGACGCTGAAAGACGCGATGAACGAGGCGTTGCGCGACTGGGTCGCCAACGTCCACGACACGTTCTACATCATCGGCACGGCGGCGGGGCCACATCCCTATCCCGAACTGGTCCGTGATTTTCAGAGCGTGATCGGCACCGAGACGCGCGCCCAGATCATGAAGGCGGAAGGCCGCCTGCCCGATTTGCTGATCGCGGCGGTCGGCGGCGGGTCGAACGCGATCGGGCTGTTCCATCCGTTCCTCGACGACCCCGACGTGGCGATGATCGGCGCCGAGGCGGCGGGCGAAGGGATGGACGGCAAGCACGCCGCCAGCCTCAACGGCGGGCTGCCGGGCATCCTGCACGGCAACAGGACCTATCTGTTGCAGGACGAGGACGGCCAGATCACCGAGGCACATTCGATCTCGGCGGGGCTCGATTATCCGGGGATCGGGCCGGAGCATAGCTGGCTGCACGACAGCGGCCGGGTCGACTACGTGCCCGTCACCGATACGCAGGCGCTGGAGGCGTTCCAACTGTGCTGCAAGCTCGAAGGCATCATCCCCGCGCTCGAAAGCTCGCACGCGCTGGCGGCGTTGGAGACCAAGGCGCGGGAAATGCGGGAAGATCAGATCATCGTCGTCAACGTCTCCGGGCGCGGCGACAAGGACATCTTCACCGTCGCCGAAGCGCTGGGGGTGGCGATATGAGTGCCACTTTCCTGCCGTCACCCCGGCCTTGTGCCGGGGTCCACGGTGCAGCAAGCGCTGGACAAGAAGTTCGTGGCAATTCGATTGCCGCCCGGTGGACCCCGGCACAAGGCCGGGGTAACGGAGAATGAGCAGGCTCGAACAAGCCTTCACGGCAGGCCACCCCGCCCTCGTCACCTTCGTCACCGCCGGCGATGGCCCGACGCCCGCGATCCTCGACGCGCTGGTCGCGGGCGGCGCGGACGTGATCGAACTCGGCATGCCGTTCACCGATCCGATGGCGGACGGCCCGGCGATCCAGGCGGCGAACCTGCGCAGCCTCGCGGCGGGCACGACGACCGCCGGCATCCTGAGCATCGCCCGCGATTTCCGCGCACGCCATCCGCACGTGCCGCTCGTCCTGATGGGCTATGCCAACCCGATGACGCGGCGCGGGCCGGACTGGTTCGCGCAAGCCGCACATGACACCGGCGTCGACGGCGTGATCTGCGTCGATATTCCCGCCGAGGAGGATGACAGCCTCGGCACCGCCCTACGCGCGGCGGGCGTCGCCAATATTCGTCTCGCCACCCCCACCACCGATGCCGCGCGCCTGCCGCGCGTCCTCGAAGGCGCGAGCGGCTTCCTCTACTACGTCTCAGTCGCCGGGATCACCGGCAAGCAGCAGGCGGCGCAGGCCTCGATCGAGGACGCCGTCGCCCGGCTCAAGGCCGCGACCGACCTGCCCATCGCGGTCGGCTTCGGCGTCCGCACGCCAGACCAGGCCGCCGCGATCGCGCGGGTCGCCGACGGCGTGGTGGTCGGCTCGGCGATCGTCGAACTGGTCGGCCAGCATGGCGAGGATGCGGCCGGGCCGGTTCGCGCCTATATCGAAAGTCTGTCGAGCGCCGTGCGCGCCGCACGAAAGGAATTCACATGAGCTGGCTGACCAGCGTTCGCAACGCGCTCTCCTACGTCATCCCCAAGAAGGAGACCGCCGATACCCTCTGGCACAAGTGCAAGGGGTGCGGGCAGATGGTGTTCGCCAAGGATCTGGAGGACAATCTGTCGGTCTGCCCCAATTGCGGGCATCACGAGCGGATCGGCCCGGCGGAACGGTTCGCGCAGATTTTCGACGCGGACAGTTACGAGCAACTCGCCCCGCCCCGGGTGCCCGAGGACCCGCTGCGTTTCCGCGACCAGAAGAAATATACCGACCGGATCAAGGCCGCGCGCGCCGCGACCGGCGAGAGCGATGCGCTGATCAACGCCGCCGGCACGATCGATGGCCGCGCCGCGGTGGTCGGGGTCCAGGACTTCGCGTTCATGGGCGGATCGATGGGCCTGGCGGTCGGCGAAGCCTTTGTCCGCGGAGTGGAGGCGGCGATCGAGCGCAAGGCGCCCTATATCATCTTCACCGCGGCGGGCGGCGCGCGGATGCAGGAAGGCATCCTGTCGCTGATGCAGATGCCGCGCGCGACCGTGGCGATCGAGATGCTCCACGACGCCGGCCTGCCGTATATCGTCGTGCTGACCGATCCCACCACCGGCGGCGTCACCGCGAGCTATGCGATGCTGGGCGACGTGCAGATCGCAGAGCCGGGCGCGCTGATCGGCTTCGCTGGCCAGCGCGTGATCGAACAGACCATCCGCGAGAAACTGCCCGAAGGGTTCCAGCGCGCCGAGTACCTGCTCGAGCACGGCATGCTCGACATGGTGGTCGAACGAGCCGAGCTGAAGACCACGCTGGCGAACGTCATCGGCTATCTCTGCGACCGGCGGAAAGCGGCATGACCTACAATAAGCCCCTCCCCTTCAGGGGAGGGGTTGGGGGTGGGGGAGCGCCCCAAGCGACGGTATCGGTGGATAGCCCCCACCCCAACCCCTCCCCTGAAGGAGAGGGGCTTTAGACGTGGCCGACCACGCGCGTTCCACCGATCCCGCCGTCCAGGCACAGCTCGACCGGCTATGGGCGCTGTCGCCCGGCGCCGACATTCTCGGGCTGGAGCGGATCACCGCCTTGCTCGCGCGGGTCGGCGATCCGCACCTCGGCCTGCCGCCCGTGCTCCACGTCGCCGGGACCAACGGCAAGGGGTCGACCTGCGCGTTCCTGCGCGCCGCGATCGAGGCGGCAGGCTATCGCTGCCATGTCTATTCCAGCCCGCATCTGGTCCGCTTCAACGAGCGCATCCGGCTCGCCGGCAAGCTGATCGACGACGCCGACCTCGCGCCTTTGCTTGCCGAGGTACTCGACGCCGGCGGCGATATCGGCGCGAGCTTCTTCGAAGTGACCACGGCCGCCGCCTTCCTCGCCTTCGCGCGGACCCCGGCCGATGCTTGCATCCTGGAGGTCGGGCTCGGCGGGCGACTCGATGCGACCAACGTCGTCGCCGATCCGATCGTCACGGGGATCGCGCAGCTCGGGATCGACCACGAACGCTTCCTGGGCAGCGACATCGAGAGCATCGCCGCGGAAAAAGCCGGAATCGCCAAGCCGCACGTGCCGCTCGTCACGATGCGCTATCCGGCGAAAGTCGAAGCGCGGATCGCCGCCGTCGCGCGCGCCGCCGGCGCGCCGGTCGCGGCGGAAGGCGGGCACTGGTTCCGGTCGGCGGAAGACGACCACGTCACCTATCGCGACGCCGCGGGAAAGATCACCACACCGCTCCCGCGCCTGGCCGGCCCGCACCAGCCGGGCAATCTGGCGCTCGCCATCGCGATGTTGCGGCACCAGCGCGCGCTGGCCATTCCACCCGAAGCCTATGCGGCGGCGGCCGAGCGGGCAACCTGGCCGGCGCGGATGCAGCGGCTGAGCGACGGGCCGCTCGCACGCTTGCTGCCCGCCGGAAACGAATTGTGGCTCGACGGCGGGCACAATCCCGCTGCGGGAGAAGCGATCGCCGCCGTCCTGCGGCAATTTCCCCGGCCCACACCGGGGTGGCGATTGGTGGTCGGGATGCTGTCGAACAAGGACCCGCGCGGTTTCCTGGAACCGATCGCTCCGTTCGCAAACCGCCTGATCGCCGTGCCGGTGCCCGATCACGAGCATCACGCACCTGGGGAACTGGCGGCGATCGCCGCCTCGCTCGGCGTCGAAAGCAGCATCGCTCCCGACGTTCCTGCCGCGCTCCGCGACCTCGCCGCCGATGGTGCGAGCCCCATTTTGATCCTCGGTTCGCTCTATCTCGCCGGTGAAGTGCTCGCGGCAAACGACGAATTGCCCTACTGATCGATTATTGCGATTGACTATCAATAGCGAGTTATCGAGACTGGTGCTCCAACGACGGAGTCGCCGCCTTGACCATTCTTCCCGCGCCCACGCCGGCCTCTGATCCCACGGTGCTGCCGCATCCGTTGCCGGGCAACCATGGCGACCGCCTGATGCTTCTCGCGATCCGGCGGATGGGCGCACACGGCCTGTCGGATGCGCACGCCGCGCAGAGGTTCGTGATCGCGTTCGGCACCGGGTTCCGGCGCCCGCTGGTGCTCGCGCGGTCGTTCATGGCGGAGCTTGCCGCCACCGCGACGACGACGATCGCGATCGCGCCCTGCTGCTGCGGGCGGATGACCTGGGCGGAAGCGGCGCTGATCACCGCGATCGGTCATGCCGAGCGCAGGCCCGATGCCGCGCGCTTGCTGCTCGCCGACGTGATGGCGGAGCGCCGCGCCGACGCGATCGTCGCCAGCGCCGCGGCCCTGTCCGCCGCGTTCGCCGATGCGGGGATGCCGATCGGCGGCTAATCCACTTTCAACCGTTCGTGCTGAACTTGTCGAAGCACCGTATTGTTTTCGCGCCACGCAGCCCTTGGCCGGAAGAAGTGCAGCCCTTCGACAAGCTCAGGGCGAACGGAGGCAGGCGTCAACCCGCGCGCAACTCCTTCAACTTGTCGATCGCCCAGCGGTACATGTCGGCGTCGGCCCGCCGCTGATAGCCGTCGAGCCGCTTCATCCGGTCCTCGACCTCCTCGAGCACGCCCTGCGCCTCGCGCTTGCGGCCCAGGTCGAGCAGCAGCGCGGCGTAGCGGCACCGCGCTTCCTCGCCCGGCATCCGCGTGACGATGTCGCGATAGATGGCCAGCGCCTCGTCCTGCCGCCCGACATGGTCGTACAGCCGGGCACGGAGCAGGTTCAACTTGTCGCGCCCGCTCTGTCCGCTCGGTTCCCTGATCCCCTCGACCGTCGTCAGCGCCTCGTCGACATGGTCGGCCTCGAACAGGGCGTTGGCGAGCCTGGTCTCGGTGCGCGGATCGGGCAGCGGCTGGGCGGCCAGCGCCTCGCGATAGAAGGGGATCGCCTCGCCCGGCCGCTTCACCGCCGCCAACGCATCGGCCAGCCGGATGCGGTTGGCGACGGTGTCGGCCAGCCCCAGCGCATCGCGCGCCAGCCGCACCTCGCGCTCCGGGTCGATCGCCTTCGCCGCCTGCGCCTTCATCGTGCGGACATGGCGGTTGCCCTGCATCCCCGGCATCACTTCAAGGATGAAATAGGCGATGCAACCGACCACCGGGAACAGCACGATCGGCCAGATCCAGATCTGGTTGCGCCCCATCTTGATGCAATGGACCACGCACGCGACCTGGCACAGGATCGGGATGCCGTAGATCAGCAGCAGGACGATCACGCGGCTTCACCCGTATGGCCGGGCTCCGCGACCAGCGCGACCCGCGACGAGCGCCACCATTCGAGCAGCACGAACAGGATCGCGAGCAGCCCGACCGCCGCGACATAGCGGAACACCATCGCATAGCCGAGCGAATCGATCATCTCCCCCGCCATGCCGCGCCCGAGCGACCCGATCAGGAAGGTCAGCGACGACAGCACCGCATATTGGACCGCGGCGAATTTCTTGCTGACGACACCCGACAGATAGGCGACGAACGCCGCGAGCGCGAGGCCGGTCGAGATGTTCTCGTAACAGATCGTCAGCAGCAGCCGCGCCATGCGGATATCGCCGCCGAACAATCCGACCAGGGCATCGATCCGCACCAGATGCAGCACCGGGTCGATATGCCGCGCTCCATCGGCGAGGTCGGCGTACACGAAATTGCCGAAGATCGGCAGGATCGCCCCGACCAATACGGTCGGAAACCGCCCGATCCGCGTGAACAGATAGCCGCCCAGGCTGACCCCGACGATCGACATGATGATGCCGAAGATCTTCGACGCGAACGCCACCTCCTCCTTCGAATAATGCATGAAGTCGAGGTAGAAGGGATAAGCGAACGACGCCCAGACATTGTAGCACAGCGCATAGGTCAGGATCATCCCGATCACGACCAGCACACCCCAGCCGAGCCGCGACACGAGGTCGCCGAGCGGCGCGATCAGCGCGCCGTAGAGGTGATTGGCGGCGGTCCGGACCGGCGACACCGTCGTATCCGCCGCCGTCTGGACGTGCCGCCCGCGCCCCTTGAGCCAGTTGAGCAACGCCGCCACGCCCAGCGGCACCAGCACCGTCGCGATGACGATGGCGGGGCCGTAATATTTGAGGAACTCGGCCGCCGAGGGCAGCTTACCCCCCGGCGGCACCGGCTGGAGCATCGAGATCATGAAGCTCGCCAGCGTGCCGATCGCCCAGATCCACGCCACGCCGACCACCAGCAGCGCGATGGCCCGCGTGCGCGGATCGATCTCGCCCGGCTCGCTCAGCGCCTGCACCGCCTCGCTCGGCACGCGCTGGGTGTCGGGGGCGGTCAGCGCGACGATCAACAGCGCGCCGATGATCGCCGCCATGACGAGGTACACGGTCGGCCACGACATGCTCGCCGCCATGTACAACGCGACCGCGCCGCCGACGATGCTCGCGGTGCGGTAGCCCAATTGGTTGACGGCCGAGAGCAACTCGACCGGCGTCGCCTCGTCCGCGACGTCGATCCGCCACCCGTCGATCGCGACGTCCTGCGTCGCCGAGCCGAACGAGCCGAGGAACGCGAACAGCGCGAAGGTGCCGATATGCTGCACCGGATCGGTGACGACGATGCCGAGCAGCGCGACGATCAACAGCCCCTGACACAGCACGATCCAGCTCTTGCGCCGCCCGAGGCCGCCCAGCACCGGCAGGGCCACGCGATCGACCAGCGGCGACCACAGGAACTTGAACGCATAGGTCAGCCCGATCCATGACAGCACGCCGATCGTCGCCATCTTGACCCCGACCTCGCCCAGCCACGCGGTCAACGTGCCGATCAGCAGCGCGTTGGGCAGCCCCGACGAGAAACCGAGCGCGAGCATCGACGCCGACTTGCGCGTGCGCAACGCGGCAACGAACAGCCGCCACCCCTTCGGGCGCTTGGTCGCGGTGTCGGTCATTCAGGCTTGCTCCCCGTATCCTTTGCGCCGACACTAGCCGCAATTGCCGGGAGAGGAAGCCCAAGTGCGCAGAACCGCCCGACACGGCCTTTGAATGCCCCACGCGTTTGCCGATAGGTTCCGATCCATGACCCTCCGCCTCACCGTCCCCGACGCACCGTCCGAAACCCATCGCGATGCCGTCACCGTCCCGTTGCGCGCCTATAATGTCAGCCAGGGCGGCGAGCCGCATATCCGCCCGGTGGCGGTGATGTTGACCGATGAAGGCGGCCGGCACGTCGGCGGCCTGTGGGGCAAGTGTGTCTATGACTGGCTGTTCGTGGAACTGCTCGCGGTGCCGGAGGAGCATCGCGCCAAGGACTACGGGACAGCGCTGATGGCCCAAGCCGAGACGATCGCCCGCGCCAATGGCTGCATCGGCATCTGGCTCGACACCTACGAATTTCAGGCACGCGGCTTCTACGAAAAACTCGGCTTCGAGGTGTTCGGCACATTGGACGATCACCCGATTGGGCGGAAACGCTTCTTCCTGCGCAAACGCTTCGCTGACGCCGCACCCTGAAGCCTCCACGGAACGGGATGACGCTCGGCGGGCCGGAAGGCGGGATCAGGGCGTTCCACGACGCGGTGGAGGCGGCGCTCCGCTGAACTCCCCTCCCTGAAAGGGAGGGGGCTGGGGGTGGGTCGAGGCTTGGCGGGACGCAGGCGGCTGGGCGTGCGATGAGCGATCGGCGATACGTCCACCCACCCCTGCCCCCTCCCTTTCAGGGAGGGGAATGGCGCTACCCCTTCAACACCAGCACGATCGTCTCGATCGCCCGCCGCGTGTCCTCGATGGTATCCACCTTGATCGTGTCGAGCCCCATTTCCTTCGCCGGATAATCGTTGCCGCCGGGAAAGATCGCGTCGCCCAGGAACAGCACTTCATCCGCCGTCACCCCGGCCTCGGGCAGCAGCTTGCGCAAGCCGTATTGCTTGTCGACGCCCTTGCGCGTGATGTCGATCGAGGTCGACCCGCCGATGTTGATCGACAGATCGGGCAGCATCGTGCGCAGCCGCGCCTGCAATTTCCTGCGCTTGGCATGGTCGGGATCCCAGGCCTCCTTCGCGTCGAGCGGCGCTTGCTGGCCGAGCGCGGAGAAGGTCACCTGGCTGCCGCGATCCTCGACCCGGTCGCCCCAGGTCTTGCCCTGGTCGAGCCCCTCCTCGGCCATCGCCTGGTCGAACGCGTCGATGATGTGCTTGCGCTCGTCGGCGCTGAACAATTCGGCGTAGATCGCATTCCATTGGCCATCGACGAAGCGATATAACTTGGTCCCGGTCGTCGGCTGGATGAAGAGGTTGGCCAGGTTGGCGCGGTCGGGCATCCGGCCCACGACCTGCTTCTCGAACTGCGGCCAGTCACCGCCCGAGATGATGTCGACCTTCGCGACGTCGAGCAGGTCGGCGAGCGCTTCCGCCATGCGGTGGTCGAGCGGCTGCTTCGACAGCGCCAGCGTGCCGTCGAGATCGAACGCGATCAGTTTCTTCATGGGCGCACCTTCGGAAGGATGAACGCGTCGATGGCATGCGCCACGCCGTCCTCCTCGTTGCTGGTGGATACCGCGTCGGCCCTGGCCTTGACCGCGTCCGGCGCCTGACCCATCGCCACCGAGAAGCCGGCGCGGTCGAACATCGGCACGTCATTGTCCATGTCGCCGAACACCGCCACGTCGGCCATGTCGACGCCGAGCATCCGGGCCAGCGCCGCGACGCCGTCGCCCTTGTTCGCCGCCGTGTCGGTGACGTCGAGATAATAGGTCTGGCTCTGCCCGATCGTCGCGCGGTCACCGAACGCCGCCGCCGCGCGGTCGGCCAGTTCCTTGAGCAACGGGCGATCGTCGCTGACGAAGGTCAGCTTGTCGGCACTGTCGTACAGATCGGTGAAGTCGCCGCGCACGACCGGCGCCTGGTTCGAGGCGACGCGTTCATGCGCGACATGCACGCCTTTGTCGCTCGACGCATACCATTGCCCGGCGGCGAACACCCAACGGTCCACCGCCCGTCCCTCGGCAAGCGCGAAGACGCCTTCGACGACGGCGCGGTCGATCGGATGCGCGACGATCTCGCTGCCGTCGGGCCGAAACAGGATGCCGCCGTTGAACGCCGCGATCGGAATGTCGATGCCGAGCGGCGCGACCAGCGGCATGATGCCCGATACCGGCCGCGCGCTGATCAAGGTGAACGGAACCCCCGCCTCACCCAATCGCTTCACCGCCGCGACAACCTGCGGGCTGAGCGACTTGTCCTTCCTGACCAGGGTGCCGTCGACATCCGACACGACCAGTCGAATGGTCGCCCCCTTTTCTGGATTCACTGGGGCATCTCGACATGCCCGCCGAACCCGAAGCGCATCGCCGACAGCAATTTGTCGCCGAACGTGTGATCGACCCGGCTGCGATAGCGCGCGAACAAGGCCGCGGTCAGGACGTGCGCGGGCACGGCTTCCTCCATCGCCGCCTCGATCGTCCAATGCCCCTCGCCCGAATCGGCGACGCGGCCGGTGAATTGTTCCAGCGTCATGTCCTTGGCGAGCGCCGACGCCGACAGGTCGAGCAGCCAGGACGAGATCACGCTGCCGCGCCGCCACACTTCGGCGATGTCGGTCAGGTTGAGGTCGTAGCGCTCGTCCTCGGGCAGTGCGTCGGACTTCTTCGACGACAGGATGTCGAACCCTTCGGCATAGGCCTGCATCAGGCCGTATTCGATGCCGTTATGCACCATCTTGACGAAATGCCCCGCGCCGGCGGGTCCGGCATGGATATAGCCCTTCTCCGCGCGCGGATCCTCGCCCTCATTCTCCATCCGGTTGGGCGTGCGCGGGATCGTGCCCAGCCCCGGCGCGAGTGCCTCCAGGATCGGATCGAGCGTCTTCACCACATCGGCCTCGCCGCCGACCATCATGCAATAGCCGCGCTCCAGCCCCCACACGCCGCCCGACGTGCCGACATCGACATAATGAATGCCTTTTTCGGCGAGGGACTTCGCGCGCTTGATATCGTCCTTGTAGAAGGTGTTGCCGCCGTCGATGATGATGTCGCCCTTGGCGCACATGCCCGACAGCGTCTCGATCGTGCCGTCGGTCGGCCCGCCCGCGGGCAGCATCACCCAGAAGATCGCCTGGCCGTCGAGCGCGGCCTTCATGTCGTCGAGCGAATTGACGCCGATCGCGCCGTCGGCGGCGAGTTCCTTCACCGTCTCCGGCGCGCGGTCATAGGCCACCACCTGATGCCCCGCGCGCATCAGCCGCCGCGCGATATTGCCGCCCATCCGGCCGAGGCCGATGATCCCGATTTTCATGCTGTCTGAAACCCTTCAACCGTTCGCCCTGAGCTTGTCGAAGGGCGCTGGGACTCAACCGTGCTTCGACAAGCTCAGCACGAACGGAGGAGAGTCGGTCAGGTCGCCTCCGCCGGATGCTTGGCGGCGATCGCGCCGAGCAGGTCGTCGAACGCCTTGGCGAACGAATGCACGCCTTCCTCGACCAGATTGTCGGTCACCGCGCCCAGATCGAGCCCCAGCCGCTCGGTCTCCGCAAGCACATGCTTCGCCTCCTCGACACCCTGGGTCAGCGTCTCCGCCGCCGTGCCATGATCGCGGAACGCGTCCATCGTCTTGGGCGGCACGGTGTTGACCGTGTCCGCGCCGATCAACGTGTCGAGGTAGAGCACGTCGGAATAATCCGGGTTCTTGGTGCCGGTCGACGCCCACAGCAGCCGCTGCGGCATCGCGCCCTTCGCCGCCAGCGCCTGCCAGCGGTCGGACTTGATGAAATCGAGATACCATTGATAGGCCAGCTTGGCGTTGGCGATCGCGACCTTGCCCTTCAGCGGCTTGGCCGCGTCGCCGCCCGTCCCCGCGTCGATCGCGTCGTCGATCCTGGTGTCGATCCGGCTGACGAAGAAGCTGGCGACCGACGCGATCCGGTCGATCGGCTCGCCGCGCGCGGCGCGCTTTTCCAGCCCCTCGACGAACGCCAGCGCCACCGCCTTGTACGCCTCGATCCCGAACAGCAACGTCACGTTGACGTTGATCCCCTTGTCGATCGACGCGGCGATCGCGGGAACGCCCTCTGGCGTGCCGGGAATCTTGATCATCAGGTTGGGGCGGTCGACCGCCTGCCACAGCCGCGCGGCTTCGTCGGCGGTGCCGTCGGTATCCTGCGCGAGATAGGGCGACACCTCCATGCTGACATAGCCGTCGCGGGCATCGAGCCGGTCATAGACCGGGCGCAGCGTATCGGCCGCGTCCCGGATATCCTGGATCGCCAGATGTTCGTAGCGCGCCATCGCCGACGCGTCCGGGTTCGCCTTGTCGAACGCGGCCAGCGCCGCGTCATACGCGTCGCCATGACCCATCGCCTTTTCGAAGATCGACGGGTTGCTGGTCACCCCGGTCACGCCGTCCGTATCGACCAGCGTCTTCAGCCCGCCCTCGGCGAGCAGCTTGCGGTCGATGAAGTCGAGCCAGACCGCCTGGCCGAGTTTTTCGAGATCGTTGAGGCGTCCCATTCCATCACTCCTTCGTCACCCCGGCCTTGAGCCGGAGTCCCGCTGCCTGTGCCCGCCGCGAGAGAAAGCGGGACCCCGGGTCAAGCCCGGGGTGACGATAAACTAGCCCAACAGGCTCTTCGCCACTTTCACCACGTTATCGACGGTGAACCCGAACTTGTCCTGCAGCTTGGCGAGCGGCGCAGAGGCGCCGAACGTGGCCATCGTGATCGTCTTGCCGGCCAGGCCGACATAGCGGTCCCAGCCGACCTCGCCCGCCATCTCGACCGCGAGCCGCGCGGTGACATGCTTGGGCAGCACCGATTCCTTATAGGCGTCGGACTGCTGCTCGTAGCGGAACCAGCTCGGCATCGAGACCACGCGCGCGGCGATTCCGTCCGCCTTCAGTTTCTCATACGCGCCGACCGCGAGCGACACTTCGGAGCCGGTCGCGATCAGGATGATTTGCGGCCCATTCCCATCAGAATCTTCGCTGTCGGCGAGCACATAGCCGCCCTTCGCCACGCCGTCCGCGCTCGCATATTTCGAACGGTCGAGCGTCGGCAGCGCCTGGCGCGACAGGATCAGCGCGGTCGGGTGCCCGCCGTCGCCGACGATCGCCCGCCACGCCGCGGCGACTTCGTTGGCGTCGCACGGGCGGATCGTGTCCAGTCCCGGCGTCGCGCGCAACATCGCAAGATGCTCGATCGGCTGGTGCGTCGGGCCGTCCTCACCCACCCCGATCGAATCGTGCGTGTAGACCCAGGTCGCGCCGATCTCCATGATCGCCGACAACCGCACGGACGCGCGCATGTAATCGAGGAACACCAGGAACGTGCTGCCATAGGAGCGCAGGTGCGATAATGCCATGCCGTTGACGATCGCGCCCATTCCATGTTCGCGCACGCCGAAATGGAAATTCGCGCCGCCGAAGTTGCCGGCTTCGAACGATTCGGCGCCCTTGATATCGGTCTTGGTCGACGGTGCGAGGTCGGCCGAGCCGCCGATCAGCCATGGCACGTTCCTGACGATCGCGTTCAGGACCTTGCCGCCGGCATCGCGGCTGGCGAGTCCCTTCGCATCGGCCTCGAACGTCGGGATATCCGCGTCCCAGCCCTCGGGCAGCTTGTTCGCCAGCAACAAATCGAGTTCCCCGGCCAGATCGGGCTGTGCCGAGCGATAGCTTTCGAGCGTCGCTTCCCACTGCTCGCGCAGCGGCGCGCCGCGGTCGGCGATGCAGCCCTTGAAGTAATCGGCCACGCCGTCCGGCACGTAGAAATTCCTGTCGGGCCAGCCATAGGCCTGCTTGGTGAGTCTGACATTTTCCTCGCCCAGCGCCTCGCCATGCGCCTTCTCGCTGCCGGCACGTGGGGAGCCCCAGCCGATCACCGACCGCACGACGATGAAAGTCGGGCGGTCGTCGGTCTTCTTGAACGCCGCCAGCGCCTGCGCCATCGCGGCGCAATCATTGGCGTCGTCGACATGGATGACGTTCCAGCCATAGGCTTCGAACCGCTTGCCGACGTCCTCGTCGAACGCGAGGGCGGTCGACCCTTCGATCGAGATATGGTTGCTGTCGTAGATCCAGCAGAGGTTCGACAGCTTGAGATGACCCGCCAGGCTCGCCGCCTCGGCGGAGACGCCCTCCATCATGTCGCCGTCGCCGCACAGGGCGTAGACGTCATGGTCGAACAGGTCGAAGCCCGGCCTGTTGTAGCGCGCCGCCAGCCAGCGCTCGGCGATCGCCATGCCGACCGAATTGCCGCACCCCTGCCCCAGCGGGCCGGTGGTCGTCTCGACGCCGGTGGTGTGGCGATATTCGGGATGGCCCGGCGTCTTCGATCCGAGCTGGCGGAAATCCTCGATGTCTTTCAGGCTGACCGCTTCCTTGCCGGTCTTCCTCCCGTCACGGTCGATCTCCTCGACCCCGGCCAGGTGCAGCAGCGAATAAAGCAGCATCGACGCATGGCCGACCGACAGCACGAAGCGGTCGCGGTTGGGCCAGTCGGGCCTGGCCGGATCGTAGCGCAGGAATTGCGACCACAAGGTATAGCCGACCGGCGCCAGCGCCATCGGCGTGCCGGGGTGGCCGGAATTGGCCTTCTGCACCGCGTCCATCGACAGCGTGCGGATCGTGTCGATCGTCAGGCGCTCAATAGAGCCGTCTTCCTTCAACTGGTCGACATCCCGGGTTGCGGTTTCGGTATCGGACATTCGGTGCTCCCACTCGGGTGGTCGAACGCGCAACACGAGGCAGAGGTTGCGCCGGTTCGTGCCCTATATGGTGCGCTGTTCGCCCGCACCACCCATCACGGCGCCGAACGTTCCATTTTCGTCACGATCCCATCGGCCGCGACGTACAACGCGTCGATTTCGGCCAGGAAGAGGCCGTGGCCGAGCGCGCCGGGGATCGCCTGGAGATCGGCGGCAAGTTTCTCGGGGTTAGCGATCGCGCCGAACCGGCAGTCGAGGATCAGATTGCCCTGGTTGGTGCGGAACTCCCTGCCCGCGGTCGTCATCCGCAGCACGGGCTCCGCGCCCAGCCCGGCGACACGATCGGCGACGAAGCTTCGCGCGAACGGCAGGATCTCGACCGGCACCGGCGCCGTGCCGAGCCTCGCGACTCGCTTGGTGCCGTCGGCGATGGCGACCATCCGCCGCGCGGCGCCGGCGATGATCTTTTCGCGAAGCATCGCCCCGCCGCCGCCCTTGATCGCGCGGAATTGCGGATCGACTTCGTCGACCCCGTCGATCGCCAGGTCCAGTTCGGCCCGGTCGGCGAACCGCGCGATCGGGATGCCAGCGTCGCGCGCGGCGTTGGTGGTTCGCTGCGACGTCGAAAAGAATGTCGCGGACGGCCAGTCGGCCAGCCTGCGCCCGACCGCCGCGATCGCGAACGCCACCGTGGTGCCGCTGCCCAGCCCGACCCGCATGCCGTCGGCGATCTCCGCCACCGCCGCTTCGGCCGCCAGCCTCTTGTCGTCGTCCCGCATGGACGCATGCGCTACCAGAAAAGCAAAGGGCCGCGCCATCCCATCGGATGACGCGGCCCCGTGATCGTCATCGGCGCGAAGGCCGACGGATCAGTTCGCGTTGGCGACGTTCTCGACCGGAACGGTGTCGTTCAGGGTCGCGCTGTTCTCGTCGGCCGACAGGTTGGTGTCGTCGATGTTGGTGATGGTGTCGTTGCTGACAGTGGTGTTGTCGCCACCCGTGTTGCCGCCGCAAGCGGCGAGGCCGAGCATGGCGGGCGCGATCAGCGACAGAATAACGAGCTTCTTCATATACTTCACTCCGTGGCTTCCAGGGCCGGCACCCCCGCTCTGCACCATGCGTCGCGTCACCGGACCCGTCTTCCGCGCAGCCCTATGCCGCAATCCCCATCCATTTGATAGGATAAAATGCACGCTTTGCCGCAATTTCGCCCAAATTGGGCATCCGCGCGATCCCGCGGCTCAGCAAAACAAAAGCCCCGCCGGTCGGTCTGACCAGCGGGGCTTTCATTGGCGCCCCACGCCGGATAAAGATAACGAATATGTGTCGCCGCTTGTACTACTATAAACCCGCTACTCAGCGAACGCTGCCGACGTGCGCCGCCCTGCAGCGCCGCCGGTCCTATGAACGACAAAGTTTAGCCGAAGCGGACCATCGTCCCTTGGGTCGGTCGCTGGCGGCAAAGGAAGTTAGGGCTGGTTCATCCGAAAGCCTCGCAGGCGGCAGCGGCGGAATGGTCAAAGCCAGCGGCGAA
>Ga0153956_1001884_pt1 | contig 16984 bp, 18 predicted proteins | sample TSFL040MetaG_FD_104704 | JGI IMG/M metagenome (GOLD analysis project Ga0153956, IMG submission 104704) | Attine ant fungus gardens microbial communities from Florida, USA - TSFL040 MetaG | ecosystem: Host-associated > Fungi > Mycelium > Unclassified | place: USA: Florida, Wekiwa Springs...
ACGCCCGCATGCGGACCGTTCGGGCGCACGAACGGGCTCGACACGCAGAACGGACGAGGTCCCTGCGCCAACGAACGCTCGCGCATGTCCAGCAAGGCGAGGCCCGGCCGCAATCGCGAAATCGGACGCATCTCATGCTCCCGCATAGCGTGCCGCGCCGCCGACCCAGCGCGCGATCAGGCATTCGGCGACGCCCGCATGATCGCGCAGCAACACCTCGCCGATGCGCTGCACGTCCGGCAGCAGGTGCGCATCGCGCGCGAGGTCGGCGACGCGGAACGCCAGCTGGCCGGTCTGGCGCGTGCCGAGCACTTCGCCGGGGCCGCGCAGTTCGAGATCCTTCTCGGCGATGCGGAAACCATCGCTCGTTTCGCGCATGACTTCCAGCCGCGCGCGCGCCATCCGCGACAGCGGCGTCTGGTACAACAGCACGCAACTCGATGCGGCACGGCCGCGCCCGACCCGACCGCGCAACTGGTGCAGTTGCGCGAGGCCGAGGCGCTCGGCGTTCTCGATCACCATCAGGCTCGCGTTCGGCACGTCGACGCCGACCTCGATCACCGTCGTCGCGACCAGCAGGCGCGTATCGCCCCGCTTGAACGCATCCATCGCGGCCTGCTTTTCCTTCGGCTTGAGACGGCCGTGCACGAGTCCGGTGCGCAGCTCGGGCAGCGCCGCGGTCAGCTCGGCGAACGCGACTTCGGCCGCCTGCGCTTCGAGCTGCTCCGACTCCTCGATCAGGGTGCAGACCCAATACGCTTGCCGCCCTTCCGCGCAGGCCGCACGGATGCGTTCGATGACCTCGACGCGGCGCGCGTTCGAGATCGCAACGGTCTGTACCGGCGTGCGGCCTGGCGGCAGTTCGTCGATGACCGAGACATCGAGATCGGCATAGGCCGTCATCGCCAGGGTGCGCGGGATCGGTGTCGCGGTGAGCACGAGCTGGTGCGGGACGGTATCGCTGCCGCGGCCCTTGTCGCGCAGGCTCAGGCGCTGATGCACGCCGAAGCGGTGTTGCTCGTCGATGATCGCGAGGCCAAGCCGGCGGAACGCGACGCCTTCCTGCATCAGCGCATGCGTGCCGATCACGATCGGCGCGCCGTCCGCGATCGCCGAGCGCGCCACCTCGCGTGCGCGGCCAAGCACCTTGCCGGCGAGCCAGACCGGCTCGATGCCGAGCGGTCGCAACCACAACTGGAAATTCTTCCAGTGCTGCTCGGCCAGCAACTCCGTCGGCGCCGCCAGCGCGACCTGGTGGCCCGACTCGATCGCGGCGAGCGCCGCCAGCGCGGCGACCACGGTCTTGCCGGAACCGACATCGCCCTGCACCAGGCGCAGCATGGGTTCGGGACGGGCCAGATCGCGCCCGATCTCCTCGCCGACACGCTGTTGCGCGGCCGTGAGCGGGAACGGCAAGTTCGCGCGCAACGCGCTCCGTAAAGTGCCGTCACCCGACAGGACAGGCGAGAGATGGCGACGCACCTGTGCCCGCAGGCGCTTCAATGCCAGATGCTGCGCGAGCAGTTCCTCGAATGCGAGCCGCGTTTGCGCCGGATCGCGGCCCGCGCCGAGCGCGGCGACGTCCGCATCCGGCGGTGGTCGATGCACGGCCAGCAACGCGTCGCGCAGCGAGGCGAGTCCGAGCGGTCGACGCAACTCGTCCGGGACGAGTTCGAGCGCGTCGGCGTCGGGCAAGCGATCGAGCGCACGCGCGACGATGCCGGCTACGCGCTTCTGGCCGAGGCCTTCGGTGGTCGGATATACCGGTGTCAAACGGTCTTCGGTCACTACCTCGCCGCTGATGCGACGGTATTCCGGATGCACCATTTCCGGACCGTGCATGCCGTGGCGGACCTCGCCGTAGCAGAGCATCCGCGCGCCCGGCGCGAACTGCTCGGCCTGCGCGCGATTGAAATGGAAGAAGCGCAACGTCAACGTCGCCTGCGAAGCGTCGCTGATCGCGACGCGCAACTGCGGCTTGTAGCGGAAACCTCGCTCGACCGCCTCGACGACACCTTCGACCTGCGCGCTACCGCCGATGCGCAGCTCGCGGATCGGTGTGACGCGCGTGCGATCCTCGTAGCGCAACGGCAGGTGGAACCACAGATCCTGCACGCGCTCCAGGCCGAGCCGCGCCAATACTTGCGCCAGTGCGGGGCCGACGCCCGGCAGCGTAGTCACCGGCGCGAGGCCGGCATCGGAAACGGGCGCGTCTGCGATGCGGTCGGGCGGCACGCGCGTCACCGCTCAGGCGCGACGACGGACGTAGCCGCGGAACATTGCGCGGGAACGTCAGTCGACGACGGCGACCAGGTCGATCTCGACCTGCGCGCCGAGCGGCAGCGAAGCCACGCCGATCGTCGAGCGCGCCGGATACGGCTCGCGGAAATATTGCTTCATCGCCTCGTTGACCGCCGAGAAGTTGCCGAGATCGGTCAGATAGATGCCGACGCGCACGACGTGGTCGAACGAGGCGTCCGCTGCCGCGAGCACCGCCTTGAGATTCTCGAACACTTGGCGCGCCTGCACGCCGATGTCGCCCTCGGCGAGCTTGCCGGTCGCGGGATCGAGCGGCGTCTGGCCGGACAGGTACAGCGTGTTGCCCGCGCGGACGGCCTGCGAGTAGGGGCCGATCGCCTTCGGCGCGTGGTCGCTGTGGATGATGCTGCGAGGCATGGGGGCTCCGTTGAGGCGTGAGACGCGAAGCGCGAGCCTAACAAGCCTGGACGATCGCGCATAGGATCGAACGTGCCGCCGCACCGCGTTCAACGTCTCGCGCGTTCACACCGGATGTCGCCGCACCGCGGTCACGACCTGCAGGCGACGGACGCGTCGCATCACGTCGGCGAGGTGCTTGCGGCCGCGCACTTCGATCGTGAACAACATCGTCGCGGTGGAGAGATCGCGCTCCTTGTACTCGACGTTCTCGATGTTCGAGCCGGCTTCCGCGATCCCCGCGGCCACCTGCGCAAGCACGCCGGGCTTGTTGGCGACCTCGATGCGCAGCTCGACCTTGTAGTCGCCCTGCACGTCCGCATCCCACGCGATCTCGATGCAGCGCTCGGGCGACTTGCGCAGTTCCGGCACGTTCGGGCATTCGACCCGATGCACGACGATGCCCTTGCCGGCCGAGAGATACCCCATGATTTCGTCACCCGGCACCGGATGGCAGCAGTTGCCGAAACTCAGCACGCCGCGCTCGGCGCCGGTGATGAGGATCTTCTCGCTGCTGCGCAGATGCGCCACGTGCGGATGCTCGCCGCCGGCGGAGAGCAACGCCTGCGCGACACTGTCGGCGACGCGGTTGCCGAGAGCGATGTCGGCCAGCAGCTCTTCCAGACGCTTGAACTTGTTCTCGGCGAGATAACGGTCGAGCACCTCGTGCGGAATGCCTTCCAGCGAGGCATCGAGCGCATCGAACGCGCGATCGAGCATGCGGTGGCCGAAATCGACCGCGTCTTCGTGCTGCAGGCGCTTCAAGTGATGACGGATCGCCGTGCGCGCACGCCCCGAAACGACCCAATCCAGCCACTGCGGGCTCGGCGAGGCCGACGGCGCAGTGACGATCTCGACCGTCTGGCCGCTGACCAGCGGCGTGCGCAACGGCACGAGTTTCTTGTCGGCGCGCGCGGCGACGGCATGGTCGCCGACGTCGGTGTGCACGAAATACGCGAAGTCGAGCGCGGTCGCGTTGCGCGGCAGGGCGAGGATCTGTCCTTTCGGCGTGAACAAGTAGACGTCGTCCGGGAACAGGTCGACCTTGACGTTCTCGATGAACTCCAGCGACGACGGCGTCTGCGTCTCGCGGTCGACCAGGCCCGAAACCCACTCGCGCGCCCTCGACTGGGCGCTGTTCGCAGGCGCAGCGTCGGACTTGTACGCCCAGTGCGCGGCGACGCCGCGTTCGGCGACCGCGTCCATGTCCTCGGTACGGATCTGGATCTCGATCGGCGCGCCGAACGGCCCGAACAGCACCGTATGCAGCGACTGGTAGCCGTTCGCCTTCGGAATCGCGATGAAGTCGCGAAAGCGGCCGTCGAGCGGCTTGTACAGGCCGTGTACCGCGCCGAGCGCGTGATAGCAGTGCGGCACGCTGTCGACGATGACGCGGAAACCGTATACGTCCATCACCTGCGCGAACGACTTGTTCTCGCCGCGCATCTTCGAATAGATGCTGTATGGCGACTTGATGCGGCTGACCACGCGATGCGGGATCTGCTCGCCCTCCAGGCGCGCATTCAGCGCGCCCTCGATGCGCGTCATCGCCTCGCGCCGGTTGCCGAGCAGCGCGCGGATGCGTTCGGCGATCACGCGATGGCGATCCGGATGCAGCGCGCGGAATCCTAGATCCTGCAGCTCGGACTTGAAGCGGTTCATGCCGAGGCGCTGCGCGATCGGCGCGTAGATCTCCAAGGTCTCGCGCGCGATGCGGCGGCGTGCCTCCGGCTCCATCGAACCGAGCGTGCGCATGTTGTGCAGGCGGTCGGCGAGCTTGATCAGGATCACACGCAGGTCGCGCGCCATCGCCAGCAGCATCTTGCGGAAACTTTCCGCGGCGGCTTCCTGGCGGCTGCGGAAGCGCACCTTGTCGAGCTTGGTGACGCCGTCGACCAGCTCGACCACGTTGGCGCCGAACTCGGCCGTGATCTGCTCCGCGCTGAGCGAGGTGTCTTCGAGCGTGTCGTGCAGGATCGCTGCGATGATCGTCTCGGCGTCCATGCCGAGTTCGGCGAGGATGCTCGCGACCGCAACCGGATGCGTGATGTAGGGTTCGCCGCTGCGTCGCGTCTGCCCCTCGTGCGCGAGGGCACCGACTTCGTAGGCGCGGCGCACGCGTTCGACCTGCGCCGGCGGCAGATACACCGCAAGCTGATGCTCGAGCGCACGCACGCCGGCGGGCAGCGTGCTCACCGCGGATGCCAATGGAGGCCGGGACACGATCGCGTCCATGTCGCCGGCGACCGCTCAGGCCGTTCCGTCACAAGGCGATGGCCGACATCGCCCGGTCATCAGAGGTCGTCGCCGCCCTTGCCGAGATCGTCGTCGACTTCGGCCGCGGCCCATTCCAGCGCCTCGCGCTCCTTGCGCTCGCGCTCCTGCTTGTCGATCTCGTCGATCATGGTCTGGTCGACCTTGCGATCGGCGATCTCGCGCAGCGCGAGCACGGTCGGCTTGTCATTCTGGCCGTCGACCACGGCCGTCGCGCCCTTCGCGAGCTGGCGCGCGCGCTTGGTCGCCATCAATACGAGCTCGAAGCGGTTGTCCACCACTTCGAGGCAATCTTCCACGGTGATACGCGCCATTCAGACTCTCCGGGCAAAAGTGAAGCCAATTCATGGCTTTAGCTGTTCGACATTGTAGCGCCGCACTTTTGTGCAGTGCAATCGGCGGATTTCCGCCTGCACGAAGGCGCGGATTTCGCGTAGCCTTGCGCTGCGGAATGGGAATCTGCCGCGCCACGCATGCGGGCGCGCGCGCCATCGAGACAACAACAATCCATGCCATCCAATCCGAGTCCCCTGAAGCTCCACACGGGCCTGCTGGCCCTTTGCGCCGTGTTGATCGGCGGCTGCACGATCGCCAAGCCGCGCACCGACGATCCGCTGGAACACTTCAACCGCAAGATGTACGCGTTCAACGACGCCGCGGACAAGGCCGTGATCCGCCCCGTCGCCGTCGGCTACCGCAAGATCACGTCGACGAATATGCGGCGGGTGATCGCGAACTTCTTCGCGAACATCAAGATGCCGATCACGATCATCAACGACATCCTGCAGGTGGAACCGCGCTCCGCCGCGCACAACACCGGGCGCTTCGTGGTGAACACGACGCTCGGTTTCGTCGGCCTGTTCGATCCGGCCAGCGAAATGGGTTTCCCGCCCGACGAAACCGACTTCGGCGTGACTCTCGCCAAATGGGGCGTGCCGGAAGGCCCGTATCTCGTGCTGCCGCTGATCGGCTCGACCACCGCGCGCGACGTCTGGCGGATGCCGGTCGACAACTACTTCGACCCGCTCGGCTGGTACGCGAAGGAGCACGACATGCGCTTCCACGCGGAATACCTGCCGAACGTGATGTATCTGGTCACCTTGCGCTCGCGCGGCATCGACGCCGAGGGCCTGCTCGAAGGCGTGTACGACCCGTATGTGTTCTACCGCGACGCCTATCGCCAACGGCGCCTGTACAACATCTACGACGGCCAGCCGCCGAGCGAGATCATCGAACAGATGCAGGGCACCAACGACGTCGACGTCGACCAGCTGCTCGACGAGCAGCACGCCTACGAGAAATCAAAAGACGGCAAGGGCGCCGGGAAGCACTGATTCCGCGCGAACCCCGGCCTGCCGCGCGAAAGCGCGATTCAGGCGAGACCGAGCAGCGGCTCGGCATCGCACAGGCGCGCGAGCGCGCGCAGCCCGTCCGAAGCGTGCGTGAAGCGCAACGCGACGCCGCGCGCCCGCGCGTGCGCCGCCCACGCGAGCAGCAACGCGAGCGTCGCGCTGTCGGCCTGCTGAAGCCCCGAAGCGTCGATCGCGACCTCGCGCGAACCGCCGGCGCTCAACTCGTCGCCGCGCGCGAGCGCCGCGGCCGCCTCGGCGAAACCGAGGCGGCCGGCGACGCGGACGTGGCCTGCGTCGACGCGCTCGATGTGCAACGCCTGCGTCACGAACCGCCCTTCTGGTCCTTCTCCATCGACTCCAGCGTCTTCTCGCCCTGTGTCTCGAGACGCGTGATCAGCGCATCGAGGCTCGACTTCTGGATCTCCGCGCCGACCTGGTTGCGATAGTTCGTGATGTAGGAAATGCCCTCGATGATGACGTCGTAGGCCTTCCAGGCGCCGTCCTTCGTCTTGCGGAACGCGTAGTCGACGGCCAGCGTCTTGCCGTCGTCGAGCACGACTTCGGTGCGCACGATCGAACGCTTGTCGCTCAGCTCGCCCTTGCTCGGCAGCACGCGCACGCGGCCGCGCGTGTAGTTGAGCAAGCCTTCCGCGTAGCGATGCGCGATCGAGTTGTAGAACGCCTTGGCGAAGCGCGCGCGCTGTTCGGGCGTGGAGGTACGCGCGTACTGGCCGAGGACGAGGATCGAGGCGTAGTCGATGTCGAAACGAGGCAACAGGATGCCGTCGATGACCTTGATCAGCTTCTCGTGGTCGCTCTTCAGCTCGGCCTGGTGGCCGTCGATGGCCTTGGCCAGGTCGTCAGCGATGCCCTGCACCACCTGATCCGGTGTCGAGGCATCGTCGGCCTTCGCGGGCGACGTCGTGACGGCGGCGCCGACCAGCAGGGCGAACGCGAAGACGAGGGTGCGCAGCATGTCGGGAACTCCTCAGGGCTTGTTGTCGTTGGCGGCCGGATGGGCGGCGTCGGGCGGCGCGTCGTTCGCCGGCTTCTGCGCCGGCGAACCGTTGACCAGGAACTTGCCGATCAGATCCTCGAGTTGCATCGACGACTGCGTCAGCACGAACTCGTCGCCATCCTTGAACATGTCCGGCGAACCGCCGGGCTGGAGGCCAACGTACTGGTCGCCCAGTAAACCGCTGGTGAATATCGCGGCCGAGGAATCGTCGGGGATTTCGTTGAAGCGCTTGTCGATCGAGATGCGCACGAGCGCGTCGAGCTTGGCCGGATCCAGCTCGATCGATTCGACCGAGCCGATGCGCACGCCGGCCAGTTTCACAGGCGCGCGCAGCTTGAGCTGGCCGATGTTGGTGAAGCGCGCCTTCAGGAAGTAGCTGTCGCCCTGCCGGAAATTGGCGACGGAGGTCGTCTGCGTGGCGAGATACGCGAGCGCGGCGAAACCAAGCAGGATGAACAGGCCGGTACCGACCTGGTAGGAACGTCGTTGGGTCACTGGGAGCGCCTCACATCAGGAACGCGGTCATCACGAAATCAAGCGCCAGCACGACGATCGAGGAGAACACGACCGTGCGTGTCGTCGCGTAGGCCACGCCCTCGCTGGTCGGCGGCGTGGTGTAGCCCTGGAACACCGCGATCAACGAGACCACGGCGCCGAACGCGACGCTTTTCCATACGCCGTTGACGACGTCCTTCCAGACGTCGACGCTGGAAGTCATGTTCGACCAGAACGTGCCGTTGTCGAGGCCGAGCCAGTTCACGCCGACCAGGTGCGCGCCGAAGATGCCGAGCGCATTGAACACGCAAGCCAGCAACGGCATCGCGACGATGCCGGCCAGAAAACGCGGCGCGGCGACGTAGGCCAGCGGATCGACCGCCATCATTTCCATCGCGGACAACTGGTCGGTCGCGCGCATCAGGCCGATCTCGGCGGTGATCGAGGTGCCGGCGCGCCCGGCGAACAGCAACGCCGTGACGACCGGACCGAGCTCGCGGTACAGCGACAGCGACACCACCGTGCCGAGGGCCGCGGTGCCGCCGAAGATCGACAGCACGTAGTACAGCTGCAGGCCGAGCACCATGCCGACGAACAAACCGCAGGTCATGATGATGACGAGGCTCATCGCGCCGACGAACCAGATCTGGCGCACCGTCTCGGCGAAGTGGCGCAGGCTCTTCGGAACGGCGGCGAGCACCTGGAACAGGAACAGCCCGCAGGCGCCGATCTGCGCGACCGATTCGCCGATCCGCGATGGCGACTTGCCGGCGGCGCTCACAGCGCACCCGCCATGTGCATGGCCGCCGGAAAGCCGAGGTCGAGCGCGTAGTCGCGCGCCGGGTACTGGAACGGCACAGGCCCGTCCGCTTCGCCGCCGAAGAACTGCTTCGTCCACGGCGAATCGTCGTGCGCGAGTTCGTCGGGCGTGCCGCGCGCGACGACCTTGCCGCCGGCGATCAGGTAGACCAGATCGGCCGCACGCGCGACCGCGGCGAATTCGTGCGCGACGAGGATGCTGGTAATGCCCAGGGTGTCGTTCAACGTGCGGATCAACTTGAGCACCTGGTTCAATGCGATCGGATCGAGGCCGACGAACGGCTCGTCGTAGAGGATCAGCATAGGATCGCGGATGATCGCGCGCGCCAACGCGACGCGGCGCGCCATGCCGCCGGACAGCTCGCTCGGCATCAGTCCGGCGGCGCCGCGCAGGCCGACCGCCTGCAACTTGGTCAGCACGATGTTGCGCACCAGTTCCTCGGGCAGCTTCAGGTGCTGGCGCAGCGGAAACGCGACGTTCTCGAACACGCTGAAATCGGTCAGCAGCGCGGAGTTCTGGAACAGGAAGCCGATCTTCTCGCGCAATGCGAACAACGCATCGCGCGACAGCGCCGGCACGTTGCGGCCATCCACGTGGATCGTGCCGGCGTCCGGCGCCAACTGCCCGGTGACGTGGCGCAGCAACGTGGTCTTGCCGGTGCCGCTCGGTCCCATGATCGCGGTGACCTTGCCGCGCGGGATGTCGAGGTCGATACCGTCGAAGATCGTCTTGCCGTTCAGCACCGTGCGCAGTCCACGGACCTGCACGAGCGCGTCGTCGGATGGCAATGGCTTGGCGTCGATCACTCGATGTCGTTCCGTCGTGGCGGGACCGCGGGCGCAGCACGAGGGGCGCACGTCGGCTTGTGCGCGCCGCCCCGGCTCGCCGCGACCGTGTTTGGTCGCATGCGCCCGGGCGGCACGGGTTCCGGATAGTCTACCTGCGGCCATCCATGGCCGCACTTTTGCTCATGATCCCAGCAAGTCGTCGATCAATGCCGCGTGACGGGCGAACTGCACGGGTCGGCGCAGGCGCTGGCTGGTGACGATCGAACGCAGGTCCGCCAGCGCGTCCGCGAACTGGTCGTTGACGACGATGTAGTCGAAATCGCCCGCATGCGCGATCTCGCCGCGCGAATCGGCAAGCCGGCGCGCGATCGCCGCCGCATCGTCCGACGCGCGCGTGCGCAGGCGGCGCTCCAGCTCGGCGCGCGACGGCGGCAGGATGAACACGCTGACACAACCGGGCAACGCCGCGCGCACCTGCCGCGCGCCTTGCCAGTCGATCTCCAGCAGTACGTCGCGACCTTGCGCGAGCAACGGCTCGACCGCGAGTCGCGAGGTGCCGTACAGGTTGCCGAACACTTCCGCATGCTCGATGAACAGGCCGTCCCCGATCATGTGTTCGAACACGGCGCGCGTGACGAAATGGTAGTGCTGGCCGTCGCGATCGGTCGGCCGCGGCGGCCGCGTCGTGTGCGAGATCGACAACACGATGCCGGGCTCGCGCTCGAGCAACGCGTTGACGAGGCTGGACTTGCCCGCTCCCGACGGCGCCGCGACGATATAGAGCGTTCCTGGAGCCGGGGTGCCGCTCATTCGAGGTTCTGCACCTGCTCGCGCATCTGCTCGATCAGCACCTTCAGCTCGACCGCGGCATTGGTCGTGCGCGGATCGGCGGCCTTCGAGCCGAGCGTGTTCGCCTCGCGGTTGAATTCCTGCATCAGGAAATCGAGGCGGCGGCCGACCGCTTCCTTCAGGCCGAAGATGCGGCGCGCCTCGGCGACGTGCGCGGTCAGGCGATCCAGCTCCTCGTCGACGTCGATGCGCTGCAGCTGCATCACCACTTCCTGCTCGATGCGGCCCGGGTCGAGCGGTTGCTTCAGCTCGGCCAGGCGGGTATCGAAGCGCGCGCGCAACGCGGCACGCACGTCCGGCAGGTGCGTACGCACGTCGGCGACGATGCGCTCGATGCCGTCGAGCCGCTCGCGCATGAATCCGCCGAGGCGCTCGCCCTCGCGTCCGCGCGTGGCGACCATCTCGGCCAGCGCGACGTCGAGCAGGTCGAGCGCGGACTGGCGCAGCGACTCCTGGTCGGTGTCGCGATCGAGCAGGACGCCCGGCCAGCCGAGCAGCGCCGTGAAATCGACGTGCAACTGGGGGAACTTCGCCGCCAGCGCCTGCGCGGTCTCGGCGAGGCGCGCGACCAGCGACTCGTCGACCGCGATCGCCGCGGCGTCGGCGACCGCCGGCTTCCAGCGCAGGCCGAGGTCGACCTTGCCGCGCGACAGCCTGGCCGCGACGCGCTCGCGCACGACCGGCTCCAGCGAGCGCAATTCCTCGGGCAGGCGCAAGCCGAGCTCGAGGTAGCGATGGTTCACCGAGCGCAGCTCGATCGCCAGCGCGCCGTGGCCGGTGTCGGCTTCGGCGCTGGCAAACGCGGTCATGCTTCTCAACATGGAAGGGATCGGATGAAGGGGCCGCGCAGTATGCCACGCATGCGGACGGCGGATCGCGCACCGCGGCCGGCAAGCGGCCGGATTCCGCGGCAACGCGCCGGCGTAGGCTAAACTTCACCGCCGTTTCAGGAAGACACCCTCGCATGACCTCCCATACCCGCCCCAGCGGCCGCGCCGCCGACCAACTGCGGCCCGTCACCATCGAGCGTCGTTACACGCGCCATGCCGAGGGTTCGGTGCTGGTCGCGTTCGGCGACACGCGCGTGCTGTGCACGGCGAGCGTGGAGGAAAAAGTACCGCCGTTCCTGCGCGGCAAGGGCGAAGGCTGGATCACCGCCGAGTACGGCATGCTGCCGCGCGCGACCGGCACGCGCACGCAGCGCGAAGCCGCGCGCGGCGGCCAGGGCGGACGCACGATGGAAATCCAGCGCCTGATCGGCCGCAGCTTGCGCGCCTGCATCGATCGCCAGGCGCTCGGCGAGCGCACGATCACGCTCGATTGCGACGTGCTGCAGGCCGACGGCGGAACCCGCACCGCGGCGATCACCGGCGCCTACGTCGCCCTCGTCGATGCGATCAGCTGGCTGATCGGCCGCAAGCTGATCAAGCGCGACCCGGTGGTCGGCGCGGTCGCCGCGATCTCGGTCGGCATCTTCCAGGGCGTGCCCGTGCTCGATCTCGACTACGCCGAGGATTCCAACTGCGACACCGACATGAACGTCGTGATGAACGACGGCGGTGGCTTCATCGAGCTGCAGGGCACGGCCGAAGGCCATGCGTTCCGCCGCGACGAGCTCGATGCGCTGCTCGCGCTCGCCGGCAAGGGCGTCGCCGAATTGTGCGCGCTGCAGCGCGAGGCGCTGGCGCGCGCGGCATGAACCGTCGCATCGCGCAGGTCGTGCTGCTGGTGCGCGACTACGACGAGGCGATCGCGTGGTACTCGCGCGCATTCGGCTTCGTGCTGATCGAGGATACCGACCTCGGCGGCGGCAAGCGCTGGGTCCGCATGGCGCCGGAAATCGGCGCCGAATTCGCGCTGCTGCTCGCGAAAGCGGCGAACCCGCAGCAACTGGCGCACGTCGGCGACCAGCACGGCGGTCGCGTCGGCTTCTTCCTGCACACCGACGACTTCGCGCGCGACCATGCGCGCCTGAGCGCGGCTGGCGCCCATTTCGAGGAATCGCCGCGCCACGAGCCGTTCGGCACCGTCGTCGTGCTGCGCGATCTCTACGGCAACCGCTGGGACCTGATCGAGCCTCGCGCATGAAGCTCGTCCTCGCCAGCGGCAACCCGGGCAAGCTGATCGAGATGCGCGAGATCCTCGCCGATCTCGACGTCGAGCTCGTCGCGCAATCGGACCTCGGCATCGAGGATGCCGACGAAACCGGCACCACCTTCGTCGAGAACGCGCTGATCAAGGCACGGCACGCGGCAAGCGCCTCCGGCCTGCCCGCACTCGGCGACGACTCGGGCCTCTGCGTCGACGCGCTGAACGGCGCGCCGGGCCTTTACTCCGCGCGCTATGCCGGCGGCCACGGCGACGCCGAAGCGAACAACGCGAAGCTCCTCGACGCGATGCGCGACATCCCCGACGACCGGCGCAGCGCGCACTTCCACTGCACGATCGTGCTGCTGCGCCATGCCGACGACCCCGCGCCGCTGATCGCGGAAGGGCGTTGGCACGGCCGCATCCTGCGCGCGCAACGCGGCAGCAACGGCTTCGGGTACAACCCGGTTTTCCTCGACCCGCCCTCCGGACTCAGCGCGGCGGAACTCGACGCCTCGACCAAGAACCGCCTCAGCCACCGCGGCCAGGCGCTCGCGCGCCTGCGCGCGCTGCTGCACCCGTAGGTGTCCCGGCCTGCGCGACCGTACCGGTCACGCGCGGGCCTTCGGCCTACACTGACGCCATGCCATTCGCAGCCCCGCCACTGTCGCTTTACGTCCACGTCCCGTGGTGCGTGAAGAAGTGCCCGTATTGCGACTTCAATTCGCATGCGCAGAGCGGCGCACTGCCGGTTGACGCGTATATCGATGCGCTGCTGGCCGATCTCGATCGCGACCTGCGCGAGTTCGGCTGCGCGATCGCGGAACGCCCGCTGCACAGCGTCTTCTTCGGCGGCGGCACGCCCAGCCTGTTCGCGCCGGACGCGATCGCGCGGATCCTCGACGGCGTCGCCGCGCGGCTGACCCTCCCGCGCGACGTCGAGACCACGCTCGAAACGAATCCCGGCACGGTCGAGCACGGCCGTTTCGACGGCTATCTGCGCGCCGGCGTGAACCGGCTCAGCTTCGGCGTGCAAAGCTTCGACGACGACAAGCTGCGCCGGCTGGGTCGCATCCATTCCGCGGCCGACGCCGGGCGCGCGATCAAGGAAGCGCAGGACGCCGGCTACGCGAACCTCAATCTCGACCTGATGTACGCGCTGCCGGAACAGGCGCTCGAAGGCGCGCTCGCCGACGTGGAGCGGGCGCTCGCGCTGCAACCGGCGCATTTGTCGCACTACCAGCTCACGCTCGAACCGAACACCCTGTTCGCCGCGAAGCCGCCGCCGCTGCCCGACGAGGACAGCGCCTGGGACATGCAGGAAGCCTGTCAGCGGCGGTTGGCCGAGGCCGGATTCGCGCAATACGAAGTATCGGCCTACGCGCGCGACGGCCTGCGCAGCGCGCACAACCTGAACTACTGGGGGTTCGGCGACTACCTCGGCATCGGCGCCGGCGCACACGGCAAGCTCAGCGACGCGGCGAGCGGATGCATCGTGCGCACGACGAAGCTGAAGTCGCCGCGAAGCTATCTCGAGCGCGCCGCGCGCGGCGAAGCGTTCGGCACGAATGCCCGGGTTGCGCCGACGGACCTGCCGTTCGAGTTCATGATGAATGCATTGCGTCTCAACGACGGCGTCGCGCAAGCGACGTTCTCGCAACGGACCGGCCTGCCGGACGCGACGCTCGACGCAACGCTCGCGATGGCCCGCTCGCGCGGATGGCTGGAGGCCCGCACGGACCGGTTCGTGGCGACGGAACCAGGGCGACGCTACCTCAACGACGTGATCGCGCTGTTCCTTCCCGCGGAATGACGCCGCCGTCGCGTTGACATCCCTCGCCAACCGGCCACGCGCATGCTCGAACCGATCATTCTCGATTGCCCCTACTGCGGCGAAAGCTTCTCCAGCACGATCGACCTCTCGGCCGGCTCGCAGCGGTACGTGGAGGACTGCGTCGTGTGCTGCCGTCCGATCGAAGTGCACGTGCGGGTCGACGATGCGGGCGAACTGGCCGGCGTCGACACCCGTACCGACCGCGATTGATGTGGCGGGCACGCGCCACTACACTGCGCGCCGCCTCAGGTGCCCTGTCCGCGTGACGCGTGCAGGGTGAAACGGGAAGCCGGTGAAGATCCGGCGCTGCCCCCGCAACGGTAAGCGAGTCACGCCGGTTCCTCGTGCCACTGTCGCCCGCGACGGGAAGGCGAGCCGGTCGATTCGGCGACGATGCCCGCGCTCCCTCGCGGACGTCGGGCCCGGTCTCCACGACCGGAGCCGTCGCCGCATCGCTCGCAAGCCCGGAGACCGGCCCGGGGTTCGCCATAGCGCGCACGCACGGCAACGCCGGCGCAGCGCGACGGCGGTCGGTTCCAGGCGTTGCGGCGGGCAACGGTCGGGCACAGGTCGTCCGACGTCCTGCGCGCGCCCTTTCCCTCGCCACGACTCTTGGTCACGCGGGTGTGCGAAGGAGAATTCCATGGTGCGTCGTTGTGTTCTTTCGATCGCGGTTTCGGCCGCGTTGTCCCTGTCCGCCCAAGCGGACGAAGTCGACGTGCAACCGGCAGTGCAGGTCACCGCGTCGCGCGTCGCCGAAACCGTCGACCAGGCGCTCGCCGACGTCAGCGTGGTGACGCGCCAGGACATCGACGCCAGCGCCGCGCGCGACGTCTACGATCTGCTGCGCATGGAGGCCGGCGTCGACCTCTATCGCACCGGCGGACCCGGCCAGCAGACTTCGCTGTTCCTGCGCGGCACCAATTCGAACCAGGTGCTGGTGCTGATCGACGGCGTGCGCGCCGCGGCGGCGACGACCGGCGCGTTCGCGTTCGAGCAACTTCCGCTGGACTCGGTCGAACGCATCGAGATCGTGCGCGGCCCGCGCGCCAGCTACTGGGGTTCGGACGCGATCGGCGGGGTGATCCAGATCTTCACGCGCAAGCTCGAAGGCCCGCGCGTCGCGCTCAGCTACGGCAGCTACCGCGATGCCGACGGCAGCGCCGGCATCGGCCACTGGGACGGCGCGAACGGCTACAGCGTGCAGGTCGGCGCACGCCACGTCGGCGGCTTCTCGGCGACCAATCCCGGCATCTGCAACGGCCCGGACGACCCGTATTGCATCTACAACCCCGACGACGACGGCTACCGCAACACCAACCTCGCCGCGCGCGGCGCCTACTCGATCGGCAGCCAGCTGCTGTCCGCCTCGCTGTATCGCAGCCAGGGACAGGTTCAGTTCGATCAAGGCTATACGGACAACATCGAACAGAACGTCGGCGTGAACCTCGAAGGCGAACTCGGCCCGAACTGGAGCCATCGCCTCAGCGTCGGCAACTCGCGCGAGGATCTCGATACACCCGCGTTCAGCAGCCTCTACCGCACGCGCCGCAGCAGCCTGCTGTGGCAGAACGAGTTCCGCATCAACGAGCAGCAACGCCTCGTCGCCGGCTTCGATTACGTGCACGACAAGGGCGAGACGATCGACACCTACGCCAATGCGCCGCGCTACAGCGACAGCCGCGACAATCGTGCCGTGTTCGGCGGCTGGCGCGCGGCATTCGGCGCATTCGACAGCGAGGTGTCCGCACGCTACGACGACAACAGCGTATTCGGCGGCGCGACCACCGGGTCGGTCGCGCTCGGCTGGCGCGCCGACGAGCGATGGCGCGTGTACGCCAGCGCCGGCCAGGGCTTCCGCAGCCCGACGATGAACGAACTGTACGATCCGGGCTACGGCGGCTATTTCGCCGGCAATCCGGACCTCGACCCGGAGCGCTCGACCAGCGGCGAGATCGGCATCGAGTTCACGCCTGCCGCGAACCAGCGCCTGAAGGTGAACCTGTATTCGACGCGCGTGCACGACCTGATCAGTTTCACCGGCGCGCAGAACGAGGCCGAGAACATCGCCCACGCGAGGGTCGACGGCGCCGAACTGAGCTACCTCTTCAGCATGGGTGACTGGTCCGGGCGCGCAGCCTACACGTGGGAAGACGCGCGCAACGCGGACACCGATACGCCGCTGTTGCGTCGCGCGAAGAACAAGCTGTCGGGCCTGCTCGAACGCCGTTTCGGCGAGCGCCTCACGGCAGGAACCGAACTCGTCTATGCCAGCCGGCGCGACGACGTCGGCGGCGTCGAGCTGCCGTCGTACGCGATCGTGAACCTGCGCGCGCGCTACACGCTCAACTCCGCGTGGAGCGTCGGCGTGCGCGTCGAGAACCTCGCCGACCGCAACTACGAACTCGTCCACGGCTACAACACCGCGGGCCGCTCCGGTTACCTCGACGTGGTCTGGCAACCGTAGCGTCGACGCCGCGCCGCTGCCGCGCGGCGGGCTGCGCAGCCCCGACCGTTTCTACCGCCCACGCTCCCGGGTGTGCCAGAATCCCGCGGTCCGCGCCTTCCCCGCGAAGGCCCGGGCGACCAAGGGGGCGCCCGCGGCATGGTCCGCGGCGCAGGGGTTAAGCGCCGCGACGATGGATGCGACATGCGCGACGACAGCACGACTGCGCCTGGCCGTACAGGCGCGAAGCGGTCGACCGGCGATGCAGCAGCGGTCGCCGGCAGCGCGATGCCGACACTGTCCTC
>Ga0153956_1001885_pt1 | contig 16980 bp, 28 predicted proteins | sample TSFL040MetaG_FD_104704 | JGI IMG/M metagenome (GOLD analysis project Ga0153956, IMG submission 104704) | Attine ant fungus gardens microbial communities from Florida, USA - TSFL040 MetaG | ecosystem: Host-associated > Fungi > Mycelium > Unclassified | place: USA: Florida, Wekiwa Springs...
CGCCGTGGACTGGTGCAGCGTGTTGTACACGGCGTCACTGGCGCATTCGTGGGCTTCGTCGCCCACGATCACCGATGCCGAGAGGCCGTGCTTGCCTTCCGCGTTACCGGCCAGCAGTTCCCAGAGCGCGTTCAGTTCCGGGTTAAAGATCGTCCGCTTCGTCGCCTTCAAGGCCTCTCGCAGAGGCGGCGACATGGCGATCATCGCCTTCGCCTTCTTGAAGATGACGTTCGCCTGCTTCTCGTTGCGGGCGAAATTGAAGGCCTGGCCGCCCTTCTCGCCGTCGCCGACGAAGAAGAGCAGCGCCAGCGCCGCCATGAACTCGCTTTTGCCATTCTTGCGCGCGACCCAGAGGATCACGCGCCGGAAATGGCGATAGCCTTCCGCGTTTCGCCACCCGACCAGCAGGCGAACGATGATCTCCTGCCATTTGGCAAGGATGAACGGCTTGCCAGCCCAGCGACCTTCCGTGTGGAAGAACCAGGTCGGCCACAATGCAACGACTTTGTCGGCCAGGGCGGCGTCGAACCAGTTGCCGGGGATCGCGGAAGCGACCGCCCAAGCACGGATAGCCCAATCGTAAATCAGCCAGTCAGGCTGCTGCGGCGTGCGCGCATCCATTCATCAGTTCGGACGCGAACCGGGGGGCGGCGATGCGGCGCGCGCCAACGCGCCGGTCGCAGCGCCCGTATCCTCTTGTTCGGGTTGCGGCGCCGGCTGGTCATCCTTGCCCATGCCGGGCAGCCAGCCTTGCGGCACCAGGGCCTCTTCCTTCAGCAGCTTGAAGCGGTTGTAGGGGTCGAGACCGAACCGGCTGCCAATTTCAAGAATGTGCCGTTCCGAGATCTCGCGGACACGGACCCACGGCGACAGCTTCTGCAGTTCATCGCCATTGACCGAGTTGCGGGCGGTATAGGTAGCGCCCTTGCTGCGGATCTCCCGCTCAGCCTCGATCCAGTTGGCGACATGGACACAGTACATGGCGAAGGCGTAGCGGTCCGCATGGGAAAGCGCGTTCAACCGCTTCAGACCAGGCGACAGATCCTTCCAGATCTGCAGCGCCTCGTCGAACATCCCATCCTTCGACATGAAGCCTGGGATCTCGCCGGCAGGCAGGCAGGCCAGCAGTTCGGCGCGCGCCTCGTTGGTCAGCTTGATCTGGCCGCCCTTACCAGCCTTCGCCTTCTTGCTGCGGTCGCGGGTGTCGGGCTTTCGAAAATGGCCCGCTTTCGCTTCCTTCGTTTTCTTGGTCTCGCCGCGTCGGCCCACGATCTCAGCCGACGAGCGGCCCTCCATGTTCGATGATCGCGCTTGACGATCACCGCCGCGCTCACCACCTAAGATTTTCAGCCAAAAAAAAGTTTCGGCAAAAATTTGCCGGAGAAGTTCTTGTTTAGGGGCGCCGGTCTTGGCGCCGAAGGCCCCAGACTTTCGACACCCCCTCCTTCGCCCCTCGGCTACCTGAGCCGCAGGCGACCATCGGCCTGGACGGCCTCGCCAGAGACCGCAGGCACTAACGGTGGAAGGCCGAGGCGAGCCGCGAGCGCCTCAAGTGCAGCAGTCCCTTGCCGCTCGACCGATTGCTTCATGCCGCTATGGCAGGCCGTGCAACTGCTGCACCAGAACTCGCGGCGCCAGAACAGATCGCGGTTGCCACGATGCGGCCAGAAGTGGTCAACCAGCGTTGCCACCGTCACCCTGTTTTCCAGGTCGCAGTAGACACACAGCGGATGCGCGTGCCGATGCCCCTCCGCCTCACGCGCCCAGCGGGCGTCATACAGACGTTCGGTGCTGGATCCGCGCTCGCGGTCATACTGGCGTTCGGCTTCCGCGCTCGACAGCCCGCGCGGCCTGAAGGTAGGCGGCATCGTGGGCATCTGTGTCACCGAAAAAGGAAAAGGCCCGGAGACGAATCGCCGGACCTTTTCAACTGTGGCGGAGTAGGCACCAAATTTTTACCCCAATCAAGCCCTCAGCCTGGGTTTTTGCGGCAAAGGCGGCAGGGCGGCGGTGACGGCGAACATCGTGAGTCGAACCGCCTGCATGTCCTTGATCAGCCGCTCCAAGGCCTTACGCCATGCCTGGTACTGCTCGAAGGCCTGGACGGCATCGCCGGGCAGATAGCCTTCGGCGCTGATGTGGCAATACCAGCCACGCACATAAACACCGCTCTTACGGCTCGGATGCTTCACCACCGGCCCCGGCTTCATCCGGAAGTCGGGATCCGCGTCATAGTCCGGCCTAGTCGCCTTGCAGGCATGGATCATCACCAGCAGTGGCACGTTGATGTCGAGCCTTCCATCGGTCGGCCAGACGCGGCGGCTGCGGTCAGCGTTGCCGGCATCATTCATCGGCGGATCGGCGCCGCGATACTGACCCAGCATATGATAGCGCGCCGCTGCCAGATCCTGCCCACAGTCCACCGTCAGGGATGGCAGCTTCAGCACCTGGTCATGGACACGCCACGCATCCTGTGCCGCCTCATAGCCCTGCTTCTTCGAAGCCTCGATCGGCGCACCTTCCAGAAACATGGAGGACGAAGACGCCTTGGGGCCATCGCCGCGCGCCAGTTCGACACCGCCGCGCGTGGCACGGTGCACCATCTGATCGTGATAGGCCCAGACAAGCAGCTGCTCGATTGACACGGCCCGGCGGTTGCGATCCTCCAAGCCCGTCATGTCTTCCCCCTGTCGCCGAAGACTTGCCGCACATCAACCTCGCACCGCAGCCGATCGGCGATTCCTGGCAGAAAATGGCTCCTGATCCATTCGCGGCAGAGCGATCTTGGCGTCTGGATCACCAACCGCACACCCTCCCATTCCGGCCAGGCATCGCCGAACCAAGCGACGAACGCCGCTTCGGTACGCGCCACCGCTACCAGCACAGGCACTAAGTCGCCCCAGGCGTCGCGGGCGCGTTGCAGCCGCTCAGCCTCCGCCATCTCGATCACGATGCTGGCGGCCTGGTTCGACAGCAGGGCTTCGGCCTGTTCGGCAAAGTTGGCCAGCGTGCCTTCCCGCAGCAGCCGTGCCGGACCCAGCGGCCTGTAGCGCGGCATTCCGGTTGCCTGCTGGGCGCAATGCTTCCGCCACGCCGCCACCTGCGCCAGCAGCAATCGCTGTTCCGGCAGGTCGCGCACAACTTCCAGCCACGCCCGCCAGCACGTTGCGGTGGGTGCATCCGGCTGGCCGACAGCCAGCATAAACGCGGCAAAATCAGCCCCGCGCTGCCATTCCTCGCCCGTTTCTTGGTTTTCTGCGGCTTCGCCGGCAAGGGGGGTAGGGGGGATAATCTTATCCTTATCCTTACGCTTAAGAGCATCGGCGGTAGGACTCCCCCCATCTGTCCGCCGGACATCGCACGGTTTCTGCCGGACAGCCCCCCTTTGTCCGGTGGACATGCGCGGCCCCGAAGGGCCTGCTGCGGGCGCGGGGACGGGTGTCGCGGCGGCGGCAAACAGGCGTTCAGCGGATGCGGGGTATGTCTCAGTGACCCAGCTTTCGAAGCCGGGAATGGGCTTGGTCTCGGCGTTCTGGCGCGTGCGGCCCGGCGTCTGGGCTTCCTCGATCGCGCGCTTGTTGGCCTTCTTGATCCGGTCGCACTCCAAGTGCCATCGGGCTTTCAGGCGCTCCCGCCAGGTCTCCCAGGCGATCTCGCAGATCACGGGGTGGTAGTAGCGGCCATCAGCGCACAGCACCCAGCCATACAGCGCTACAGGCTTGCGCTGCTTCCAGTCGGCCCGGCTGCACCTGGCAGCGCCGGCAAGAGTCAGTTCATCATTCTCCAGCGAGCCGGCGGGTACCGACCACCAGCTTTCCTCCCACAGAAGGCGCATGGAAAACCCGGCCGCCGGTTCAGACGCGGCCAAGACGTTGGCGCGGCTGCGGCGGAGGCGCTCTATATAAAGCGGCATATATTTCATGCCTGTGAGATCGACATCGCCGGGCAGCAGCGGTGGCGTGAGGGCGACAGTCATCGCTGCGGCCTCACGATAATGGTGACGCAGGACTCGATCTCCTGCATCTCTGCTAAGGCATCGTCGGCGCGCTTGGTGTCGCCACGGTGCATGCCTTGCTCGTACCGCTCCAGCGCATGGCCGTAGCGGCGGGTAACCTCTTTCAATTGAGTATGCAGTGCACGGTGATCGGGCATGGCGGTGAAAAACTGTTCCCTCAGCGCTGCGCCAAAACGACAGATGTTTCACATTCCAGCCTTTCGCTGCTGGACTCGCTCCGGTTGATGGCATCGGTTTCGCGCTGGCGACGGGAGAGAAAGACGAGCGCCCGAAGGCCGCGTGCCTCAGCACCATCTTTCCCCGGCTTCGGCTTATACCGTTTGTTGTCCTCTGCGCGGTGGCGGTGATAGATCTTCGCTGAGACCTCTGCGGCCATCAGTAGGATCGCTTCCTCGTTCGGGGTCAGGCGATAGTCCATGGGTGTCACCGCTAATTTACGCCCAAGTGGCGCAGAAGGTTATTGCTGTCAGCGTGGGCCGCGTGCCCCAACCACGCCGACAGGAATTTCTCAAGACGCGCGGCGTCGTTGTGGCGGCGACAGGCCGCGATGATGCGCTTGGCTCGCGTCACGCTGTCTTTTCGCAGCAGCTTGTGCGAAGCCCAGACGCGATAACCGAGGAAGTTAATCCCCCGGCTCGCCGGAGCGATCTGCCACTTCGAGAACGCCAGCCCGAGATCGTCTCTGGCGAAGGTCTCGATTGAATCTTTCACGACGCGCAGCCGCTCCGTGCTCTCGCCGAGCACGACAATATCGTCCATGTACCGATACCAGTGCTTCTCTTCCAGCCCCTGTTGCAGGTGGCGATCGAGCGTCGCGCCGGCATAGACGTTGGCGAAAATCTGCGATGTGAGCGATCCGATGGGTAGGCCCTTGCCGCTGCGCGGGATCATCGCTTCTAGGATGCGCAGCGTGCCGGCACAACTGATCTTGGCTTCAATCAATCGCCACAGCCGCGCCCGGTCGATGGAGGCGAAATATTGCGCAAAGTCCGTCTTGAGAAAATAGACCGGGCCGCCGCGCGACAGCCTGCGAAGATCGGATTGCAGCGCACGCACGCCGGTATGCGTGCCTTTCCCTGGCCGGGAAGCGAATGTTCGGGGCAAAAGCGCGCGCTCGAAGATCGGCCCAATGACCAGGCATAGCGCCTGTTGGGCGACACGGTCGCGGAACGGCAGCGCCGAGATCAGCCGCTTCTTGGGATCGAAGACGTAGAACGTACTGGGCGTGCCCGCCTGATAGCGGCCACTGGCCATGTCTTCGGCCAGGACAGACAGGTTCAACCCGTCATATTCCTTGAATTCCAGATATCCGCTGCTGGTGCGCTTGCCGCGCGCCACCAGCCTGTACGCTTCCTGCAGGTTCGCCGGCGCCACGACCTGGCCGATCAAATTGCGATATCGCTTTGTCAAAAATGCCTCAATAAAAATGCCGGCCACGGGTCTCGAAGAGCGAAACCGCTCCCTACGCCCCGCTATGCCGGACCGCGTAACGTGTTCGCCGAAGCAGGACAGAAGGGCTGACCACCGAAACCGCCACATTGCGGTCGTGGAAGACTGGCGGGACCGTGATCGCCGCCACGTCGAAATCCGGTCGTCACTGCGCCCGCGCGCGCCGATGTCGTCGTTCGAGTTGTCCGGCCAATTGTCGAGGATCGCGTAGCGCGAGCCCGCGTTGTCGTCGTTGAGCCAGGAGCCGCCGAAGATGGACGCACGCGGCATCGCTTACCCCTTCCCCCCTTTGAGCCTCTTTTGCCATGCCCCAAGCATCCGTCCAGGTTCCGAGAGCAGGCCCAAAGCGTGAGCGTGGCCCCTGGAGTTGAGGATTCGGATGTCGTGACTGGCTAAGAAGCGCAAGTATGAACGCAGCGTCGCGAAGCGGGCATCGACCTGGTATAGCCGTGAAAGTTGACGCGATTTGGCTGCGTGATAGAGATCGCCGACCGTGGCGAACATTTCCGCGATCACGGCGTCCCGCAGGACACCGTGATGCTTCGGGCTTCGTTGAACGGCCGGGTAAAGGTATTTCACAAATGCCTCGTACTTCTCGATAATCACGAGAACGTCGGCGCTGGAATTTTCGTCTCTGGTGATCATCGAGCAGGAATTCTGCCGCCGCTGTCGCGGCGGCTATGCAAGTTGCAGGTGGTCACTGCGCCCGCGCGCGCCGATGTCGTCGTTCGAGCTGCCCGGCCAATCGCCGAGGATCGCGTCGCGCGAGCCCGCGTCGGCGCCGTTGAGCCAGGAGCCGCCGAAGATGGACGCACGCGGCATGTCGGGATCGCCATCATGACCCCAGGTCCACATATTGCCGGTCGCCTGCATCACGCCCCACCGGCTCGTCCGGGGTGCGTCAAGCTGGGCGATCTTGGGGTTGCGGCCGACGGCGGTCTTTTCGGTGACGCCATAGGCGGCGGCAAAGAATTCCAGAACGCTCAGCAGGTCCTTGCCGTGATGTGCGAGGACGGCGCGTGCGGCTTCGTAGTCGAAGCTGTCGAATTCCTTGTCGCCCGCCGACTGCGGGAGGCTGTCGCCATCGGCGATGGTGGCGCCGCAGCGGCTGGTGCCCTGGCTGTGTTCGGCCGCGGTCAGATAGATGTCGCACCAGAAGGCGGCGCCGCCTTCCACCTCCACCCGCGTCATGCCACGCGGATCATCGCAAGCCGGGCGGAAATTGCGGTCCCAGACGGAATAGGGATTGATCGCCGCAACAGTGTCGCCGCCGTTGCGCGCGCCGGCATTGCCGCCAAGCGCGAAGTGAAAGCCTCCCAGGACATTGTCGGCCAGGGTTGCAGATGCCGTTTCGGTCACGGTGGCCTTGCCGTCAACGACCGTGACGGCGTAATCGTGCCCCGGCTGCAGAAGACCCGGCGCGATTGCGACAGGCGTATCCTCTGCGAAGGTGAGTCCGGCAAACGCCGTGCCGGAAAGAATGGAAATCTGCTGTGGCCCGGTCATGATCAGGGCCGGGGCATTCGGATTGGCTTTCATCAATGATGTCATGGCTCTCTCTCCTAAGTTGATCTTGTTATCTCGGTGGCTTTGGGCACTCATCTGCGCCCGCCTTTCTTGGCTTTCGCCTTCGGCTTGGCGGGTGATTTCTTGGCCGCCGCCTTCTTGGCGCCGGGACCGGTATAGCCAGGGAAGCGCAGCGGCGGCGGCAGCCAGTCGGGCTTCAGGTTGGTGGCGGCGAAGACACGGATCTCGCCAGCCTTGAAGCCGCCGTCGCGCTGCTGCTCGAAGACGGCCTGTCCGCAATTCTCGCGGATCGCTTCCAGCGCCAGTTCCTTGGGCAGCGCGTTGCTGAAATAGTCGTCCGGGTCGAAATGATTGGCGAGCGCCTTGGCCAGTTTGTCCTTGGGCAGCAGCGCCAGGATAGCGCGCACGCCATCATCCTCGATCGCGGGCCGCTCCGCGCTGTGCGCTTGGAAGCTGATCGCGGCGGCGGCGGCGCTCGCCACCATCTTCAGGAGTGCCGGAGCCTTCATCGCCTTCAGGCGCGGGATGTTGTCGGCGATGTCGTCGTTTTCCATCAGATGCAGCGCATTGGCCTCGCTGCCACCTACCGTGGCGCGGATGGCGCCATAGCTGCCGCGATCGGCCAGGCCGGCCAGGAGGATCACCAGAGCGAGATCCGGGCTGTCGCGCAGGACATGCGCGGCGGCGGCGGTCAGTTCGACGGCCCGCTGGCCCTGCGACTTGAAGGATAGGCCAGCGGCCTTTTCCTCCGGCGGTTCGGCCCCTGCCCGCTCCACCTCGCGCTTGACCGGCGGGGTTTCGTCACCGCCGCCATCCAGCACGCGGCCCACGGCAGCCTTCGGCTCGACCACGCCAACGCGCCAGCCCAGGCCACCATCGCCGCTGATCGACAGCACGGCGCCGCTCTTGGCACGATCCTTGGCCGGCAGCGCGGCCAGTTCCAGCCGCAGATGAATGCGATCGGTTTCGACGCGCGCGGCACGGGCCTCTTCGTCGCTGGCATCGTCGCTGGCCTGCACGGCTTCAAGCTGCTGCAGCGCCTTGGCGTCATCAGCGCCCGGATCCGGCACCTTGAATTGGATCTCCTTCCAGCCATGCCATTCCGCCGGCATATCGGCTTCTGGCTTGGCCCAGGCAAAGCCATGGTCGGCGACGAAATACTCGCACGTCGCGGCCAGCTTCTCGTCCGACACCCGTTTCAACAAGGCCGGATCGCTGACGCCATGGTTGTCGCTGAAAAAATCGGTGATGACCTTGCCGCCGGCTGCCGTGAATTCCGCCGCCGCGAAGCGCAGGTAGCGCTGGATACCCTCCTGGCCGGGCAGCAGCCGCGCCCGCACCGTCTGAGGATGCAGGCCATGGGTTCGCTTCAGGGCTTCGAGGGCCTTGTCCTGCGCCTTCAGATCCTTGGCCATGGTGAAGGCCTCGGCGGTCTTGCGGTCGATCTCGCCCGCGCGCCAGGCCTTGCGGATCTTCTCCGACAACGCGCCCAGCTTCATGCGCTGGCGCACCAGACGTTCGCTGCAGGCGAAGTGGGCGGCGATCTCCGCCGTGTCCTTGCCGGTCAGGGCGGCGAAGGCTTCGAACTGGTCCACTTCATGGTGCGGCAGTTCGGGGATCTTCTCCATCAGCGCGATCTCCAGCGCGTCGGCAACGCTGATGTCGCGGTAGACCTTCACGTCCATCAGGTTCAGCGCCAGCTTCGGGCTTTCGTCCTGGTTCAGCTGCGCCGCTTCGCGGCGGCGGTTGCCGATCAGCAGATAGACTTCCTCGCCGTCGCCATAGGTGCTGCCGACCATGTTCTGCAGTTGCCCCTGCTCGCGCAGTGAGGCGCGCAGCGGCCCAAGGTCGCCCTTAGGCCCCTTGCGCATGTTGATGTTACCCAGCGGGTATTCGGCGCCATCGCGCAGATGCAGCAGCGGCACCTTCTTTAGTTCGGACTCAAGCATGCTCGTTTCTCCCTGCCGCAGCGGCGGCGTTCAGTTGTGCTTCCATGATGATTTGTGGCGGTCCCTGATGGGCCGCATCCCAGACGAACCAGCCGAAGTCGATCATTCCGCTTTCGGTCTTGGGGCCGGCATAGCCGTCGCGGTGCATCATCGACCAACGGCCATCGGGCACGATCACCCGCGCGAACGGGATGCGGGTATTGATCCAGAGTGGGCTTTTGCCCGGCATCTCGATCACACCCGTCATGCCGGGCGGTGTCACCAGATGCTTGGCGCCGAGATAGCGAAGGCGCAGCACCATGGCGACATAGTCATATTGCTGGCACGCGCGCAGGATGAATTCCTCGGCGCGGTTGAAGGGCGGGTTCGTGACCCCGGCGATGCCGGGCCGATGCAGCGCTTCATCGGCCAGATAATCTGCGACATACGAAGCCGGGCATCCGCGATCGGCGATGTCACTGGCTTCGACGCGGAAGCCCGACTGACGCAGCGGGCGCACCAAAGCGCCGTCACCGCACGCCATTTCATGAATGTGCAGGAACTGCCGCAGCCGCTGACCCTCGCAGCGGATCAGGCACGGCACGGCCTCAACCGGGCTGCGGTGAAAGTCCAGCCCCTCGCCTCTCGGCGTGTCCCGCCGTTCGGACTCGGCATTGGGTTTGGTGCGGGGGTTGCGCCGAACAGCAGTCATCAGCGGGCTGCCATCATCCGGGAAAGGGGCACGGGGCCGACAATGCCATGCCGCCAGCTTTGGCCGGGAAAGCCGCGCATCTGGCGCGTGATGTCGCGGGCGAAGCGGCCACCGGCTCGCGATACTAATTCGCCGCGCTTGGCCAGGATCAGCAGCGCACCCAGGACGCGGGACTGTTCGGCCAAGTCTTGGTGGTCGAAGTCTTCGGCGGCGATGCTGCCGAAGCGACAGCAGAGATCCTGCGCCGCCGCTAGTGTGGCCGCGATAAACGCTTCATCGATTACCTTCATGTTCTCCTCCCTTCGACATTTGCCCGCGACCGTCCTTAAGCCGCGCTTTGTCGCCGCCGGTCGCCCAGCGTCGCTTCGCTGACCAGTTCGAAACGGGCCAACAGCGCATCGCGGCAACCGCGCAGAACGCTGGCCGCCTCTTCAAGACGGTCTTGCGGCAGATCTGGAAGCGACAGCAGCGTTGCCCGGCCCAAACGGGCCATCTCGCCACGCCGCCCACCGCCAATCTCAGCGCGGCATTTCGGAATGCTCTCGGCATCGCGCGCGGCGTTCTTGCGGAAGCGCACGTCTTCGATGTTATGCGCGGCGCAGCCCATGGCGAGCGCCAAGCGCGTCAGGGGATGCTGCCGACGGCGCCCCTTCTTCATCGCGACACCTCGTCGAGCAGACGCAGGGCTGCCAGCATCAGGATCTCGCCCTGCTGTTTCAGCAGGGCATACTCGCGGGCAGGATTGCCGCCGGCAGCGGCGGCGCACGCCAGCCGCGCATGGCCGGTGATGACACGCACACCGGCCTGGATGGAGTGCACCGAAAGGGACGTCGCGGGAGCGCCACCTTCGCCGACTGCTGCAGCAGCGGCCCCGTCTTCGGCGGAGGAAGCGCCACGGGCTTTCGGTGCGATCTTGTAAATGGCGGCGGTCATGCGCCGCCTTTCAGGACCGCGCGGCAATCGCCGCGCAGATCCACCAGGGCGCAGACAACATCGTCAGTCTCACGCAAAACGATGGCGGCATTGGCCGGCGTCATGCGGCCACTGGCGACGGACATCGCCGCCGCGCTCAGCAATTCGCCGGTCTCAGACGTGATCTTGCCCATGATCAGGGCCAGCGGCTCGCGGATGCCGCAATTCACTGGCTCGACGATGCAGTTGACCTCACCCGCCATGAAGCGGGTGACGACCGGCTCCCTGCACAGCGCTTCCAGTATCAGGATCTGATCGATGCGCGGCGGGTTCTGCGGGCTGCCGTCATCGCTCATACGGGCGACATTCTGCGGCGAGCATTTCCAGAGACCGGCGACGGCGGTCTGACCGCCGCACTTTTCAACCAGCAGCGCGATCGCCTGCTTCAGGCTGCCAGGCTGACGAGGCTTGTAGGGCGCGGCCATCAGGCACCTGCCCCTGCCCGTTTGGGCTGGTGAATTGGCTTACTGAATTCACGCTGACGGTGCGGATCGGAGATCGTATGGATTGCAACCAGGTCTTCGACGGTGAAGGCCGAAAGATCGGAGTCTTGCTTTGCGAGCGCGACGACAGCGGGCCAGTGTTTCGGCGGAATGGCGCCACGCTGCTTCATGTTGGAAATGCCCTGAGCGGAGACGCCCAGCACCGACCCCAGCGCGGCTGGGGTCAGCTTTTCGATCAACTCGGCGACGGTCGTGGGCAGCGGCATGCCGGCAGTCATTACACGGTTCGTGTAATTCAGCAACATGATTTATGTTACACAAGCTGTGTACTAATGGGGATGGCTAAAACCCCCAAGGTTCAGGCGCAATCCGAACGGCTCAAGGCAGCCCGCCAAGGGCGCGGCTTTGCCACCGCTGCCGCTGCAATCGCCAAGCACGGTTGGAAGCAATCCACCTATTTGGCCCACGAAAATGGCCAGAACGGAATCGGTGCGGACTCCGCGATCGACTATGGGAAGGCCTATGGAGTTGACCCGGGCTGGCTATTGACCGGGCATGGAAAAGGCCTGACGGCGGACGGCAAGGAAATTAAGACCGCCGCCGGTAAGGCCGTGGTGCTCAAATCGCGAGCCGATCTTGTCGAGATGGGAGGCAAGGAATTCGCCAATATCCCGATCTACGACATTCGCGCCGCCGCAGGTTTCGGATCTGAAAACTACGACGAAACGCCGATCGACTATTTCCCGATCGCTGTCTCCTTCCTGAGAGCCATCACGGATGCCCCATGGCAATACATCGGAATTCTGCAGATCGATGGCCATAGCATGTATCCCACGCTGCACGATCGCGATCTTGTTTTCGTTGATCTGCGGCGCAAGACGCTCAAGAAGGAGGGCATCTATGCCTTGAACTTCGAAGGCGAGACGATCGTAAAGCGGGCGCAGCAGCACATGGAATCAGGGCACGTCACGCTGACTTCCGACAACCCGCAGTACAAGCCTCAGGTGATAAAACATTCTGACCGACTCCATGTTATCGGTCATGTCTTCTGGTCGCTGACGCGCCACTAACTGCAGCGGACCCTGGCAGTGAGCGCGGATGCCGCCCGATCAAACGACTCGGACTCGATCGCATAGCGGCCTGAACAGACCCGGTCCGCCGCTGCCTTCATGGTTCTCTCGACAGGCAGGCGTATGGCGTTTTCATCCTGATACATACAACAGGGTATGCCCTTCGGCGCCACAAAGAAATCATAGGCGCCCGCACCTGCCGCCTTGTGCATCTCGTAAACGGTGAATTCCGGCTGCACGACTTCAACCCTTGGAACATCATTCCAGGGGCTGCAGGAGCCAACAGCGGCTGCAACAACAAGAGCAGACAGAATTTGCCACTTCATCCGACGAACTTCTTCCAGAGCAAGATGGCTGCGCCAGCCAAGATAAAAAATCCGATGCACCCCAGCCGGTCAATGGCGGTCGATACCCGCTGCGCGCTGGAAACGTAGCCGCAATGCGGACAGGCGACGGCATTGCTGGCCACCTGCTTCCCGCATTCTCTGCAATCCCTTAGCGCCATAACCCCTCCGCCGGCACCCTAACCGATCGGCCGAAAACCCGCCATTTTCCGTCAATTACACAATCCGTGTTGACCAATTACACGCTTCGTGTAATTTCGCGTCGAACAGGAGGCGAACATGCGGGCACCCCAAACACGCGCGGCGGTCAGCCAGGATCACCTGGACAGATCCGCCGCCATTATCAAATCGCTGAAGAAGCGCAGGAGCCGCGCGAAGAAGGCAGAGAAGCTGGACGATATCCAGCGCTATGCCTTTGTCGATATGGGCGGCTTTCTCTTCGCGGCGCCAGCGCCGCGCGGATCGAAGATCGGCCTGGTGATCGGTGGCTGGGGCTATCCGGTCCGCGAGCCGAAGACGCGGGCGGAATTCGCGGCAGTCCTGAGGCTGCAACTGGAACTTCCGACGCGCGGCAAGCCGGTGCCCGACGACACCGCCACCATGATGGCGCGCAAGATCCTGATCGGCGTGCAACGCAACCCGCCAGAGGTATCGCGCCGCGACTTCCGCCAGGCCGGGATCAGCGAGCGCGACATTGACGCCAACTTCGACAAGGCCGTGGCGATCGCGCGCCGCATGGATCCGAAGATCGACACCATGCTCGCCATGCCGGTGGCCACATGAGACACCATCCCCAGATCCTCAGCGGCCAGGACATGGACCGCATCGCCTTGGCGCAGAGCGACGAAGACCGCCGCTTCGGGCGTAAGATGTGGGCGCTGATCATCGCCGCCTATGGCATCGCCATCGCGCTTGGCGCGCTCGTCTGGGTGCTGGCATGACCAGCAAGATCCGCACCTTGCTGATCGCAGTTGCCGAAGGCGCGGCCTTCGCTGGCTTCCTCGCTATCTGCATCTTCATAGCCACGGCAGGTCAACCATGACGATCGGGTATCTCAGCGACATGCCCTGCGCTGCGCCAGGGCTGATCAGCTACCGCTACAAGGGTCGCTATGGCTTCGTGATGATAGGCGCGCGCGGCGATGCCGACGCCCTTCGAGAGGCAGCGCGATCTTCAGGTGACGTGAACCCCTCCAACTTGGAGATATGGGACGGGAAGAAATACATCCCCACGTCCAGTGTCACAGCGGGGCAGCCATGAGCCTGGCCATGTCCCGCCGCTTCCTCGCCTTCCGGCGCCGCTTCGGCCTGCCGCTGTTCATCCTTTCGATTCCTGCAGCCGTCTTCGCGCTGCTGTGGTGCCTGGCGAGGGCAGCCCAATGAAGCTGCGCCTTCCCATGCCGGTGGTTCATCTCCTGTGCCGCCGGCTTCTGCCGATCCGGCATCGGCGCGCGCCAGACTTCATCGTCGGCGGCGAGACCGACCCTTATCTGCTGCGCTGGTGGCTGATCCCGCGCAATCCGCTCTTCAATATCTATCTGCATGAATTTCGCCGTCCCGACGATGACCGAGCACTGCACGATCACCCCTGGGTTAACCTCTCCATCCTCCTGGCCGGCGAATACATCGAACACCGCATCGACCAGGGCGGCGTTCATTTCCGCCATGAGCGCAAGCAGGGCGACCTTGTCGCACGCGGCCCGCGCGCCGCGCACCGGGTTGCCCTCTGGAGCCGCGAAGTCTGCGGCGAAAACGGTCAGGTGCGGGTCGAACACCTGCCTTGCGTCACACTCTTCGTCACCGGACCGCGCGTGCGGCAATGGAGCTTTCACTGCGCCCATGGCTGGCGGCACTGGAAGGAATTCGTCAGCAGCCGGGACAAGGGTTCGGTGGGGCGGGGGTGCCAATGATGCACGAATCCAATATCGCCCCGACCCCGCGCCAGGATGAGATCCGCGCCGTAGTGTCGGCCTATTTCGGGCTGACCAAGGACGACATGTTGTCGCCTTGCCGCGCCCGGCGGGTGGCCAGGCCCCGGCAGATCGCTATGGCGCTGACCCGCGAGATGACCAAGCTGTCGCTGCCGAATATCGGCAGGCAATATGGCGGACGCGATCACACAACCGTCTTGTGGGCCTGCCGCAAGATCAAGGCGCTGGTAGACAGCAACCAGCAGGTGGCGATCGACGTGGCCCGCGCGGGCCAGGCGATCTATCGCTTCATCCAGCCCGACCAGGGCGCGCGTCCGCAGGCTCTTAAGGCCGATGCCTTCATGCGCACGATCACCGATGACGTGCTGGCCATGGCCGCCATCTTCGGCGAGACCCACGCGCTGGAGATCTCCAACCGCAACGCCCGTGCCGCGCACCATGCGCGCCACCGCCAACCCGTGAGGATCGCGGAATGAACCGCACCGACAACGCATCATCACCTGCGCCCAATCTCGACGCGGCACTCCCGCGCCGGCACACCTATTTCGGGCGCCGGGCCGCCGAACTGATCTCGCTGCTTCAGTCCAGCGTGGCAACGGAAGATGCGCTGCGGGAGATTGATCGGCTGGAAAGCTTCCTGGATGACCGTCTCTACGATTGGGACTATTTCGGTCGCAACGAGCAGTTTTTCTACAAGGAAGCTGGCGAGGGCCTTGACGCCCTGGAGCGCGCCCGCGCGCGGCTCCAGACCGGCGATCGCCACGGCGCCCTGTCGGAGGTCGAGGCGGCGTCTTTCACGCGCCGCACCGAACACGTCCAGGCCGCCTATGACCGCGCCATGGGGGCCGCAAATGTCGTTTGAGGCGGTCATCGAAGTGAAGCTGGCCCTGGCTGCCGTGCGCCAGGCCTCCACCGTCGTCAGCAAGTCCACCATTCCGGTTCTGGCGTTCGTGCGCCTGACCGCCGGCAAGGGCCGCATCACGGTCGGCGCAACCAACATGAACTGCTGGCTGGACAGCGCCTTCGAAGCCGAAGAGGCCGAGGGCGATATCCTGGTGCCGGCTCGCGAACTGGAAGCCGCGCTGTCCGTGCTGCCGGCGGGATCGCAGGCCTCGCTGGTGATGGATGGCAGCCGCCTGATGCTGACCAGCGGACGCACCAAGTTCGATCTGCCCACCCTGCCGGCCGCCGACTGGCCGCAGGGTGCCAAGCCGGAAAGGCCGGTGCCGGTGATCGTGAAAGCCTCGCGTTTCGTCAGCAGTTGCGAACACCTGCGGCTGGCGATCTCGACCAACCCCAGCCGCTACAACCTGACCGGAATCTATCTCGACTTCCAGGGCAACCGCATGGTGGCCACCAACGGCCTGATCATGGGCTGGGAACCGGGCTGCTGGGCGTTCGACGAAGATGCAGCGCCCAAGCGCATCACCATTCCCGGCGAAATCCTGAACCCGCTGAAGAAGCTGTTCGACGAGGTCGAGGAATGCGAGATGCTGGTCGATCACGACGGTGCGCGCTTCACCATCCGCACCGACATGCAATCGCTGACCAGCAAGGTGGTTGCGGGCCAATTCCCTGCGTATGAGAACGTAGTGCCGGCCAAGAGCAATCACACGTTCCGGGCTGAGAAGCAGGATCTGGAAAACGCGCTCAAATGCGTCGGCTGGATCGCGGACGGCAAGAGCCGCCCGGTGACGCTGGACTTTGCCGATGGCGAACTGACCCTGACCGCGAAGTCGGCGGAGTGCGGCAGCTCCGAAGACGCCTGCGCGGCGCGCGCGATCGTGGGTGGCGACAAGATCAAGCTGGCGCTGGAAGTCAGCCAGATGGCCTGGGCGATCTCCACCCTGCCCGTCGCCGAAGCCGCAGACTTCATCATCCTGGACCCGCTGACGGTGGTCTGTGTCGTCGCCAAGGGCGACGACGAACGGCTGCACCAACGCATGCTGATGCCGATCCGGATGTAGCTGCATGAGCCTGATACCTGATCAAGGCTGCTTCACGGAATGGCGCCCGCTCGATCGCGAGATGGTCGTTGATCTCTTCGCGGGCGGCGGCGGCACGTCCACCGGCATCGAAATGGCCTTGGGCTTTCCGCCCGACTTCGCCTGCAACCATGATCCGGTCGCGCTGGCCATGCACGCGGCCAACCATCCGAAGACAGTTCACCTGTCGAAGGATGTCTGGAAACTGGATCCACTGCACGAGATCCCGCCCGGCCCGATCGGCCTGCTCTGGATGTCGCCTGATTGCCGGCACTTCTCGAAGGCCGCCGGGCGTGCGCTGCGCAACCGCCGCGCCCGCGACCTGGCGTGGGTGGCGATCCTCTGGGCCAAGACCCGACACCCGCGCGTTATCATGCTGGAGAATGTCGAAGAGTTCCTGACATGGGGACCGATCGACAAGAACGGCCAGCCCATCAAGAGCCGCATGGGCGAGACCTTCCGCCGCTGGAAGCGCAAGCTGGAGGCCCAAGGCTATCGCGTTGAATATGGCCTGAGCCGTGCCAGCAGCTTTGGCGCACCCACCATCCGGCGCCGACTGTGCATCATCGCACGATGCGACGGCGAACCCATCGTCTTCCCCGACG
>Ga0153956_1001887_pt1 | contig 16976 bp, 17 predicted proteins | sample TSFL040MetaG_FD_104704 | JGI IMG/M metagenome (GOLD analysis project Ga0153956, IMG submission 104704) | Attine ant fungus gardens microbial communities from Florida, USA - TSFL040 MetaG | ecosystem: Host-associated > Fungi > Mycelium > Unclassified | place: USA: Florida, Wekiwa Springs...
AAGATCGTTCGAATAAGGCTTCGCCATATGTGCCGGCCTCCTCACCAGCACACAGGTTGAATCATATCAAACCACCAAAAGGAATCCCCCCAGCGATTCAGCACAATATCATCCCGCTCTAGGATGCGGGGGCGGGCTTTGCCGACTACAAGATCGTCGCGCCGGTCGGCAGCCGCCTGATTTCGGTCTATGACGGTCCGTCCCTGTTCTCGACGGCCGATACGAGGCGCGCCTGCATCACGATCAGCCGGATTCAGGATCTGAAGATCGTCGCGATCCGCCCCCGGCCGGTCGGCTGGTCCGACATCGCGATGCGAGCGCGAAGGCCGGTCGACCGTGAAGACTACAGCGTCCTTCCCGATGACACTGCAATGGGATTCGATGCGGCAGAGATATGTGGGCGGATCGAAGGCGCTCGACCGCCTCAACCGCAAGGCGAACAGCTAATTCTCAGCTATTGTCCTCGACCGGCGCGCCGGGGCCATTCTTCTTGATCGAATCGATCGCGTTCTCCGCCGAGGCTTTGCTCGAATAGCCTTCGGTCGAGAACATGACTTCGCTGTTGTACTTGAAGCGGACGCGATACTCGCCCGCCTTGTCCTTGTAGATCTCGAACTTGTGCGCCACGAGCCTCTCCTTCGCTGGGACGGATGCAGATTAGCCTCGCCGCGGCCCCGATGCTAGCGAAACCGCTCCGGAGCGTAACGGCGAGGATCGATCGCGGCGGCGTCGCCATCGGGCGCCCGGCCAAGCACTAGCGACGCCGCCATTGCCGCCGCGGCGGGTGCTGTCTGGATGCCGAAGCCCCCTTGCCCGGCGCACCAGAAGAAGCCCGGTGCGGCGGGATCGAAGCCGTAGACCGGCAGGCGATCCGGCGCGAAGCTGCGGAGGCCGGCCCAACGCCGCTCGACGGTCGCGACTCGCCAGTCGACCGCCTGCTCGAACCGGTCGATCGCGACGGCCACGTCGATCTCTTCGGGTTGCGCGTCGCACGGATCGGTCGCGATCTCGTCGTGCGGGCTGAGCCACAGCCGCCCACCCGCCTCGGGCTTGAAATAGAAGCTGCCGTCGATCGCCGCGACGTGCGGAAGGCCCTCGGGGACGAGCGGATCGGTGCGCAACTGCACCATGGTGCGGCGATAAGGCTGGACACCGAGCGGCGGCACGCCGGCACGCCCGGCCACCCCATCCGCCCAGGCGCCTGCGGCATCGACAAGGATATCGGCGGCGAAACGGCCTGCCGGGGAGCGGATCGTCCAGTTCGCCCCTTGCCGCTCCGCGCTTTCGAGCGCGGCGCTGGTCACCAGGGCCGCGCCGTTCCGTTTTGCGATCGCCAGATAGTCGCCGTGCAGCCGCGCCACATCGATATAGGCGCAGGTCGGCTCCAGCAGGCCGACCGTCCATTCGGGCCGCAAGCCTGGGACGTGACCAGCCGGATCGACACGTTCGAGCGGCACGCCGCTCGCAGCGAACTCGGCGAGCATCGCCTCGACCGCAACTTCGTCACCGGCGCGCCCGATATGCAGCGAGCCCAGGGGTTCGAGATATCCTCCCGCCTGCAACGCAATCCCGGACGCGGTAGTGAGCGGCTGGATCAAAGGCCCGCCATAGGTTTCCGACCAGAACGCCGCCGATCGCCCCGTCGCATGATAGCCGGGCATGTCCTCCGCTTCGAGCAGCAGCACACGTGCATGCGGGGCGATCGCCGCGGCAAGGCTCGCGCCGGCGATGCCCGCGCCGGCGATCGCGACGTCGTAGCGCGTCATTTTTGCCGGGCGCGCGAGGCCAGGAAGATGTCGATCTCGCCCAGCGCGCGATTGCGCACCGGATCGGCCTCGCGCAGCACCTCGTGCGCCGATTCCTTCCCGAAGCGCAGCACGCGCACGTCCGGCAGCTTGCCGACCGCCTGCAGCGCGAGCTTCGCGTGAACCAGCTTGTCGGCCATCGCGACCACGACGAGCGCCGGCACCTTCATCGTCTTCAGCCGCGGATCGGCGCGCAACTTCCGGGTCGAGGCGAACGCCTCGATCAGCCAACGCCAGCTCGGCGGCCCGAATCGGAGCTGCGGCTCGGCATCGCGCCACCACAGCTCGTCCTCGTATCGACTTCTATCATGCGTGAGCAGCGATTGGCGCGATTCGAGCGTCGCGGGGCGCTCGTTGGTCTTCCATGCCGCGCGCGCCGAATTGCCGAACCCGCCCAGGACGCGCGCGAATCGCTCGCCCAGCCGCGCGCCGAGCGGACTGTGCAGCCCGAGCATCGGCGCGATCAGCACCGCCGCGTCGGGCGTGGCGACGCCCTCGGTCAATGCGCGCAGCACCAGATGCCCGCCCATCGAATGCCCCATCACCACCAGTGGCCCTCTCGCTGAAGGCGACCAGTCCGCCCAGAAAGCAGCGAAATCGCTGATGAAGATATCGAAATTCTCGACATGGCCGACGAAAGGATCGGGCGAGAGCCGACCCGATCCGCCCTGCCCGCGCCAGTCGAACGAGGTGATCGACCAGCCCTGGTCATGCCAGTGCGCGAAGGCTTCGAGATATTTTTCGGAGATGTCGCCGCGCCCGCCCTGGAACAGGATCGATCCCCTCGAAGCGCCCTCGGCAGGCCAGTCGAAGCGGCGCAGCGCCCAGCCGTCGGGCGCATGCCAGATCGAGATTCGCGCGCCTGCGGGAATCGCGCGGCGGTAGAGCAGGGCGGAGGCCATGAAGCGTGGTTACGTTTTGATAAGCCGTTCCGTCTAGGCAATTCCACAATGGGGTGGGTTTCGTTCCCGGTGATTCTGCTGGCGGCGCTGGCAGTGCTGCTCGTTTCGGCGGGCATCGAGGACGCACGCGTGCGTGAGATCGCCAATTGGAAGAACGCCGCGATCGCGCTGATGGCGCCGTTCTGGTGGTGGGCCAACGGCGTTTCGCTGTGGCCCGGCGTCGCGCTCTTGCTCGGCGTAGCGTTGCTAGTTTTCGCGTTGTTCGCGGCCGCCTTCCACTTCGGCTGGATGGGTGGCGGCGACGTCAAGCTGATCGGCGCGCTGGCCTTGTGGTTCCCCCCGCTGTCTTTGGTGAACCTCCTCGTGGTCATGTCGCTGCTTGGCGGCGCACTCACGCTGCTGCTCGTGATCGAGCGCGCGGTGCGGCGCAAAACGGGTGCGATCGAAATACCTTATGGTGTCGCCATCGCCATCGCGGGCCTGCTCGCGATCCGCGAACCGATTTTTAACACGTTCTCGTAGATGATTAACGCCGGATCAACTCGACCGGTACCGAAAGGCCCGAAGCGTCATGGATAGTCGTAAGATCGTTCTGCTGGTCGGCGCGCTGTTTGTCGCGGCGATCACCGCGTTCATGGCGCGCAGCCTGATCTCGGGCGCGTCGGCGCCGCAAGCCGCCGCCGCGGTCAACCCGCCTGCGCCGATCGACGGCCCGGAAGTCCTCGTCGCGATGCGCGCGCTGCCCGTCGGCACGATCCTCGATCCCACCATGCTGAAGTTCCAGGCATGGCCGAAGGAACTGGTGGTCGATAACGCCTATTATCTGAAGAAGGATACCGATCCGAAGACGCTGCAGGGCACCGTGGTCCGCACCGCGATCACCGCCGGCCAGCCCGTCACGCAGGGTTCACTGGTCAAGCCGGGCGACCGCGGCTTCCTCGCCGCCGCGCTCGGCCCGGGCATGCGCGCCGTGACGGTGCCGGTCTCGACCCAGAATTCCGTCGCCGGCTTCGTCTTCCCGGGCGACCGCGTCGATCTGCTGCTCACCCAGACGGTGGCGGGTGGCGGTGACGGTCCGCCGCTCAAGGCCGCCGAGACGGTGATGCGCAACCTGCGTGTGCTCGCCACCGACCAGCGCACCGACAACACCGCCGACGAGAACGGCAAGACGGTCGTGAAGACCTTCTCCACCGTCACGATCGAAGCCACGCCGAAGATCGCCGAGGACATCGCCGTCGCGCAGACGCTGGGCACGCTCTCGCTGTCGCTGCGCAGCCTCGCCGACAACTCGTCCGAGCTCGAGGAAGCGATCGCCAATGGCGACGTGAAGGTACCCAACAGCAAGGATCCGAATGCCGAGAAGCAGATGCTGATCCAGGTCGCGAGCCAGCCGCTGGCGGGCAGCGCGTCGGTCAGCACCGGCGCCGACATCTCGCGCTTCCAGCGCAGTACGGTGCCGGGCAAGCCCAGGGACCAGAATGCCGGCCCGCAGGGCGGGGGCAATTATCCGGGCGCAGTCGCGCCCAAGGGGCCGGTCGTGCGCGTGGCACGCGGCAACGTCGTGACCGAGACCACGGTCGGGGGGAAGAACTGAGATGCGTAGTTCGTTGAAGCCGATCGGCTGGCCGCTCGCGGTCGCCCTGGCGGCGGGGTCTCTCGGCACGTCGGCCGCTCCGGTCGCCGCGCAATCGGCCGCCCCCGCGCCGGTGGTGCAGATCAGCACCAGCCGTGGCCGCCTGGTCACGCTGGCGCGGCCGATCAGCGATGTGTTCGTCGCCGACGAAAAAATCGCCGACGTGCAGGTTCGCTCGCCGACCCAGCTTTACATCTTCGGCAAGGCGCCGGGCGAGACGACGATCTCGGCCACGAGCAAGGCCGGCGGCGTCGTTTATGCCGCGACCGTGCAGGTGGGCAACAATTTCAACTCGATCCAGCAGATGCTGAACATGGCGCTGCCCGATGCGCATATCGTGGCGACGCCGATGAACGGCCTCGTCCTGCTCACCGGCACCGTCATGGCGCCAGACGACGGCGCGGAAGCCGAGCGTCTGGTGCAGGCGTTCGTCGGCGAACAGACCAAGGTGCTGAGCCGGCTCAAGACCGCGACGCCGCTGCAGGTGAACCTGCAGGTGCGCATCGCCGAGGTGAGCCGCAGCTTCGTCAAGAATATCGGCGTCAACTTCGGCACCGCGGACAGCACCAGCGGATTCCAGTTCGGCATCGGCCAGGGCCGCAATTTCTCGCCGCAATATGCGCCGGGCGGCCCGCTGGGCACGGGCTTCACCACCGGCAAGGACGGAACCAGCCTGATCACCACCGTCGCCAACGGGACGACGATCGGCCTCGCCGGCAAACTGCTCGGGGTCGATCTGCTTAGCGCGCTCGATCTCGGCGAGACGGATGGCCAGGTCTCGACGCTTGCCAATCCCAACCTGACCGCCCTTTCGGGTGAAACCGCGACCTTCCTGGCCGGCGGCGAAATTCCGATCCCGGTCAGCCAGGGGCTCGGCGCCGTCTCGGTCGAATACAAGCAATATGGCGTCAGCCTGTCCTACACGCCGACGGTGCTGGCCGACGGGCGTATCTCGTTGCGCGTGCGCCCCGAAGTGTCGCAATTGTCGGCCCAGGGCGCGGTCACGCTGCAGGGCGTCTCCATTCCGGCGCTGACGACGCGGCGCACCGAGACGACCGTCGAACTCGGCTCGGGCCAGAGCTTCATGATCGCCGGCCTGTTGCAGAACGACCACGACAACCAGATCACCAAGACTCCCGGCGTCGGCGACATGCCGGTGCTCGGCGCGCTGTTCCGTTCCAACGGCTGGAAGCGCAACGAGACCGAGCTGGTGATCGTGATCACGCCGTATCTCGTGAAGCCGGTCAACGCCAACGACATCGTCCTGCCGACCGACGGCTACAAGGCGCCGACCGATCTCGATCGCGTGCTGCTTGGCCAGCTCGGCGGCGGCACCAGCGGCGCGGACCGGCCCAAGCCGAGCGTTGCGCAGCCGACCACCGCGCCGGCCTTCGGTGCCGCCGCGCCAGTGCCGAATGTCCCTGCCCCGGCCAGCCCGGCACCGATCGCCCCGCCACCCATGCGACAGAATGCAGAGCCTGAAAAAGCGGTCGTGCCCAAGGGCAAGAAGAACGCCGACGCGGCCGTTGCCGCTCCCGGCTTCAGCAACTGACGCGCCACGAGGAACCAGCCATGATCACCCAGCGTATCACGATCCTCGCCGCGCTCGGCCCGGCGCTGATACTCGGCGCCTGCAATACCGGCGGGACGCTCAATCGCGGCCTCGAATCGGTGCATCAGCCGGTCGTCAGCCGTACCGACTACGTCTTCGACGTCGCGACCAGCGGCGGCGGCCTTGCGCCCGGTGAGGAGCAGCGCCTGGCCGGCTGGCTCGCATCGATGCGCGTCGGCTATGGCGATCAGATCTCGATCGACGATCCCGCGCCCTATGGCGCGACCCGTTCGCAGGTGGCATCGGAAGTCTCGCGCTTCGGGCTGCTGCTGGCCGACGGCACGCCGGTCACCGGCGCGCCGATCGCACCTGGCACCGCCCGCGTGGTGATCAGCCGCAGCAAGGCGGTGGTTCCCGGCTGCCCCGATTTCAGCCATGTCGCGCAACCCGAATTCAACAGCAATACGTCGTCGAACCAGGGGTGCGCGATCAATTCGAACCTCGCCGCGATGGTCGCCAATCCGGCCGATCTCGTCCGCGGCGAGCCGGGCTCGGGCATGATCGATCCGGCAACCTCGACCAAGGCGATCCAGAGCTATCGCAAGACGCCTCCGACCGGCGAAGGCGGCCTGAAGTCCGAAAGCACCGGCGGTGGCGGTGGCGGTAGCAGCGGGGGAGGCAAGTAACATGAACGCGCCGTTCAATCCGGGCCGTACCGGACACCGCGATCCCTTCGTCGCCTATGTCTGCGACGAGACGACCGCCGAGGCGATCCGCCCGATCGCGGCCGAAATGGGCTGGGCGCCGGAGAAGGTCAACAAGGGGGGACTGCGCAACGCGGTCCAGTCGCTGTCCGTTTCGGCCAGCCCGCAGGTTCTGTTCGTCGATCTGTCGGAGAGCGGCGATCCGCTCAACGACATTAATGCGCTGGCCGAGGTCTGCGAACCGGGCACGGTGGTGATCGCCGCCGGCCAGGTCAACGACGTGCGGCTGTATCGCGACCTCGTCGTCAGCGGCATTCAGGATTATCTGCTCAAGCCGCTGTCCGCGGACATGCTGCGCGAGGCGTTCACGCATGCGCAGACGATCCTCAACGCGCCCAAGGCCGTCGAGCCCGGCGTCGATCGGCCGCATTGCTCGACGGCGATCATCGGCACGCGCGGCGGTGTCGGCGCCTCGACCATCGCGACCTCGCTCGCCTGGATCATGAGCACCAAGGGCGATCGCTCGACCGCCTTGCTCGATCTCGACGTGCATTTCGGCACCGGGGCGCTGGCGCTCGATCTCGAGCCCGGCCGCGGCCTGACCGACGCGATCGAGAATCCCAGCCGCATCGACGGGCTGTTCATCGAGCGTGCGATGGTCAAATCGAGCGACAAGCTCTCGGTGCTCTCGGCCGAGGCGCCGATCAATTCGCCGGTGATGACCGACGGCGCCGCTTTCTATCAGTTGCAGGAAGAAATGCGCTCGGCATTCGAGTGCACGATCACCGATCTGCCGCGCGGCATGCTGGTGCAGCACCCGCACCTGATCACCGACGCGCAGGTCGCGGTGGTGGTCACCGAGCTGACGCTCGCCGCCGCGCGCGATTCGATCCGCATCCTCTCGTGGCTGAAGTCGAACGCGCCGCAGACGCAGATCTTCGTCGTCGCCAATCGCGTGCATGCCACCGCGCTCGAAATCACCCGCAAGGACTTCGAGGGCTCGATCGAGCGCAAGATCGATTTCATGATCGCGTTCGACCAGAAGCTCGCCGCACAGTCCGCCAAACTCGGCAAGCCGTTCGCCGAAGCCGGCAAGGGCTCCAAGACGATCGCCCCGCTCGCCGACCTGGCGATCGGCGTGATGAACATCGGCGATGCCGGGGCCGATGCCGAGCCGAAGGGCAAGGCCAAGGCGAAATCGTCGGGCGGATCGTCGCTGCTCGGCAAGTTCGCGGATCTTAAAGGTTTGGTGCCCAAGAAGGGCGACAAGAAGTGATCGTTCGCCCGGCCGCATGGCCGGGTGATCCTTGCGGAGCGCGGATAGAGTCATGAATATGATGCCGCTGATGGTGATGTGCGGGGGCGCGCTGGCGGTGCTCGCCTTGATCGTCTTCGCCTTCGCCGGCCCTTCCCCGGAAAAAGCACGCGCACGCCGGCTGACCGCCGTGCGCGAGCGGCACGTCTGGTCCGCGACGGCCAATGTCGAGGCGCAGATGCGCCGTATCACCGCCGCGCGCGCCAACAAGATGGACCTCGCCTTCGGCCGCCTGCTGCCCAATCCCGCGCAGCTCAAGAAACGGCTGGCGATGACGGGCAAGACCTGGACCGTCGGCCAGTACGGCATGGCGACCGGCGGCATCTTCCTGATCGTCGCCCTGCTGCTCTGGCTGAAGGGCCTGCCGTTCTTCCTCGCCTTGTTCCTCGGCCTCGCGATGGGCGCGGGCATTCCGCACTTCGTCGTCGGCTTCTTCATCAAGCGCCGGGTGGGCAAGTTCACCGCCAAGCTGCCCGACGCGATCGAACTGCTGGTACGCGGCCTGCGTTCGGGTCTGCCGATCACCGAGACGATCGGCGTCGTCGGCAACGAGGTCGAAGGCCCGATCGGCGTCGAGTTCCGTGCGATCTCCGACAAGATGAAGATCGGCCGAACGCTCGACGCGGCGTTGCAGGAAACCGCCGACCGGCTCGGCACGCCCGAATTCCAGTTCTTCGTCATCTCGATCGCGATCCAGCGTGAGACCGGCGGCAATCTGGCCGAAACGCTCGCGAACCTCGCGACCGTGCTGCGTCAGCGCGGCGCGATGAAGCTGAAGATCAAGGCGATGTCGTCCGAATCGAAGGCCTCGGCCTATATCATCGGCGCGCTGCCCTTCATCGTGTTCGTCATGATCTGGATGATCAACGGCACCTATATGCAGACCTTCTTCCAGGATCAGCGGCTGATGGTCGCGGGTGGTGGCGGGCTGATCTGGATGGGGATCGGCGCCTTCATCATGGCCAAGATGATCAATTTCGAGATCTGACGATGGGCCCCGCACATCCCCCTACCCTGCTCGGCATCGACGTCTATTCGGTCGCGACGGCGTTGTCGGCGATCGCGGCCTTCGCGGTGATGCTGGCGATCTATGCCGCCACGACGGCGCGCGATCCGATGACCAAGCGCGTCAAGGCGCTGAACGAGCGCCGCGAGCAGCTGAAGGCGGGCATCACCGCCTCGACCAAGCGGCGCGCGAAGCTGGTGCGCCAGAACGATACCACCGACCGCATCCGCTCGCTGCTTTCGAACCTGCAGGTGCTGCAGGACAGCCAGGTCAAGGCCGCGCAGATCAAGCTGATGCAGGCCGGCATCCGCTCGAAGGAATATGCCGTCGCGGTCATCTTCGGCCGCCTCGTCCTGCCGATCGTGTTCGGCGGGCTGGCCGTCTATCTCGTCTACGGTACCGACATGTTCGCGACCTACGGGCCGCTGAAGCGTTACGGCATCGTCGCGGTGAGCTTCATTCTGAGCTACAAGGCGCCCGACATCTACCTGAAGAACAAGATCACCAAGCGTTCGGACGCGATCCGCAAGGGCCTGCCCGACGCGCTCGACCTGCTCGTGATCTGCGCCGAGGCCGGCCTGACGGTCGATGCCGCCTTCCACCGCGTCGCGCGCGAGCTGGGCCGCGCCTATCCCGAGCTGGGCGACGAATTCACGCTGACCGCGATCGAGCTGGGCTTCCTGACCGAGCGGCGCCAGGCCTTCGAGAATCTCGCCACCCGCGTCGATCTCGATGCGGTGAAGGGCGTCGTCACCACGATGGTGCAGACCGAGAAATACGGCACTCCGCTGGCGTCCGCGCTGCGCGTGCTGTCGGCCGAATTCCGCAACGAGCGCATGATGCGCGCCGAGGAAAAGGCCGCCCGCCTGCCCGCGATCATGACCGTGCCGCTGATCCTGTTCATCCTGCCGGTGCTGTTCATCGTCATCCTCGGTCCGGCCGCCTGCTCGATCTCCGATGCGTTCAAAGGTGGGATTTAACCCCGAATTGGATGCTTGATCGCCACGTCACGAAGGGGCAGGTTTGGTTAACCACCCCTTCGAGGCGCCGCCATGCTGTTCACCACTTCCGCGCAACTGATCGTGCTGATCCTGGTGCTGATCGTCGGCCTGACGTTCGGCTGGGCACTGCATCCCGGCGGCAAGAAATGGCGGCGACGCTATGACGAGATCGTCGATGCGAGCAACGCCTATCGCGCGGAGATCGCGGGCCACCTGCGCGAGGCGGAAAGCCGCGCCCGGGCGGTCGATCGCGACAACCAGGGCTTGCGCCGGGATCTGGAAGCGGCGCGTGCGCGCGTAACGGAACTCGAAGCCCGGCCTGCGCAAATGGTCGCAGCACCGGTGGTTGCTGCTCCGGCAGTCGAGCCGGTCAAGGAGGTCGAAGAGGCCAAGGTCGAGGAAACCGGGGCGGAACGTCCCATCCTGGCAACGGCCTCGGCCGTTCCAGCGGAACTGCCGCCTTTCGCCAAAGCAGCGGACGCGGAAGACGTGTCGGAACCCGAGGCGGCGGAAGAGCCCGTTGCCGCAGTGGAGCATGAAGCAGTCGCACCGATCGCAACCGAAGCCGCTACGGCCGAGGAGGAAAGCGTGCACGCGGAGGAGGCCGTGGCCGCAACGGAACCGGTCGATGCCGAATTCACGCCCGCCGCGCCCGCCGCAAGCGAAGCTGGGGCCGCCACGGAGGACAGCGAGGCCATTCCCGCCGAGGAAGAAGCCGAGCCGCGGAAATACTGGTTCGGCTGGAACCGCCCCAACGGCGCGAAGCCCGCTAGCACCGCAAGCGACGAGGAATTGAGCCGCATCCGTGGCATCGACGGCGTGCTCGCCTCACGCCTCGCCGCGCTCGACGTGAAGCATTATGCGGACATCACCAGCCTGTCCGACCAGGACGAGATGGCGCTCGAACAGCGGCTGAACCTGCCCGCCGGTTACATCACGCGCGAGCAATGGCGCGATCAGGCGGCGCTTCTCGCCTCGGGCAAGACGGTCGAGCATGCCGACCGGTTCGGTATCTCCGCCTGATCCTCAGCCGCCGAGCGCGGTCTTCACCTTGGCGAAGAAGCCGTTGGCCTGCGGGCTTTCCTCGCCGGTTTCGGTCGAGCGGAACGCTTCGAGCAACTCGCGCTGACGCGCCGAGAGCCGCGTCGGCGTCTCGACCTCGAGCCGCACGACGAGATCGCCGCGTCCCCTGCCCTGCAGCACCGGCATGCCGGCACCGCGCTGGCGGATCTCGCGGCCCGATTGCGTGCCGGCCGGAATCTTGATTGCGTGCACCTCGCCGTCAGGCCCGGGAATGTCGATCGCCCCGCCCAAAGCAGCGGTGGTGATGCTGATCGGCGCGCGCGCAAAGAGCGTGGTGCCTTCGCGCTCGAAAATCGGATGCCGCGCGATGTGCAGGAAGATGTAGAGATCACCCGGAGGCGCACCGCGCGCACCAGCCTCGCCCTCGCCCGACAGACGCACGCGCGTGCCCTCATCGACGCCCGGTGGGATGGTGACGGTCAGCGTCTTGGTCTTCTCGACCCGGCCCTCACCGCGACAGTCGCGGCAGGGGTCGGCGATCACCTGACCCGCGCCATGACAGCCCGGGCAGGTGCGCTCGACGACGAAGAAGCCCTGCTGCGCACGCACCTTGCCGACGCCCGCGCACACCGTGCAAGGCTTGGCGCTGGTGCCGGCCTTCGCGCCTGAGCCGGCGCAGGAATCGCACACCGCAGAGACATCGACCGTGATGTCGGTCGCCTTGCCGCGAAACGCCTCTTCCAGCGTGATTTCCATGTCGTAGCGCAGATCGGCGCCGCGCCGCTGCGCGCGATTGCCCTGCGCGCGCCCGCCGCCCATGAACTCGCCGAAGATGTTCTCGAAGATGTCGCTGAACGCATCGAAGCCCGGCGCGCCGGCGCCGCCACCCATGCCGTTCTTGAACGCGGCGTGGCCGAACCGATCGTACGCTGCGCGTTTCTGCGGATCCTTGAGGCAATCATAGGCCTCGCTGATCGCCTTGAACCTGGCTTCGTGATCCTTGCACCCGGCATTCTTGTCCGGATGATATTTCATGGCGAGCTTGCGATAGGACGATTTGATCGTCGCATCGTCCGCGCCGCGCTCGACCTCGAGCAGTTCGTAATAATCGATTTCGGTACTCATGCCCGCCCCCGCCAGGAAGCCGTCACCCCAGCGAAAGCTGGGGTCTCAAGCCGGGTGTAATACGGCCTGAGATGCCAGCTTTCGCGGGCACCCAGCAAAGTAATACTTTGCTGGGACCCGTCGCTGGCATGACGGTCCTGGCTCATTTCTTACGCCTTCTGGCTGTCGTCCACTTCGGAGAATTCGGCGTCGACCACCTCTTCGCCGCCGGCCTCGCTGCCCGCCGCCGCATTGTCGGTCGCGGTGCCGGCCTCGTTCGCCGATTGCGTCTCGTAGATCGCCTGGCCGAGCTTCATCGCAACCTGCGCGAGCGCCTGCGACTTGGTCTGCATCGCCTCGGCATCGCCACTCTCGACCGCCGACTTCGCCTCGGCGACCGCCGCCTCGATCTCGGACTTCAGCCCCGCATCGACCTTGTCGCCATGCTCCTCGAGTTGGCGCTCGGTGGTGTGGATCAGGCTCTCGGCGTTGTTCTTCGCCTCGGCGGCCGCACGACGCTTCTTGTCCTCGTCGGCGAAGGACTCCGCGTCGCGCACCATCTTCTCGATATCGGCGTCGCTGAGGCCACCCGAGGCCTGGATGCGGATCTGCTGCTCCTTGCCGGTACCCTTGTCCTTGGCACTGACGTTGACGATGCCGTTGGCGTCGATGTCGAACGTCACCTCGATCTGCGGCACGCCGCGCGGCGCCGGCGGGATGCCGACCAGATCGAACTGGCCGAGCAGCTTGTTATCCGCCGCCATCTCGCGCTCGCCCTGGAAGACGCGGATGGTCACCGCCTGCTGATTGTCATCGGCAGTCGAATAGACCTGACTCTTCTTGGTCGGGATCGTGGTGTTGCGATCGATCATGCGGGTGAACACGCCACCCAAAGTCTCGATGCCCAGCGACAGCGGGGTCACGTCGAGCAGCAGCACGTCCTTCACGTCACCCTGCAGCACGCCGGCCTGGATCGCCGCGCCCATCGCCACGACCTCGTCCGGGTTGACGCCCGAATGCGGCTCCTTGCCGAAGAATTCCTTCACCACCTGGCGGACCTTCGGCATGCGCGTCATGCCGCCGACCAGCACCACCTCGGCGATGTCGGCGGCCTTCACGCCCGCATCGGCCAGCGCCTTGCGGCACGGCTCGAGCGTGCGCTGGATCAGGTCCTCGACCAGCCGCTCCAGATCGGCGCGGGTGATCGTCTTGACGAGGTGCTTCGGGCCGTTCTGGTCGGCCGTGATGAACGGCAGATTGACCTCGGTCGAAGCCGCCGACGACAGCTCGATCTTGGCCTTCTCGGCCGCTTCCTTCAGGCGCTGCAGCGCGAGCTTGTCCTTGGTGAGGTCGATGCCCTCGTCCTTCTTGAAGCCATCGGCCAGGAAGTTGAGCAGCTTGTTGTCGAAATCCTCGCCGCCCAGGAAGGTGTCGCCGTTGGTCGCCTTCACCTCGAATACGCCGTCGCCGATCTCGAGCACCGAGATGTCGAACGTGCCGCCGCCGAGATCGTAGACCGCGATCGTCTTGCCGTCCTGCTTCTCCAGCCCGTAGGCGAGCGCAGCCGCGGTCGGCTCGTTGATGATGCGCAGCACTTCCAGGCCGGCGATCTGGCCGGCATCCTTGGTCGCCTGCCGCTGCGCGTCGTTGAAGTAGGCGGGCACGGTGATCACCGCCTGCGTCACGGTCTCGCCGAGATACGCCTCAGCGGTTTCCTTCATCTTCTGGAGCGTGAAGGCGCTGATCTGCGACGGCGAATAATCCTTGCCGCCAGCCTGCACCCACGCGTCGCCGTTCGCGCCGCGCACGATATGATACGGAACCAGCTCGGTGTCCTTCTTGGTGATCGGATCGTCGAAACGACGGCCGATGAGACGCTTCACCGCGAATACCGTATTGTCGGGATTGGTGACGGCCTGGCGCTTCGCCGGCTGGCCGATCAGCCGCTCGCCGTCCTTGGCGAACGCGACGATCGACGGCGTGGTGCGCGCACCTTCCGCATTTTCGATGACCTTCGGCTTGCCGCCTTCCATCACGGCGACGCAGCTGTTGGTCGTACCCAGATCGATACCGATTACTTTAGCCATGGTCCTCTTCGGCCCCCATCAAGCAATAAAAACCCCAAGCCTGTGCCCCAAAAACAGGCGGCGCAAACCCATGCAATGTCCGCGATATAGGGGGGCTTTCGCTTGCCGCAAGATTTCGGCGGCCCTAGTTGGACATGATAGTTTCCCAATCCGGGAGTTGCCCGATGCGCGCCTTCCTTGCCCTTTTGACACTGCCGCTCGCGCTGGCGGCGTGCGAGAAGCCCAAGACGATCACCGTCAGCGACGGCTGGGTGCGTCTCGCCGCCGTTCCCGGCCGTCCTGCCGCCGCCTATTTCATCATCCACGGCGGGCCGGGCGACGCGACGCTGATGACGGTGGACAGCCCGGTCGCGATCCATAGCGAAATGCACCAGTCGATGGGATCGGGCGGCATGTCCGGCATGAAGCCGCTCACCAGCTTGGCGGTGCCGGCGCGCGCCGAGATCAAGTTCGCGCCGGGCGGCAACCACGTGATGCTGTTCGACGTCAATCCGGGGATCAAGCCGGGCAGCACCGTGCCGCTGACCTTCACGTTCACCAACGGCTACCGCCTGGTCCACAACGCGACCGCGATCGGCGCGGGCGATCCGGCGCCCAAGAACTGAGGTGGCCACGCGCCCGCTCACCGAAGGCGAGATCGCGCTGGCGCGATCGGTATTCGGCGACGCGATCGACTATGCGCGCGTATCGATCGTGCGCGGCAAATGGGCGTTCTTCCAGCCGCGCGAGACGGTGATGGCGCCCACTGGTGTAATCCACTTCCATCCGCTCAGCACGCGTTATCGCGACGATTTCGCTGCCGCGGGCGTCCATGATCAGGGGCTGTTCATCCACGAAATGGTGCACGTCTGGCAGTATCAACACGGCATCTTCCTGCCGATCAGGCGCCATCCTTTCTGTCGCTATGATTATGCGCTGAGGCCTGGTTGGCCGCTCGCGCGCTACGGACTGGAACAACAGGCCGAGATCGTCCGGCATGCTTTCCTCCTGCGCGCCGGCACACAAATCGCGGGTGCACCGCCGCTTGCGCAATATGAGAGTCTGCTGCCCTTCTGAACGGCACGCGGCCGGAACGACCGCGGACGCCGGACGTTTCACTGCCCGGCCCTGACCGGGCTGCACCATGTCAGCTACCGAGAGGACATCATGAAAAAGATCATCGGGCTCACCATCGCCGCCAGCGTCGCGGCGATCGCGCTCTCCCCCGCGAATGCCGCGCAAGGCTGCGGCCGCGGCTATCATCGTGGCCCGCACGGCCATTGCCGCCCGAACCGCGGCCCCGGCGTGGCGGTCGTCGCTCCGGGCCTCGTGATCGGCAATTTCTACGCCGGTCGCGGCTATTGGGATGGCCATCGCTACTGGCAGCATCGCGAACGCTGGCATGGCGGCTGGCGCTATCGTTGAGCCTGAGCCGAGCTTGCGCTTTTCGGGGCGGCGATCACCCGATCGCCGCCCTATCCATATTGAACGAACGAGATCACGTTCCCATCGGGATCGCGGATATGGAAGTCGGTGCCGCCCCAGGCCTGCCTGGTCAGGTCTTGCGCGAAATCGACCTCGCGTTGCCGCAATTCCTCGAACAGCGCCTTGACGTTCGAAACCGCGATCGTCGCGAGGATGAGCGACGGCTCGGCCGCGGCGAGCGCTGCGAAGTTCGGACGGTGCACGAAGCGCAGGTGGAGGCACGCACTGTCCCGCGACACCGCTCCGTAGAACGGCGGATTGCCGTGCAGAAAATCGACCGCGAGGCCGAGCATGTCTCGGTAGAAGGCCGCGGAGGCTGCGACGTCGCGCACGAACAGGATCGGCACGATGCTCTTTGCAACGGGAGCGCCCGGATCGGGTCGTGGTGTCTTGATCGCATCCGCGCTGGCCCGCTTGAGCTCCGGCCAGCCGTCATAACCGGCCTCGACCGCGACGATCTCCTGCGCCAGTGCCAGCGGCATCGCCAGATCGAGCGCCTCGCGGTCGGTAAAATGGCGAAAGCGCCGCAGCAGGCGGAGCTTCCCGCCCACCGAATAATTGCCCTCGCGATGCCAGCGCATCAGCAGCTTCGCTTGTTTACGATACGTCTCGATAGTCGCCACAGGGCGTGCTCCGGCTGAGGGTTTCAGCGGGCGGGCCTGGCCCTTTCGACAAAAAGCCGATGCACCCCGATCGAGAACTGCCAGCCTAGATTTCAGGGCCACGCCAAGTCAAGCGAAGTGCTGCCCGGCTCTTGCCGCCGGTCGAGCGCGGCGGCATGGATCGGACATGCCCTTGCACAACCTTGCCCATTACGGACTCTCGGCCGAACGGGGCTTCCTGTCGCCATTCGAGATCGACACGGTTCTGCTGCCCCCGGCGCTCGCCCCCGCAGAACGTGCCGCACGAACCTTGCCCGACCTGTTCGCGACCGGCGAAGTGCGCCGCTTCCTTGCCGATCTGCCCGCGCCGGACATCGCCCGTTTCCTCGCCGGCGCCAGTCCCGATCAGGCGACGGTCGCGCTGTCGCGCTACGCCTTCCTGTCACAGGCCTGGGTGTTCGGCACTGCCGAGCCCGCGCCCGTTCTCCCCGCCAATCTCGCCGTGCCGTTCGTCGCGCTGAGCGATCATGCCGGTCTGCCGCCGATCATGAACTATGCCGCCTATGTGCTCGACAGCTGGTACCGAATCGACAAGGCCGGGCCGATCGCGCTCGGCAATATCGCGCTCGGCCAGCATTTCGCTGGCGGACTCGACGAAACCTGGTTCATCCTCACCCATGTCGCGATCGAGGCGCAAGGCGGCCGCGCGCTCCGGTTGGCGCTCGACCTCGTCCGCGCCAGTGATGCGGGCGATGCCGCGACGGTGGAAGCCGCGCTC
>Ga0153956_1001888_pt1 | contig 16976 bp, 10 predicted proteins | sample TSFL040MetaG_FD_104704 | JGI IMG/M metagenome (GOLD analysis project Ga0153956, IMG submission 104704) | Attine ant fungus gardens microbial communities from Florida, USA - TSFL040 MetaG | ecosystem: Host-associated > Fungi > Mycelium > Unclassified | place: USA: Florida, Wekiwa Springs...
CCCGGTCACCCCGTCCCTGATCAGGTCATCGACAACGCGTTGCGTTTCGGCATAATCGATTGAAAGGTCTTCGGTGAATTGCGTCGTTACGGCCGGAAATACGCCCCGCCAATCGATGGTCATATAAGTGCTCCTGGAGCTTGCGTCAGAATATATACCGTATACTATATGCGATGATTTATGGCAACAAGGATGATGACGGACGATGGCGGCGCCTCGGAATAGTTTGGTAATCGGTGGCGGCGTGGTTGGTCTGAATATCGCGCTTCAGCTTCAGGCGGAAGGTTGGCAGGTAACCTTGTGCGATATCGGTAATGAAACATCGGCCTCCTATGGCAATGCCGGCCATATCGCCACCGAGCAGGTCGAGCCGCTGGCCTCCATGGCGACCGTGACATCCGCCTGGCGTCGGTGGTTCATGCGTGGGGGAGCGCTTTCCTTGCCGCTGCAAGGGTTTTTGGCCTGGCTGCCGTTTTCATTGCGTCTGTTGGCTGCCGCGCAGCCAAAGCGGTTCGCGCATGGCAAGATGGCTTTGAAAGGATTGCTGAACGAAGCCATGGCGGCATGGTGGCGGCGCGTGGCCGATATCGGCGCGCCCGATCTTTTGCGCGAAGACGGCCACTTTGTCGTGTGGGAGACACCGGAAAGCACCGCCAGGGGCGTGAGATCCTGGTCCGCCGCCGATACCGGTACCGCCACCGTGAAACCGGCGACAGATGAGGAAATGGCGCAGCTATCGGCGCTGACGCGCCGGAAAATCCATGGTGCGATTCGTTTTTCGGGCACGGCGCAGATCGCCGACACCCGGCGGATGCTGGAAGCGCTGCGCGAACGGTTTATTGAACGCGGCGGACGCTATTTGCGCGAACGCGTGGAACGGCTGGTGGTGCATGAGGATCGTGTGCTGATCCTGCTTTCGGGGGGCGAACCTCTGACGGCGGATGCGGTCGTGGTGGCCGCGGGAATCGGTTCCAAGGCTCTGCTGGAAAGCATGGGCGAAACCGTGCCGATGATCGCCGAGCGCGGTTATCATATCCAGACGCCGGATCATGGCTGGCCGCAAGGTTTCCCGCCGGTGGTCTTTGAGGATCGCTCGATGATCGTGACCGGCTTTGAAAGCGGGCTGCGCGCCGCCAGCTTCGTGGAGTTCAACCGGACCGATGCCGCGCCGGATTCGCGCAAGTGGGCGCGCCTGCGCCGACATGTCGATGAACTTGGCCTGCCGTTTCAAGGTAAGGGTCAAGAATGGATCGGCACACGGCCGACCCTGCCGGATTATCTGCCCGCAATCGGCCGGTCGGCGCGCGCCCGCAATCTTTATTATGCCTTCGGCCACCAACATCTGGGCTTGACGCTCGCGGCGGTCACCGGTGAAATCGTCGCCGGCATGATCAAGGGCGGCGAGGCGCCCGCGGCCTTTGATCTGTCTCGTTTCAAGTAAGGAATACACCATGATCGGTTCATCCACCCCCGAAGCCGAACTGGCCAAACTGTCGGTCTATCCCCATCAGGCGCCGGCCATTACCATCGCCGAGCGTCTGGCGCGGATCGAGAAGGCGCGCAGACTGACGCGCGACATGGGCGCCGACGCCCTGCTGGTTGGGGCCGGTGCCAGCCTCAACTATTTCGCCGGCGTGCCGTGGGGGGCCTCCGAACGGCTGGTCGGGATGTTGCTGCCTGTCACCGGGGATCCGCTGATGATCTGTCCGTTCTTCGAACTGGGATCACTGGAAGCCGATATGAAGATCACCGCTGAATTCCGCCTGTGGCAGGAGCACGAAAGTCCACATGCCCTGATCGGCCAGGCGATGAAGGACTGGGGCGCAAAGGTGATCGCCGTCGATCCGGCCATGTCGTTCGAGATGGTCAGCCGTCTGGGCCGCGAAACCGGTCTGGAGATCAGGGAAGCGTCATCGGTCATCAACGGCTGTCGCATGTACAAGTCGGCGGCGGAACTGGCCCTGATGCAGCAGGCCAAGGACATGACCATTCTTGTCCACAAAGCCACGGCGCGGATGCTTTATGAAGGGATCACCACGAAGGAAGTGAACACCTTTATCGAGGCGGCGCACCGCAGGCTGGGCGCGTCGGGCAATTCTTTCGTTATCACCCAGTTCGGGCGCGGCACGGCTTTTCCGCACGGCTTGCCCGGCGAGCAGCGCCTCAAGGAGGGCGATCTGGTGCTGGTCGATACCGGCTGTTATGTGCAGGGCTATACGTCGGACATCACCCGCACCTATATTTTCGGCCGACCGAAGCCTGAATATCAACGCATCTGGGATATCGAAAAAGAAGCACAGGCCGCCGCCTTCGCGCGCGTCGAGGTTGGCCTGCCGTGCGAAGCGGTGGACTATGCCGCGCGCGCCGTGCTGGAAAAGCATGGTCTGGGGCCTGACTACAATCTGCCGGGCACGCCGCATCGTACGGGCCACGGCATAGGCCTGAGCATTCACGAACCGGCCTTTCTGGTGCGCGGCGACACAACGCCGCTGGCGCCGGGCATGTGTTTCTCCAACGAGCCGATGATCGTGGTGCCGGATACCTTCGGCGTCCGGCTGGAAGATCATATGTACGTGACAGAAAACGGTGCGAAGTGGTTCACTGAACCGCAGGAGGCGATCGACCGGGTTTAGAGTGGTCCGTTGGCGGCCGGTTCGCCGAAATCCGGTACACCCTCTGCCGTATAGTTGATCGGCTGGATGCGGGTGTGGCGGTTTGGATCGAACAAGGGATCGCCCTGAATATCGCGGTAGTCGCGGGCGTGGTAAACCAGCATGTCACGCCCGTTTTCATCGACCGTGAAGCTGTTATGGCCTGGTCCCCAGATGTTGTGATCAGGTGCGCTTTTGAATACCGGTTCCGGTGATTTGGACCACGCCGCCGGATCCATGATATCGGCGTCGTCACGCGCGGTCAGCAGGCCCATGCAGTAATGATAATCGGTAGCGGCGGCCGAATAGGTCAGGAACAGCCGGCCGTTGCGCGCCAGCATGGCCGGGCCTTCATTGACCTTGAAGCCGATCGTTTCCCAGTCATAGGTCGGCACGGTCAGGCGGGCGGGTCTGGCGGCGAGCGTGGTCGGCGTGGCCAGGGGGGCCAGGTAGAGATTGCTGTTGGTGTCGATTCCCGGCTCGTGTTGCGCCCAGCACAGATAGCGCACGCCGCGATGAACGAAGGTCGTTGAATCCAGGGTAAAGGTATCCCATGGTGTTTCGAGTTGGCCGGTCAGGCTCCACTGACCGGTCAAAGGATTGGCGTCCGCGCATGAAAGCACATAGGTGCGGATATGGAACTTGTCGTCGCCATTGCCGGCGGCGAAATAGATATGCCATTGGCCGTCGAAATGATGCAGTTCCGGCGCCCAGATATAGCCGGCCATCTTTCCACTTTCGGGGCGGTGCCAGACCACAGCCTCTTCCGCTGTTGATAGTCCAGCCAGGGTGCGGGCGCGGCGGATAGCCAGCCGGTCATATTCCGGCACCGAGGCCATCATGTAGTAATAACCGTCATCGTGCCTGAAAATCTGCGGATCGGCGCGCTGAAGCACCAGCGGATTAACAATTTTCGATGCGGTGTCAGCCGCCTGCGCGAAAGTAGGAAGCATCAGACCGGCACCTGCGGATGTGGTTAGGAAACGACGGCGGTTGAAGAGGGGCATTGTTGTCTCTGCAAAATGTCAGACAATTACTCTTACTATGCGCCAAATCGCTTTGTCAAACCGTCAGCGTTTCCCGATGCGCATGGGAGGGTCCATTATAGCAATGTTGTTTTATGGCAACAATGTGTGGCGTATGAGTTGGTGTGGCTTGTATATTGTTGCGGAATTAACTATAGCTTCGGCCATGCCGTGACATGCGCGGCCGAATGGAGAATATGAATTGCTGGGATCGAATAACAGTCGGGGCCTCAAGCCCGCCGCGATCCTGCCCTTCGTCTAAGCGCCGCTCCGGCGCCGTGGCAGGGCGGGAACGCCCGAGCCACATCTGGTTCTGAATAACTGAAACGGAACATCGCGGAATGTGCGCAACGGCGCACGCCGCGCAAGAACACAAAGACGAAGACAAGACAATGACTGAACATTCTATCGTTTGGCGCCTTGTGCGCCAGATCGCGCGCGATATCGCGCCGGATTCAGGCCCTGTGCAACGCCTGATGTCGTGGGCCGATGCCAACAGCGCCTGGTTGCTGGGAGAGGCATGGGCTTCCCGTAAGGCCGGCAGGAAGACCGCCAGGACGGAAACAGGCTGGGCGCATTTCCTGACGTGCCTGGAAAGAGCGCCCGCGCCGCAGGAACCGCGCCCGCAGGTGCTCGACCTCGCCGACGAATTGGGTCGGTTGCTGCATTTCGCGCCGTTCGACGCCGGGCTGCTGACCCTGATGATCGCGTGCGATCGTCTGCCGCGTCTGGCCAGCCTTCTGGGCATTATTGCGGACGATATCCGTGATTTTCCGGCTGTGCTGGGGGAACTGGCGGGTGCGGAAGCCGGGGAGGCGGGCCGCCGGGTTCGGTGCAGCGAGGCCCTGAAACTGGGTCTGATCACGTTCGGCGTGCGGGCTAGGCAAGATAATCCGGTGGAAATCCGCTGGCCGTTGGCGCGGATTCTGGATCGTCAACCGGCCGCTGACGCCCTGGCGGAAGCCTTGGCCGGTCGTCGCCAGGTATCAAGCCTTGGCCTGGCCGATTTTACCCATGTCCGCGATGCCGGTTTTCTGGTGCGGCTGCTTGAGGGCGCGGCACGTGAGCGGGCGCATGGCGTCAATATCCTGATCCATGGCCCGCCGGGCAGCGGCAAGACGGAACTGGCGCGTATCCTGGCCGCGGCGGCGGGATGCCCGCTGCATGGTATCGGTGAAGCCGATGAAGATGGGGAAGAGCCGACGCGGAGCGACCGTGTGCTGGCGCTCCTCCTGGCGCAGCGCGTGCTGAGTGACCGCAGCGGCGCCGTTCTCCTGTTCGATGAGATGGAAGACCTGATCGGTGGCGCACAGCGGTCACGCGGAGACTGGTTCTCGCAGCGGGAAGGCAGCAAGGTATTCGTCAACCGGATTCTGGAAACCAACGCGGCGCCGGTGATCTGGGTCACCAATGCCATCGGCAATGTGGATGACGCCATTTTGCGGCGGATGAGTTTTATACTCAAGCTCGACCTGCCGCCGCGTCAGGCGGCGCACCGTATTCTCGGACGGATCGCCACGGACGAGGGTGGTCAGCCGAATGAAACGATCGGCCGGTTGATCGACCAGGCGCCAGAAGCGGCCAGTGTGTTGCGCGTTGCGGTGAAGGCGGCTCGGCTGGCCGGGGAAGCGGACTGCGGCGCGCGGGCGGCGGCATCGCTGGTGCGCGCCCTGCGCGGCGGGGAGTTACCGGCGGAAGGTCCGGACAATCTGGACATGGCGCTTTATGAAACCGATCGTCCGCTGGAAGCCCTGTTCAGCAGCATCCGGGCTTCAGGCAGCGATCAGGGCACGCTGGATGTCTCCTTGTTGCTGACGGGACCGCCGGGCACCGGCAAGACGGCCCTGGCGCATCACCTGGCGCATATGCTTGACCGGCCGCTACTGGTGCGCCGGGCATCCGATCTGTTATCGAAATGGGTCGGAGAAACCGAACGGAATATCGCTCGGGCTTTTGAAGAGGCGCGGCGGCAGGAAGGCGTTCTGTTGTTTGACGAGGCGGATTCCCTGTTGTTCGACCGCATGCGGGCGCGGGCTTCATGGGAAGTCGGTCAGGTGAACGAAATGTTGACCTGGCTGGACCGGCATCCGTTGCCAGTGGTGGCCGCGACCAATCATCCAGGCCAACTCGATCCGGCCACCTTGCGCCGTTTTGTCTTCAAGCTTGACTTGAAGCCGCTTGGCCCGGAGCGTCTGCGGCGCGCCTTCGAGCGATTTTTCGCCATGCCGGCGCCGGTGGGATTGTCGGGATTGTGCAACCTGACGCCCGGTGATTTCACCGTAGTGGCGCGTCAGTTGCGTCATGCGCCGGTATCGGATGCGGAAGCCATTCTTGAGCGCCTGCGCGACGAAAGCCGCGTCAAGCCGGAGACTATGGCCCGGCTCGGATTCTGATCGCTTCAGGAGAAACAGTCATCCTTGGCCTTGCCGGTATCGTCGAGGTGGATATGGACGCTGTTCATCCGGGCGGGGTGCATATAATAGGCGTCGGCCGGGATGCGGTGGTCCCAGCGGTAGACCTCTGACAGGATGGCGTAGAATTCCGGGTCGTGCGCCTGTAAGTCGTCGGCATTGACCACGGTCAGGGTGTCGGTGATGTAGGCCTTGTTGGAATTGAACCAGAACTGCGTGCCTTCGGCCCAGTATTCATCGAGCGTATTGGCCATATAGGCGCCCTGCCACAGGCGCTTTTCCTTGGCATGGGCGTAGGCGGTTTCGACACGCGCCTCAAGCGCCGGATCGGCGGTGCGGATGGCTTCGAAAATGCTGTGTGAAAATTCGTGGACCAGGATATTTTCGCCGTAATAGCGCGTGCCGGGGACGCCCATGATATTTTCCGCCGCGCCGGTGGTGTAGGTGCCGCCCATGCCGCGTGCCCGCTGCGCCCAGTAATCGCGGTCGCTTTGCAGGCCGATGGTTTTGGCGTAGTCACGTACATCGCATTTCGACAGGCGCGGATCATCGATGGCTGGCTTCTTCCAGTCGCGTTGTTCGGGGATATCCGTGGTGGTTTCGTCAATGGCCATGATGCCGATGCGGGCGCCGTTGCGGATCAACTGGTCGTGGATATCCGGGCGCTCGGACAGCATGTAGAGCACGATATCGCGCGCCACCAGGATGCCGGTATCGGGTACATTCTGTGAGCCGATGATGGGGATGCCGCCGGCATCGGCATATTTCCGGTAAAACGGATCGAGGTTCAGCCAGGCCGGCGGCGTCATGATCGTGCGGGCGTCGAAGGACGGGATTTCCGCCCTGGCCATGACGGCGCGGTCGGTGTCTGTCGCCAGCACGGGGCTGGATGACAGACACAGGGCCAGGGTGATGGCCAGCAGTCCGTGTTTCATGTTTATTCCTCGTCGGCGTAAGGGCCTTTGCCACCTTCGGCGATAAAGCGGTCCACACGCGCCTCCAGCACTGGCAGCGGCACCGAACCCAGTTGCAGCACGGCGTCATGGAACTGGCGCAGATCGAACTTTTCACCGAGCGCGGCCTCGGTTTTGTGACGAGCCTTCCAGATGGCCATTTCACCGAGATAATAACTTAACGCCTGACCTGGCCAGGCGATATAGCGATCCACTTCCGTGGTCACTTCATGCCTGGAGAGCGCGGTGTTTTCCAGCAGGTAGTTTTGCGCCTGTTCGCGCGTCCAGCCCTTGGCGTGGATGCCTGTATCGACCACCAGCCGGCAGGCGCGCCACATCTGGTAGCTCAACATGCCATAAGTCTCGTAAGGTGTGTGATACATGCCCATCTCGACGCCCAGGCGTTCGGAATAGAGCGCCCAGCCCTCGCCATAGGCTGAGATGTAGGTGAACTGACGGAAAGGCGGCAGATCTTTATTTTCGGCGGCCAGCGGCATCTGGAAAGCGTGGCCGGGCGCTGATTCATGCAGGGTCAGGGCCGGCAAGGAATAAAGCGGACGCGCGGGCAGATTCCAGGTATTGACCAGATAGACGCCGGGGCCGCCGCGGCCACCGGTGTAGAAGGGGGCGATATCGTCGGGCACGGGGATGATGCCGAAGCGCGAACGGGGCAGACGGCCGAAATATTGCGCGGCCTTGCCATCAAATTCCTTGGCGGTCCAGGCGGCGCGGTCGAGCAGGGCCTGAGGGGTAGTGACATAGAACTGTGGATCGGTACGCAGGAAGTCGTTGAAGGCGGGCAAATCACCCTTGAAACCGACCTGTTCCTTGATGGCCAGCATTTCCGCCTTGATCTTGGCCACTTCATCGAGGCCGATCTGGTGAATCTGCTCCGGCGTCATGTCGGTCGTGGCGTATTCGCGCACCTGCGACTGGTAGAACGCCTTGCCGTCGGGCAGGTCATAGGCGGCGATCGACTTGGCGGCGCCAGGGATATATGCCTCGCGCATGAATTTCAGCAGGGTCTTGTGCGCCGGCAGAACCGATTTGGTGATAGCCTCAGCGGCGGCCTTGCGCAGTTCGGCCTGCTTGTCGGCGGGAATGGTGGCGGGCAGCGACTTGAAAGGCGTGTAATAGATATTGTCTTCTATCGACTTGGCGTCGGTCACGCTGGTGATGGTGGCGTCACGGCCCTGCAGCGAGATCTGCGGCAGGGTGAAGCCGCGCTTCAGGCCGGCGCGCATATTGTCGGTGTTGTCCTTGAAGTAGCGCGGCATGTCGTTGAGCTGCGCGATATAGTTGCGGTAATCGGTTTCGCTGTGGAAACTGCCGCGCGCCATGCCGGCCAGATCACCCCAGAAGGAGGTGTCGCCGCTCAGAGGGCGCTGGTAGACCTTGAATTTCTGATCGGCGATCAGGGTTTCGATCTGGAAGCGGTAGACCTGATAGTCCTCGGCGTCCTTAGGCGAGAGCGCCTTCACATCGATGCCGTCGAGTTGTTTCAGCACGTCCTGCCAGCGGGCCAGCTTGGCCTGTTGCGCTTTTTCTGAAACGTCCGGCAGATGCGCCGCCACCTCGCCGGAAGGGCTGTCTTCATTGGCCGCTTCCTGCTGGCTGCGCCAGTCCCATTCGGCCTTGTATATGGACTCGAACTGTTGATCCGTCGCGCTATCGGCCAGGGCGGGCAGGGCGCTCAGCGAGGTCAGGACGACGGCAAGGGCGGTGGCGTGCAGCAGGGGTTTCATCAACGTAACCTCACATTTATATGTATTGCCAGACAATTGTATACAGTATAATCATTGTGGCGCAACTCCCGGATTCACATAACGAGGCTATGAAATGACCCGCCCGATCCTGCCAGATTTGACCGCCCTGGACCGCCGTTTCCTGCTGCGCGGCGTGGCTGGTGGTGCGCTTCTGACGACAATCGGCGGCGCAGCCTGTGCGGGGGACAAGGGCGTGACCCTGCCGTCAGTGGCGCAGGCGGTGCCGATGAGCGATGTGCGTCTCCTGCCATCGCCCTTCCTGAATGCGGTCGAGGTCAATAGCAAATACCTGATGTTCCTGTCGCCGGACCGCTTCCTGCATAACTATCATAAGTTTGCCGGCCTGCCGGTCAAGGGCGAGATCTATGGCGGCTGGGAATCCGATACGATCGCCGGCGAGGGGCTGGGCCATTATCTCAGTGCGCTCTCCCTGATGTACGCCCAGACCGGCAATGTCGAATGCCTGAACCGCGTCAACTATATCGTCGACGAACTGGTGAAGGTCCAGGCCGCACAGGGTGACGGCTATACGGGCGCCATCATGCGCAAGCGAAAGGACGGCTCGCTCGTCAATGGCAAGGAAATCTTTCCGGAAGTAATGGCGGGCGATATCCGCTCGGCTGGTTTCGACCTGAACGGCGCCTGGTCGCCGCTTTACAGCCTGCACAAGCTGTTCGCCGGTTTGCTCGACGCCGATAAATACTGCGGCAACACAAAAGCCATCGCGGTGGCCGTCGGTTTTGGCGGTTATATCGAAAAGGTCTTCGCCGCACTTGATGACGAGCAGACTCAAAAGCTGTTGAACTGCGAATATGGCGGCCTGAATGAGAGCTTCGCCGAGCTTTACAGCCGCACAAAGGACCCGCGCTGGCTGGCGCTTTCCGAAAAAATCTATGATCGCCGCATGCTTGATCCGATGAAGGCGGGCGAGGACAAGCTGGCCAATAATCACGCCAATACCCAGGTGCCGAAGGTCGTGGGCCTGGCGCGCCTGCATGAACTGACCGGCAGGGCCGATGACGGCAAGGCCGCGGCCTTCTTCTGGCAGCGTGTGACCCAGCATCACAGTTTCGCCATCGGCGGCAATGCCGACCGCGAATATTTCTTCGAGCCGGACACCATCGCCCAGCATATTACCGAGCAGACCTGCGAAAGCTGTAACACCTACAATATGCTGAAACTGACGCGGCATCTTTATAGCTGGTCGCCGGAAGGGTCTTATTTCGACTATTATGAACGCGCCCATCTGAATCACATTTTGTCGCATCAGAATCCGGAAACCGGCATGTTCACCTACATGATGCCGCTGATGTCGGGTACGGCGCGCGAATTTTCCTCACCAGATAGCGATTTCTGGTGCTGTGTGCTCTCCGGCATCGAAAGCCATTCCAAGCACGGCGATTCGATCTACTGGGAAAACGGCGACACCCTGTTCGTCAATCTCTATATTCCGTCGAAACTGAACTGGACGGCGCAAAAGGCGGCTTTTGAACTGAATACCAAATATCCCTATGAGGGGAATATCGCTTTCAAGGTCAGCCAGCTTTCCGGCGCGAAAATCTTCACTGTCGCCCTGCGTATTCCGGGTTGGGCCGCAAGCTCGAAAGTTCTCGTCAACGGCAAGCCGGCGATGGCGACCACATCAAAAGGCTATGCCCTGATCCGCCGCAAGTGGCGCGCCGGCGATGTGGTGACGCTCGACCTGCCGCTGGATCTGCGTTTCGAGCACGCCGCCGGTGACGAGAAGGTGGTGGCCCTGATGCGCGGCCCGATGGTCATGGCCGCCGACCTGGGGAGCGCCGAGGAGAATTGGGAAGGCGATGCGCCGGCGCTGGTGGGGGCCGATCTGCTGGCCGGTTTCACGCCGGTGTCAGTCGAGCAGGCGGTCTATCGGACACATGGCATCGGCCGTCCAGGCGATATGACTTTCAAGCCTTTCTACGCGCAATATACCCGCCGCAACGCTGTTTATTTCAGCAAGTACAATGACGCCGAATGGGCCGAGGCGCAGGTGGCCTACCGAGCCGAACAGGCGCGGCTCAAGGACGAGGCGGCGCGCTCAGTCGATGTCATGCACCTCGGCGAAATGCAGCCCGAACGCGACCACAATCTGCAATCGGAAATCTCATACCCCGTCGTTTATCGTGGCCGTCAGGGCCGTGACGCCCGCACGCTTGGTTTTTTCTCCTTCGAGATGAAGACCCAGCGCGACGGCAAGGAAATGGGGCCGCTGATCCTGCAAGCGACCTACTGGGGTTCGGAAAATAACCGCGTCTTCGATATTCTGGTCGATGGCGTGGCGATCGCCCACGAACGTCTGACCGGCCGCCAGCCCGGTGCCTGGATCGATGTCGATTATCCGATCCCGCTGGAGCTGACCAAGGGCAAGGCCAAGGTGACGATCAAGTTCGACCCAAAGGAAGGCAAGACCGCCGGACCGGTGTTCGGTGTCAAGCTATTTACTGCCGCGGCTGCCGGCACAACCGCTTAAAGGAAAGGCCCCGCTTCGGAAACGCTGCGCAGCTTTTTCAGACCTCGTTCCTGCGCGAGGCCAAGATGCAGAGCAGGGTGATCACCGCCGCCGCCAGCAGGTAATAACCGACATAGGCCAGGCCGTAATGCGCCTGCAGCCAGGTCGCGGCGTAGGGCGCCAGCGATGCGCCGACGATTCCGGCCAGATTGAAGGTCATCGATGCGCCGGTATAGCGCACGCTGGTGGGGAAGGGGGCGGCGAGCGCCGTGCCGATGGGGGCGTAAGTCATGCCCATCAGCGCCATGGCGACGATGGCGAACACGAAGATGCCGGCTTCGCTGCCGCCCATCAGAACCGGCAGCAGGAAGGAAAAGGCGCCGATCAGAACGGTCGTGCCGATCAGCACTTCGCGGCGGCCGAAGCGTTCCGCCAGCCAGGCCGACAGCGGAATGAAGATGCCGAACGAAATGGAGCTGAAGATCTGGATCGCCAGGGCGTCGAGGAAGGGAATGTGCCGGACCTTGACATTATACGACATCAGGTAAGCGGTGCTGATATAAAACAGGACGAAGGTGACGAGAGCGACGAAGGTGCCGAGGAACAGGCTGCGCTTGTGACGTCGGAAGATTTCGCTCAGCGGCACCTTGACGCGTTCCTCGCTGTCTATGGCCTTCTGGAATTCGGGGGTTTCGGTGATCGACAGCCGCATCCACAACCCGACCATGACCAGGACGATCGAGGAGATGAAGGGGATGCGCCAGCCCCAGCTCAGAAGCGCGTCCTGCGAGATGAAGTGCAGCAGCACCCAGAAGATGCCGGAGGACAGGAAAAGCCCGATCGGGGCGCCCAGTTGCGGGAACATGCCGTACCACGAACGCTTGCCTTCCGGGGCGTTTTCGGTGGCCAGCAGGACCGCGCCACCCCATTCGCCGCCCAGGCCGAACCCCTGTCCGAAACGGCAGATGGACAGCAGTAGCGGTGCAATGACGCCGATCTGGTTGAAGCCGGGCAAAAGACCGATCACCACGGTCGAGATGCCCATGGTCAGGAGGGCGGCCACCAGCGTCGCCTTGCGGCCGATGCGATCGCCGAAATGGCCGAAGACTATGGCGCCGACAGGCCGGGCGAAGAAGGCGATGGAGAAGGTGGCGAAGGATTGCAGCATCGCCGAAGTTGGGTCGCTGGACGGGAAGAACAGGGTCGGGAAGACCAGTACCGCCGCCGTGGCGTAGACATAAAAGTCGAAGAATTCGATGGTCGTGCCGGCCAGGCTGGCGATCAGCACCTTGAAAGGCGAATTGAGCGGGGCTTGGTGGTTGGTCATTTTATGATGTTCCCTCGGTTACATGCCGCCTAGCGCATTTTTGACTGAAGGGAAACCCCGACGCTTACGGTTCCAGCGATTTGCGCAGGAACGCCTTGATCTGCCGGACCCGTTCGGGCGTCAACGGACCGAGCGACCCCTTGTCGCCGTTTTTCAGGTGGGCAAGCGGATCGCCGCCCCCGGTAAAGACATAATGATCAAACAGTGGCTTCCACAAAGCCTGCTGGTCTTCGGGCATGTCGCGGATGGCCAGTATGGCGTGGAACAGGGCGTCATAGGGGCCGGTGGGCAAAGTGGTTTCATTCCACCAGTAATTGACCAGGACATTGAAACGCGACAGCGAATGGACCTGATGCCACCAGCCGTAAGGGATATAGAGGGCGTCGCCGGCTTCCAGTTCGGCGGTCAGCATGGTCTTTTGCGCTTCGGCGAACCGGGGGTAGCGTTCCAGATCGGGATTTTCGACGTCCACCATGCTGACCGGCACGCCGCCGATGGTGCGGTCGAACGGGCCGGGATAGAGATTGACCAGTTGCTCCGGTGGAAAAAGACAGAAACGCCGGCGGCCGGCCACCACGCAGGCGATATTGTAATTGAGATCGTAATGGGCGCGGGTGACGGACTCATTACCGATCCAGATGCGCGGCTCGATGCCGGGCAGAAGACCCAGGCGATTTTCTTCGGCGAAGCCCGGCATATGCTTACGGAGCGGCGCGGATTGCACATAAACCGACCAGGGATTCGCATTGGCGCGTTCTTGAAGAATACGGTCAAGCGCCATGGGAAGCGGTGTCGGGCCATGGCGGAAATTTTCACTGCGGGTATCGGCGCCATAGAAGAAATTGCCGCGGATCTCCGGCGCGCCAAGATAGACGCCAACCGGCTCGTTGGTGTTATGTGCTTTCAGATAATCGATCAGGGCTTCGTCTGACATGCGCCCCAAACCGACCGCCGGCCATTCGCCGACGATTCCCCTGAGCAGGGCCGGTTGGCCGGCCGGGCGGATACGGGTGGTGAAGTCTTCCTGGGTGACGGATTCAAAAGCGGTTACAGCGATCATGATGCGCCTGAATGGGGAAGAAGAAAGGAGCTGTTACGCCATTGGCGGGAAGAGGGGCTGATGGGGGCAATGATAGCGGTTTCCTTTATTCCACAAAGTGAAAATTGCCGTTTAACCATGACATAAAAGTCTCACATATCAAAAATCAGGCAATATCGTATACTTTATGTAACTCAATCGTATAATTTATAATTGACGTATTATGAAAGTGGTGATTGTTTTTTCCCTGCGTCAAATTGCGGCGGTTCTGCGGAATGCAGCCCTTCAAACGGGTAATTTGTTTGGCGCTTGCAAAAAGGGATTTAACAATGAAAATAAATAAGAGAGCGCTGATCATGACCGGCGCCGCTATGGCGGCCCTGGGTTCCGCCTGCGTCATTTCGCCAGCCTTTGCGCAGGATGAGGCTCAGGAAACGGTTCAGGCCGCCGATGAAGCGCAGGCCACCACGGTCGTTGTTACCGGTACGCGTATCCGCCGTCCGAACCTGAAGAGCGCGTCGCCGATCACCACGGTGGACGCCAAGGAGGTGAAGCTCCAGGGTGCGATCGCCGTGGATTCTTTCCTGAAAACCCTGCCGCAGATCGAGGCCGGCAACAATGAAAACCAGTCCAACAATTCCGACGGTACGGCGGGCGTTAATCTGCGCAGCCTGGGTGGCAACCGTTCGCTGGTCCTGATCGATGGCCAGCGCTTCCTGCCGACGCTCGGCGTCGACCTCAACTTTATCCCCTCGACCCTCGTCGAGCGCACCGATGTTCTGACCGGCGGCGCCTCGTCGGTTTACGGTTCGGACGCCATGTCCGGCGTTGTCAACTTTATCATGCGCAAGAAGCTGAAGGGCGTCCGCGTCGATGCCCAGTACAGCATCTACCAGCATACCAATGATGACGATTACCTGCGCGGCATCCAGTCCGCCAAGGGCATAGCGCTCGCCAAGAAAAACGTCTGGGATGGCCAGAAGTACGACTTTAACGTCGCCGCCGGCGGTGATATCGATGACGGCAAGGGTAATGTGATGGCCTATTTCGGCTATCGCAAGATGGAAGCCGTCCGCCAGGATGCCCGTGACTATTCCAACTGTGCCCTTGAATTCGACGATGATGCCGGTTCGACCTTCCGCTGCGGCGGGTCGGGCACGCACGGTTATGGCTGGTTCCTGCCACAGACCGGGCCAAACGCCCAGCATGCCTATGCCAATAACAAGGACGGCTCGAAGACATGGGTCGATAACGATTCGTCATTCGCCTACAACTATGCGCCGGACAATTATACCCTGCGCAATTCCGAGCGTTACCAGGCCGGCGTTTTCGCCAATTACAAGGTCAATGAACATGTCGAAGCCTATGGCAGCTTCATGTTTATGGACGACCACTCGATCAGCCAGGTCGCGCCTTCGGCCATCTGGTCGGGCCGCGATTTCACCGTCAACTGCGATAATCCGTTGATGAGCGACGAGCAGAAGATGCTTCTGTGCGGTTCTACGACATCCACCGACGATGCCATCACCTGGGTCGCCTTGCGCGCCGTTACCGGCACACCGCGCCGTAACGACATGCGTCATACCAATTACCGTTTCACCGGTGGCTTCCGTGGTGCGATCAATGACGCCTGGAGCTATGACGCCAACTTCATGCACGCCACGACGATCGGTCAGTTCAACTATCAGAACGACATCAATCAGGACAAGGCGGCGCAGGCGCTTCAGGCTGTTGAAGTGAACGGTCAGATTGTCTGTAAGGATGACTCCAACGGCTGTAAGCCGATCGATGTCTTCAGCGCCAATGGGCCTTCGGCGGATGCCTATGCCTTTATTTATGCACCGACCTTCACGCGCAATGAACAAACCATCGATGTGTTCAATGCTTTTGTTAGCGGCGATCTCGGCAAGTACGGCATCAAGTCTCCGTGGGCCGACGATGGCGTCGCTATCGTCCTCGGTGGCGAGCACCGTCAGGAAACGCTGGACGTAAAGCTGGATGAATCGCAACTGTCCTATGCTTCCAATGCGGATGGCAAGGTTTCGGTCGACGAACTCTTCACCGAAATCGAAGTGCCGATTGTTTCGGACAAGCCGTGGATCTACTCCCTGAATACGTCTCTGGGTTACCGGACATCCAATTATGATGTGTCTTCGTCCAAGGCTGAGGGGGACTCGAAGAAGACGGAAACCTCCAAGATCGAAATCCGTTATGCGCCGACGCCGGACATCCTGTTCCGCGCCAGCTACAACAAGGCCATGCGTGCCGCCGATATCAACGAACTGTTTTCGTCCCAGGCTGTTGGCAACGTGGCCCTGATCGATCCGTGTTCCAGGAGCCAGATTTCCAAACTCGGCGCTTCCGGTGCCGAGAAGTGCGCCCTGACCGGCGCCACGGCATCGCAACTGGCTACCGGCATCCCGGATACGCCGGCGGATGTCGGCACCGCCCTGGGCGGTGGAAATCCGGATCTTGCCCCGGAAACGGCCAAGACCACCACCTTCGGTCTGGTCTTCACGCCGCGCGCTGTCCGCAGTCTCGCCCTCAGCGTCGACTATTTCAAAATCCATATCGACGGTTATATCGGCTCGGTACAGGCCCAGACGGCGCTTTCCCAGTGTATCGCCACGGGTGACTCGTTCTACTGCGGTCTTATCCACCGTAATGAACGCAATGGCGCTCTTTATGGCAGCGATACGAGCGGCGGTTATATCGTTTCCACCAATGTCAACACCGGCTACCTCGAAACCACCGGCGTCGATTTCACCGGTTCCTACGCGCTCGATACCCAGTTCGGCAATCTGAACTTCTCCTTCGTCGGCACCCTGCTGAACTCGCTGGAAACGGAAGTCCTGCCAGGCCTCGGCTCTTATGACTGCACCGGTTATTTCGGCGGCACCTGCGGCCAGCCTTCGCCCAAGTGGCGCCATAACCTGCGCACCACCTGGACCCCCGGCTGGGCCTCGGTCTGGGCGCCGTCCTCGATCTCGCTCAACTGGCGTTACTTCGGTGAAACCGACCTGGCGACCAACAGCGACGATCAGTACCTGACCGGCACCAAGTCCACGCTCAACGCCAAGATCGAAGCCTACAACTACTTCGACCTGGCGGCGACAAAGGACCTGCCGCATGGCCTCGTTCTTCGTGCCGGTATCAACAACCTGTTCGACAAGGACCCACCGGCCATCATGGGCGGCCTGCTCTTCGAGAACGGCAACGGCAACACCTTCCCCAGCACCTACGATCCGCTGGGCCGGATGTTCTTCATCGGCATCTCGTCCGCCTTCTAGGCATGTGACTGTGTAAGCGTACCCCAGGGCGTCGTCGGTGCAGG
>Ga0153956_1001889_pt1 | contig 16975 bp, 16 predicted proteins | sample TSFL040MetaG_FD_104704 | JGI IMG/M metagenome (GOLD analysis project Ga0153956, IMG submission 104704) | Attine ant fungus gardens microbial communities from Florida, USA - TSFL040 MetaG | ecosystem: Host-associated > Fungi > Mycelium > Unclassified | place: USA: Florida, Wekiwa Springs...
TGCGAACTTCGGAATTAAAGGGACACTGGCAAGTTTATGATTCTCGTGTGGTTCAGGTTCAGAAGTCCGCTTCACCGACTCGCTGCGATAGTGTGGCGGACTTCTGAACCACCACACTAGCTGAGTGAGATCGAATGGAATTGAGTCCGGGGAAAAGGCCGATGGACGATCGGCCGCTGGAAATCGCGGACGGCGCCGACGCGTTGTGCGCGAACCGGATCGGCTTTGCCAGACTCGCGAAACTCGCCTTCGACGGATGCGACCTGCAACCCCTGCTCGAGGCGACGCTGCGCAAGATCGGCGAGGGGACCGCAAGCGCGGGCGAAACCATCGATCTGTCGGTGGTCGCGCAGTTGCTGGGAAACAAGCAGGCCGGCCTCGACATTCAAAACCAGGTGCTCGCGTTTCAGCGCTTGTTCCGCACATCGTGCGCGGCGGCGAATCCATCGCTGCGCGTGCTGGCGCTCGCGGCGGCGATGGATGTCGGCGGCAATACGCCGATCGAATTCCTGGTCGAGGACTTCGATGTCGAATTGACCACGCTCTATGTGGTGCCGGGCACGCCGCTCGCGCCTGTCCCCGAACACGACGTGGCGATCGTGGTGGCGTCGGATTCCGGGGAGTGCCGCGATGCGCTGAAGGAAATGGCGCAACTCGCGTCCCGCTGGCCGCGGCCGTTGCTGAATGCGCCGCATCGCGTCGGCAATCTCGACCGCGACAAGCTCTGCCGGCTGCTCAAAGGCGTTCCGGGTCTGGAGATTCCGGATACGCTCGTCGCGGGCCGTACGCTGCTCGAAGCGTGGGCGGATGGAACGGTTGCGCCGAACGATATCGCGAACGGTCTGGCATTTCCCGTGATCGTTCGTCCGCGCGGCTCGCACGCCGGCCTCGGATTGGCGAAGATCGACACGCAATCGGCGCTCGCCGGATATCTTGCCGAACGCGGCGAGGACGAATTCTTCGTCTCGCCCTTCATCGATTATTCCGGCGCGGACTCTCTGTTCCGCAAATATCGCATCGTGTTCGTCGACGGCCGCCCGTTCGCGGGCCACATGGCGATCTCCGAGCAATGGAATATCTGGTATCTCAACGCCGGGATGACGTTCAGCGCCGGGAAGCGAGGCGAGGAAGAACATTTCATGCGCAACTTCGATGCCGGGTTCGCGCATCGTCATCGCGCCGCGCTGCGCGCGATCGCCGACCGCATCGGTCTCGATTACTTCACGCTCGACTGCGCCGAGAACAAGCATGGAGAATTGCTGGTGTTCGAGGCCGACAACACCGCGGTCGTTCACAACATGGATTCGCCGGAGGTGTTTCCCTACAAGCCGCCGCATATGCAGATGATCTTCAGTGCGTTCGTGCGGATGTTGCGCGATCGCGCGCGGCGCGGACAGGAGCGCGCGGCGTGACGGTCGCCTGGCGCGAAGCGCCGCCATTGGCGCCGCCGGATGCGGTATCGGAGAGCGGCGAAACACTCGATCCCGCGAACTGGGATGCGTTGCGCGCACAAGGGCACCGCATGCTCGACGATATGTTCGATCATATCGCGGGCGTTCGTTCGCGTCCGGTGTGGCAACCGATCCCGGCGGAAACGCGCGCGCGATTTCGCGGCGCGCTCCCACAGGCGCCCGCCGATCTCGGTGAGGTCTATCGCGAATTCTCCGAGCACATTGCGCCTTACACCGCCGGCAACATTCATCCCGGCTTCATGGGCTGGGTGCATGGCGGCGGCAACGCCGTCGGCATGCTGGCGGAGATGCTGGCTGCCGGCCTGAACGCCAATTGCGGCGGCAGGGATCATGTTCCGATCGAGGTCGAGCGTCAGATCGTGCAGTGGACGCGGCAGATGTTCGGTTTTCCCGACACCGCGAGCGGCATCTTCGTCACGGGCACGTCGATGGCGAATCTGATGGCGGTGCTGGTCGCGCGTTCGGCGCGGCTCGGTTCGGCGGTGCGGCGGCGCGGGTTGTCGGATCGCGGCGCGCGGCTCGTCGCCTACACGTCGGTGGCGACGCACGGCTGCATCGCGCAGGCCATGGACCTTGCGGGGTTCGGCACCGATGCGTTGCGGACAATCGCGGTCGATCGTTGTCATCGCATCGATGTCGACGCCTTGCGCGCGCGGGTCGCCGCCGACCGCGCCGCGGGCCTTGAGCCGTTTCTCGTGATCGGCTCCGCCGGTACGGTGGATATCGGCGCGGTCGACGATCTTGCCGCGCTCCATGAGGTGTGCCGCGACGACAACATGTGGCTGCATGTCGACGGCGCGTACGGCGCGCTCGGCGTTCTGTCGCCGGATGTCGCGCCGCGGCTTGCCGGAATCGCGCGCGCGGATTCCATCGGCTTCGATTTTCACAAATGGGGGCAGGTGCCCTACGACGCGGGCTTTCTGCTGGTGCGCGACGGCGAACGGCATCGCCGGACGTTCGCTTCGCCCGCGGCCTATCTGCGGCGCGAGACGCGCGGGCTCGCGGCGGGCTCGCCGTGGCCCTGCGAATACGGGCCGGATCTGTCGCGCGGGTTTCGCGCGCTGAAGACCTGGTTCACGCTGAAGACCTACGGCGCCGCCAGGCTCGGCGCGGTCATCTCGCGCACCTGCGAACTGGCGCGCGTGATGGAGGCGAAGATCGCCGCAGAACCCCGGCTCGAATTGCTCGCGCCGGTGCAGCTCAACATCGTCTGCTTCCGTTACCGCGCCGACGATGCCGACCGGGTCAACGCGGATATCGTCGCGTCGCTGCACGAGTCGGGAATTGCCGCGCCGTCGGCGACGACGATTGACGGCCGGCTCGCGATCCGCGCGGCGATCGTCAATCATCGCACCGACCTTCGCGATATCGACGCGCTGCTGTCGGCGGTGCTGGAATTCGGCGCTTGCGAAACGGCGGCCGCGAACGCCGAAATCTGAGTTGGCCGCGCGCGATCGTTGCGTGGCTTCCGCGCCGCATCACGCGGAGCGTTGCTCTTTCATGTCGGCGTGATCGGCGTCGCTGCCGACGCCCAGCAACTCGTTTTCGTAGGCGATCAGTTTCTTGACCTCGCGGAGCGCCTTGTAGAGGTTTCCGTTGAGAATGTTGTTGTTGACGTTCTCGATGATCGGCCAGGCGTTCGGCATCGTCGTGATGATGTCGCGCAGCAGGTTGAAATAGGTGCCGTGGTTGAGCTCCGGCTCCGGCGACAGATACATCAATTGCACGGCCAGATAGACGAGCTTGGCCGGCGTGTTGGCGGTCTCCGGCGTCAGGATGTCCTTTTCGCGCAGGATCGGAATCATGTCGCCCTCGATCAGGAAGCGCGCGCGCTGGTCCGTATTGGTGATGACGCACGCGCCGATGATGATGCGCTCGTGCGGCTTGAGTTCGACCTTCAGGGCCATGGTGCCAGTCCTCTGTTGTCGGCGGGTATGCCGTTGACGACGGATGTCCGCCACGGCTCGGCTTTTTAACGCGCGATGCCGATCGCAGCGCCTGCTGTTTGATCCCACGCCCGCGGCAATCCTTTCCGAATATGGTTAACGGCGGGTAAACGCCGGCGGATTCCGAAATCGGACTCGCACGCGAAATTTCAGCTTTGCCAGCGGGTTGGCGCATTTCATCGCACGGCATCGCGGCGCCCCGGCGCGACATTCGCGCGCTTTTGAGGCGATCCGGCGCGATGCAGTTCATCGTTTCTTAGAAACTTCGCCTCAAGGTGGCGCATCGTCCGAAGAAGAAGTTCGGCGTTACGCACACATCTGTACGTTCACACCAGAAAGGTATGAAAATGTCTGATATCGTCCTCTCGGCATCGGTTCGCCAGAACCTGCTCTCCCTCCAGTCCACCGCCGATCTGCTCGCCACCACGCAGAACCGTCTCGCCACCGGCAAGAAGGTCAACACGGCGCTCGACAATCCGACCAACTATTTCACCGCGCAGTCCCTCGACAACCGCGCCGGCGACATCAACAACCTCCTCGACGGCATCGGCAACGGCGTGCAGGTTCTGCAGGCCGCCAACACCGGCATCACCTCGCTGCAGAAGCTGGTCGACACCGCGAAGTCGATCGCCAATCAGGCGCTGCAGGCGACCACGGGCTACTCGACCAAGTCGCAGTTCGTCGGCGCGGCGATCACCGGCGCGACCGCGGCGAACCTGCTCGGCACCTCGGCGCTCGGCACCAACGCCTCCGCTGCCGGCACGACCGCGCTCGGCACCATCGATACATCCGGTACGGACGCGACCCAGGCCGTTGCCACCGGCGCGACCGCGCTCGGCGCGATCGACCTGAGCGGCACGACGCCTCCGGCCCACGCCGTCGCGCAGGGCAATCTCGATGTTTCGGGCGGCATCGACGCGACCGGCGGCGACATCACGTTCACGATCAACGGAACGGATGTGACGCTGGACCAACTGGGCAACACGGAAGGCACCAACGGCGACGGCAAATATACGGCCGACGAGGTTGCGCAGAAGATCAACGACGCCGGCGCCGGCGTCAATGCCACGATTGACGACAACGGGTTCCTGGTTCTGACCAGCACCGGTACCGCCGGCGCTTCCGACAAGATCACCACCTCCGGCCTCGGCACCGCCTTCGGCATCACCGACGACGCGAGCGGCACCACGTATGTGGGTGACGACGGCGGCGACCCGCTTGACGATCTGACCTTCAATATCAATGACAAGACCGTGACCTTGACCACTGGCCAGAACTACTCGGCCGCGGATATCAGGGACGCGATCAACGCTCAGGTCGGTTCCGGTGCCAGCTCTGGCAACGAAGCCAACGTCGTCGCCTCGCTCGACGCCAATGGCAAGCTGGTCATCACCAGCACCGACACCGCCAATGCCGGTGCGGACGACGAAGTCAAGATCGACACCTTCAGCTCCGGCGACGCGACGCAGCTCGGCTTCGCCGATGCCGCGCCCGACAAGAACGGCAGCGACGGCACCTCGGCTGCGGATTTGACGTTCAATGTCAACGGCCAGCAGGTCAAGCTGGACGCCGGCGGTTCCTACAACGCGTCGCAGATCGTTGACGCGATCAACACGCAGGTCGGCACCAGCGCCAAGGTGAAGGCATCGCTCGACGGGTCGGGCAATCTCGTGGTGACCAGCACCGATACCGCCAGCGCGGACGACGAGGTCAAGATCGATACCTTCAGCTCCGGCGACGCGACCCAGCTCGGCTTCGCCGATCCCGCTCCGGACGCGAAGAACGGTTCGGATCCGGCCGCCAGCCCGATCAACGGCCTCGAGCTGAAGATCGATGCCGTCGGCGGCGGTCAGGCGATCGACATCACCTTCGGCACCGATTCCGCCAACGGCCAGGTGTCGACGCTCGACCAGCTGAACACCGCGCTCTCGAAGAACAACCTCGAGGCGTCGATCAGCAGCGATGGCAAGATCACCATCACCACGACCAACGACTATGCGTCGTATAACATCGGCGCGATCAGCGGTTCGGCGGTCACCACCACCGGCGCCGTGTTCAAGTCCTCGACGGTCGCCACCTCAATCAAGGATACGGACGCGCTGAACGCGCGTGCGAGCCTGGTTGCGCAGTACAACACCGTCATCGATCAGATCAAGACGACGGCGCAGGACGCGTCCTTCAACGGCGTCAACCTGCTCAATGGCGACCAGTTGAAGCTGGTGTTCAACGAAACCGGCAAGTCGCAGTTGACGATCTCCGGCGTCACCGACGATCCGGCGGGTCTTGGCCTGTCGTCGCTGACCAGCGGAGTCAACTTCCTGGACAACTCCGACACCAACAAGATCCTGGCGACGCTGAACGATGCCAGCACGACCCTGCGTTCGCAGGCTTCGACGCTGGGTTCGAACCTCTCGATCGTCCAGATCCGTCAGGACTTCAACAAGAACCTGATCAACGTGTTGCAGACCGGTTCGTCCAACCTGACGTTGGCCGACACCAACGAGGAAGCGGCCAACAGCCAGGCGCTGTCGACCCGCCAGTCGATCGCGGTCTCCGCACTGGCTCTGGCCAACCAGTCGCAGCAGAGCGTGCTGCAACTGCTTCGCTAAGCTCAAACAGCATCTGGTCTCCAGAAACGGCGGGGGAAACCCCGCCGTTTTTGCGTCTGGCGGCGGCGCGCACGTCATTTTGCGCTGAACTGTCAGCAGCCGTCCGCAACATGCTGGAAAAGCGGCCTGAACGGCTGGCGGCAGCCGATTTCGATCGGCTCGGCCGCCCGTTCAACGCAATCTGGCAAGCCCATCATTTGGCTGCGCCTTTCGCCTCTGGGTTCGGAAACCACATCAACGGGCGCGCGGGGAGGCGGGCGACGGCGGCGACCGCGTCCGGTTAATCGGCTGTTAACCATAAATTAAAAGGTCTTGTTCATATCTTCCCGGCGCGGAACCGGCTCTCGCCGTGAGTCGGACTTCGCCCACGTCAGGGAAGGGCCAAAAATGTCCGACATCGTTCTTTCGGCATCCGTTCGCCAGAATTTGCTTTCGCTGCAATCGACCGCCGATCTCCTCGCGACCACGCAGGGGCGGCTTTCCACCGGCAAGAAGGTCAATTCCGCGCTCGACAATCCGACCAACTATTTCACGGCTCAGGCGCTGGACAATCGCGCCAGCGACATCAACAACCTGCTCGACGGCATCAGCAACGGCGTGCAGGTTCTGCAGGCCGCCAATACGGGCCTGACCGCGCTGCAAAAGCTCGTCGACAGCGCGAAGTCGGTCGCCAATCAGGTGCTGCAGTCCACGACCGGCTTTTCGTCGCGGTCGACGGTGAAGGCCATCGCGGTGTCCGGCGCGACCGCGCAGAACCTGCTGGGCACGCCGACCGGCGCGCCGGTCGATGCGACGTATAACGGCAATCCGGGCACGTCCGTCACGGCGGCGACGTCGGCGCAGCCCGGCGCTGAAATCGGCAATCCCCTGTCCGGCGTCACCGACGGGACCGAAACGGTCGGCGTCGGCGGCGGCTTCGATCTCTCGTCGCTCGCCGGCAAGACCATTACGGTCGGCACGCAAACGATCACGTTCGACTCAGGCGCGACGTCGACCGACGACACCACGACGCCGGGCACGACGGTGATCGGGGTCGGCGCCGGCTCGACCTCGACGCTGGCCGATATCCTCGACGCTTTCGATACCGGCGCGGGAGGCACCCATTCGATCGACGGCACGACCGGCGCCGTCACGCTGACGACCGCCGATGCCGCGAGCGACATCGCTTTCACCGGAGCCGACAAGACGGCGATCCTCACCGTGCTCGGACTTTCCGGCGCCGACGTGGATCACGTTGCGGCCGGCAGCGCGGGCACAGGCCAGGTATCGACCGGCACCTTGCTTTCCGGAACCGCGAGCGCGGGTCCGCCGGCCGTGGATGCCGTCTCGGCCGCCTTTTCGGATGGCGACACGATCACCGTCAACGGAAAGATCATCACCTTCAGCGCCAGCGATCCGACCAGCACCGACGCCAACGGCGGCACCATCAATATCGCCGGCGGCACGGTGCAGGATCTGCTCACCGCGATCGATCAGGTCACGGGCGCCGCGACGCCGTCCACCTATACGGCCGGCAAGGCCGCGATCCATACCGGAACGACCGACGACCTCAGCATCACCGCGACCAGCGCCACCGCCAAGGCGGCGCTGAATGCGCTTGGCCTCGGGACCGGCGGCACCGGCGTCAGCGCAACGCGGGCGGCCGCGCCCGGCGGCCTTTCCGGACTCGAACTGACCATCGCCTCGACGGGGGGCGGCACGGCCACCGACATCACGTTCGGAACCGGTCCGGGGCAGATTTCCACGCTCAACCAGCTCAATGACGCGTTGCTGGCCAACAACCTGCAGGCTTCGATCGACCCGACGGGAGCGATCACCATCACGACGACGAACGATTCGTCATCCGCGACGATCGGCGCGATCGGCGGCTCCGCGGCCGCGGCCGGGAACGTTTTCGCCGGCCTTGTCGGCGATCCGCCCGTCGCCGATCCCACATCGCAGCAGGCCCGCGCGGGCCTCGTGGTCCAGTACAACGATATCATCGCGAGCATCAACACGACCGCACAGGATGCCTCTTTCAGCGGCATCAACCTGCTCAACGGCGACACGCTGAAGCTGATCTTCAACGAAACCGGAAAATCCGTTCTCAATATCACCGGTCCGGTGACGGATGCGGCCAGTCTCGGCCTGGGACCGTTGACGCAAGGTACGGATTTCGTCGACAGCAACTCCGCGAATGAGATTCTGACCGCGCTCAACGCCGCATCCAGCCAGTTGCGCACGGCGGCATCGACGCTCGGCTCGAACCTCTCGATCGTCCAGATCCGTCAGGACTTCAACAAGAACCTGATCAACGTGTTGCAGACCGGCTCGTCGAACCTGACGCTGGCCGATACCAACGAGGAAGCGGCCAACAGCCAGGCGCTGTCGACCCGCCAGTCGATTGCGGTGTCCGCGCTGGCGCTCGCGAACCAGTCGCAGCAGAGCGTGCTTCAGTTGCTGCGCTGATCGGGGTAACGCACAACGGAGGCGGCGGGTGAAGCGCCGCGGCGCGCCGCGAGTCGCACGGCATGCTTCTCCCGTTTTTCCGCCGTATTTGAAAACGCCGGGTAACCATATTTTAAAGGCGGCGCCGGTATAAACAACGTAGCGCCGAAATCTCGTGCGCTTTGCGTTTTCCCTGAGGTTTTGAATGTCGACTGCTGCTCAAGCCTACGCCCGGACGGCCCAGACATCGTCTTCCCCCCGTGAAATCGAGGCTCAGGCCTTGTTGAAGGCGGCACGACAGCTTCAGGAGATCCAGACCAACTGGACCGGCCCCGACAAGAACATGCACAACGCGCTGCTGTTCAATCGCCGCCTGTGGTCGATCTTCATGAGCGCGGCTGAAAACGACAGCAATCAGCAGGCGAAGGACGTGCGGCAGAACATCGCCAATATCGGCGTCTTCGTGATGAAGCAGACGGTCGACATGCAGATGAACCCCGACCCTGCGAAGCTGAAGGCGCTGATCGACATCAACTGCAATATCGCGGCGGGTTTGTCCGGCCGGGCGTAAGCCGGCCTTCCTCCGGAACCAGACGATGGCCGACGTTCTGAACATCCTGGCATCGCACTACACGGCGGTCGGTCAGAGCGTGACGCTGAACACCGGCAAGTACGTCAACGTCGATCCCGATACGTTCGAAGGCACCTGGAGCGGCAAGTACGCCAACCAGAAACCGTTCTCGGTGACGGTATCGAACGTCAACGGTTTCCGCGCCAAGGCCAAGTATCAGTACGGCAGCACGATCAAGTACCAGGATGTGCTGATCAAGAACAACGCCTTCCGCGTCGGCGACTCGAAGTTCGTGCTGAAGGGAGCGGGCAGCGCGCAGGTCAGTACGGTGATGACGGATCCGGCGACGGGGGCGGGGACGCTCGAGACCGCCTACGTGCACAGAAGCTGACCGCCGGCGGGCACTCCCGCGGCGGTCCCCATCGACCATGCAGATTCGCGATTACGCCTGCCGGTCGGTCGAGAGCGATTGCTCCCGCTCGACCTTCACGAGATCGAGCGCGCGGAAATAGGCGCGCCGCCGCAACATGGCCTCATCCGGGAATTGCTTCACGACCAGGCTCGTCCTGTTGTCGACCACCTGATAGACGATCGAGGCCGCGTCGCTGTCGACATAAGCCTGACGCGACAGGGAATCGCCCTTGCTCTGCGGATCGTTGCGCACGGCTCCGCCGGCTTCGGCCGCCGTGACGGTCTGGCTGGGGGGCAATTGAGTCGCGACGCCGTCGTTCGCGGCCTGTCCGGCCGGCTGAACGAGCGTCGTAACAGCCGGTGCCCCAACCGGCTTGATGCTGAAATCTGTACCCATGGTCGCCCTCCAGGCTCCCTTCGAGTCAAATCCCAACCCTCTCCAGCCGCAAGCATAACGTCGGCGTCTCAACGGCGCGTTAGGAAACGTGTTCAACGGGACGCTGATGCCGGCCGGTCAATTTTATTCAAATGGAGTCGGCGCCGTCATTGCGAGGCGCATTGCGCCGAAGGGGGCTTCATCGCCGGGCTCGCGACGACGCGCAAGCGCATGCATCCGCGAGAACCTGAAACGTTCATCGCGGGTCGCTCGCCGGACCTCGGCGCAGGCTACAGCGAGCGGCTCACCGCGATCGGGGTGGTGTGCTGGCGCGGCGGCGCGCTGCGCTGGCCGGTGGCGGTGTAGGTCTGCGGCGCGCTGCGGCGCTGCGCCTCGGCGTTGACGCCGCGCACGATGCCTTCGGAGACCGCATGCGCGGTGGCGAGCACCGTCAGGTTGACCTGAAGCATCGCGCGGAACATGTCGTGATGGCGTTGCAGGGCGGCAAGCAGGTCGGGCACCGACTGCGTCATGTAGGCCTGGCTGCTCTTGAAGTGACCGATCGCGCCGGCGTAGCGGCGTGACAGTTCGCTCTTCTTGCTCTCGAGCGCCATCCCCTCGCGGATCTTGCCCGCGCGCACCAGTTCGGTTTCGCGCTCGATGACGGCGAGCAGCGCATTCATCGTCTCGAGCATGCTGTCGGCGAGCTTGCGCGCATCCGCCGGCGTCGTGACGGGCGGCGGTGCGGCCGGCGCTTGCTGCGCTTGCGGGGTCGGCGTCATGAAACCTCCTTCGGGGTCGGCTTGGACTGGTTCGCCTGTTGCATGATGAGCGTGCGGAAGACCGCATCGGACACGCCGACGCCGCCGGCCTTGGCGAACGACTTTGAATATTGCTCGGTCAGCATCGAACGCCACACGCCGGTGCCGGGCGTGTCGCCGAACGGGCCGTCGCCTTTCAGGCCGGTGGTCATCTGCGAGAACATCGAGTTGAGAAACATCGCCTCGAAATCCTGCGAGGTGGTTTTCGCTTTCGCGATGGCTTGCGGCGAGACTTTCTCCAGCGCCTTCTCAAGTTGCGGATCGGGGCGGCCGTTGAGCATCGGCATCATCGCCTTGCGCGGCATGCTGCGATAGGCGTTCGTAATCAGGCTGCTGTCGAGCTGAGGCTGCATCACATCACCTCGATGTCGGCTTCGATCGCGCCGGCCGCCTTGATCGCCTGAAGAATGCCGATCAGATCGCGCGGCCCGATGCCGAGGCCGTTGAGGCCGTCGACCAGTTCCTGCAGCGAGACGCCGTTCTTGACCAGCGCGAGCTTCTTGCCGTCCTCGGTGACGCCGACGGCGGTGCGCGGCGTGACCGCGGTGCGGCCGCGCGACAGCGGATTCGGCTGACTGACCTGCGGGCTTTCCGAGATGGTGACGGTGAGGTTGCCCTGCGCCACCGCGACGGTGGCGACGCGGACGTCGCGGCCCATCACGATGATGCCGGAGCGCTCGTCGATGATGATCTTGGCGGCGTTGTCGGGCTGGACCTGCAACTGCTCGATCTCGGTCAGCAGCGCGACGACGTTGCCCTTGAATTCGCCGGGGATCGAGAGCTGCACGGTGGAGGGATCGATCGGCTCGGCGGTCCTGGTGCCGAGGAAGTCGTTGACCGCGGCGGCGATGCGCTTGGCGGTGGTGAAATCGGCGTTGCGCAGCGCGAGCCGCACGTTCGGCATCTTGTTCAGCGCAAATTCGATCTCGCGCTCGACAATGGCGCCGTTGGCGATGCGGCCGTTGGTCGGCACCCCCTTGGTGACGCTGGCGGCGGCGCCTTCCGCGGAGAAGCCGCCGATCGCGAGCGAACCCTGCGCCACCGCGTAGACATTGCCGTCGGCGCCGAGCAGCGGCGTGACGAGCAGGGTGCCGCCTTGCAGGCTCTTGGCGTCGCCCATCGCCGACACCGTGACGTCCATGCGGGTGCCCTGGGTGGCGAAGGCCGGCAGGTTGCCGGTGACCATGACGGCCGCGACGTTGCCGGTGCGGATGGTGGCGCCGCGGATGTTGACGCCCATGCGTTCGAGCATCGCCTGCAGCGACTGCTTGGTGAACGGGATGTTGTTGAGGGTGTCGCCGGTGCCGTTGAGGCCGACGACGAGGCCGTAGCCGATCAACTGGTTCTGCCGCACGCCTTCGATGTTCGCGAGATCCTTGATCCGCGATGTCGCGCGCGCAGGCGTCGCCAGCGGCGCCAGCGCGACGAGCGCCGCGCAGGCGATCCGGACGATCTTTGAAATACTGACGCCAGGCATCCTCTGCTCCCCGCTGAGGGTTCGGTCCGGCTGACCGCCACTCCCATGACGGTCATCCGCCGTTAACCATGCGAAGGCCGTGCCATTCGGGCGAACGATGTATACTATTGATATGTATCGATAATATTCGCGACGCAAGAATCCGCCCCGCTGAAGGGAGCGGCGAAGTTGCCGTCACCGGCAGTTTTTGCCGGGCTGTTTACGTTCTCTTAACCATAAGCAGGCCACGGTTCCCGCAGGGGGTCTCCGTCGCGGTCCATGCGTCCGCGGACGCGGGGCTTCCGGGCCGGCGTGGCACGGTTCGTGACCATCACAAGCGGCGAGAGATGCGATGCGAATTTATGGACCGAACGGCACCACGCTGGGAACGCAGTCCACGGGCCCGCGGCGGACCGGCGGAAGCGGCTTTTCCTTGCCCGACCTGACCTCGACCACGGAAAATCGCGCCGCCACCGCGCCCCGGGCAACCGCGAACATCGATGCGCTGCTGGCGTTGCAGGGCGTCGAGGAGGATCCGGTCGAGCGGCGCAAGCGCTCGGTGCAACGGGGCAAGGGCGCGCTCGATGTGCTCGACGATCTCAAGATCGGGCTGCTGTCGGGCAATTTCGATTCCTCGACGGTGACGCGGCTGCGCGCCGCCGCCGCCGATCTGAAATCGTCATCGGGCGATGCCGGTCTCGACGCGGTGCTGTCGGAGATCGAATTGCGCGTCGAGGTCGAACTGGCGAAGGCCGGGCAGTATTGAATTTTCGAAACCTTCGGGCGTCGACGGCAATCCAGTCCCGCTGTTGAAATGGTCCGCGACAGCGAGCGGCTTTACCTCTCCGCGCCGGGGAGAGGTCGGCTGCGAAGCAGCCGCGTGGGGGGCGTTGTCCACCGATATACCTTAACCCTTCACCCCAAGCCCTCTCCCAACGGGGGGCGCCGTGCTTTGGTCGCGCGGTTCCCCGGATGACACGTACTGCATTCATGCCGCCGCCGACGTCCGCGCGTCGTAGCGGCGCTGGGCTGTCGTCACATCTTTCAGATTGCGTTCCGCCCAGTCCCGCAAGGGATCGACGGCTTTCGCCAGCGTCTTGCCGAGCGGTGTGATCGAATATTCCACCGTGACCGGAACCGTCGCGAACGCGCGGCGATGAACCAGCCCGTCGCGCTCCAGGCTCCTCAACACCTGCGCCAGCATCTTCTGCGAAATGCCGTCGATGGCGCGGCGCAAGCCGTTGAAGCGCGCCGGCTCCTCCCGAAGCAGCAGAAGGATCAGCACGGCCCACTTGTCGCCGATGCGGTCGAGAATCTGGCGCGTCGGGCAGTCCGCCGAGTACACATCCGCGGATTTCATGGGGTTACTCGCAGGTTATCAGGTGGCATTGAAGTGCGCTCTTAACACTTGGGCTCATTTCGCTATCTGGTTACTGACGGATACCATGGCGGATGTAAAGAAGGAGATAACCTCATGAAGATCGCAGTTATTGGCGCTTCGGGAAACGTGGGTTCGCGGGTTGTCGCGGAACTCGCCCGGCGCGGCCATGCCGTCACGGCCATCGTCCGTCATCCGGATAAGCTCGCGGTCCGGGCCGGCGTGACCCCCGTCAAAGGCGACCTGTTCGACCAGCCGGCCATGGCGCGATTGCTGGCCGGGCACGACGTGGCGATCAGTGCGGTACACTTTCTTGCGAGCGATCCGGCCAAACTGATCGGCGCGGCGAAGATGTCCGGTGTGGGACGCTATCTCGTGGTCGGCGGGGCCGGCAGCCTTGAGGTTGCGCCGGGTGTCCCGCTGGTGACGACACCGGGTTTTCCCGCGGCATACAAGGCCGAGGCGGAGAAGGGCGGCGCGTTCCTCGATCTGCTCCGGCAGGAAAATGAGCTGAACTGGACGTTCCTGTCGCCGTCGGCGCTGTTCGTGGCAGGGGAGCGAACGGGCAGGTTCCGGGTCGGGACCGATGCGCTTTTGACCGGGAAGGACGGAAAAAGCTGGATTTCCTTCGAGGATTTCGCAGTTGCACTCGTGGACGAAATCGAGCGCCCCGCCCATATCCGGCAGCGGTTTACCGTCGGATATTGAGGTCTCCGGGGCGGGACGGTTCCGGCCGGGCATCGGAAGCGGCGGTCCTTTCAGCGGGGCGATATTGTCTGTCACAAGCCGCCGCTATATAAGCTGCGCCGCAGCCGGACGGTTTCCGGTGCCTTGCACGGATCATGGGACACCTTTGGAAAAACTGAAGAACTACAGGCCCTCCGAAAAAGAGCCCTTCATGAACGACCGACAGCGCGATTATTTCCGCGCGAAGTTGTTGACCTGGAAGGACGAGATCCTTCGCGAGTCGAAGGTCACGCTGCAAACGCTTCAGGAAGAGAACGTCAATCATCCCGATCTCGCGGACCGTGCGTCCTCGGAAACCGACCGCGCCATCGAGCTGCGGGCCCGCGACCGGCAGCGCAAGCTGATTTCCAAGATCGATGCCGCCTTGCAGCGGATCGAGGACAACACCTACGGCTACTGCGAGGAAACCGGCGAGCCGATCTCGCTGAAGCGGCTCGAGGCGCGCCCCATCGCAACGCTCTCGGTCGAAGCCCAGGAACGCCACGAAAAGCGCGAGAAGGTCTACCGGGACGAATAGGCCGGGTCGGTCGGAATGCCGGGTTTCCGGGGCAGGCATTCTTCCGAGAAATTGTAACATGTCATATTATCGGAACAGCTTGCGCTGCTCATCCGTCAGCCCGGCGAGCACGTCCTTCGCGTGGCTGTAGCCGGCAGCCGCCACATCGTCGAAACGGCTCCAGTCGAGCAGCCGGCCTTCGGCGACGCGCGGCTGGAACAGCAGATCGGTGAACGTCCCCATCGCCTTCTGCTTCGAAATCGACGTGATGAAGGATGAGCGCAGCAGCGTCTCCGGGACGCTCGGCAGGCGATAGCGCCGCTTCGCGCGTGGCCGCAGCCTGTCGCGCAGCAGGGCGAGCGTTCCGGGCACGCGGTCGAGGTCGAACCTCTGCTCACGGTCGATCGAGAGATCGACGCCGATGATGCGGCCGGCGCCGAGCCGCGCCATCGCATCGACCGGGAAATTGTTGAAAGTGCCGCCGTCATACATCATGTGACCGCCGATGAAGATCGGCGGCAGCGCGCCGGGGATCGCGTAGCTCGCGCTGACGTTGCGGGCGAGATCGCCGCGCAGCAGCACGGCTTCACGGCCGGTCGAGAAATTCGACGCCATCGTGAAGAAGGTGATCCAGCAGTCCTCGCTGTCGACGGCGTCGGTGCCGGTGGCGTCGCGCACCGCCTGCACCATCGCGCTGCGCGAGCGCGCACCCTTGATGAGCGATACCAGCGGAATGAAGTTGTAGTCGCCGGTGACGTTGCCCGTCGGATGCTGGAGGAACGCCTTGCGGACGGCGGCCGTCACCGCGTCCGCGCCGGCTCCGAGCGCCGGCACCATGCCCATGACCGCGCCGATCGAACTGCCGCCGATCATGTCGATGGGAATGCCGGCTTCCTCCAGCGCCCTGATGACGCCGACATGGGCGAAGCCGCGCGCGCCGCCGCCCGACAGCACGAGCCCGATGCCGCGTCCGGACAGAATGCGCGCGATCCGCTGCATGTCGCGGGGCTGCTCCGGGCGGACATGGAAGTGCCGCGCCGCCGGCCGCGGATCGAGCCAGCGCGCGGTGGCGGCGGGAATTTTCGTGTCCGCGCCGTGCAGCAGCACCAGGGTCCGACGCGCGATCGAGATCGGCGCGGTGGGCGACAGACAGGCCCGTTCGATGCCGGACAGGCCGGGATCGCGGGCGGCATCGGCGAGCAGCAGCACCTCGTCGGCGTGGCGCAGGCAGAACCGCGTCCACGGGGTATCGTCGCCATCGGCCGAGAGATACACCGCGCGGCTGCGCGCCTCGATCTCGTCGACATGGCTCGCGAGCGCGTCGTCATGCTGCCGGATCGGATGGGCCGGGTCGGCGCCGAACCGTTCGGCGATGTCGTCGGCCGATATCACGGCGATCGATCCGGCATCCGCGGCCTGCACGTCCCGCAGTTGCCGGGCGAACGCGACGGCATCTATCCCGGCCGTGATCGGCAGGATGCAGATGTTCACCGGCACGACCGGCGCCTGCCGCTCGCGCTCGCCACGACGGAATCGCCGGATCACGAGCCGCGTCATCGACATCTCGATCTCGGGATTCTGCATGATCGCGCGCTCGATCGTCGCGCGCGTCACCTTGACCAGCAGGGAATCGCGCACCGCCACGATGCTTGCCGAACGCGGCTCGCCGGTGAACAGCGCAAGCTCGCCGATGGTTTCGCCGCGGCCGATCTCGCTCAGGATCTTCGGCGCGCCGGACGCGGTCTCGGAGAAGGCGCGCAACCGCCCGGAGAGCACGAAATAGACATCGTCGCTGACGTCTCCCTGGCGCAGCAGCGTCTCGCCGGAGGCGACGTCGATGTAGCTGGCGTCCTTTTCGATGGCGTGCAGAATCCCGGCATTGTCGGACGCAAAGTCGTTGCGCAGCACGATCCTGAGCCGCGCCTCGCGTTGCCCGAGATCGGAATCGAGTCTTGGCATCGACCGCCGCTCCTTGACTGCACCCGCCGCCGCCGCTGTTGTCCGAACCCAATTCGATCGAGCATAATTCAGAAAGCACCGCGATGGACGGAATTCTTGCGGCCGTCGAGATCATCGCCGCGGCGCGCCGTGGCCGGACACCGCGGCAGCGGCGCGGACGTGCCCGGCCATCCGCACAACGCGCTAGTGTCCCGATTCCGAAGTTCGCAAGCACTTGCAGCAACCTTCGATGCGAACTTCGGAATTAAAGGGACACTAGCAAGTTTATGATTCTCGTGTGGTTCAGGTTCAGAAGTTCGCTTGAAA
>Ga0153956_1001891_pt1 | contig 16935 bp, 13 predicted proteins | sample TSFL040MetaG_FD_104704 | JGI IMG/M metagenome (GOLD analysis project Ga0153956, IMG submission 104704) | Attine ant fungus gardens microbial communities from Florida, USA - TSFL040 MetaG | ecosystem: Host-associated > Fungi > Mycelium > Unclassified | place: USA: Florida, Wekiwa Springs...
GAGGGAGCCTTGCGGCCCCCTCTCCCCGTCCGGAACGCCTAATTTGCCCCTAGACGTTCCGGCGCAACCCGGTCGTTCGCCTTCTAGTTCACGCCGTAATGGATGATCTGCGAGGTATTGCCGATGGCGCTGGAGGACATGCCCACCGAGCCGCCGACGTTGAAGACGTTGGCGTTGATGTTCGACACGCTGGCCGAATTGTTCAGCTGGCGCGACATGATCGGCATGTTCGGGGCGTTGGAGTCGGCCTCGAAGCTGTTGCCCAGCGAGGAGCCCTGGATCACCGCATTGCCCCCAACGTTGGAGATATTGGTGTTGATGCTCGAATAGGGGTCGGTACCATGGCATTCCTGGTTCGAACGCACCGAGGTCAGGATCGGGTCGGTCGAGACGCTGGCGCCGTTGCACAGCACCTGGTTCTGCACGCCCACGCTGCCCCAGACATTGTTGGCGTCGAAGTTGACGTTCGAGCCGATGGCGGACTGCGGACCGACGATCTGGTTGTTGAGGACGCGGGTATCGTTCATGGTCGTGATGTCGATCATGTTGCCGGCGGCCGAACCCTGGGCGACGGCATCGCCGCCCACCGTGTCCACGCTGCCGTTCAGGTTCGACCAGGCATTCTGCAGATTGACCTGGCCGTTGATGATCTGGCTGCCCGTCCCACCCTGCGAGGAATTGTCGTTCCAGCTGCCATACTGTTCGCCATAGCCGCCGGCCATGACCGAGGTGGCCGACAGGGCGAGAATGGAAGCGGCGACGAGGATCTTGAGGGATTTCATTTTAGTCTCCTGGGTGGGGCAAAATATCGGTTTGGATGTGAGGCGGGCCGTTACAGGCCGCCGCGCAGGCCGAAGAGGCCGGGTGCGTCGCCGCTATAGGAACCGTAGGGACGATTGCGGCCGCCATCGCCATAGCTCGCCTGATAGGGCGGCGGGGCGTAATAGGCAGGCTGCGGCGCATAAGGCGCATAGGGCTGCGGCGCGTAAGGGGCGGGTGCGGCGTAGGCCACCTGCGCGGGATAGTAAGGCTGCTCGCCATAGTCGCGCAGCGGATCGTCCGAAGTGCCCAGCGGGATGTTGCAGGCGCCCGGCGCGCGATAGATGCGGGTGATCATTTCCAGCGTCGCGCGTTCGATCACCGAACGCACCGCCAGCTGGATCGGCTCCAGCGCGCTTTCGCCCACGCTGACATCGAAGAAGTTGGTGCCCAGGAAGTCGAACACGCCGGCCGAAACCTGGCGGCCGATGATCTGCTTCTGGTAGGAAATCACGTCCGCCACTTCCAGCGTGTTGGTGTTCACCAGGCGCATGTCCAGGCCGACATTCATCACATACAGGCTGCCTGACGCGGTGCCGGTGGTGGCGTTGGTGGCGGTGCCGCCGCCATTGCCGTTGGCGTTCTCGCTGCGGATATTGAAGTTCAGTTCGGTGATGCCGCCCACGATATAGTAGTCGGACCCGGGGATCGAACCGGCCAGGATGCGGCGATAGTCGCCGGGCGCGGGCGCCGGATGCTGGTCGTCGCCGATCAGCTTGTTGTTGGCATATTTCAGTTCCATTTCGGCGACCGAGGTATCGAAGCGTTCCACCATGTGGACGCCCGCCTTGTTCAGCGCGCTCATCGCCATCAGGGCGGCGCCGGCGGTGACCTTGCGGCCCGAGCCGTCGGATTCGGTCTTGCCGGTATAGTCGGCGATCTGGCCGACCGCGATGCGCACCGGGCGCTGGCGGACGAAACCGCCCATGCAGCGCAGGGCCGCGGAATAGGGTGTCTCGTTGGAGATCACGGGCGCGCCGCCGATCGGGCTGGTATAGCGGCCGACGCTGTCGGGCGTCGGGCTGATGCAGCCTTCCAGAGCCACGGCGGCCAGCATGAAGGCCAGCGGCTTGAGGAGGTGTTTGCGAGCGGTGCGGTTCATGGGAGGGGCTTCCCTTTTCCTTCGTCGTTCTTAGTGCTGGTTGATGGCCGCGGTGGCCGTCTGGTTGCCTGTGTTGATCTGGGTCGAATCGATGATCGTCGTGTTGTGGGTACCGATCACCATCACGTTCAGTTGGTTGCCGATGGCGGTCGCTTCACCCGAAGCCATCCCTGCACCCCCCATGCCAACCCCGCCGGCGTAAGCCGTCTGGCCGCCCTGGCTGTAGCCATAGTTGGCCGAGGTCACCTGGCCATTGACCATGGTCAGGTTGCCGTTGGCGTCGCGCATGGAATAGTTGGACGCTTGATTCTGAGTGGAAGTGCCGTAGCCGTTATAGGCGGCGGAATTGGTCCAGACCTGCGCCCGGGCCGCGGGGGCGGCGGCCAGGGCGAGAAGGACAAGAGCGGTGATGGTCTTCATGGCTGCGGTTCCAGTTCTGTTGACCCCAACAGAGCAACCGCCGTGCCAGTCTCTTAATCGCCGTTAGCGATCGGCTGTGCCGGCCTGGCACAGTCCGCCGCGAAAAGATGCACAAAAGCCGGCTTTTTCCGGCACCTCCGGCGTGGAGGCCAGCCGCCATGGAACCACGGGGATAGCGCTGTGCCGTAATGGCGCGCACCCGAACCGGGCGGCTGTTCCATGCCGGTGTCCCGTCGCGGCACAGGGCCGCGCTGGCGAAGGCGTGCGAAGCGCCCTAAACAGGCGCATGGCTTTCCTGCAATCCCAGCCCCCGCGCCAGCCCTTCTTCCGCGCGCCCGCGGTCGTGGTGTGGCTGATCGGCGTCCTGGCGGCGGCCCACGCCGCCCGCGTGCTGCAGCCCGGCCGCGCCGATGAACTGGTTTACCAATTCGGTCTCTGGCCCGTGCGGTACAGTCGTGCCTTTCTGGAAAGCCACATGGCCAATCCGGGGACAGTGTGGGAGCGGGCGGTGCCCTTCGTCTCCTATATGGGCCTGCATGCCTCCTGGACCCATCTGGCGATCAACAGCCTCTGGTTGCTGGCCTTCGGCCCCATCGTCGCCCGCCGTTTCGGCGCGGTGCTGTTCCTCGTCTTCTTTATCGTCTGCGGCGTGGCGGGTGCGCTCAGCTATCTTGCCTTCGCCTGGGGCTCGCCGGTGCCGGTGGTGGGGGCGTCGGGCGCGATCTCCGGCCTGATGGCGGCGGCCTTGCGGATGCTGCCGGGTCAAACCCCTTGGGCGGTGGAAAGCCAGGCGCCGCTGGCGCCGGTCTTCTCCCGCCAGATTCTGATGTTCTCGGGCGTATGGGCTGCGATCAATCTTCTCGCCGGCCTGACCGGGCTGGGCATGGGCGGGGAAAGCGGGCTGATCGCCTGGCAGGCGCATCTGGGCGGCTTCGTCGCCGGGCTTTTCCTATGCAGTCCGTTCGACCTGCTGCGGCCGCGGCCCACCGGCTTGCCGCTGGACCCGTAGGCGGCTACCCTCCGACAATTGTCGTAGGGTGTCCTGTGCGGTTGCCGCGGTTCAGCAAGCTCGAACTCCAGATCCTGGAGGTGTTGTGGACATGCGGGCCGTCCGCCATACGCGACATCCGCGACAGCTTCGCCGCCAAGAGCCGCCCGGCCTACACCACCGTCCAGACCATGGTTTACAGGCTTGAGGGCAAGAAGGCGCTGCGCCGGGTGTGCAAGACGGGCAACGCCCATATCTTCGAGGCGGCGATCACCCGCGACGCGGCCAAGGCCCGGCTGGTGGACGAGTTCCTCTCCTTGTTCGGCGGGCGGATTCAGCCGGTGATGGCGCAGCTCATCGAGGCCGGTAATCTTACCGCCGGCGATGTCGCGGAAGCCGAGAAACTGCTGCGCGACCTGGCGAAGAAGAAGGACTCCTGATCGCGGGCCTGCGCCCGGCCCGGCTGGGCGCAGGCCCGAACTACTCGGCGGGCGCCGGCATCGGGCGGCCGGCGCGGCGCGCTTTCCAGTTGGTGGAGAAGCGGTCGAGATAGGAATAGATCACCGGCGTGATGTAGAGCGTCAGCAGTTGCGACAGCAGCAGGCCGCCCGCCACGCACAGGCCCAGCGGGCGGCGGCTCTCCGCGCCCGCGCCGGTGCCAAACGCGATGGGCAGGGTGCCCATCAGCGCCGCCATGGTGGTCATCATGATGGGGCGGAAGCGGGTGATGGCGGCTTCGTAGATCGCCTGTTCCGGCGGGATGCCGCTGTCGCCGCGCTGCCGGTGCAACGCGAAGTCGATCATCATGATGGCGTTCTTCTTGACGATGCCGATCAGCATGATCATGCCGACAAAGGCATAAAGCGTCAGCGACATGTCGCTGGGTATCACCCCCGCCAGGAACAGCAGATGCGCCAGCCACAGGGTCAGCAGCCCGCCCACCGCGGCGCTGGGCAGGCCCGACAGGATGGTCAGCGGGTGGATGAAGCTTTCATAGAGGATGCCCAGGATGATGTAGACCACCACCATGGCGATGATCAGCAGCCCGCCCATGCCCTTGGTGGATTCCTCGAACGCCGCGGCGGTGCCCTGGAAGCTGCCCTGGATGGAATCGGGCATGTTGATCTCCTGGCCGGCCTGCCGGATGCCGTTGACCGCGTCCGACAGCGCCTTGCCCGGCGCCAGGTCGAAGGAGACGGTGACGGCAGGTATCTGCCCGGCATGGTTGACCGACAGCGGCACGGTGGAGGCGGTCATGTCGGTCACCGCCGTCAGGGGCACCAGTTGGCCGCCGGTGCCGGTTATGTAAAGCCGCGACAGGGCGCTGGCGTCGCGCTGATAGTGCGGCAGCAACTCCATGATCACTTCATACTGGTTGGACGAGGTGTTGATCTGGCTGATCTGCTGGCCGCCAAAGGCCGAGCCGAGCGCGGTCTCGATTTGCTGGGGGCTGACGCCGAAGGCGGCGGCGCGGTCGCGGTCGATCTTGACCTGCACCGACGGCATCGCCGCGTCATTGTCCGAGGTGACGTCGACAAAGCCGGGCTTGGACTTCAGCGCCGCCATCAGCCGGGCCGAATAATCCTGCAACTGCGCCAGATCCAGGCCCTGCAGCGTGTACTGGTAGTTGGAGCGCGCGCCGCGCGCGCCCAGCCGGATGGCGGGCGGATTGACCAGGAAGACGTTGACCCCGGCGACATGGCTCACCTTGGGCCGCAGCCGGCGGATGATCTGTTCCGGCGTGGAATGGCGCTGGCTGATCGGCTTGAGCGAAATCATCATCAGGCGGGACTGGTTGGCCCCGGCGCTGCCGTTGGCGCCGTCCATCTGTCCCAGCACGCCGGAAACGTCAGGATCCTGGGCGATGATCCGCGCCACCGCCAAGGTATAGGACGCCATCTGGGTGTAGGAGGTGCCGTTGGCGGCCTGGAGGTTGGCCTGAATCCGGCCGGTATCGTCGCTGGGCAGGAAGTCCTGCTGCATCACCGCCAGCAGGACGACGCTGGCTACCAGGCTGCCGGCGAAAATTCCCAGGATGACACGCCCATGGCCGATCGACCAGCGCAGGGTGCGATCGTAGAAGGCCTGTATGCGGTTGAAGCTGTTCTCGCTCCATTTGTAGAAGCGGTTGTGGCTCCGGCCGTGCTCGTCCTTGAGGATGCGGGCGCACAGCATGGGCGTCAGCGTGATCGAGACCACGCCGGAGAACAGGATCGCCACGATGATGGTGACGGCGAATTCGTGCAGCAGCCGCCCCACGATGCCGCCCATGAAGACGATGGGAATGAATACCGCCGCCAGGCTGACGGTCATGGACAGGATGGTGAAGCCGATCTCGGACGCGCCTTTCATCGCCGCGTTGTGGGGATTTTCGCCCATCTCGATATGGCGGACGATATTCTCCAGCATCACGATGGCGTCATCGACCACGAAGCCGACCGACAGGGTCAGCGCCATCAGCGAGAGATTGTCCAGGTTGAAACCGAAGGCGGCCATGCCGGCGAAGGTGCCGATCACCGTGATGGGCAGCGCCAGGGACGGAATGATGGTGGCGCTGATGCGGCGCAGGAAGACGAAGATCACGCCCACCACCAGCAGGCCCGCCAGCAGCAGCGTGTATTGCACGTCCTCGATGGAGGCGCGGATCACCTGGCTGCGGTCGAACACGATATCGAGCTGCACCGAAGGCGGCAGCGTCTCCTGGAACTGGGGCAGCACCTTCTTGACGGCGTCGATCACGCCGACGGTATTGGAGCCGGGCTGGCGGAAGACCGCCAGCACGATGGCTTCCTCGCCATTGTACCAGCTTTTGCCATAGGGATTTTCCAGCCCGTCCACCACCTGGGCCACGTCCTTGAGCCGCACCGGCGCGCCGTTCCGGTAGGTGACGATCTGGCCCTGGAACTCGCTGGCGTCGTTGAGCTGGCCGCCGGTATGGATGACGGTGGACCGGGTGGCGCCGTTCAGCGCCCCGGTAGCCAGGTTGACGTTGGCGGCGGCCACCGCCGCGACCAGCTGGTCGATGCCGATCTGGCGGGTGGCCAGCGCCGCGGGATCGGCCTGGATGCGCACGGCATACTTGGCGCTGCCGAACACGCTGACCTGGGCGACGCCCTCGATGGTGGAGATCTGCCGTGCCAGCAGCGTCTCGGCATATTCGTCCACCTCCGACTGCCTGAGCGTCTTGGAGCGCATCGCCAGGAACAGGATGGGCAGGTCGGCGGGATTGACCTTGCGGAAGGTGGGCGGCTGGGGCAGCGCCTTGGGCAGGTTGCGGGTGGCGGCCGAAATGGCCGACTGCACGTCCTGGGCGGCGCCGTCCAGGTTGCGGTCCAGGCTGAACTGAAGCTGGATCTGCGTCGAGCCTTGCGTGCTCGACGAGGTCATCTGGTCGATGCCGTTGATGGTGGAGAACTGGTTCTCCAGCGGGGCCGCCACCGACGAGGCCATGGTGTCCGGATCGGCGCCGGGCAGGCTGGCGGTCACCGTGATGGTGGGGAAGTCGATATTGGGCAGGTCCGAGACCGGCAGGCTGGAATAGCCATAGGCGCCGAAGATCACCAGCGCGGCCATGACCAGGGTCGTCATCACCGGACGCTCGATGAAGGGCTTGGACAGGTTCATGGCGGTCCCAGTGGGCGGTCGCCGCCCTTATAACCGATCAGCCTTCATTGTCCGAGATGTGCTTGACCCGGCGGCGGCCGCTGGTCTGGGTGTCGGTGCGGCCGGCCTGGGCACGGATGCCGCTGACGTTCACCTTGGCGCCGGGAATTACGCGCAACTGGCCGTCCACGATCACCTGCTGGCCCTTTTCCAGCGCGCCCTGGATCGCATCGTCGGTGCCGTCGTCGAACAGCACCTTGACGGGAACCTGCAGGGCGGTGCCGTCGGTCACGGTATAGACGAACTGGCCGTCGGGCCCGGTATTGACCGCATCGCGCGGCACGATCAGGGCATGGGGGATTTCCGACAGCGCCACGGTCACGTCCACCAGTTGCCCCGGCACCAGCGCCAGGTCCTGGTTGGGATAGGTGGCGCGCAGTTCGATGGTGCCGGTATTGTTGGTGACGGTGTTGGAGATGAAATCCACCGCGGCGCTGCGGTCTTCGCCGCCGCCGGCGTCATGCATGTTCATGGTGATGCTCAGCCCGCCGCTGCGCGCCATTTCCTGGATGCGCGGCAGGTCGGACTGGGGCAGGGAGAGCGAGATCTTCACCGGCTGGATCTCGGTGATGGTGACCAGCGGCGTGGCGCTGGTGGAGGCGGTGGCGGCGGCCACCATGTTGCCCGGCTGGATCAGCATGGCGCCGGTCTTGCCGTTCACCGGCGAGCGGATCAGCGTGAATTCCAGGTTCAGCCGCGCCATCTCGGCGTTTGCCTTGGCTTCCAGATAGGCCGCCTGGGCGTCGTCGAAATCCTGCCCGGCGATGGCATTCTGCGCCTTCAGGCGGGTATAGCGCTCCGCCTTGGCCTTGGCCGAGGCCAGCGAGGCCATCGCATTGTCATAGGTCGCCTGGTAGGGGCGGGGATCGATCTGGAACAGCGGGTCGCCGTTCCTGACCATCTGGCCTTCCTTGAAGAAGGCCTTGACCAGCTGGCCCTGGACGCGGGCATTGACCGAGACATTGGAATTGGCGACCACCGTGCCGATGGTGCGCTCGATCACCGCCATGTTGCGCTGCTGGACGGTGGCGACATGCACCGGCGCCGCCAGGTCGTGCCTGGCCTTGGTGCCGCCGTCATGGGTGAAGTACCAGAAGCCGCCCAGCGCCACGGCCAGCGCCAGGCCGCCGCCCGCCAGGAATTTCCGCCGCCGGGCCGCCTCCTCCACGTCCCCGGGGCGTGTCCCAGGCGAGGTCAGCGGATTCATCTGGACATTCATAGCGACAGTTCCTGAAATCCCATGCCGAAAGGCCGCCCGGACAAGCCGGACACCCCCGATTATGCTGTATTTCCCCTATGTCCGCCTGAACGGACTTTGTTTTCTTTTGCGCCGTTTTCCGGCCCGGCCGAACTTCCGGCTTTATAAACAGCGGCGTTATAAGGGAAAAGCCTCTCACAAATGTCCCGGAAATGCCGCCATTGGAACCCGGTAAATGCCCGGAACACCTGTAAAAACCAGTTAATCCTGACAATTGCATGACGATAGGGCGGGACGGCTTGTTGCTCCGCAGCAGGCCCGCCTCTATAAGGCGCGCCTTCTCCAGCGCCCGGGCCCCTGATTCCATGGAAATCCGCAATATCGCGATCATCGCGCATGTCGACCACGGCAAGACCACGCTGGTCGACCAGTTGCTCAAGCAGTCCGGCTCGGTGCGCGAGAACCAGCACATGGACGAGCGCGCCATGGATTCCAACGACCAGGAGCGCGAGCGCGGCATCACCATCCTGGCCAAGTGCACTTCCGTCGAATGGAACGGCGTGCGCATCAACACCGTCGATACCCCCGGCCATGCCGATTTCGGCGGCGAGGTCGAACGCATCCTCTCCATGGTGGACGGCGTGGTGCTCCTGGTGGACGCCGCCGAAAGCGTGATGCCCCAGACCAAGTTCGTGCTGTCCAAGGCGCTGAAACTGGGCCTCAAGCCCATCGTGGTGATCAACAAGATCGACCGCAGCGACGCCCAGCCGAAAGAGACGCTGGAATCGATCTTCGACCTGTTCCTGGCGCTGGAAGCCAATGACAGCCAGCTTGATTTCCACCACCTCTATGCCTCCGGCCGCAACGGCTGGGCGGTCAACGAACTGGAGGACGAGCGCAAGGACCTGACGCCGCTGTTCAAGCGCATCGTGGAAGACGTGCCGCCGCCCAAGCCGCAGGCGCTGGCCAGCGAGGAAAACCCCTTCAAGATGCTGGTCACCACCCTGGAGGCCGACAATTTCCTGGGCCGCATCCTCACCGGCCGCATCGAATCCGGCGTCATCACCACCAACCGCAACATCAAGGTGTTGAACCGCGCCGGTGAAGTGATCGAGAAGGCGCGCGTCACCAAGCTGCTGGCCTTCCGGGGCCTGGCGCGGGTGCCGGTGGAGCGCGCCGAAGCCGGCGACATCGTCGCCATCGCGGGCCTGGAAACCGCCACGGTCGCCGACACGCTGTGCGACCTGGCCGTGGACCAGCCGATCCCCTCCCATCCCATCGACCCGCCGACCCTGGCCATGACGCTGGCCGTCAATGACAGCCCGCTGGCGGGCCGCGAGGGCGACAAGGTGCAGAGCCGTGTCATCCGCGACCGCCTGTTCCGCGAAGCCGAAGGCAATGTCGCGCTCAAGGTCGCCGAAACCGGCGAAGGCGCCTTCGAAGTCGCCGGCCGGGGCGAGTTGCAGCTGGGCGTGCTGATCGAATCCATGCGCCGCGAGGGCTTCGAGCTTTCGATCTCCCGCCCGCGCGTGCTGTTCAAGACCGAGAACGGTCAGCGCCTGGAGCCGATCGAGGAAGTCACGGTGGACGTGGACGACGCCTATACCGGCACCGTCATCGAGAAGATCTCGCTGCGCAAGGGCGAGATGACCGACATGCGCCCCACCGGCGCGGGCAAGACCCGCATCGTGTTCCATGCCCCGGCGCGCGGCCTGATCGGCTATCACGGCGAATTCCTCACCGACACCCGCGGCACCGGCGTGATGAACCGCATGTTCCTGGAATACGCCCCGCACAAGGGCAATGTCGGCGGCCGCGTCAACGGCGTGCTGATCTCGACCGAGGATGGCGAGGCGGTGGCCTATGGCCTCTGGTATATCGAGGAGCGCGGCAAGCTGTTCGTGACCGCCGGCGCCAAGGTCTATCAGGGCATGATCATCGGCCAGCATGCCAAGGACAATGACCTGGACGTCAATCCGACCAAGGCCAAGCAGTTGACCAATATCCGCACCACCTCCAAGGACGAGGCGGTGCGCCTGACCCCGATCGTGCCGATGACCCTGGAACAGGCCATGGCCTATATCCAGGACGACGAGCTGGTCGAGGTGACGCCACTGAACATCCGCCTGCGCAAGCGCGAATTGCTGCCCCACCTGCGCAAGCGCGCCAGGCAAGCGGCCGACGCCTAAGTCTGGTATGGTGGCGGCGAAGGGAATCGCCGTGGCGGTGGACGACAAACTCATCGGATTTGCCAACCGGCTGGCCGACGCCAGCGGCGCGGCGATCCGGCCCTTTTTCCGCCAGCGCATCGACGTCGCCCACAAGGATGGCCGGCACGCCTTCGATCCCGTCACCGAGGCCGACAAGGGCGGTGAGCGCGCCATCCGCGCCATCATCGAGCGCGAGCGTCCCGATGACGCCATCCTGGGCGAGGAATATGGCGAGAAGCCCGGCGTCTCCGGCTGGCGCTGGGTTCTGGATCCGGTGGACGGCACCCGCGCCTTCATCACCGGCCGCCATGAATGGGGTTCGCTGATCGCGCTGGAAAAAGACGGCGCCCCGGTGCTGGGCATCCTCGACCAGCCGGTGCTGGGCGAGCGCTTCATCGGCGTCAATGGCCGCAGCCACCTGCTCCAGAACGGCCAGCGCGCGCCGCTGCATGTGCGCGGCTGCGCCGGCCTGGTGGACGCCACCCTCTGCGCCACCGATCCCTCGGCCTATATGACGGTCGCGCAGCAGGCGGCGTTCGAGCGGGTGAAGGGGGTGTCGCGCCTGACCCGCTATCATGGCGACTGCTACATCTTCGCCATGCTGGCGATGGGCTTCGTCGATGTCATCGTCGAAGGCGCATTCAAGCCATGGGATGTCGCGGCGCTGTTTCCGCTGGTGGAAGGTGCCGGCGGCATCATCACCAACTGGAAGGGCGGGCCTTGGCGCGACGGCGATGCGCTGCTCGCCAGCGGCGACAAAAGAATCCACGAAGAAGCCATAAAGCTCCTGAATTCGGACATCCCGCAGCAGTGACGTATCAGCGCCCCGGTGGCGGCGCCCAGCCGCGCGGGAAGGGGGCCCGTTCCGGAATAAATCCGTCGAAGGCCGACCAGAACCGCGCACGGTATTGATTGCGCTCCATCAGGATCTCATGGCCGGCCTCGGCCACCTCGACATAGTCCCCATTGGGCATCCGGGCGGCGAACGCCTTGGCGGCGGGCGTCAGGCAGATGCGGTCGGCGCCCGCGCCCACGGTCAGCGTGGGCGTTTTGATGCTCTCGGGCCGTCCCGGCGCGGTGAGCCAGGCGATGGAACGCATGGCGGCGGCCAGCCAGGACCAGGTCGCCCCGGCCAGCCGCAGGTCGGGATGTTCGCGCAGCAGCATCTGGGTGCGCTCGAAGCGCTGCGGGTCCGAGGTCACGATCTGGCTGGTGAAGGTCATGCGGTGGGGATCGCGCGCCTCCATCCCCCACACCCAGCCGCCGCCGCGCCGCAGGCGCAGTTGCAGCGCCGTCACCGCCTTGACCAGCCATTCGCGCTGGCCGCGCAGGGAAATGCCGATCATCGGCGCGCTCAGCACGCAGGCCGCGAAGGCGGCGTCGTGGCGGGCAAGATAGCGCAGCAGGTTGTGCGCCCCCATGGAATGGGCCAGGGCCACGGGCTTCTCGCCGTCCTTCAGCATGGGGCGCACGATCCAGTGCATCAGCGTGTCCAGGTCGTCGTCATATTCGCTGAAGTCGCCGACGAAGCTCTTGCGGCTGTCGTCGGTCAGCAGCCGCGTCGATCCGCCCTGGCCGCGCCAGTCCATCGTCGCCACCGCGAAGCCGCGCTGGCGCAATTCGTCGATCACCTCGAAATATTTTTCGATGAATTCGGTCTGGCCGTTCAGCAGCACGCAGGTTCCATGGGCGGCGACGGACGGATCGGGGGCGAAACGGGCGGCGCGCAGGCGCGCCCCCACCGCCTGGATGGGAACCGGATCGAAGCAGGTGGCGGCGGGGATCATTTTTCTTGGTTTTGCGGGGTCCGGTAGCGACTTAAGCCTGATTTTCAAGCCCCGCAATGGCCTTGAAGGACGTTTTTTGCCACCCAGGTAAAGCCTGTCCGGCCGCCGTCATGGGGCCGGTTCCATCGCAATGCTTCAGAGGAGGTTGTACCCATGCGTATCGACTATGCGCCTTTCTTCCGTTCCACCGTCGGCTTCGACCGGCTGCTGGACCTGCTCGACAGCGCCACCGAGCAGGGCTATCCGCCCTACAATATCGAGCGCAGCGACGAGAATAACTACCGCGTCACCGTCGCGGTCGCCGGCTTCGCCGAAAAAGACCTGACGGTCGATGTAAAGGACCGCGTCCTGACCATCGCCGGCAAGAAGGACGAGGGCGAGAAGCCCGCCTTCCTGCACCAGGGCATCGCCGGCCGCGCCTTCGAGCGCAGCTTCCAGCTTGCCGAACATGTCGAGGTCCGGGCGGCGCGGCTCGAGAACGGCCTGCTCCATGTCGACCTGGAACGCATCGTGCCGGAAGAGAAGAAGCCCCGCCGCATCGCCATCAACGCGCCGGAGCTGAAGACCATCGAAGGCGGCAGGGCCGCTTAATCACACATTCCAGAGACCTGCCTCCCCCTTCGCGCGGACCGGAGGGGGTGGATTGACAAGGCAGGGCTCTCCTTTTGGAGGGCCCTGTTTTTCTGTAGAATCCGCGCCGCAACTGCTTCGGTCGGTCATGGCGCTCTGGCTCAAGGACACGCCCAAGACCCCCGCCGGGATCGATGAGGTCCGGGCGCGCTATGCCGCGCTGTTCGCCCGCTTCGGCGAGCCCCCGCAGGTGGATTTCAGCCCCGGCCAGCTTGGCCCGATCCCCGGCGAATGGGTGGGGGCCGGCGAGCCCGCCCGCACCATGCTCTATTTCCACGGCGGCGGCTTTGTCGCGGGCAGCCCGCAGACCCACCGTCCGCTGATCGGCCGGCTGGTCGAGGCCAGCGGCATGGGCGCCTTCAGCGTCCGGTACCGCCTGGCGCCGGAATGTTTCTTTCCCGCCGCGGTGCGCGACGGCGTCGATGCCTATCGCGGCCTGCTGGCCAGGGGCGTGCCGGGCGGCGCCATCATCCTGGTCGGCGACGAGGCCGGCGGCGGCCTGGCGTTCGCGGTGGCGCTGGCGGTGCGCAATGCCGGACTGGAAATGCCCGGCGGGGTGGCGGCGCTGTCGCCCTGGGCCGACCTGTCGCTGTCGGGCCCGTCGCTCTTGGCCAACCGCAGGGCCGATCCGGTGCTGGACTGGGACACGCTGTTCATCGCGGCCCGCAATTACCTGCGCAAATCCAACCCCTGCGACGCCTATGCCTCGCCCGCCTGGTCCAGCTTCAAGAATTTTCCGCCGGTGATGGTGCATGCGGGCGCGCAGGAAATCCTGCGCGACGATGCTTCCAAGCTGGGCGACCGCTGCGCGGAAGCCCAGGTGCCGGTGAGCGTGGAGATCTATGACGGCATGGGCCATCTGTTCCAGATGGAGTCTTCGCGCAACGAGGCGAAGGTGTCGCTGTCGCGCCTGGCGCAGTTCGTCCGCGCCAAAAGCGCGATGCTGGCCGCCTAGGCGGTGGCGGCGAGCGCTTCCGCGAAACGGCCCGGCAGCTTCGCGCCGGAAAAGTCCGCGCCGTCGGTTTCGGTGTCGCGCATGTCGGCGTCCACCATGTTGGCGTAGGACAGGTCGCAGCCCGACAGCCGCGCCCGGCGCAGGTCGGCGCCGCGCAGGTCGGCATAGCGCGCCTGGGCATTGTCGAGACGCGCCGGCAGCAGCCGCGAACCCGCGATCATCAGCGGTCCCAGCTTGGTGTCGCGCAGGTCGGCATGGTTGAGCTGCGCCCCCGACAGGTTGACGCCGCGCAGGTCCGCGCCCCCCAACCGGGCCGAGCGCAGGTCCGCGCCCGCCAGGTTGGAGCCTTGCAGCGAGGCGCCTTCCAGGTTGACGCCGTAAAGCTGGGCCTCGGGCGCGATCAGCGCGGTCAGCATGCGGTGGGCCAGGTTGGCGATGCCGCGCAGGTCCCTGCCCGTCAGGTCGGCGGGCTTGCCGTCATGGCCGTCGCTTTCCGCCCACAGGCTGTGACCCCTGAGGGCCTGTTCGATGTCGGCCAGCGCTTCGGCGTCAGGCGCGGCGTTTTCGGTGAGCGTCTGGCTCATGTCCGCGCCATGGGTGGTGGCGAAATCCATCTTGGCGCCGATCAGGATGCAGCCCGCCAAGTCGGCGCCGGTCAGGTTGCAGCCCGACAGGTCGGCATTTTCCAGGTTCGCGCCGGTCAGGCGCGCCTGGCGCAGATTGGCGCGGGTCAGGCGGCAGCCCTTCATCACGGCGTCGGTGAAGTCGGCCTGCACCGCCATGGCGCCGGTCATCTTGGCGCCCGACAGGTTGGCGGAGTTCATCATCGCTGAGGGCAGTTCCGAGGCGCCGATGTCGTGCTGCAGGACGCGCAGGTTTCCGTATTTGTCCTTTTCCGCGATGGTGCCTTCGCGCAGGTCGGCTTCATACAGGTCGGTGCCGATCAGGTTGGCGCCGCGCAAGGAGGCGCCGCGCAGGTCGCAGCGCCGCATCGAGGCGGCCGACAAATTGGAGCGGCGCAGGTCGGCGCCGAAGAAGCTCGCCGATTCCAGCCTGGCATTGGCCAGGTTGGCCTCTTCCAGGATGGCGCCGGTGAAGTCGGCATCGGCCAGGTTGCGGCCCGACAGGTCCAGCCCGGACAGGTCGCAGAAGGCGAAAACCGCGCGCGACCCGCCCATGCGGCCGGAATAGAGCATCTCATGGCGCGCGGCCGCGGTGCTCACATCCTTCTGGGTGAGCCTGGCGAAGCCGGTATGCCGAGCCTGGGTCATGGGGTGGTTTTGCTGGTTAAGCCTTTTTCACGGGCCGGATTCTGCGCCGAACCCCGCTAATGGCTGATTAAGACGCGGCGTTTTGGGCCAAAACCGGCCCCGGTCGCCAAAAATGCTGTTGAACCGGGAGCATAGCCGGGTACAAAGGCGCTGCCGGGACGGCCTTTTCCCCCGCATGCCGCTTTTGGGCCGGCGGGACGTGGGCGAAGGGTGCTGGCGAAGGGTAAACGGGCGCGATACCCAGCGCTGGCCGGACGGTCCGTGGACGCGGACCTTGGGCCAAGGCAATGCCGATCAGCGGGGCTGCCCGTCCGGCGACATATTTTAAAGAGGGTTGCGTTGACCAGGCACCGTTTGATGCTTTCCGCCGCTGCGGCTGCCTTGGTCGCGGCCGGTGTGGCGCGCGCCGATACCGAGATTTCCAACGGCACCTCCACGCCGCTCGACACCACGGGCGCGGGCAACATCACCATCGACGCCGGCGGCTCCATCGCGATCTCGACCTCCTCGACCGCGGCGGCGACGATCAATTCCAACAATTCGCTGATCAACAACGGCACCCTGGCCAATACCGGGGTGGACAGCGCGGTCGGCGCGGAAATCGACACCACCAACGGTTCGCTCTTTGCCGCCGGGGGCTTCGGCTCGACCGGCATCATCAACCTGACCGGCGGCGGCGCTTCCAAGCGCGGCATCTGGATCACCGGCGGCAATACCTTTTACGGCCCGGTGACGCTGACCTCGCTGACCGGCGTCACCGACACCGGCGTCACCGGCATCGCCCAGTCCTCGACCCTGACGCTGCAGGGCGACAGTTCCGCCGCCTTCGTGCTGGACGAGGGCACCAAGGTCACCAGCAACATCCTCCTGGCGGGCAACGGCATCACCCAGTCCGCCAGCACGTTGGGCAGCACAACCGCCAGCGGCGCCATCGGCGTCTTCCTCAGCGGCACCGTTTACGGCAATGTCGTCAATGCCGCGCCCATCCAGGCGGTCGGCCAGGGCATCATCGGCTTCGAGACCCTGGGCGGCATCCATGCCTGCTCCAGCGATCCCGGCGTGGCCGCAGGCACCGCGCCCTCCGGCTTCACCTGCCCCAGCGTATCGGGCGGCAGCTTCATCAACGCCGCCAGCATCCAGGTTCTGGGCACCACCTTCCCCAACAGCCGCGGCGGCAATCCGGAATCCGGCACCGCGCTGGTGATCGGCGGCCCGATCGACGGCGGTTTCCTCAATGTCGGTCCGGGTACCTCCAGCAACGCCACCGTGGCGACCATCAGCGCGGCCGGCATCATCGCCAACGGCCAGGTCAGCCCCACCGTGCTGGTCGATCCCACCCAATCCATTACCGGCACCGACATCGCGCCGCGCGGCCCCATCATCATCGGCCCGGTGACGCCCGACGTCGATGCCGCCGATCCCGGTTATTCCTTCATCAACCGCGGCGCCATCGCGGCGCAGGCGCTGGACCCGCAGTTCAGTTCCTCGGCGCTGGTGATCCAGGGCGCGTCCAGCACCTATCGGACCTGCTTCAGCTCCACCGTCGCCACCTGTGACCTGGCGGACCATCCCGGCACGGCCTTCACGCTGCACAATGCCGATGGCACGACCACCGACACCACCTATGACGCCCGCGGCGGCCTGCTGAACACCGGCTCGATCCAGGCGAGTTCGGTGACCAACCTGCAGACCGGCGCGCTGATCAGCGCCACGGCGGTGCATGTCGGCGACTGGGCCTATATCCCGCGCTTCGACGTGATGGCGGAGACCATTTCCGGCACCACCACCACCACCGGCACCATCTCCGCCAGTGTGTCCGGCGTGGGCGGCGGCTCGGCCTTCGCCGTCAGCCTGAGCACCAACGCCTATGTGCCGCAGATCGACGTCGGCAA
>Ga0153956_1001892_pt1 | contig 16935 bp, 21 predicted proteins | sample TSFL040MetaG_FD_104704 | JGI IMG/M metagenome (GOLD analysis project Ga0153956, IMG submission 104704) | Attine ant fungus gardens microbial communities from Florida, USA - TSFL040 MetaG | ecosystem: Host-associated > Fungi > Mycelium > Unclassified | place: USA: Florida, Wekiwa Springs...
CTTCAATACCTTGCATGCTAACCGTCATAGCATCAACAACCGCAATAGCCTTTTCGTACTCGGCATCAGCAGTACGCACCGTGAAGTACCATAGTCCAAAACCACCAGCCCCTATCACAAGCATTCCGATAACAATACTGACGGCCACTACGATTGCACCTCGTGGAGTTTGCGCCATTGCTACCTGAGGTTCGGGCGCGTATCCGACCATATTCGGCTCTACGGGTGGATACGCACTGTTATATTCGCCGCTCGCAAGCTGCTCCATGTCAACTGGCCCGTGTATGCCGCCTGGCCCATCGATGGCAGGAGGCTGTACAATTGGCTGTTCGTTATACCCGACCGGCGCATCGTTTTCGTTCTCTACGTTATTATTTTGCATATTTTTTGTGTTTACTTGTATTTTCTGCATGTAGCGTACCACATGCAGAATGAAAAAGGAAAGGGTGCTGGAATATTACACTGTTGCCCAAAGACTACATATCCCGAACCGGACTGTCTTCGACCAAGCCACCGACAATTCTCGTACCGTCGTGTTCATAATGATACGCGATCCGATACTGCGCGCGAAACACATCGCCGTTGACCATCAATCGATAGTCGATAGTCGCATGGTGTTCGTTTTCGTCATGCGGTGCCGGACCGTCATAAAGCCGCAACTCGTGTGACTGACCGGGCCCGATCTCCTGATGAAACTGGCGTTTTTGCTTCAGCAGATAACAGTTATCTATCCGAATACGCTGGTCTGAATGATTTGCCACCCATGCTGTGACCAGCAATTTGTCGCCATTGCGATGCGAGCGCAAATCCATAAGCTCAATACGCGGGATTATCTTGTGACCATGTTCATCGACAAGACCATTCTTGCCACCCGATTCAGCTCCTGCTTCTTGTGGGGGCGAATCGGTATGAGGATGGTCCTCTGGCATGCCAGAGGATGGTAATGGTTCGCCAAACAGCATTCTTCGTAAGTTGTCGAATGTTCCCATATGCGCCTCCTCTACTATCTTCTATTTTACCAAAAATTACGCGCTTGAGCAGTGCGCCTCAAGCCATTTGGCAATCGCTGGAACGTCGAGATGATCAGTCGCAACGCTGACAGCAAAGTCCTCAAGTTCGTGTGGCATTGCCATGAGGCGAACACTATTTCTTCGTAAGAATACACCACCTACAGTTATGCCCGTGCGTTTATTGCCATCATGAAACGGATGATCACCGATAATATTGCGCATATAGACGGCCGCTTTTTCGTAAACGGTCACATACTGCTCTACACCAAATGCGATCGCCTGTGGTGCCTCCACCACTGATTTCAACCGGTTCTCGTCGCGTACGCCATGAAGGCCGCCAAAATCCTCCACCAATAGATAATGCAAATGAAGGATATCCTCAAGATTCAAATACTGCATTTATCGATCCGCAAGATTTTTAAGTGTTTCACCGTACTGCGCTTTGAACGCTTCATAGTCATCAGCAATGTTCGACTTTTTTTCGATAGGTTCGACAGTGATTTTCACTTCCTTGCCTGCCTCAACCCCAAGCGCCCGCAGATCCTTTGCTGGAATCGTCACGCCCTGGCTGCTACCAATTTTGATAATTTTTTGAATCGTTGTGATTGTCATGGATTCATTATAACAATATTATAATATTATTGCAATATTTTGTAATATAATTACTCGATGTTATATTATAGAAACTCTCAGCTGAGAGTTGTCCGAGGAATATACCCTGACAACCACCCAACCCAAGGAGATCGCATGAAGCCCTGGAAGCGAATGTGGATTCGGATTCGACTCCAACTCGCAGCTCTACGCGACACGCTCGGGCTCACCGATTACCCGCCCGGGTCATCGACCAAGTGAACAACGGTTGGTGTGCCTCGAGCTGAGAGCACACCCCTTGTAGTACGACAAAAGAGCAGCCCGTATGCTGCTCTTTTTTGATTCAGCATGAATACTACGCCTCGACGTCTTTGATACTCAGGCTCAGGCGTCCGCGCTCGTCGATACCAGTCAGTTTGACCTTGACCACTTGGCCTTCGTGCAGGACATCTTCGACTTTTTCGACACGCTCGTCGCTGAGCTTGCTGATATGCACCATGCCGTCGATGCCTGGCAATATGTTTATGAATGCACCGAAATCTTTGATACTCACAACAGTACCTTCGTAAATCTTGCCGACTTCAGGCTCTTCGGTCAGGCCGCGAATCCAGTCGAGGGCTTTTTCGATTTTTTCAGTATCAGCAGCTGCAACCGTAATCAGACCGTCGTCTTTAATGTCGATTTCGGCACCAGTTTCTTTGGTAATCTTGTTGATCACTTCACCACCCTTGCCAATCACCGCGCCGATCTTGTCGGGATTGATTTTGATTTTCTCAATACGCGGCGCATACGGACTAAGTGTTGGTTTTGGTGCAGCAAGCGTGGTAAGCATGTGCTGCAGAATGTGCGCACGACCAGGCTTTGCCTGCTCAATCGCCATTTTCAGGATCTCGACAGGCAAACCGTGAACCTTCATGTCCATCTGGATTGCCGTAATACCCTTTTCGGTACCAGTCACCTTGAAGTCCATATCACCGGCAAAGTCTTCGGCGTCAGCGATATCACTCAGGACATATGGGGTGTCGCCGTCCATCATCAGACCCATAGCGATACCACTGACCGGGCGCTTGATCGGCACACCGGCATCCATCAGTGCTAAGCAGCTCGAGCACGTCGCGGCCATAGATGTCGAACCATTCTGGCTCATGATTTCGGTGACGCTGCGAATCGCATACGGGAATTCTTCTTCGGTAGGTAGTACAGGAATCAGCGCGCGTTCTGCTAGGTAGCCGTGACCGATTTCGCGTCGTCCAGGCGAGCCAAGGCGGCGAACTTCACCGACTGTATAGCCAGGTGCGTTGTAGTGATGCATGTAACGGCGCTCACCGTCGTTGACCTCCATAGTATCGATCATCTGCGCATAGCTAAGCGGCGCCAAAGTAACAATATTCATACCCTGCGTCACGCCACGGGTAAATATGCTCGATCCATGGGCGCGTGGCAGGAGACCAACTTCGCTCGATAGCGGACGAATTTCGTCAAGCTTGCGACCGTCTGGGCGTGTACCGCTCTGCACGATACCATGGCGTACATCTTCGTGTAGCGCTTTGGTAAACGCTTCGTCATATTCGTCGCGCAGGTCGCTATACTCTTCACCGACTTTTTCTGCCATCTGCTCGTGGAATTCCCAACGTAGATTATTCACTAGCTCGTTGCGTTCTGGATACGGCTTGTGGAGCGCCTCACCTAGTTTGCCCTCAAGCCATTCGTTGGCAACTTTTTGGATTTCGTCGTTTGGTAGTACTAGTTCGTATTCTTGTGCGATTGGTGCGATTTTCGCGGCCAGTTCTTTTTGCAGTGCGATAGCTGGCTGGTACTGTTCGTAAGCCCACGCCAAGCCTTCGGCAACCAGCTCTTCGCTGACTTCGTTAGCACCTGCTTCGACCATAGTGATACCGCTTTCGATACCGGCGACTACCAAGTCGAGATCGCTCTGTTCGCGCTCTTCTGGTGTCAGAAATGCCTTGAATTCACCGTTCACCCGGCCGACACGCAGCCCAGCTACCGGGCCGTCAAACGGCGTGCCAGTTAGCATCAGCGCGCTACTGGCAGCAATCATCGCGATGCTATCCGGGCGGAAGTTCGGGTCCATACTCAGGACACTCGCGACCACCTGGACTTCCTGGCGGTAGCCCTTCGGAAACAGCGGCCGAATCGGTCGGTCGATCAGGCGACCAATCAAAATTGCTTCGTCGCTTGGGCGGCCTTCGCGCTTAATAAAACGGCTACCGCTGATTTTGCCGGCTGCATAAAACTTTTCTTCATAGTCGATACTCAGCGGAAAATAGTCCAGCTGCACGGGGCGGCTACCGACCATGGCTGTACCGAGCACCACTGTGTCGCCGTATTTTACCAGCACACTCGCTGTGGTCCGAAAGCCCACGCGATTAACCTCTAATGTCAGTGTTTTGCCCGCAAGCTCAGTACTGACAGAGATAATTTCTTTGCCATTTGGGTTAATTGTGCTCACTAAGAGCCTCCTCTCGTTGTTGCGGAGAGTAACAGGGGTGAAAATTCTACTGTAGAATCCTCGTCTCTATCACTTTCCGCGGTTTATACTCGTTTATTATAGCATGGTTGACAAAATATAGTATTTATGCTAAAATGGAATTATGGACATTGTCTACACCGTAGACACCACGCACCCCTGAGGAGATTCATGAGCACTACACTGGAGATTCGCCGAGCTCCGGCTAACTCCCGCTACCGGTACCTCAATGAGGACGAGCTGGTCGAGGGCACCCAAGCTCTCATGGTCGACATCGACTCGGACTACCAGACCAGATACCCGACCGGCACAATCGTAACACTGGACGCCGACCCGCTCGGTGACCGAAACGGCGAGAGTTACGTGTACTACCACTGCACTCGCCCCGCTTGGGAGGGCCAGTGCTTCGTGCCGGTCAGCGAGTTCACAGCCGGATATCACGAAGGTAGACGTCTTCACGACTGCGGCCCTCGCCACGAATACTGGGTACCCATCGATTTCTTCAATCTCTAACCCCGCCCTTCGACTGTCGAGCCCCGCTCCAGCTAGGTGCGGGGTTTTCGACTTTAGCGAGAGATTACTTTTACCTCGATTGCCAGTACGCCATACTTTGCTTGGTCTTCTGCCGAATAGTATTTATTGTATTCATCAGCAGCTTCTATAGCGCTACTCGCATGCGGAATCACCTTCTCAAACCCCTCGGCCATCACCATCTCTAGAAACGTTTTGTACTCGCGAATCGCCATGATTTCTACTCGCACCGCATCCAGTTCGCCATCCTGTAATGTGCCGTCAGATTGGCGTATATCACGACGCAGTTTAACGATATCGCCGACTCTATATTCAGCGAATTTACTCCGGTTCAAACGACCTTCGACTGTTTTCCGCCCAGCAATAATCTCATCCAGCAGTGCCGACTCTCGGCCAGATTCCCATGTCGTCATACGAAACAGTATATAATGGAAAGCATGAAACTATCACGCATTATCTTCGCAATCGCAGCTATCATCGTCGGTGTCTGGTTACTCGGACTGCTCTTCAAACTCGCCGCCTGGTTTATCAGCAGCCTGCTCTACATCGCCGCAATCATCGTGATTATCGGTATCGTACGCTACTGGTGGGAAGATCGTAAAAAGTCCAAACCAGCAAACTCGCGCAAAGTCATTGATGCTGAGATCATCAATAACGGCAAAAAATAGTCTATTACTATTATGCTTGCCTGTAAGCGTACAGTGCTGTTAGATTTACCATGATGGAATCAATTGATAAGTATCGCGACACTGACCCTCTCCACAGGCAATTACAGGATCTGTTTTCGACACTTACAGAAATCGCTCAAAGACATGGCAGCGATATACCCGGCGGTATTTTTGCGCTGGACGAAACGCAGCAGCAGAACCTTATTGATAAACTAAACCCCTATGTGCGCTTTGCATTTGCCGAACATCCCGATCTCCATGGCCTACCAGTACAGACGAGTGGCGCAGGTATGTTGTATGTATCCGATTTGGAAGGAAACGCCTTGGGAGCTGAGAGAATTACTGAGGCCGATACAGTTACTGGACATATTAATGATGTCTGCCTGTTTCCCACCCCAACTGTTAGCTGCTTGGCAGAAGCCAGTGAAGAAACAGGTATCCCATGCACTGACCAAATCCTCTCACCTATCCTTGTACTTAATCGCAGTATCTTAAAAGTAGGCGAGGAAAAAGAAGTTGATCTTGCTAACTTTCAAGTCCACCTCCCACTTGCTCACTATCTACAATTCACTCTACAATGAGAATATGACTATCAGCTTATATACATCAACTATCCATGATGGTTCGATGAAGCCGCTTCATGACACCGAAAATGCGTTAGTCAGTGCGAATCGAGAAACTTTTCTTTTACATAATGCTATCAACCCAGCCGACACGACACTTGTGCAAATAACATACGAAACAGATGATTTTCGCCGGTATTTTACGCTGGACGATGGTGCTAGGGGCGATGGTATCACCCGCCAGGCAACGATCGAAGCTGACGCGCTCGTCGTGACCAAACCAAACCATGCGTTATTGTTACCTCTGGCCGACTGCATCGGTGCTGTTATTCACGATCCGACGCGTGACATCCTCATGCTTTCACATCTTGGGCGACACAATCTAGAGCAGTATGGTGGCACAAAATCAATTGAATACCTCGCCGCAAAACACGACTGCGATCCACAAGACCTAACGGTTTGGCTGTCATCCGCCGCTGGCCGAGACAATTATCCACTCTACACATTCGACAACAGGTCGCTCCACGATGTTGCGACCGAACAGCTCATCACCGCGGGTGTATTGGTACAAAACATCACCACCTCACCCATCGATTCAGCGGCCGATACAAATTATTTTTCGCATAGCCAGTTCCTCGCTGGAAATCGCGACAGCGACGGACGTTTTGCTGTCGTCGCAGCTCTCCGCTAGCGCCAGCCTGGCAGCCACATGTGTTGCTGCAGGTCGCTTGGTGTCAGCGGCCAGCCATAGCTAAGCGGTACGAAGTAGAGAAAGCCAATAAGCACAGCTACAACAAGCGCCCAATACGTACGCGTGACTGCCTTTTTGCCATACTTGCGTCGCTGCCAGTCAAAAAGCACGCTCAGCATGACACAGGTGGCCAAAATACTAAAAATCAGCGCGAACAGATAATGATACAAGAACATCGGCCGCGTGATAAAGGTGAACGGCACGAAATTGAGCGCATAGCCTGTCAGCAAAAACGCCACTAGCTTGCGCCGGCCATCGAGCCACACTGGTTTGGTTAGCCATACAAGGAGGGCCGCGACCACACCGACGAATGACAGCCACCACACCACTGGGTTACCGAGCAGATAGATGTTGCCCTGTCGCCCATCCTTCAGCGTTTCACCCTGCCAATAATAGACAGATCGGGCTTCAAACGGCCAGCTGTACCAACGTGACGCATATGGATGCGTTACGCCTTCGAGTGAACTTTGTGCCGTATACATCTCTTCGTTGTATTCGACGATTTTGTCCCAAAGCGACATATGTACGTTTTTGTCATAACGCGGATTACCAATAAGCGTCGACTGGAATTTTTCAGACATGAATGCGTCGCCTTCGCCGCTCTTGGTCAGCAAACCAAAATGCACGACAAAACTGCCGACATATATTGCAGCAATGATACAAGCAGCCAAGATACCTTCGCCGGCAAGCCGCCGCCAGTCTGTTTTCTGAATAACGCCATCAGCCACCCAAGCGATACCTATAAGCAGTGCCATCGCTAGTCCCGTCCATTTGGTCGTGACAAGCATTCCTACGAGCAGAGATGTCCCGACAACCCATACCCAACGCCAGTTGCTCTTTATTTTACGCTGGCGCAAAAACCCGCTGAGCGCGCCCATGCCTGTTAGCAGCAATAGGCTGTCCATCAGTACAAAGCGCGACTCGACCAGCAGTGCATTGTCGCACAGTATCAGCAGCGCACCAAACGTTGCTATACGTCGCCCCAATCCAAGCTGCCTGATAATGATATAGGTAAGCGGTACAAGCGCCGCACCGGCCAACGCAGGCAGTACCCGCAGTATCAAACCGCCCGGGTCGCCAGAAGCAATTTGGTCTGGCGATAAATGAAATGCCGAACCGATACCAGCGAAAACCAGTTTCACGAACGGCGGATGAATATCAAAGAAAAATCGACCACTCAAATAATTCGCCGCAAACTGGCGAAAATAGACTTCGTCGAACACGACAGCGTGTGGTGCACCGAGTTGCCACAGACGTGTGAGCAACGCGATGAGTGTCAGTACCCACAGTTCAGGATAATGAAATAGACGCTTCAGCCATGTCATAGTACTAGTCTACCAAAGGTTATAACAAAAACGACCCCAGTGGGGCCATTTTTGTTATTTGCGCAGGCCGAGCTGCGTAATCAGTGCTTTATAGCCGGCGAAATTCTTACGCTCAAGGTAGCCGAGCAGGCGCTTGCGGCGGCCAACCATCTGAATCAGACCACGGCGGGCCTTGTGGTCCTGCTTGTGAACCTGCAGATGTTCAGTGATTTCCTTGATACGTGCAGTCAATACAGAAACCTGAACTTCGGCGCTACCGACGTCCTGCTTGCTTTTCTGCGTTGCTGCAATCGCTTTGGCTTTGTTGTCTGCTGTAATCATCAAGTGTGTATTGTACCAGATATATTAAGGTGTTACAAGCCCCTAGACGCTTCTTGTAATTTTGATAGCGTAGTTGCCAGCCTATCCGCATCCTCGTACGATATACCAATCCACGGCTCACTTTGCTCACGCATCTTACGGCGATCGCAAATATCAACTTCTGGCGTACCGTCAACAATACTCACAGACATCGTGAATTGATCACAGATAATATCACCGCCCCTCTGTAGAGTAACGTTTAATTGCTCAGCATACGCCGCTCCGGTACTGTTATCTACCCGCTGAGGCCAATACCATAGCGTTACATTAGACAACTGAAATGACCGCATGGCCTTCTCCCACTTTGGATCCGTGTCACTAATCTGCAATATCTTTGATTGCACAAATCTACCTGTGGCTGGGTCCGTCAGTACATGTTCTAATTTGACGCCATTTTTCTTAGGCTTATCAACGATGAGGTTCGCTTGTGTTTCTGAGTCAAACAGTAGGTCCATTCCCTGGTAAAAAAGTTCGTTCTTTTCATCACGCGTTACTTCCGGCTCAACAATCCGATCAGCTATTTCGCCATGAGGAGTCATTTCCATGTGTATATTATACCAAAAATATTATATTTAGTCAAGTCAGCTACTAATTCCAAGCACTGTGAGTGTTTGCGCATCCTCAACGCTCCAGTCAGCAACTTTCGTCCGCCGCAGCTGCGTGCAGTATGCACCCGTGCCAAGCACCTCGCCAATATCCTGCGCTAGTGTGCGGATATAGGTACCGCTGCTGACATGCGTGCGGATTTTGAGCTCGGGGTATGTATACTCAACCAGCTCGAGGCTATGAATCGTCACCGTCCGCTGAGGAATCTCAACTTCTTTGCCCTGTCGTGCCAGGTCGTAGGCACGTCGTCCACCGATCTTGATCGCACTGAATATTGGTGGACGCTGAGTGATTTCGCCAGTAAATTTTTGTAGCGCCGTCATGGCTTCTTCGTGCGTCGGCTGTTTACTATTCACATCTGTAATTTCACCCTCCGGATCGCCAGTCGTACTCGCCTGACCCAGGCGTATCGTCGCTTCGTATACCTTATCGAGTTTGGTATAGTGCATAGCATTTTTTGTCTCTTTGCCAATACATAAGATCAAAAGACCAGTCGCAAAAGGGTCCAAAGTCCCCGTGTGCCCGACCTTCACTTTCCTACCCGCCTGCTCGCTGAGCACTCTGCGTACTCTTGCCACCACACCAAAACTGGTCATCCCAGCAGGCTTGTCAATCAAAAGAATTCCGTCCGTCATACGCTATTGCAGTATACTAGAACTATGCAAAAAATCCTCTTCGGTATATTCGCCCACCCAGACGACGAAGCATTTGGTCCGTCCGGAACACTGCTCATGGAAGCAAAAGCCGGTACCGACGTCCACCTCATCACGCTGACACTTGGCGACGCCGGTACCAACCCCGACAATGTACCCGATCTCGCTGCTGTCCGCGAGCAGGAATGGCGTAATGCCGGACAGTTAATCGGTGCCAAAAGCATGCATTTCCTGGGCTACAAAGACGGCCAGTTGAACAATCTCGCTATGCTTGAAATCCACCAAAAACTCACTAGCCTTATCGCTGATATCACAAAAGACGCACCAGCAGACGCGCAGATTGAATTCATGTCGATGGATACCAACGGTATTACCGGACATATCGACCATATCGTCGCTGGGCGCAGCGCTTGCTATGTATTCTACAAACTCAAAGAGTCTGACCCGCGTATTACGCGTATCCGCCTCGCCTGCATCCCAAAGTCACAACTACCCGAACCAAACACACACTGGCTCTACATGGACGCTGGCCGTGACGAGAGCGAAATCGGCGAAGTAGTCGACGCCCGCAACCACCACGATGAGATTATTACTATCGTGCGCACTCACCATTCACAGCGGGGCGACGGCGAAAGCCATATCGAAAACCGTGGCGACCAAATTGGTCTCAGCTATTTTATCGTTAAACAATAACGATAAGTCTACTGACCTGGAATCTTGAACTGACCCGGTGCTGACGTCGACGCAACAGGCTCAGCCGGCGCAGGCGTCACAGCATCACCAAAGACGTCGCCCGATACGGCACCGGCAGTTGTCGGACCGACTGTCTGACCGCCAAATACCGGAGGGGGTGGAGGTGGAGGTAACGGTGCAATTGAGCCGTCGGTCGGAAGCGGAGGCAGCGGAGGCAGCTCTGGTATCTGTGGCATGGCAGGTGATTGGTCTAGTGCTGGCGGAGCTGGCGATATATCAGCCGTGCCCGCAAGCAGTGCTGCGCCTTCCGCCGTACCGATATTTGCCTCAACAGGTGGTGCAAATGTCGTCTCTTGGCGTTCTATGATACCGTCAGACTTAAATGGATCGACTGTTTCTTCTTGAGTTTCTGGAGCAAGTGTACCATTAATAGCTGGAGCTTGGTCGGGCGGCAGAATACCGACAGGTGCACTGTGGCCTTCGGCCTCTTGGGCGATGATAGGAGGTTGAGAAGTATCGCTATTTTCAGCCAGCTGGTCTGCTTGCGGTTCTGGTACAGGTGTAGGTACCGGCGGTATTGCCGGTTCAAAATCAGGCATGGTCGCATCTGACAGCGGTGACAACGGTGGTACTTCAGGCGTTGCAGCTAGCGGCGGTGATACCTCATTCGTTTCGGCAGGTGCAGTAGGCGCTTCTTCTTGCAACTGCTTTTCGATATCAGCCATCGTACCAGTTGGTGTAGTTAGGCCAGCTAGTTGCTTTTCGAGCTCAAGCTGATCTGCATCTTCGTTCGATATCTTTGGCGGTTCTGGCGCTGGAGATACCTGAGATACCTGTGGCTCAGGCGTGCTTTCGTTCGAAACAGCTGGTTTTTCTTCGCGGTCAATTACCAGCTCGGTGCCGTCTTTGCTAATTTCGGAGTCAGAAGTACCAGCGTTAGCCGCAGGAGCAGGTGCAATATCGTTGCCTTCTTGCAATTTTGCCGCGATCAATTGCTGATTGGCACCAGCGGCCATCAACTGTGCGGCAAGCGTCATGACCTGCGACGATGTCCGATCGTTGCTAAAACGGTCGGTCGCCGATACGATACCGGTCAGTAGTGCTGTCGATGTTTGCTGATCAAACAGTTCTTTGTCGCCCTTGAGAACGTTTACCAAACTGACGATCATCTCGGACAAGCTACTAGCTTTGTCGTCATGCCAGTCCGTACTGCCAAGTTTGCTTTGGTTGCCCTCGCCAGCCGTCACAGTCACGACTTTCGCGTCGTGCAAAATCTTGCCGTGTGCTGACAATGCGCTATCCAAATGGTCTTGGTCTTTGACGCCAAGCGCTAGCACAAGCTCGACATTGTAGTCACCCTGGCTGAACTCGAGATCAGTCTGTCCCAACGTAGTTTTGTACGGCGTAATAAAGATTTTGACGACATCGCCGTCGACTTTGTAGCGCAGATGATCGGCCTTATCCTTATTCAGTGCGATGATGAAATCACGCAGGCTATCCGCACTATCCTCGAACGTTTTTTCGGGCTCGAGAAAGGTTATAGCCGGTGGAATAGTCCCACTAAAAATCGCCGTTGCACGCCTGTCGAGCTTATCAAGAATCAGCGTCAGGCCAAGCGCTGCCGAAAGCTCGTCAACCGACGGGTTGCTACTAACCGTCACCAATATATTGCTGGCGCTGGTAATGCTGTCGACAATCTGTTGTTTTGCGTTGTCCATAATTTTTGCTTTTTGTTTTCGCTACTGCTGATAGTTTGCTGTCACTATACCATGAGCAGTATCGAAACGTCAACATGCGCAGACACTTTACTTTTCTCTGTTTTTACTCTATAATCTCACTCTGATTGTAATTTATTAAATAATCTACTAAATACAGTAGAGTTATTTCAGATTACAGACGCAGTGCAAGGCAGCAGCGAGGAGCGAGCGAATCGTATCAATATACGAAGAGCAAGCACCGCAGCTGATAACACAGCAATGCGCTGTAAACTGAGATATGATCGGAGACAAGAACCCCATGCCAATTATCAAAAGCGCAATTAAACGAATGAAGCAGACGATCGTCCGTCGCGAACGTAACGTCGGTATCAAGAAAGACATCAAAGCCGCAAACAAGGCTTTCACTGCAAAGCCAAGCCAGACAACTCTGAGCAAAGCCCAGAGTGAGCTCGACAAAGCTGTCAAAAAAGGCCTAATCAAGAAAAACACTGCTGCCCGCCGCAAATCTGGCTTGGCAAAAGCCGCAAAGACAGCCGGCGTGAAGCCAGCTGCAGCCACCAAGAAAGCAACTGCTAAGCCAGCAACCAAAAAGCCAGTTGCAAAAGCTGCGCCAGCAAAGAAAGCTCCAGCGAAAAAACCAGCTGCCAAAAAGACAACGAAATAGTCTTCCTCGCAATAGAAAATAGTCTCCTAGACGGAGGCTGTTTTTATAAGTGCTTGCTCTATGAGTATCCACGGATCAGTAGCGGTCGATTTCATCGCAGTGTCGGCGTCAGCGAATATTTTGACGATCTTCTTCGTGCCGCTACGACCAAGCTTTTTGGCGAAAGGCGCAAGCTTGCCCAGCGCATATGGATGCGCACCGATATCTTTCGCTACTTCGCTAGACGGCCTGTCAGAAACGGCAAGCGCGGCCAGCTGAAACACTTGGCCACCAAGCAGACCAAATGTCATATATGGATCCTGGCTAAGCTGCAGCGTGCGGATCATATTACTCACTTTTTGCGTGTCACTGCGCAGCGCAGCATCAAGTAAATTAAATACATTCTCTGTCGGATTCGCCTCGATCGTCTGGTCGATTACTTCCGGCGTAACATCGCTAAGTACTGCGAGCTTTTCAACGGCATGATACAGCTGCCACTGATCCATTCCAATGCGCGTCACCAGCTGTTGCGCAAGTTTCTTATCTAGTACTAGCCCCTGACGTTTGGCTTCTTCGCTCACCCACTTTTCAGCTAGCATGACATCGCGGTCGCTCCAGAGATGAAACTCTTGCACCTCGGCAAATTTTTTGAGGTCCTTATAGGTCTTTGTCCGCTTATCTGGCTTAGGTTCTACCAGTACGACATGCGTGTCGCTACCTACTTTTTCCAGCCAGTCTGGCAGCACGTCCCATAGTTGTTTGTTATCCGAAAGATGACGAATGATTATCAGTCGCTCCGTCGCAAAAAGTGTCCCACCAAGCAGCAGATCGGGTAGCTGTGATAGTTCGAGACTTTCGCCATCAAACTTTTCAGCCATACCCGCAAAATCCGCTGCAATCTTTTCTAGCGCACGCGTCGTTTCGAACGAATTTTCCCCTATTAGGACCGTAATCATCGTCGTTTATTGTACCACTTGGCAGTGCGGACATATATGCGTGCCGCGCCCGGCTGCCTTAAACTTGATAATCGTCGTACCGCAGCGCGGACAGGCCAAGCCCTCGCGTCGAAACACGCGGGCAAAATCGATATAACTGCCCTTCTTACCCTCGGCATTCACATAGTTGCGATCAGTACTGCCGCCTTTTTCGATACTGAGATTCATAACATCGCGCAACTCATGATACAGTTTGTCGAATTCGGCGTCTGTCAGAGTCGCGACCTTGCGCAGCGGATGGATTTTGGCGCCCCATAGCGATTCGTCGGCATAAATATTACCGACACCCGCGATTACTGTCTGGTCGAGCAGCGCAGCTTTGATCGGCGACTTACTCTTACGTACGAATCGCTCTTTGAACTGCGCTGGCGTGAAATCATGCTCTAGCGGCTCTGGCCCGACCTTTTTCATGAAGTCGATATTCGGCACCTCGAGCGATGGCAACAGTCGAACCCAACCAAACTTGCGTTGGTCGTTGAAATATAGGTGCGAGCCATCAGTAAATGCAAATGTTACACGGGTTGAACGGTCTGGCAGCTCGCCAATCAAACTGTCGTTGGGGTGCCCAGCGCCAAATGCCACATCGGCCGCGCGAAACACTAATTGACCCGTCATCTTGAGATGAATTACCAATGTGTAGTCGGTCGACAGATCAATCAGTAGTACTTTGGCGCGACGACGAACGTCAGTAATCGTCGCACCGACCAAAAACTTCTCGACGTCCACCGGCGCGTTCGGAAAGCTTTTGGGCGTATCATGCACGACTTTTTCTACGGCACGCCCAATGATCAGCTGATGCAGTCCGCGACGAACAGTCTCAACTTCGGGCAGTTCAGGCATGGATCAACTCCTCTATTTTGCGTATCGTCGTCGCAGTATCCTCAAACACAAATGCTTGCATGCCGACACGCTGTGCCGCATCGACGAAACGTGGCTGATCATCGATAAACAAACACTCTTCTGGCAGTACATCAAGTTTTGTCGCGATAGCTTCGTACATGGCCGCGTCGGGTTTGATAGCACCCACCTGGTACGAAAGGACGATTTCGTCGAAGAGCCCGACTTGCTCGACCGTAAATATATCGTCCAGATGGTAGTCGCTGGCATTACTCAGCAGCCCTATTTTGTAGCGAGGCTTCAGTGTTTCACGAATATAGCTAAAGAGATTGGCGTCAGCCGGATTGTCTTCGATCTCCCGACGAGCTTCAACTGCTGTCATGCCCGCCAGCTCACCAATTTGCCGCAGAAAATCACCGTATTCGATCATACCCGCATTTGAACGCTTGTTGAGATCTGTCGCTTCGATAAACTTTTGTTCATCATCAGCAAAATGCACAGTACGAAACGGCAACCATCCATCATGCGCAAGCACTCCAAAACAATCAAAAACAACCGCCTTTATCATCTTTTCAGTATACCTTAGTCGCTACAAGAATAACGTGCCAAGCACCAAAAGAATACCAAGTATACGGCTGGCACGGCCCAGCCAACGCACACGTAGCGGCAGCGTCGCACCTGGCACTATTGCCGCAAGTATTGGCAGCGCTACAATAGGCGTCAAGAATGATGCGGTAAATCCAATAATCGCAAGGTACAGCCCAACACCAAATGTAACTGCGCGCACGATACCCATCTTATCCATCGTGTCCGCATGTGCGTAGTCATTTTGATTGATATTGAGCCACATACCGATCATATGCAGCGGCACGACAACGACCTGCTGCAGTAAACCTCCGTTATTATCCGTACCCGCATGGTTTACGGTTGCCATGCTGTCAACCGTTACCCCACCGCCGACATTGGTTGATGTCGACGTACCCGTTGACGGCGTTTGTGGCGGCACAGCAAACGTAACGACGCTTGATGCCGTGCCATTGGTACTTGGACAAACACTGATAGCTGTTACTTTTATCGTATGAGTACCCGGTGATACTTGCACCGAACCGCTATACGTCGTCTGGCCTAAGCTCAGCTGAATACTACTATCAAACGAGCCGTCTATTTCTACTTCTACCTGACTCGCCTGCGTGACATTACCGGACAGTTCAATGGTGGGTGACGTGACGACACTGTCGCTTGCAGGTGTATTAAGCGTAATAGTCGATGAAGCCGCACAAACAGTCGCGCCAATCATCGACCCGGCTTGGGCCGCAGCTGGCCTCGCGAAAGCGCACAGAGCTATGAGACAGCTAATAGCAACGACTGTGACAAAAAGTCCCCGTCGGCTATTTTTTGTTCTTGCGACGGCCGAAGTATGCATACAGCCCTCCGATTACAAGTACCGCCAGCAGCGCGACCGGCATATAGCGCGGCATCATCAGGACATAGCCTTCATTTTTGACGGTTTTATCGAGAAACTTCTGCTGCGTCTCTACCTTGAAAAGACCAAACCATGGCGACTGATCCCAGTCGAGACTGATCGTACGAGTCGTGTCGGGCAATACTTGGTATGACTTTGCGACGTCGTATTTGATATTGCCAAAGACATCGCGAACCGTCAGGCGTGTCTCGTCGGCAAAGTCGGTATTACCGGTGTTTTTCGCTGCAACGGTTGTATGAAGCGGCGGTTGTAGCTGCCAAAATGGCATTTCATTACCAGCTATCTCGCCAGTATTTCTATACTGGCCGTTGACTGTCGTGTACATGATCGTACCAACCCGCTTCTTGCGAACAACCGAGTTTGCAGACGACTGTGACGTGTCGGGCTGTGTCTCAGCAAAGATCACGCCATAATGACCACCGGGTGCCGCTCCAGCTGGAACACGTATCGAATAGTCGACCGTTACAGTTTCACCAGCATTTGCATGAAATTTCGTTTTCGGAAATTGTACCCAGGCGTATATGTCAGCGTTTTTCGGTGTCTGTGTAAAATTCGGGTTTTGATAATCATTATTCACGATAGAGTACGGCCGGGCATACACCAAAAAATCATAGGCTGTCTTACCATCATTAACAATCGTCAGCTTATCTTCAATCGTCTTACCCGCATCAATGGTATATTTGCGACTGGTTGGCGACATTGTAATGCTTTCAGTCTGTGCATTCTGCGCAAAGACTGGGCTAAAAGCTGCGCTAGCCACGACGATACTTGCCATAAGCATGTGAGTAAATCGTCGTGGTTTGAATTTCATGTGTCTTGTTTCTCCTAGGTGTTAGTCGTTGCAGTATAGGTAACAGTATCTGTATAGGTACCATTGGGCTGGGTCGTATCAACTTTAACCGCGTACCAAACAGTGGTCGTATCGTTGGTAGCGTTCGTAGCTGTCGACTTGATCGTCACGCCAGATCCGCTCGCGGGAACACCCGCCCATTTCGACGTACTTGTCGTACTGTTCGACTC
>Ga0153956_1001893_pt1 | contig 16931 bp, 9 predicted proteins | sample TSFL040MetaG_FD_104704 | JGI IMG/M metagenome (GOLD analysis project Ga0153956, IMG submission 104704) | Attine ant fungus gardens microbial communities from Florida, USA - TSFL040 MetaG | ecosystem: Host-associated > Fungi > Mycelium > Unclassified | place: USA: Florida, Wekiwa Springs...
GATGAAGCGGTCGAAGAGCAGCGCGTTGAACGGCGTATAAGCGAGATAAAGCCCTGCGCCGAGGGCGATCATCCACCACACCGGCCCGATCAGGTGATGCTGGAACGCCAGCGAGCAACCGCCCGCGATCATAAGCCCCAGCGCGACCAGAAGCAGGTTGGCGAGGAAGGCGTGCCGGTTGTCGCGGACGAACATCACCAGCGCCAGCGTCACCAGCACGATGATCGCCACGGGCACTTCGGAATAGGTGAAGATCGCCGCATCATCCTTGAAGCCAAGGCCATTCCAGATCTCGACCGCGAAATTGTCGCGAAAGTCGCGCAGCGCCGTCAGCCCGACATAGATGACGATCAGCCCAATCAGCCCCGGCGCGAACGCCGCGAACATGGAGCGCCGCGCCGCGCCATCCATCGGGGCGCGCACCACGCGGAGTCTTTCGTCCTCTGCGCTCGGCGGCGGCAGCACGGCAAGGCCGAACACGCAGATCAGCAGAAGCGGTGCGAACAGAATCCCCGTCGTGGCCGGCATCCAATATTCACTGGCCCAGTGGTGCAACATCAGGCTTTCGCCGGCCGACTTCACGACGCCGGAAGAAAGGATGAAGCTCGCGCACAGCATGGCGCCCAGAAGCTCGGAGGTCCGGCGCCCTTCGAGAAACCCGAACACCAGCCCCCAAATCATGCCCAGCGCCAGTCCGTTGGCGAGCATGCAGATGATGTTCAGCGGCGCAGGAATAAGGGCGAAAAGCACCAACGCCAGCTCGGCGATCCCGATCAGCAGCAAAATGCCCATCGCGCGCCGCTGCGGCGGCGTCTCCGAGATGATCTTGATGCCGGCCACTTTCGACAGCGCGTAGCCGAACACTTGCGCGATCACGAGTGCGATCTTGTATTGCACGATCACCGGCGCGGCATCGGCGAAGCTCGCGACGGTGAAAGGCTTGCGGAACGCATACATCGCGAAATAGGCGCCGAAGGACATCAACCCGGCATAGAGAACGAACACCGGCGTTGGCGCGCGCGCCAGCCAGCGGCGCGGCGTTTCGAAAAGCGACCAGCCGGGTGCGGCGTCCGATGCAAGGCTCATGGTTTGGCGATCCGTTCGGCGATCTGGTGCAGCACGGGAAGGAATTGCGAGATATCTTCGATGACGAAATCCGCGCCGGCGTCCCTCAAGAGCTTTTCGGCCGGCGCGATCTTTGCGCGGCGCGCGTCCGGCGATAGCGCGTTGAAACTTTCGCGATCGAGACCGACGCCGTTGCCGGAAGCGGAAAGGCCGACGGTCCAGCATCCCGCAAGCTTGCCCTCCTCGATACCGACCGGCGCGTCGTCCACCTTGATGCAGGCCTGCGCGGGCCATGCATCAAGCTCAATCAGTGCCTTCCAGGCCATCAGCGGCGCGGGCCGTCCGCTGGGCGTTTCGCCGGCGCACACCACGACATCGGGTGCGTAGCCCTGCGCCGCCACGCGCGGCAGGATGTCGGCCATCATCTCGCGCGTGTAGCCGGTTCCCGAGCCGATCTTCACGCCGAGCTTGCGCAGTTCTTCGACGACCTCCACCGCGCCCGGTATCAGTTGCGCTGTGTCTGTCGCGGCGGCGCGCATCGCGGGCACCAGCTTGCGATAGATGCGGTTGATATCGGCTTCCGACGCGTGGCGGCCCTTCAGCGTCTGCCAGCGCACGGCCACTGCCGCGTTACCGAATATCGCACGCAGATGATCGATCTTGGCCTTGCCCATGTCGCGGCGCGCTTCCTCGACGGAGAGCGACATACCCTCTTCCTCGAAGACATCCACCAACGCGCGCACCGGCGCCATGCAGCCGAAATCGATCATGGTGCCGGCCCAATCGAACACCACCGCCTTGACCGGAAAGCTCATGCCGCGGACTCCAGATTCCATCCGAAAAGGTCGCTCAAGGTTTTCTCGGCAATGCCGAAGCCGGTGGAGGCGCCGGTACCGCTGGTCACGATCACGAGCCGTACATCGTCTTCGGGCTTGTCGATGAGATAAGTGCGGTCGTCGGCGACCGCGTACACGCCGACCCAGCGCTCCTGTACCGGCGGCGCGGCGCGTCCCGCGGCGCGCGCATATTCATCCAGGATGTCTTCTTCGGCGCTGGCGGGCGCGAATGGCCGCGGCAACGCGTCATAGTGATGGCTATCGCCGACGATAAGGCCGCCATCGGCGCCTTGCGCCACGATCAGATGCACGCCGTTCGCGAAATGCCGCGGCTGTTCTGCGCGCAGCCTGGCTTCCAATGCCCGTGCTTCGGGCAGTGCGCCATAGCCGCGGTAGCGCACCAGGCTGAGATCGCTCATCAGCGCACCGGGCAATCTGAATCCCGGATCGGCCAGCTTGAGCATGGAGAGCCGGCATTTGCGCAGGCGATATTGCGCGATGCGGTCCCTATACAATGTCGTGAAGTCGTCGCCGGGGCAAACGACCACCATGCCGGCTTCGATCGTGCCGCGCGAGGTGCGAAGCCGCGGCGGAGCCACATCGAAGGCCACGGTCTCGTTGAAGAAGACGACGCCCAGCGCCTCTTCCAGCCACGCCGCCAGGAAAGGAATGGCATCGCGTGACTCCACCCGGACTTCGTGCGGGCTGTAGAGCGCACCCATGAGATCGGAACCGCCGAGCCCGCTCGCTTTCTCGCGGAAAGCCGCCGGCGAAAGCAGCCGACAGTCCTCCCCCATCTCGGTTCTCAAGAATGCGTCGATGACGGCTATGGCTTCTTGCGAACGCGCCGCCAGATAAAGACCTTCCTGCTCGATACGGATGCCGGCTCTCGGCGCGAGCTCCGCCCAGATGTCGCGCGTGCGACGGGCCAGCCGCCAGCTTTCGCCACGTTCCTGGCCGGTGACGGTGATGAACCCGAAGTTGCGGATCGAGGCGCCGTTCGCGCGCACATCCTTCTCGATCACCGCGACGCGCTTGCCGGCCTTGGCGGCGACATAGGCGTGGGCAAGCCCGATGATCCCGCCGCCGATCACCGCAAGGTCGAAAATTCGAGATGACATCAGCCCGCCAGCAGGGTCCACAGCAAGCGCATAAAGGAACCGCGCCGTGTGACAGGCATATTAGAGTTTGATGACAAAGCGCTTTCGGCCGGCGGTCGCGAATGGTCCTTCTTGTTCTTCAACCGCGCGCCAAGCCTACCGCGAAAGCTGGTCACTCGCCGTCAAGGGAAGGGGTCCATTCGACGGCGAAGTAGTACGTGGACTCGTCGGTCTGCCGGACGTTCTGCACGCCAGTACCGATCGATCCGACCAGATGCCAGCGATCGTCGATGTCGTAGATCGCGCCGATGTTCACACCGGTGCTGCCCTCGCCCTGCGCTGTGTCGCGCGTCTGATGAAAGACCTCCGCGCCGATGGAAAGGTTCGGTGCGATCTGCCGCTGAACCGCCCAGCCCATGAACCAATAGTTCCGGTCGCCGATTCCGGGATTGATCCAATATCCGCCGCCGCCAAAGGTCGTCCATGCACCAAAGCTCTTTTGAGTCCATAGCGGCAGGAAATAGCGTGTATGCCCACCCGCTATGCCGTTCGGGCGGTCGTCATTTCCAACGGGGACTTCCGCCGAGGGATAGAAGCTCACTTGCGGTCGCCAGCCATCATCGTCTTCTTGAACAAAACGGTATTTGACGCCCAGCTCAATCGCGCCATATCCGTAAAGCGTCGCCCTGCCGGAACCCTTGTCGAACGCGAACGGAATGGCTGCGCTAAGCTGAAGGTTGGGTGCCGCTCCATAATTGACTTCGACTCCCACCAATGTCCCCGACGTATGGCCATCCGAGTGCGTGTCTTCGGAATAGGTATAGATCTCGAAGCTCCGATAATCGGTCGGCTCCGGATCGTCCGTTGCATAGGGCGGGCCTCCCAACGCTCCGCCCACCGGAGCCAATAACGCAGCAGCACAACAGAGCGCGCATCTGACGACGAATTTCATGTGCCCTCAGCCATCGAGGTGAAAGAACGCAATGCGGAATTTCAGGCCCGGCATATTGTCCAGCACCTGCAATGTTGCCCCGTGCAGGCCGGCGACGGCACTAACGAGGTTCAAACCCAGACCGTTTCCGGGCATGGTGCGGCTGGTCTCGCGCCGATAAAAGCGTTCCAGAATACGTTCGCGTTCGGCCTCCGGAACACCACCTCCCCTGTCCGCGATTTCCAAGGTCGCGACCCCGGCGACGTCGAAGAGCCCAATTGAAATCGGCGTTCCCGGCGGCGTGTGCCGCAGCGCGTTGTCCAGCAAGTTGACCGTCAACTGAACGATCAACTCGCGGTCGCCGTTGATATTGATATCGGGCGCGATGCTTGTGGTGATCTCGCGATTCTGCTCTTCGGCAGTCGGGCTGTAGCTCTGCACCAAGCCGGCGACGATTTCGCCGAGATTGATCCGTTGAAATCCCGCCTTGCGGCTGCCCGACTCGATTTGGGCGATGCGCAGGATTGCCGCGAAGGTCTCGAGGATCGAGTCGATCTTGGCGATCGCATTGTCGACGGCTTCGGCATATTCCCCGGTGCTTCGCGCTCGATTGCGCGCATCTTCCAGTTGCTGCCGCAGATGCCCCAACGGCGTGCGCAAATCGTGCGCGACATCCGTCGACACGTTGCGCAAAGCATCCATCAGCGCCCCGATCCGGTCCAGCATCCGGTTGAGCGATGCCGCGAGTCTGTCCAGGTCATCACCGGAGCCGTCTCGTACAACGCGCTTGCCGATATTGCCTTCGATGATCGCTTCGGCTGTTCGCGTGATCGCATCGATGCGGCGCAGGAAGCCTGCGCTCACGGCGACGCCGCCGCTGACCGCGAGTGTCATGACGAGGATCAGGCCCACCACGAACACTTGAAGGAAGGTATTGTCCAGTCGTCGCAGAAGCCCGATGTCGTCGCCTACCGAGAGCCAGACGTCCGGCGAAAGCCTGATGCTGTAGACAAGAAGATGCTCAAGCTGGCCAGGCGGCTCGTCGCCATCCGGCGGCCCATTCATATGCCGCCAACCCTCCCGCAATTTGGGTACTGGCAGACGTCCAAAAAGGCGCTTTCCGTTCGCCGAGAAAAGAGAATAGTCCAAGCCCCCAGCAAGTTTGTTCTGCTCTCGTTCCTTGATGGCGTCCATCAGGTCGCGCATGCCGCCGCTGTTGAACTCTCCCTTTAGCGCCAAGGCATCGGACTGGATGCGTGTGCGCTCCTGCCGCTCCAGCGCTGCCTTTACGTTGATGTAGACGAACCCACCGACGATCACCGTGGAGGCGCCGAAGATGAGCGCGAAGAACGCGGCCAGCCGGAAGCTGGTCGTTCTAAGAAGTCGCGGCAGGCGCACGAAGGCAATATCCGGAGCCGCGGACGGTATGGATCAGGTCTTTGTCCCGTCCCTGATTGATCTTCGACCGCAACCTGCTGATGTGGGTTTCAACGATGTTCGTTCTGGGATCGAAATGGAAATCCCACACGCCTTCCAAAAGCATTGTGCGCGTCACGAGCTGATCGGCGCGCCGCATGAGGTATTCGAGCAACTGGAATTCCCGCGGCTGCAGATCGATCACCTCGCCGTCGCGCGTCACCGTTCGCTTGAGCAGGTTCATCTCCAGATCGCCGACTCTCAGGACGGTGATCTCCTTGGAAGCGGGCGGCCTTCGTGCGAGTGCGTTCACACGCGCGGCGAGTTCCGAGAACGCATAAGGTTTCACAAGATAGTCGTCGCCGCCGGCATCCAGACCTTCAACACGATCGTCGATGCCGCTCATTGTCGTCAGGAACAACACCGGCGTGGCGATGTTGGCGCTGCGCAACGCCTTGACCATCGACAAACCATCCATGACCGGCAGCATGCGGTCCACGATCAAGACGTCGTAAATGCTTTCGGTGGCGAGGTAGAGACCGTCCCGGCCATTCTTAACATGATCCAATGCGTATCCACGCTCGCGGAATCCGCGCAGCACGAACGCGGCCGTCTCGGCGTCGTCTTCAACCAGCAATAGTTTCATCGGCTAAACCTGGCACTCGGCTCGCGGCGCTCACCCCGCGGGAGACGCGAACCTGTCGTTGACTATACAGCGCTGTATAAAAAACAAGATCGCCGCCCGATAACGACAAAAAATCAATGTTTTCTGGCCGGAACGCGCAAGGTGAGGGCTGCCAGCTTGGTGCTGCCGCGCGGGCATTCCCGCGATGTTGGAGTGCCCATGTCCGCCCAGGTGATCGAGGCTCGCGCCTATCCACAAAACACGTCCGAACAACCGATTCTGTCGATTGTGATCCCCACTTACGAAGAGGCGGGAAACCTCCTGCCACTGCTTCGCAAACTCGATAGCGCACTTTCAAGCGTCGACTGGGAGGTGATTTTTGCCGACGACAACTCGCCCGATGGCACACACGCCCTGGCCAAGACGCTATCGCTGAGCGACCGGCGCATACGATGCCTGCGCCGTGTGGGCCGCCGCGGCCTCGCGGGCGCTTGCATCGACGGCATTCTGGCCACGAGCGCCACTTACGTCGCGGTTATGGACGGTGACATGCAGCATGACGAGAGCGTTCTCGCGCGCATGTTGCGCAGACTGCAGGACGCCGAGGGCGATATCGTCGTCGGTACGCGTTACATCGAAGGTGGATCGGCCGCCGCATTTTCCTTGCATCGTGGTTTTCTCAGCCGCACGGCGAACACCCTGACCAGAGCGGTTCTCGGCGTCCGTGTCAGCGATCCCATGAGCGGCTTCTTCATGATCCGTCGCGATGTGTTCGAAAGATTCGCGCCGCAACTGTCGCATGATGGATTCAAAATCCTTCTCGACCTGCTCGCCGTGGCCAAATCCGATCTCCGGATCGTCGAGGAGCCCTATGAATTTCGAACGCGCGAAATCGGCGAGAGTAAGTTCGGCCTGCGCACAGGATTAGAATTTCTCGGGCTTGTCGTTTCGCGGCTGAGCAGCGGCCTCTTCCCACCGCGTTTCGTTCCTTATGCATTTGTTGGCGCCATCGGACTGTTGGTGCATTTCGGCGTCCTGCGCCTGGGGCTGCGGGAGACGACCTTTGCACGCAGCCAGGCGCTGGCGACGTTCGTCGCGATGCTAGTGAACTTCGCCGTCAACAACATGCTCACCTATCGCGACGCCCGCCTGTGCGGCCTCGCGGCAGCGCGCGGCGCCGTCATATTCTGCCTCATCGGCGCGACGGGCTTCGTCGCGAATATCGGAATCTCCACGCTTCTTTACGGTGCGAATCACATCTGGTGGCTGGCGGGCCTGGCCGGCGCGTTGCTCGGCGCCTTCTGGAATTTTTCCATGTCCAACCGGCTTGTTTGGCGGCAAGCGTGAGAACGGCAGCCGCGGCAACCGAGGCCGAGATCAAATCGATCGGCGGAGCCGCGTGGCTCTCGGAACCAAGTGTTCAGGTCGCAGCGATTATCGCCATCGCTACGACATTGAAACTGGCCCTGTGTCCGTTCGTCGGCCTGGGCGTCAATGAAGCTTACGCGATTGCCAGCGGGCGATCGATGAGCCTTTCCTATCTGGATCATCCGCCTTTGCATTTATGGCTCGCGCATGGTTGCGAGCTGCTGCTCGGCTATTCCGCTGCCGCGCGCATCCCTTTCATCCTTCTTGGTGCGGCTACGTCATGGATGATGTTTGTTCTCGCGCGCGACCTGTTCGGGCCGCGCGCCGGCGTGTGGACCGTAGCTGCGCTCAACACTTCCATCTTCTTCAACTTGGTTTCGGGAAACTGGATGCTTCCCGACGGCCCTCTCAATTTCTTTCTGCTGGCGACGGCCTTCACACTGGCGCCCACGGCACTCGGACGCTCGCTGTCTATGGGACGCTGGGCCGTCGCCGGACTGCTTGCCGGGACGGCGGCGCTGTCCAAATATCACGCACTTCTTTTCCTCGCCGGCTATCTGGCATTCCTTCTCTTGGATCGGGACCACCGGCGGATGCTGCTCCAGCCCGGACCGTGGATCGCGGCGGCTCTTGCCTTGGCGGTCTTTTCGCCGGTGCTGATCTGGAACGCATCGCATGGCTGGATTTCGTTGCGCTTTCAGGGCGGCCGCGCCGTGCCCCATCATCTCGGGATCAGCCTCTTCTTCTCTCTCCTGTGCGCGCAGATCGCAGTATTGCTGCCGGGCGCGCTTGTCCCGCTTCTTGCGGGCACCAGGAACGCCGCGATATCGCGCAGATCCGAAGAGATGTTCCTTCTCTGTCTTGGCTTTCCCACTGTCGCGCTCTTCACCTTCATCCCGCTGATCACCGACAAGGGAATGATGCATTGGGCAATGCCCGGCTGGCTGATGCTGATGCCGCTGGCAGGAAAATATCTCGACGATCGATCCCGAATCTCGCGGCGGCCGCTGCACCTTTTGGGATCAACGGCCGCTGTTCTCCTTGTGGCCACACTGGGTGCAGGGCTGGAATATCAGACAGGCTGGCTGGGGAAGGATTTCCCGCGGCTTTTCAAGCGCGGCGATCCGACAGCGGATAACGCGAGCTGGTCGGCGCTGGCACCGGTACTCTCGGATTCGAACAGAAAATTCATCCTGACATCGACATGGCGCGACGCCGCCGAGATCGACGAGGCCATCGGCGGAAAGGATCGCGTGATCGTCGCTACAGACGATCCACGGAACTTCGCCGTCGGTTTGCACCCTCAAACCTTCGAAAACGCCAACGGCTGGATCGTCTTGCGGACTACCACATCCAATGAATTAGACACCGCCGTTCGAAACTGCTTTGGGTATACCGCGCACACGGCAAACGTCGTGATCGCGCGCAACGAACGGCCGGACGCATCCCTGACCGTCTTCCGCGGCGACCGCTTTGCCTGGCGGCGCTGCAAGCTGGTCACCTTCCGCCGATAGCCGCCCAAGCGACATCCATCCGAAAGCCCGAGGCCAGAAAGATGACTTTGCGTATCATTCAGGATTTTCTGTCCGCGCATCCCACCATCACACAAATCCTTTTCTACGCCGTCGTTCTTAGCGGCTTGTGGATTGCCGAATACAAGCTGACCGGGCAGAAAATCGGAAGCAAGCTGAGACATACGGCCTTCAACTCAGCCCTCCTGCTTCTCGCGCTGCCGGCGCAATTGGCGATGATGACGATTGTTCTTGGTCTGGCGCATTGGTGCACCACGCGGCAGGTTGGATTGCTCTATGCGCTACCTTTCCACGACAACGCATGGGTCAAGTACGGGGTGATGTTTCTGGTATTGGATTTTCTCGACTACGCTTACCACTATGCCGCTCATCGCTTGCCTTGGCTGTGGCGCCTGCATCTCGTGCATCATTCCGATCGGGATGTGGATGTCTCCACCACGTTTCGCGAACACCCGCTGGAGACGCTGGTGAGGACCGGCGTTCTGTGCGCCTGGGTTCTTTTGTGCGGGGCGTCGCTCCAGCTCCTGGTCCTGCGCCAGAGCTTTGAGACGATCGCGAACCTGGCGCAACACAGCAAGCTTGGCATTCCCGATCGGTGGGCAAAGTGGCTGCGATACGTTTTCGTTACTCCTGACATGCACCAAGCTCACCATCATGCACGGTTGCCGGGCACTGATTGCAACTATGGCGATGTTCTTAGCTTCTGGGACCGCCTGTTTGGGACGCGGATATCGCTGCACCGAAACGAAATCGAGTTCGGCGTCGACACCCACATTCACCAGGACAGCGATCTCGTGGCTCTCCTTGTTCTCAAAGCGCCGCCGCGAGTCGTCGCGCCGGTACGATTTGCGGACACCAACGCGCATCCTTGATGGCGGGAGGGCGAACTTCTCCAACGCGTTTCTTATCGGCGCGCAGAGCGGTTGCGCCCAGCCGGAAGCTTTTTGCCGGCGCTAGCCGGATAAGGTTTTGGCGGCGGCCTGCAATTGGTCTCTGTGAACCTTCCCCGTGGGCGTGCGCGGTATTTTGTCTGTCCACACCACGTGCACCGGCGGCAGTCCCGGAATCATCAACGCCTTTGCGATTTCTTCCTCACGCAGGTTTTCCCCGCGCACGATCGCGATCCATGGCTTCTCGAAACCGGAACCATCCGGCATCGTGAAAAGGCCGGCGTCACGCACGCCGGCGCACGACATGACAACGCCTTCGATGACGTGCGGCATGAATTTCGAGCCGCCGAAGTTCATTACTTCGTCCACGCGCCCTTCCACGCGCAGATGGCCGTCGACCGTCAGCGAGCCGATGTCGCCGGGATAGAACCATCCATCGCGGAAATAGGTCGCGTTCGCTTCGTCATCGTCGATATAGCCGTCGATGAAACCGGTCCCCCTCGCGCGGATGCGACCGAGGCTTCCATAAGGAAGGGGATTGTGTTCGTCATCGACGATCTCGACCTCGGTCCACGGGAAAACCCAGCCGACATCCGCATCGTCGCCAAGAACGCTATTGTCGGGACGGCAGGCGATCGTGCCGCCTTCGGTCGTACCGTAGAACAGCACGAGATTGTTCGTGAGCCGCATGCGCGCGAGTTCGCGCACCGCGCGCGGCGTATGGCTGCCCGAAACGGTGAGCGAGAGATTGCGAAGCGGCAGGAAGCCCGGCGGGAGCACGTCGAGGAGCACCTTCAGTTGGATCGGCGCCATGTTGAGGACCGTGGGCTTCAGGCGCGTGAGCGTATTCGCGACGGCGACGGGATCGTTCGGCCCGAAGATCATGGTGCCGCCGAGACCCCAGGCCGAAAGTCCGACGCCCGGATACGCCAGATGCTCGGGCCCGATGAGCGATTGAATGCGGATCTCGTGCGGATGCGTGCTGTTGGCTATTGCGGCGACCTGCAGGATGCGCGTTTCGACCGCCGCCCAGCTCAAACCGAATTTCTTCGGCACGCCCGTCGTGCCGGACGACGTGGAAATGCGCGCCACGCTGTTGGGATCGATCTTCACACGCGCCCGCGGAACGACGGTGCGATTTCCAGCGTCGGCCAGCCACTGCGGCGTGATGCGCAGGGTGCGGACGCGGTCCTCGTCGCCCGGCTGAAGCGGCTGGTCCGTCAGGATCACGTCCGGCTTCAGCAACGGCTCCATCTGCGCACGCTGCGCAGCGAGATAGGACGTCGTTGTCACGCCAAGGCGCGCGAGCGCCAGCAGCAGGAGCCAATGGAGGTATTGGTCGGCGACCACCACGGCCGCAAGTCCCGGCCGCGGAAGCGGATGCTCGTCCAGGGCCGCAACCAACCGGTCAATATTGGCGTCGAACTCCGCGTAGGTTTGCTGGCCGGTCAACGTTGTGACCGCGATCGCGTGCGGATTCTGCTTGGCGAAATAGCTGATCAGACGATCAAACATGAACGGCGTCTCCGATGACCCGATGAAAAGCGAGCGGGCCCGCTTCCGAAGAAACGGGCCGCCCGCAATCGCACGCGCAATGCGCCCGGCGCAAGACTACCAGGTGAAGCGAACAGCCCCCGTCGCCACATACGCCGTGCTTTTATCCGAGAACGCACCATCGACCGACGTGACCAGCGACATGCCGCTGTTCCACTTCCACTCGCCCGACAGCCCGGCCAGGCCGACATTGCGACCCTCGGCTGCACCCTGGACGGTGAACGCGGTTCCCGGCAGTGCCTGGAACCCGGCATCGACGGCGTGGTCGATCTGGAAGTTGTCCGCCCATGCCGCGCGACCGCGGAGCGTGAACAGGCCGTCTTCCATGTCGAAGCTGTGGTCGGCACGCAGACCGAGCTCGCCGCGCGACGAGTCGAAATCCGTTCCGCGATAGCTGAGCGCGAAGGTGTTCGAACCGGACACCGTCTTCTCGCTATAGCCCGGCACGCTGTCGCTGGTCGCCTGCCACGCGACATACGGCGTGAGGCCGGCCCAGCCGGCGTCAAAGCGCCAGCCGCCTTCCAGGCGGCCTGCGAACGTGTCAGCGCTGTAATGGCCGCGATAGCTGCCAGTCACGCCGCTCTGATCGACCGTGCGATGCGTGGTGACGTCCTGCGAGCCAAACGAAACGGCGCCCGCGACGTAACCTGCGGTACCGAGATCCTGATGCGCATAGGCGCCGATCTGGTAGTTGTCCGCATGACCCGAACCGGCATTGCCCGCAACGCTGAAGCGCCCGTTGCCGATGCTGCCGGCGACACCCGCCAGGAGGCCGTTGTCGAAGACGTAATCCACGCCCGCGACGGCACCATAGTTGTGCGCATTGGTGTTGCTGCTGCCGACACTCGCCGAACCGTCCGTCGAACGGCCGCCGCCATACACACCACCCCACACATGCCACGGATTGCCCCGAACCTGCGCCGGCTTGATGTTTCCGTCGATCGATCCATCCGCCGTCATGTCCGCCGTGTCGCCACGGCCCGCGAGCGCCGGATTGAGCATGGCGTTCAGGAATTCGTCCTGCGCATCCTTGGCTGTCTGCGCCGCGGCAACCGCTACCTCGCCGGAGACGGCCGTCAGACCGGCGGCCGTGAGATTGCCGAACGCCAGCGGAATGCCGCCGGTGCGGTTGAAGTAGTCGACCAGCGTGTTGCCGACGCTGTTCTGGTTGTGGCTCAGCCCGTTGCCATAAGCCGGCGGCGATGGCGGAACGAAGGACAGCGTCAGCTCGAGATAGGCATGCTTGGCGTCGTACTTCAGCGAGGTTTCGAAGTTCGAAGGCAGGTTGCTGTTCACCGTGGAGGCGAATGTGCCGTCGATGCTGCCCGCGGTGAGAAGCGTGTATTCCTTCTGGACGTAGCTTCCGCTGCCATATGTGGCGTCCACGGTCGCGCCGCCCAGTGTCGCGGTGCCGCTTACCTTGGCTTGCGAGGCGGACGTCGGGTTGACGGCAACCACGAAGTTGGAACCCGCAGCGAGCTTCAAGTCGCCCTTGACCGTGAGCGCCGCCGCCGGATCGCTGCTGCCCGGCGCAAAGGTCGCGCCTTTGGCGACACTCACAGCGCCCACCGTTCCTGAACCGCTCAGCGTCGCGCCGGACTTCACCGAGACGAGCGACGACGATGCGATGGAACCATCGACGGTCAGGGTTCCCGCCGTGACCGTCGTGGCGCCGGTGTAGGTGTTCGCTCCCGAAAGAACGAGTTCACCGCTACCGATCTTCTCCAGCGGACGCGCGCCGCCGGTCTCCGAAATGACGCCGGCTTGCGTTGCCGTACCCGATGCGACGCTCAACTGAACGTCGTTCGCCGCGAGGATGACCTTGTTGGCGATCGTGATGCCGTCGCCATAGGCCAGGATCGGGTCCTGCATCGTCACCGATCCGGTGCCGAACGCATGATCGCTTTCGGCATCCACCGTGCCGCCCTGGATGATGGTGCCGCCGGAATAAGTGTTGTCGCCCGACAGTGTCAGGGTGCCCGTGCCCGTCTTTATGAGAGTGCCAGTGCCGCTGATGACGCCGGAGAACGTCGTCGATGCATTGTCGCTGCCGACCGTGAATTGCGACGCACCGATATCGACCGTGCCGCCGCCGGAAAGCTCCGGAACACTCTGATCGAAACCACCGAAGTCCAGCGTCGCGCCCTGGGCCACGATGAAGCTGGTGGAGGTCGCGAAGATGTCCGCCGCGCCCGCGCGCAGCGTGCCGCCGTCGACGATGGTCGCGCCGGTGTAGGTCACCGCGGTGTCGATCACCAGCGTGCCGTTGCCGGTCTTGTCGAACGAACGCGAACCGCCGCTTTCGGAGATCGTGCCCGTTTCCGTCGCCGTTCCGGATGCGACCTGCATCTGGGTGTTGTCGCCGGCAAGAGAGATGTCGCCCGCAAACGTCACGCCGCCGACGATACCCACGCCGCCGCCGGTAACGGTGACCGAGCTTCCGTTGAACGCGTTGGCCGTGCCCGCCGTCAGGACGCCGCCGGTGACGGTGGTGCCGCCGGTGTAGGTGTTCGCACCCGACAGGGTTTCGGCGCCGCCAGCCATGACGAGGCCGCCCGTGCCGTCGAGAACGCCGGAGAACACGCCGGAGCCATTGGTGATCTTGAAGGTGTTGGCGCCCGCAGCGACCGTGCCGTTGCCCGCCAGAGACGCAACCGTCGCGCCCGCCGCCGTCGTGGCCCCGGACACGTCGAACGCGCCGTAGTCGATCACGCTGGAATTGGCGATGGAGCCGTTGCCGGTGAGGATGATCCCCGCGCCGCTCGCGATGGTGGTGGTGCCGCTATAGGTGTTTGCACCCGTCATCGTCAGCGTACTGGAATCCAGCACGAGCGAGATCTTGCCCGCACCGTCCTCGATCACGCCGCTGAACACCGAGCCGGGATTGCTGCCGCTGTAGAGTTCCAGCGTGACCGGCGTGGTGCTGCTGTCGGTGACCGTGCCGGGACCGTGCAGCGAGTAGAATGCGTTGCTGAACCCGTTCAGATCCAACGTGCTTCCCGTGTTGACGTAGATGTAAGCGCCGCCCCACGGACCGCTGTTGTAGGTGCCGCCGCCGAACGCCTTGCTCGAGCCGGCCTGCAGCACGCCGCCATCGTCGACCTCGAAATAACCGGAGTAGCCGCTGTTGTCGCCGCTCAGGGTCAACGTGCCGGTGCCTTCCTTGATGAAGAAGCCGTTGCCCGTTCCGTTGCTGACGATATTGCCGGCATAGGTCGCGCTGGCATTGGTCATGCCGGTGTCGAGTTCGCTGTCGCCCAGCGTGAGCGTGCCGTTGCCGGACAATGTGTCCGCGCCCAGCGATGCATTGTCGCCGATCACCAGGCTATGCGTGCCGGAAATGGAGGCGGCCGTCGATGTCGTGTTGTCGCCCAGAACGATCGAACCGCCGGTGCCCGTGAGTGCGCCAAACGCCTGGCCGACGCCGTTCAGCACCTGGAGCGCGCCGCCATTGACCGTGACGTTGGCGCCGCTCGCCAGCGAACCGCCCGTGTTGAGCGTGAGGCCCGCGCCGGATGCGACGGTCGTTCCGCCGGTATAGGTGTTGGCGCCCGTGAGAGTCAGCGTGCCGGCGTCGATCAGGACAGAGGTCTTGCCCGCGCCGTCTTCGATCGTGCCGCTGAAAACCGACCCACCCGAGCTGCCGTTGTAAAGTTCGAGCGTGACGGGCGTGGTGCTGCTGTCCGTCACCCTGCCGGGACCGTGCAATGAATAGAACGCGTTGTTGAAGCCGTTCAGGTCGAGCGTGGAGCCGGTGCCGACATAGATATAAGCGCCGCCCCAGGGACCGCTGTTAAAGGTGCCGCCGCCGAACGCCTTGGCGGAGCCCGCTTGCAGCGTGCCGTCGTCGATCTGGATGTAACCGGTGTAATTGGAATTGTCGCCGCCCAGCGTCAGCGTGCCGGTGCCTTCCTTGAAGATCGCACCCGTGCCCGATGTGACGCTGCTGATGTTGCCGGAATACGTCGTGTTGGTGGCGTCGCCCACAACGATGTCCGCCGCATTGCCGGGGCTGTCGAAGACCAGCGCGCCGCCGCCGGAAAGCTCGTCGAGCGTGAACTCGCTGTTGCCCTGCAGCGTTATGGTGTGATTGCCCGAGACCGCGGTCGCATTGAGATTGGCGCCGTCCGCGACGATCAGATTGCCGCCAGTGCCGGTAATGCTGCCGAGCACCTGGCCGGTCGTCTCGACATCGAACGTGCCGCCGTTGATCTCGACATTGTTGCCGCTGGCGAGTGAACCGCTGCCCGTCAGATCGAGTTCACCCGAACTGATGATGGTGAGGCCCGTATAGGTGTTGGCGCCCGTCAGCGAGAGCGTGCCATTGCCGGTGATCGTCAAATTGCCGGTGCCATTGGTCAGGCTGCCCGCGAATACCGTCGCCGTGTCGTTGGTGACGGTCAGGCCCTTGCTGCCGAAGCTCACCTGGCTGCCGGAAACGCCGGAGAGATTGTGGATCGTCGCTGCGCCGCCGGCGACACGCGACACATCCAGGACCGCTGTCGCGCCGGTCAGGCGAACCGCGCTGCTGCTCGCGATGGAGCCGTCCAAAACGGACGGGAAGGTGCCGGTCGAACCCAGTTGCAGCGTGCCGGCGCTGATCGTCGTCACGCCGGTATAGGTGTTATCGCCGTCCAGGATCAGCATCCCGGCGCCGCTCTTGGTGAGATTGCCGGTGCCGCTGACGACACCGCCGATCTCCAGATTGCTGGAATCGACCTTGAAGATGCCGCCGCCGCTGCTCAGCGTGACGTTCTGCGACAGCGTGGCCGCACTGCCGCCCGTGTATTCCAGCGTGCCGCTTGTGCTGTTGCTGCCCAGCGTGATGGCGCCCGTACCGATATTGCTCGCGCTTGAGATACTGACGGTACCATTGCCGGATATCTGCGTGCCGCCGCTCCATGTGTTGCCGGTGCTCGACAGAACCGCCGTGCCCGGGCCGTTGAACACAAGTGTCTGGGCGCCCGCGCCGTTGGTGATGGCGCCGGTGAGATTGGCGGTGACGCCGCTATCCACGAAAATATGCGCGCCGCTCGCAAGCGTGGGCGACGAAACATTGAGTACGATGGCGTTGCCGTAAATGCCGCTTGCCGAATATTCGACGACGGAGGCGCCGCCTGAATTATCGACCACAATGTTGCCGCCGCCGAATGCGCCGGCGGCCATCGCCTGAATAGTGCCCTGCTCCAGATAGATTGTGGGCGATTGGTTCGTCGCAGCGTCGTTCGCACCGTTCAGGAACTGCCAGGTGCCGGTATCTTTCTTTCCGATGGCGCCGAAGCCGGAGATGCCGCCGGTGGACGACAGGTCGATCTGTCCGACGGCGCCGCCAGCGCCCGTTCCATCGCCGCCGCCGCGCAGGTCGAGTTCATCGAACCCGCTGCCGGCGATGTTGCCGAAGACCGCGGCCGCGAGCGTGCCGGAGTACTGCTTGATCTGCCCGGTTTGCGCATCCATCAGCGGATTCGCATTCACCTGGCCCGTGTACAGCGAAACGATGCTGCCGCCGCCGTCGCCCGTGAGATCGATGTCGCCCGTGGTCGAGCCGGCATAAAGGTTGATGTTGGCATTGCCGCCGCCCGTCAGCACGATGCTGTCCGTGGCGGTATCGAGC